>Ga0075012_10003992_pt1 | contig 13837 bp, 10 predicted proteins | sample All_14_2_FD_71474 | JGI IMG/M metagenome (GOLD analysis project Ga0075012, IMG submission 71474) | Freshwater microbial communities in response to fracking from Pennsylvania, USA - Allegheny Zone_MetaG_DW_15 | ecosystem: Environmental > Aquatic > Deep subsurface > Groundwater > Drilled... | reverse complement strand
GGCGCGGGCGGCGCCGGCGGGGGCGCCTCGACGGGTGCGCGAGCCGACGGGACGTCCTGGCCGGGGCGGGCCCCCGGCGGCTGGGCCGGTTCGGCGTCCTCGGGTTTGTCGGCGTGCTCGGCGTCCTCCGCACGCTCGGCGCTGTCCTTGCGCTCGTCGTCGGGATCCTCGGACTCGTCGAGCATCCCGGCCTGGGCGGCCTGCTGGATGCCCTGCATGATCTGCTGTGCGCCCTGCTGCAAGCCCTGAGCCAGGCCCTGCAACGGCGCCGTGACGCCCTGGGCGAGCTGGCCCACCTGCTGGCCGACCTGACCCAGGATCTGGCCCAGCATGTCAGTGCCCGCGCTCGGCGATCCGCCGGCAGGCGCGCCAACGGATCCGGCGGCGTCGCAGGTCCGCGGCCCGCTGCCGCCCTCGAGAGCGGCGGCGGCCGCCTGCATACGTGCGCCGCCCTCCTCGTCACCGGCGGCATACGCGGCAGCGGCCTTCGCCAGCAGATCGGCGATGGTCGACGCCGATGTCGACGTGACGCCCAGGGTGGCGTCCCGCCCGCCGAGGGTGGTACCGAGCGCGCTGCCCACCGCCGAGGCGATGGGGCCGTGGCTGGTCTGCACACCGGTGCCCTCGGCGGCCAGTCCGGACAACCCCGAGGCCACCTGGGCGTGCGACTCCGTGAAGTCCCGCAGGCCGTCACGCTGGACGAAGAGTGGATCGGTCATGTGGCGGCCCCCTGTCGCTCGCAGCTCAGTCTATGGCCGCGGTGCGGGTGGGTACCGCGGGAGTTTCCCGCGCGGGGCCCGGTGCTACGCGGTCGGATTCGAGGCGGGGATCGAGTAGGCCGAGTGGACCGAGCGGACCTCCCGGACCCCGAGACTCGCCCCGCGGGGTTCGTATCTCGGCTCATGCGTCAACCGCGGAAAGTCGATCGGGAACTGCAGCAGGCCGGGAAACGGACCGTCCTCGGTGACATCCTCGGTGACGTCTTTGGTGACACCGGCGTCGGCCAGGGCCGGTGGCGCGAACAGCAGCGTACCGGCAGTGATGACGGCGCCGACGGCGCCAATGATGGTCTTCTTCTTCATGTCTGGCTCCCTCTGCGGAGAAATAGCCATCTCCTCAACAGCGACTCATCGTTGACTTCTGCTGTCAGGACTCACCGTAGATCGCCGAACTGGCGGCTCACTGGGGCGTGGCGCACAGTTGACTGAAGACGATTCGCGCGCAGTTCCGTTGGGCGACAGCGGGCCTGACGCGCCCGTGCGGCTTCGGGTTCACGGGTGTGCAGCCCCGCGTTGAGCCCGGTGCTTTCGTCGTGGGCCGCAGGTCAGGGCCTGGTACGGCGACGGTCACATTCGTGCGCGTGCGGATCCCACGGATAGCGAGGTGAGGCCCAGTCCTTGGGGCGGAACGGCGTAACGAGGATGAGTGCTCCGACGGCGGCCACCGCCGCGCTGGTCATGGCGGTTCTGTTCATCTGCCTACCCCCCGGTCAGGTGATGCCCTGCACCCCACGGGCCGTCCCCTCGGTCCCGGCGGGCGCGTTTCTAGTGCGTCACTAGTCGGCTACGGGTCATCGTACCGGAATTCGACACTGCGCCCGGCTGATTGGATTCCCGGTGACGCCGTGGGCAACCCGGCTCAGTGGGGTCGGTGCGCCTGCCGGACGCTATGGGTCATCCCGCGGGGCGCCATATGCGGAGCGCGGGTGAGGTAGTGCAGTCCGAACCGGTGATGAATCACCGTGGTGCCGGCGTCCGACGGTGTGGCCGGCGCAGCGTCGGCCTGCGCGGGCGCCGCGGCGCCGAGTACACCGGCCGTCACGGCGAGCGTGGCTGCGGCGATGGCGATGCGTTTCATGCCGGCTCCTTCTGTCACCGCCGACAGTAGGACGACATGCTGGTGGCCGGCTGTGTCCGACCGCACGGTTGCCTGGACTGCAGGCGTTGTCGGGTCGGCGAGCGGGTACCGGTCAGCCGGCAGCCGGCCCGGGTGGAGCCGGCTTGAGCGGAGCGGGACGTGGTGCCCGGAACATGGTCAGGATGTCCTGGCGTGCCGGGATCGGACCGGTCGTCTCGGCCGAACGCAGATAGCCCTCCGCCGCGGCGATGAAGGCGCCCGAGAGCACCCGACTCATCTCCGTGGTGATATGACTGCCATCCCGGTACACGAGTGTGTTGCCGATGATGCTGGGGCACGTGGTGGCATTGCAGAACAGCTCGGTGAAATCGACATAGGAGACGTTGCCGTATTTCTCGGCGACGGACCGTTCGGCGGCACGGAGTTCGGAGTCCAGCGCCTGGGTGCGCTCGAGTGCGCAGCGATCGGCGTCATCGAGGAAGCGGGCCAGGCAGATGGACGGTGTGACACCGGTCGACGGTGTGTCGGCGAGCAGGACGATGTGTGACTGCGCAGGCAGTCGGTCGATTGCCGCGGTCAGGGCGTCTCGCCACTGCTGTGCGCGATTCTCGTCGTCGCGCAGGTAGAGCTTGCCGAAGTTGCCGAGCAGCACGAGTTCCGGCGGGTCGGCTGCGAGCTTCTGCGCCACGGACTCGACCCAGGCCAGACAGCTGGTCGAGGCGATATCGGGCGGTGGTGCAGCCGGGCACCCGCTCTTGGTGTGCGACTCCAGCCGTACCTCGCCGCGCTCGGCCAGCGGTTGCAGGGCTGGATACCATTGTGCGGCATGGGAATCCCCGAACAGCACGACCCGTGCAGCCGTCGGGTCGGACCCGATGGCGCAGTCGGCGAGTTCGGTCTGTGTCAAATTGCGATGACATCCGTTGTCGTACAACACCGGCCGATCGTCGTCGGCCTCGCTGAGCTTCGGGGTCAGATTGCTGGGCACCCAACCGGTGCCCGCGGGGCTGGCGCGCAGCACCACCGGTTCGGCGGGTCGGCCGCCGTCCAACCGGGTTTGGGCCACCAACCCCGCCGCCATCGCCGTCACCACGACCGTGGCCATCGCGCCGGCGGTGACGGCCAAGGTGCGGCGCGGCCGCGCCGACGTGAGCCAGGTGATGCGCTGCCCCGGTATCTCGACGTAGGTGTAGAGCAGCCAGGCCAGCGGCACGCAGGCCAACGCCAGCGCGCTGCGCGCCCACATCGGCAGGTGTTCCATGTAGGCGCCGGCGGCGACCGGCAGCATCAGCACCGGCCAATGCACGAGATAGAGGGAGTAGGAGATATCGCCGATCCAGGTGGCCGGCCGCACACTGAGCACCGCTGCCGGGCCGCCCGGCGCGGTGCCCGCGGCGATCAGCGCGGCAGCACCCAGGACGGGGATGGCCACCGCGGACCCGGGGTAGACCGTCTTGGTCGTGAACACCACGCCGGCGCCGATGATCGCCAGTAGTCCGACCCAGCCCAGTGCCGCCGCGACGCGCGGCGCGAACAGCCTTCGCCCGTCGAGCAGTGCCAGCGCGACCAGTGCGCCGAGTCCGAACTCCCACACCCGGGCCGGCAGCAGGAAGAACGCGTCGGGTTGGGCGTAGGTGGTGGAGTACTGGCAGATGGCGAAGGACGCGACGATGATCGCCGACATCGCGATCGCCATCCTCCAGCGTGCCGTGAAGAGGCGGAACAGGATCGCCAGCAGCACCGGCCACAACAGATAGAACTGTTCCTCCACCCCCAGGGACCAGTAGTGCAGGAACAGCGATGGCGTCTTCTCGGCCAGATAGTCCGTGGCGTTGTAGGCGAACCAGAGGTTGGGGACGTAGAAGGTCGCGGCGATGGCGTCGGTGACCACATGGCCGAATTGGATCGGTGAGACCACCAGGCGGGCGGCCACCACGGTGGCGACGATGACGACGAAGGCGGCCGGCAGCAGCCGTCGGGCGCGGCGGGCGTAGAACGATCCGAAACCGATCCGGCCGTGGTCACGCAGGGATTTCAGCAGGTGCGTGCTGATCAGGAAGCCGGAGATGACAAAGAAGACGTCGACGCCGACATAGCCGCCGCCGAATCCCGGTATCTCCGCGTGGAAGAGCACGACGAGCAGCACGGCGACGGCCCGCATGCCCTGAATGTCCAGGCGCTTCTCGTTGATGCCGCACTACCTCTCTGTGTGATCGTGCGCACTGTCACGCTGACGCTGTGATCCGCGACACAAAATTGACGTCGACGTCACCATAGCGTTGCTCCGGGGCGGTTGGTACGCCGAGGTCCCATCGCGGGCCCCGCTTCGACGGGCGAGCATGGGGCCGGCCGTGCGCTTGCGGCATCGGCTTGCGGGCCGTCCGTGTGCCCGCGGTTGTCGCAGGCGGGTCGTCTGCGTGGGTGCCGGGGCGGTTTGCGGAAGGCCCACGCGGCGGTGCCCGGCAAACCGGCGGCGGTGTCGCCGGTCCTCGATACGCGCGCCCATCTGCCCCCCGGTCGCCATCCTTGCTGGGCTCATCCTAAGCGTGTGAGCGAAGCGGCGCGTGGGTTGGGCTGTGTCAATTCCTCTGCAAGAGACCAGATTTCGGCCTCGATGAATCAGATCGCTCTCGAATAACCGCACCGGGAGTAGTTTTTGGCTACCGAAGCGAGGGCAATCTCATCCCCGTCTTTCAGTGCTCGTGCATGGTCTAGGGTCAACCGAGCAAACATGCAGTCGATATCGAGCGCGAGGACACCGTCGGTGGCGCGGGTGTCGCCCAAACGGACCGCGTCGTGTAACGCACGCAACGCCACCGCGGACTGGCCGCCGCGGGTGGCGGCGCGGGCAGCCTCACGCGCGGCGGCGACCGCCGCCACGTTGTCCCGACGGGCCGCGCACGTCCAGGCCCGGGCCAGCGCCAGTTCCGGAGCGAACAACATCGATTTCAATCCGTGCCGGGATTCGGCCCGGCTCAGCGCCTTGGCGGCATCGACCGCAAGTCCCTGCTGCCCGAGTGCCTGCGCCAGCAGCATCCACGCCAGCGGTCCCCAGGAATAGCCGGTCACCGCGAGCGCCTTGGCGGATTCCCGCAACAATGGCACCGCCTCGTCGACGCAGCCACGCGCCAGCAGCACATCGGCCACCAGCAGTTGCCCGATGGCCCGAGCCGGATGCGCGTCCGACACCAACGCATGCGCCAGCTTCTCGGCACCATCGAGATCACCGTCGAGCACCAGTGCGGTGGTCTGTCCGAAGGCGGAGGTGAACCGCAGCAACCCGGGATTACCGGCGGCGATCGCCTGCGCGGCGAGACGGTCCACCGGGGCGAACCGACCCATCCGGGCCGACGAGAGCGCCGCCGCCGATGCCGCCCACCCGATGGCCCGATGGTCGGCGTCCGGGGCCGCCAGCACGGTCTCGGCGAGTTCGAGCGCGCGTTGCGGGCTCCCGGCGTTCATGGCGAAGGTGCTCAGCAGCGCATCGATGGTGGTGGCCGAACGCAGCCGGGCGCGCGTCGAGCGCAGGAAGGCGGTCGCCCGCTCGGGCTCGTCGAGCATCCAGAACTGATTGGCCGCACGCGGCAGCGCCCACGCGATGAGGTCCGTTTCGGCCAACGCTGCCGGATCGACCTCGGCGAGGACGGCGTCGGCCTCGTGGCCGCGCCCCTGCCAGGCCAGCGCCTGGGCCAAGGTCAACCGGGCCGACAGCGCATCGCGTTCGGCCAGTGCCGCCCGGGCCAGTTCCTCGGCGGCCCCGAGGTCCGCGCGGCCCAGCGCGTCCGCGGCGGCGGCGCCGGCGGTGCTCGGCGGCTCAGACACAGCCGCAGTGTATGGCGGGCGGCCCCGCGGCCACAGCGAAACCGGCGGTAGGTTCTCAACCGTGTCCGACACCAGCTCCTGGGCCGTCTGCGTGTACTGCGCCTCCGGTCCAACCCACCCTGAACTGCTCGAACTCGCTGCCGACGTGGGTCGCGGCATCGCCGACCGGGGCTGGACGCTGGTCTCCGGCGGCGGCAACGTCTCGGCGATGGGTGCGGTGGCCGACGGCGCCCGGCAGCGCAACGGCCGCACCATCGGCGTCATTCCCAAGGCCCTGGTGCACCGGGAACTCGCCGATGTCGCCGCCGACGAGCTCGTGGTCACCGACACCATGCGCGAACGCAAACAGGTGATGGAGGACCGCGCCGACGCCTTCATCGCCCTGCCCGGTGGTATCGGCACCCTCGAAGAGTTCTTCGAGGCGTGGACCGCGGGGTACCTCGGCATGCATGACAAGCCGATCGTCATGCTCGACCCGTTCGGGCACTACGACGGTTTGCTGAATTGGCTGCGCGGGTTGGTGGACACCGGTTATGTCGGTGAACGCGCACTGGAGCGGCTGGTGCTCGTCACCGATGTTGAGACGGCTCTCAGCGCGTGTAGCCCCGATCACTAGGCTTGGTGGCCATGAGTGACGACACAACGCGCACCAGCGTCGGCCTGCTCGATATCGCCACCAAGATCCCCGGGTTGTTGCTGGATGCACCGGCGATCGTGCGGGGCGTGGTCACCGGCATGGGCGCCCGGCCCACCGCCAAGACCTCGATCGGCAAGGTCTTCCAGGACCGCGCCGCCCAGTACGGCGACCGGGTCTTCCTGAAATTCGAGGACCAGAAGATCACCTACCGGCAGGCCAACGAGACGGTCAACCGCTACGCCGCGGTACTCGCCGCCCGGGGTGTCGGCCACGGTGACGTCGTCGGGATCATGCTGCGCAACTCCCCGGACTCGGTGCTGCTGATGCTGGCCACCGTCAAATGTGGGGCCACCGCCGGCATGCTCAACTACCACCAGCGCGGCAACGTGCTGGCCCACAGCATCGGCCTGCTGAACGCCAAGGCCATCGTCGCCGAGGCCGACCTGGTGGAACCCATCACCGACAGCGGGGTGGCCACCGACGGCCTGATCACCCTCGACGAATTGCGGCAGGCCGCCACCACCGCACCCACCACCAACCCGCCGACGACGGCCGCGGTACTGGCCAAGCACAAGGCGTTCTACATCTTCACCTCGGGCACCACCGGCATGCCCAAGGCCAGCGTGATGACCCACTACCGCTGGCTGCGTGCGCTGGCCGGGTTCGGCGGCCTCGGCCTGCGCCTGAACAGCAATGACACCCTCTACTGCTGCCTGCCGCTCTATCACAACAATGCGCTGACGGTGTCGGTCGGTTCGGCCCTGAACGCGGGCGCCGCGCTCGCGCTGGGCAAGTCGTTCTCCGCGTCGCGGTTCTGGGACGACGTGATCAAACACGACGCCACCGCCTTCGTCTACATCGGCGAGATCTGCGGGTACCTGCTCAACCAGCCGCCCAAGCCGACCGATCGGGCCCACAAGGTGCGCGTGATCGTCGGCAACGGGCTGCGCCCGGCCATCTGGGACGACTTCACCGCCCGCTTCGGCATCCCGCGGGTATGCGAGTTCTACGGCGCCAGCGAGGGAAACACCGCGTTCGTCAACGTGTTCAACGTGTCCAAGTCCACCGGCATCTGCCCGAGCCCGGTGGCCTTCGTCGAATACGACCTGGACACCGGGGAACCCGCTCGGGCCGCCGACGGCCGGCTGCGCAAGGTCAAGAAGGGCCAACCCGGCCTGCTGCTGTCCAAGGTCAGCAGCTTCCAGCCCTTCGACGGTTACACGGACAAGTCGGCATCGGAGAAGAAGCTGGTGCGTGACGCGTTCAAGGAGGGCGACGTCTGGTTCAACACCGGGGATCTGATGCGCGCGCAGGGCTTCGGGCACGCGGCCTTCGCCGACCGGCTCGGCGACACCTTCCGGTGGAAGGGCGAGAACGTCGCCACCACCGAGGTGGAGGCCGGGCTGTCCGGCGACAAGCAGGTCGAGGAGGCCACCGTGTTCGGGGTCGAGGTGCCCGGCGCCGGTGGTCGCGCGGGCATGGTCGCGCTGCAACTCAAGGCGGGGCAGGAGTTCGACGGGGCGGCGCTGGCGCGCACCGCCTACGCGCACCTACCCCCGTACGCGGTGCCGCTGTTCGTGCGGATCGTGCCGGAACTGGCGCACACCTCGACGTTCAAGAGCCAGAAGGTCGAACTGCGCAAACAGGGCTACGGCGAGGACGTCGGGGATCCGCTCTACGTGCTGGCCGGACGCGAGGAGGGCTACGTGCCCTTCTATCCGGAGTACGTCGACGAGGTGAAGGACGGTAAGCGCCCGAGATAGCTACGGGGTGACCCTGCGCCACAGATCGTTGAAGGCGATCGAGTCGAAGAACGCCGACGCTTTCACGATCTGGCCGTCGCGCAAAGTGAGGAACCAGGAGTATGTGTTGCGATAGGGCACGCCGTCGCGGGCGGCGCCTTCGGCGTCGAAGAACACCACCACGGTGTCGCCGTCGGCGTAGATGTCGCGGATGGTCGGGACGAGACGCTGGGACATTCTGGCGTTGAACGGCGCGATGAGATTGTCGATGAATTCGGTCTTGCTCGTGTATATCCGGGAGGCGACGGAGTTGCCGACGATCTCCCATCGGACGTTCTCCGCGAGGGCGTCGTAGGGGCTACCGGTCCCGTTCGCCCATGCATCGAAGCCCGAGCGGACGGTGGCCAGGTTGGCGGATTCGGTGCTGTCGTACGAGTGCGCCGATGCGGTTTTCATCGGTAGTGCCAACATGAAGGCCAGCACGAGGAACAGTCCCCGTCCGATGTTGTTGACCATGAATGGTTCTCCTAGTCGTAGACGATGACGGCCCGGCCGAGCACGTCGCCACGACCGATGGCATCCAGGGTGTCGTTGACGTCCTCCCAGCGGACCCGGGTCACGGTGTGCTTAATTCGGCCGGCTTCGGCCAGCGCGATTACCTCGGTGAGGTCGTTGAAATTGCCCCAGAACGACCCGTAGTACGTGTACTCGCGGGCGACCAATGGGAACAGCGGTATGTCGACCCGGTTGCCGATCAGACCCACCGATGCGATCGCACCCTCGGCGGCCAGCAGTGCGAAAGCCAGCTGCAACGCCTGTTCTGAGCCGGCGCATTCGATAACGGCGTCGAGTTCTGTTCGCCCGGTGAGGCTTTCGAGTTCGGCGCGGATAGCTTCGGTGTCCTTGTCACGGACGTTGATGCCGTGATCGGCGCCGTTGGTCTTGGCGATTGCCAGCTTCTCGTCGCTGCGGGTGAACGCGACCACATCGGCGCCGCCGGACAGCAGTTTGGCGTACTGGGCGCCGTAGCTGCCCAGTCCGCCGATGCCGCTTACGCCGATGATGCCGCCTGCCCGCAGATGCCCGGCGTCGCGCAACTTCTTGAGCCCGCGATACGGGGTCAGCCCGGCATCGGTCAGGGGTGCGAGGTTCTCCGGGGACAAATTGCCGCCACCCGGCACCTTGATCAGGTAGCGGTAGTTCACCGGAAGGTACTCCTGGTAGCCGCCATGCCGGGAGAAGCCGGCCCAGAGACCGTGTGCACACAGCTGTTCGTTGCCGTTATGGCACTGCCGGCAGGCGCCGTCGCCCCAACTGCCGAACACCACAACCTGGTCACCCTCGGCCAGACCTGATGACGAGGGAACCTCCGCTCCCATCCCGTCGACCCAGCCGGCTACCTCGTGGCCCGGCGTGATCGGGTAGTCCAGCGGCAAACCGCGATCGAAGTAACCGTCGACGAGCTGGTAGTCGGTGCGGCACATGCCAGCTCCACCGACCTTGACGAGCACTTCCTCGGGACCGATGTGTGGCACGTCCGCTTCTTCGAGGTGCAGGGGCTGGTGGTACCCGTACATCCGCGCTGCCCGCATTTTCATCCGGCGTCCTCCATAGGGTAGGGCTTGGAGATTCATGGTGCGGCTGCTGCGCCGGAGTTCGCATCCGCCACCGCACAGTCGGATTAGCGTCAGGTGTCGGCCAATGCCGCGTCGAGCTGGCTGCGTGACCGGATGCCGAGCTTTGTGAACACCTTGGCCAGGTGGTACTGCACGGTTCGCGCGCTGATGAACAGACGCGCCCCGATCTCCGGGTTCGACAACCCTTCTCGAGCCAATCGGGCGATCTGAGCTTCCTGCGCAGTCAGCTCGGTGCTCGCCGGCAGCTTCCGCCGGCGGGCCTTCTCGCCGGTGGCAGCCAGTTCATGACGGGCTCGCTCGGCGAACGCCGACATTCCGAGGTCGTCGAAAAGGTCGATGGCATGGCGGAGTTGGGCTCTGGCATCGACGCGCCGGCGCTGCCTACGCAACCACTCACCGTAGAGCAGAAACGAGCGTGCGAGATCTGGGCGCAGGCCCGCCCTTTCGCTGAGTCGGACGGCGTCACGGTACCGCGCTTCAGCGACGGTACCGTCACTGAGCAGTGCTCGTGAGCGCGCCTCCACGGCCAGGCCCCAGTCGGTCCCGCTCGGTGCGGTCATATCGGCCAGTCTCTCCAGGGCGGCCGCGGCGATGGCGGTGTTACCGGTGCGCGTCGCGGCTTCGACCAGCTCGGGCAGTGCCCAACCGGCCGATGTGCAGTCACCGGGGTACTCGGTCGCGGTCAGACCGGCCCGCAGAGCGCCCTCGTAGTCGCCGAACCCGTTGTGTAGTAAGGCGCTCGCCCATGCCACCACCGTCAAGCCGACACCTTCGCCGCGCCGAAGTGCGTTCTCGGTCATGGTCTCACCGCGGCTGTGGACCGCAGACTTGTCGCCCCGGTAGGCGGCCAGGCTGATCGCGCCATAGGCCGTCATGTTGTTGCCCATGGCTTCGATCGCGGCGCCCAGCTCGTCCACCTCGGCACCGGCCTCCTCGAAGCGCCCGCTGAACAGGAAGGACGAGAATCGGCAACTCAGCGCCAATGGGAGCTCGCTGAGCGCACCGGCGTCGCGCGCGAGGCGGACGTAGCGCTGCGAGAGTGTGGTCAGTCGGTCCAGATCCCAAAGGTGGGCGGCCGCAACACAGGCCAGGAACATCCACCGCATCTCCTGCTCGATGCTCAGCCCGGTTCCGTACAAGTCCAGGGCTTCGCGGACCGTCGGCAGGCCCTTCTCAAATCCTTCGCAGTGTTGGGTGCACATGCCCTCCAGCAGCAGATCGATCGGGCGCGGGTCCGCCAGCCCGCGAGTCGCGGTGCCAGCGGCCCCGGCGACCTCCAGGACACCTCCGTCGACTGCCAGCTTTCCGGCGAAGATCGCCGCCAGCAAGGCGTCCAGGTAGATATCGCGCGCCCGGACGGCCTCGGTGGTCTCCAGGCGCCGGGCCGCGGCCAGCAGCAGCGGTGCCGCGTCATTGCCGCGGTTGGCGATGAAGGCCAGCTGGGCGCGCACCAGGTCGGCCTGGGCGCGTTGCGAATCCTTCAGGGGTGCCGCTTCGGCGGCGGTGAGAAGTTCCCTCGCCCCGTCCAGGACGCCGGCCTGCGCCTTGGCGTAGGCGGCCGCCAGCGCGAGGTCTGCCCGCCGAGGCCGTTCGCCGGCCAGCATCGAGGCCCGCTCCAGGAACGAGGCTGCCGCGGCCACACCTCCCCGGGCCAGTACCAACTGGGCCGAGCTCTGCAGCTCATCGGCCACGGCATCGTCCGGGCCGACGGCGGCATGGCCCAGGTGCCATGCTCGCCGCGCCGGATCCGCGGTGGGGTCGATGGTTTCGGCCAGCGCCCGATGGATCCGCTGGCGATCGGACAGAGGGATCCGCCGATAGGCCGTCGCGCGAATCAGCGGGTGCCGGAACCGCACCTGTGTGTCGATCACCAGTAGTTCGGCGTCGATGGCGGGTACGGCGTCCTCGATATCCAGGCCTAGATGGTCTGCGGCGATCCACAGCAGTGCCGGATCGCCGACCGGGTCTGCGGCGGCCAATGCGAGCAGCCGTCGAGTCGGCTCGGGCAGAGCGTCGAGCTGACGCCGGAAGGTGGACTCCAGGCCGTGTGACAACGGGGCACCGGGTGGTCCGAAGCCACCGGCGAGTTCAGCGCGGCTCAGCGACCGCGGCAACTCGAGCAGTGCCAGCGGATTCCCGCGGGCTTCGGCAATGAGCCGCTGTCGGACCCGCGCATCCACCGGGCCGTCCAGCGCGATGGTCAGCAGCTCGTGGGCATCGGGATCGGGCAGACCAGCGATGTGCAGCTCGGGGATTCCGGTCAGTTCCGGACCCGGTCTCCTGGTGGCGAACACGACGCCCACGGGTTCGGCGCCCAACCGTCGGGCGACAAAAGCCAGGATCTGGGCCGAGGGGCCGTCCAGCCATTGCTGGTCGTCGACGAGTAACAGAAGCGGCAGATCGTCACTGGCGTCCGAGAGTAGACCGAGCACCGCCAAACCCGCCAGAAAGCGGTCCGGTTGTGGGCCGGCGTCCGCGCCGAATGCCCGGCGTAGCGCCGTGCGCTGCGGCCAGGGCAGGCCTGCGGTTCGGTCGGCGAGTGGGGCACACAGCTGATGGAGTGCGGCGAAGGCGAACTCGATCTCCGATTCGACACCCGCGACGCGCATGACCTGGATCCCGGCGGCGCGGACGGTCAGTTCGTCGAGCAGTGCGGTTTTGCCGATGCCGGCCTCCCCTGAAAGGACCAGCGTGTGGCTGGATCCTTGGTGCAGGTCGACGAGCAGCGCGTCCAGCGCGGCGCATTCACGCCGCCGGCCGACCAACGTCATCAACTACTCCTGCGAACGACCCCCGAACCGCCCGGTCACCAATCTAGCTGCGGTGATGCGCGCCGAACAGCCTAAACGTGACGGGGGATAGCCTGGACAGCGTGCAGTCGGCAGGCAGGGGCGAGCGAAGCGACGGGAAATTGACGTGGCTGGGCCGCCCGGTCGCCGGTGACCGGGCCATGATCATGGCGATCGTCAACCGCACGCCGGATTCCTTCTATGACCGTGGGGCCACCTTCACCGACGAGGCCGCCAAGGAGGCCGCGCACCGCAAGGTCGCCGACGGCGCGGACATCATCGATATCGGCGGGGTGAAGGCGGGCCCGGGCGAGGTTGTGGACGCCGACGAGGAGATCGCGCGGGTGGTGCCGTTCATCGAATGGCTGCGCGGTGCCTACCCCGACCAGCTGATCAGCGTGGATACCTGGCGCGCGGCGGTGGCCAAGCAGGCCTGCGCCGCCGGGGCCGACCTCATCAACGACACCTGGGCCGGTGCCGACCCCGGCCTGCCGGAGGTGGCCGCCGAGTTCGGTGCCGGTCTGGTGTGCTCACACACCGGTGGTGCGGTGCCGCGGACGCGTCCCTTTCGGGTGAACTACGGCATCACCGAACGCGGGGTGGTCGACGATGTGATCGCCGAAGTGACAGCCGCCGCCGAGCACGCCGTGTCGGTGGGGGTGGCCCGGGACGCGATCGTGATCGATCCCACCCACGATTTCGGCAAGAACACTTACCACGGCCTTAGTTTGTTGCGCCACGTGAAAGATCTTGTAAACACGGGATGGCCGGTCCTGATGGCCCTGAGTAACAAGGATTTTGTCGGGGAGACTCTGGGTGTGGGACTGACCGAACGCCTGGAGGGCACGCTGGCGGCGACGGCTTTGGCCGCCGCCGACGGCGCCGCCATGTTCCGGGTACACGAGGTCGGACCCACTCGACGCGTACTGGAAATGGTCGCGTCGATCCACGGATCGCGTCCACCGACGCGCACGGTGAGGGGACTGGCATGACGGTGCTATCTGAGCTGACACCAGAACTGACCGCAATGAACGACACTGACGCTGTGTCAGGGCACCGCTGGATGGCAGACCACAGCTTCGGTCGGCCGTCCTGGACCGTGGAGGAGCTGATCGCCGCCAAGGCGGGCCGCACCATCTCGGTGGTGCTGCCTGCGCTCAACGAGGAAGAGACCGTCGCCTCGGTGGTGGAGACCATCACCCCGCTGCTGGGCGGGCTGGTCGACGAACTGATCGTGCTGGACTCCGGGTCCACCGACGACACCGAGATCCGCGCGGTCGCCGCCGGTGCCCGCGTGGTGACCCGCGAGCAGGCGCTGCCCGAGCTGCCACCGAATCCCGGCAAGGGCGAGGT
>Ga0075012_10003990_pt1 | contig 13842 bp, 15 predicted proteins | sample All_14_2_FD_71474 | JGI IMG/M metagenome (GOLD analysis project Ga0075012, IMG submission 71474) | Freshwater microbial communities in response to fracking from Pennsylvania, USA - Allegheny Zone_MetaG_DW_15 | ecosystem: Environmental > Aquatic > Deep subsurface > Groundwater > Drilled... | reverse complement strand
GGCGGACGGTGACGGCGGTGCCTTCGCCCAGGGTGCTGTCCAGGGACATCCGGCCGCCGTGCAGCTCGGCCAGGGCGCGAACCAGCGACAGGCCCAGACCCGTGCCCATGGCGCGCTGGTCGGCGCCGCCGGCCTGTTCGAACGGACGGCCCAGACGCTTCAGGTCCTCCGGCGCGACGCCGACGCCGGTGTCGGCGACGACGATCTCCAGATAGGGGCCGATGGTCTCGGCCGTCACGGTGACCGAACCGCCCGCCGGGGTGAACTTCACGGCATTGGACAAAAGGTTCAGGACGATCTGCTTTACGGCCCGCCGGTCGGCGACCACGGCCAGGGGCTCTGCTGGCAGGACACCGGCCAGGGCCAGACCCTTGTCCTCGGCAGACAGCCGGACCAGGGTAACCGCCGCCGAGATCACCTCGCGGGCGTCGAACGGCTCCAGCGACAGGTCGTATCGGTCGGCCTCGATCTTGGACACGTCCAGCACGTCGTTGATCAGGTCCAGCAGGTGGCCGCCCGCTTCATGGATGGAGGCGGCATAGTCGCCGTAGCGTTCCGGCAGGGGCCCGAACAGGCGCTGGCGCATGATGTCGGCGAACCCCAGGACGGCGTTCAGCGGGGTCCGCAACTCATGGCTCATATTGGCCAGGAACCGGGTCTTGCCCGCCTCGCGCGCCACGGCATCGGCGCGGGCGGTGTCCAGGGCGACCTCGCGGGCATATTGGGCCGTGGCGTCGAAGGCCTGGACGATCAGGCGGACCCCCTGTGGGTCGTCCAGACGGCGCAGGACCAGGGTGACCCGCCGGTCCAGGGCGGTGCGGGGGGCAAAGCGGACCTGGGCGTCCGATCCCGACAGAGCCCGCTCGATCGCCGACAGGACGGCCGGGCGGTCCGGGGCGTGCACGGCGGCGATCAGACCCTGGGCGAACAGGGGATCGACCGGCAGGGCGGCGGGTGGCGTTCCATAGGCCGAGAGCGGTCGCCCCGAAGGCTCCATGGTAAGGGTCAGGCCAGGCTGGCCGGCCAGTATCGCCTCCACGCGATGGACGCCGGCCTGCGCCTCGATCAGGGCCTGTTCGCGGGCCTGCCAGGCCAGGCGAAGGGCCGCGGCAAAGGCGGCGGTGCTCATCAGGGCCGAAAGGGCGGCCAGGACGGGGCGACCCTCGCTGGGTCCGGCGATCCAGACGGAGACCAGTCCGGCCAGTATGCCCAGGCCCGTCAGGGCGGCCCCGCCCAGGGCCAGCCTCTGCGTCCCGAAGGCCAGGCCCGCCGCCAGGGGCAGGACGACGAAACCGGCCAACGACCCGGTCATCCCCCCCGCCAGCATGGCCGAGACGGCCGCGCCCAGTCCCCACACGGCCAGGATCAGGCTGCGCTGTCGCGGGCCGTCGCGCCACAACAGGGTCAGGCCCGCCAGGCCCGGTATGGCCATCGTCAGAATGCCGAAGAAGACCGGCCCATCGGCCCCGAGACCCAGCCAGCGTCCGCCCAGGGCCGCCAGGGCCGCCGCCCCTGCCCAACCGGCGTGCCAGGCCGCGATGCCCGGCAGATCGCGGGCCTCCGGCATGGGGTCTGGACGAACGGGAAGGGTCACGCGGGGTCGAGGTCCTGACAGCATCCCCAGGGGAGATTCGGGGAGACTCCTCAGCCTAGCCTCACGCACGAACCGCGGCGAGACCGCGCACGCCTGAGGCGATTGGCTTGCCGCCCGCCGCCGGTCGGCCTATCCCCCCGCCATGACCCCGCCGCCGCTGACGATCGACCAGACCCTGACCGAACTGGCGGAGGCGTTCGACCTGCTGGGCGACTGGGAGGGGCGGATCGAATATGTCATCGACCTGGGCAAGGGACTGGCTCCCTTGTCCGACGCCGACCGGACCGAGGCCAATAAGGTCCCCGGCTGCGCGGCCCAGGTCTGGCTGGCGGTCCACCCGTCCGGCGACCGGCTGTGGTTCGCCGCCGACAGCGACAGCGCCATCTCCAAGGGCAATGTGGCCCTGTTGCTGATGCTCCATTCTGGACGGACGCCCGCCGAGATCCTGGCCTTCGACGCCCGCGCGGCCCTGGACCGGCTGGGCCTGCCCCAAGCCCTGACGCGCCAGCGGGCCAATGGCCTGAACAGTATGGTGGGCCGGATTCGGGCGGCGGCCCTGGAGGCGAGCTGAAAAACACGAGTGCGGAGGGTGCGGATAGTGCGGCACCTCCGCACTGGAGAAAATGGAGTGCGGACCGTGCGGAGAGTGCGGATGCCGCGGTCAGAAGGCCTTGGGCAGACCAGCATCTTTCAGGGTGCCATTGGCTGTATGGCGTGATCTGATGTCGCCATCGACGGTGAAGCGTTCGCCATTGATCGGGCTGAACCAAATCTCGTGATCGCCTCGACCCTGTCGATGAAACGAGCATCCAGCTTCGGTCAGCAGCCGCTTCACGTCGCGCGTATAACTCAAGCCGCCAAACCCACGGAGAGACGTGTGCTGGCGTGAGCGATGACCTCGATGGCGATGTCTTCCGTGCGATCGGGCCCGTCTTCGAGCAGGTCTTCGATGACGTTGGGCAAGCGGGCCACGAGGTCCTCGAGACTCGCCGCTTCGACGCGCAGCCCGTGTATGTCGGCCGACTCGGTCCACCAGACTCCAGCTTCGGCGTCATAGTTGGCCTTGACCACGATCATGCGCTTCATCGGGGGCTCCTTCCTGTCGATATGGCGAGAGGGTCGCGGCAGTGTCAATGTGGAGCGGGCGATCCATTCCCCTCTCACCCGATGCGGTAGTGATCGGCCAGGGCCTGTAGTCCCTTTTGCATCAGGGTCTTGCCATGGCGACGACGCAGGCCCAACTCGCGTTCGGCCAGGCTGAGGCTCGACCCCTGGAGGCAGACCTGCTGGATGATGGCGCGCGACCGAGGGTCACAGGCGTCGAGCGCCGCCGCCACGCGCCGACCGGCGGACAGGGCGCGGTCCGATGGCTCCACCCGCGCCGAAGACCCGCCGCCCGCGCGAGGCAGGGCGTCCCAGCGCATGGTCAGGGAGGGGCCGGACAGGGCCGCCTCCCCCTCGCGGGTCAGGCGTTCGCCCGCCGCGACCTGGGCCGGGGTCAGCCAGGGGCGGCCCTGGGCATCGCGACGCCGGGCCAGCCAGGCGATCGGCGTCTCGCCCAGATTGGCGGCCCGGACGACCGCGCGTCCATCCGCCTGCATCAGGGTGCGGACGCCGTCGATGATTCCGGGGCGGCCGGGGGCGGGGGCCTGTGACGTCTCGGCCTCGGGTCGCAGGGTCCAGCCGCCGTCGGGCCGGATCCGCAGGCCGGGCTGCTCGACCAGGGCGCGGAACACGGCCTCGTCCACCGTCAGATTGACCCTGGCCCGGCGATTGGGACCCAGGCGCACGGCATAGCCGCCGCCGGGATCGACCCCCAACCAGGCCCCCGGCCGGGCCAGCAGGGCCCGCGCGCGGTACAGCCGACCGCTCATGCCCGCCCTCCCAGCCGGTCTGCGACCGCCACGCCCCGGCCGCCCAGGGCCTGGTCCAGGTCCAGGCCCCCGGCCTCGGTGACCAGGCGGACGCAATCCTCCAGCCGTTCCAGCATGGCATCCAGGACCGGGCGGTCGCGTTCGTCCTCGATCCAGCGACAGGCGCTGCCCGCCGTCGCCCGGTTGACGCCAAAGGCATGGGCGACCCGCTCCAGCGGCCAGCCGAAGGCGATGTGGCTGAGGTACATGGCCAGCCAGCGCGCGCGGCAGGCCACGGGTGGCAGGCGCTCTCGCCCCGTCATGGTTTCGGTCGCAATGCCGGTGGAGGCGGCGACCAGTTGCAGGGCCAGGCCCGCCCGGATCCGGTCGCTCTCCAGCACCGGCACGACATAGGCTTCACTCATCGTCAGAACGCTCCCTCGATCGATCGTGGTCGCCATCCTGTTCGGGTTTCGCGACCATGATAGGAAATATATCCTATTGCACGTCGAAATCGGTCGTAGCGTCAGTGGTGGCGGGGGTGCGACTGGGGATGGTTGTGATGACGATGGCGCGTCGGCGCGCGGGTCAGGCCTGGGTCAGGCGGCGGACAGATCGGGCAGCTCCTCGCCCACCGTGGCGTCGGTATGGCGCACGGAGACGGTGGTCCCCGGATCGGCGGCGGTGACCAGGACATGGGCTTCCAGCTGTCGGGCCAGGGCTTCCACGATGCTGGTGCCCAGGCCGGGGGTTGCGCTGGCGGCGTCCTGGGGCATACCCACGCCGTCATCATGGACCGTCAAGGTCCAGTCGCGCCCGCTCGATCGATAGCCCACCGTGATGCGGCCCCGTCGATGGCCCGGAAAAGCGTGCTTCAAGGCATTGATGACCAGCTCGGTGACGATCAGGCCCAGGCTGACGGAGACGTCGGCGTCGGTCGTGCTGTCATCGGCCTCGACCACCAGGTTGAGCTGAAGGGGGTCGTGGATCATCGAGGCCCCCAGGCTGAGGCACAGCTGTTCGAAGTAGGGCCGCAGCTCGACCTCGCCCAGCCGCGACTGGGACAGCTGCTTCTGCAGGGCGGCGACCGACATGACGCGGCTGTGGGCGTCCTTCAGATGGGTGCGCGTTTCTTCGGACTGCACATTGCGCGCGCTCTGCAGGATGACGCTGGCGATGATCTGGAGGCTGTTGGCCACCCGGTGCTGAAGCTCCTGCAACAGGATGGCCTTTTCCCGCAGCAGATCGTCCTTCTGCCTTTCGGTGTTCTGGGCGTCGGTGATGTCCTCGATCGCCAGCAGCAGTCGGACGGGATCGGCCTGGCCATAGCGCAACAGCTGGGCCCGGATCACCAGGCGGCGCGTGCCCTTTCGGCCTCCGACCAGATCCATCTGATAGGCGTCGATCGCGGCCTTGCCCACGGCGGTGGCGGTCAGCAGGACGTTAAGCTGGGGCACGTTCCATTCGCCGGTCCCGAGTTCGAACAGCAGGCGGCCGACGATGCGGGCCTCGTCCAGATAAAACTGGCGGCAGAAGCTGTCGCTGACCGCGACCACCTTCATCGCCTCATCCAGCAACACCAGCGGTGTGGTCGAAGCCCCGACGACGGCCAGGGCCAGGCCGAGCGGACCATCGGGATGCAGGGGCGTGAGGGCAGACATGGTCTGACCCTTTTCAGTAACCGGAGGCTCGCGAGGCGAGAGCCGTACCCGTCGTCGATGTTCCAAGAAAATCGGCGCGGTTTCTCATCGACCGCAGCCGTCAGAGAAAGACCTTAGCACATCCCGCACAGGAGTCTGTGCCCTGGATGTCGATACCCCAGACTAGGGGTATTCGAGGCTCAACGACGGGCGAAGGTCGGCAGCATATCGGCCGGGATACGGTGGGGGCGCATGGTCTTGGAATCGACCAGGACCCATTCGGTCACGCCCTGGGCGCACAGGCGGCCCTGACCATCCTCGATGCGGACATAGCGGTTGAAGCGCGGCCCCTGGGGATCGCCGACCCAGGTGCGGGCCACAACCCCGGTCGCATCGGGCATCAGGGGGCGCAGATAGTCGATCTCGTGCCGCACCCCGACCCAGGACCATTTGGTCCGCGTCGCCTCGTCGAAGCGGGCGTTCCAGTGAGCGGTGCCCGCATCCTGGAGCCAGCCGACATAGACGACGTTGTTGACGTGGCCGTTGGCGTCGATGTGCTCGGGCCGGATGTCCAGCGGCAGGACGAAGATCTCGCGATCCTCGCGCGGCTCAAGCTGGGCGCGGGCCATCAGGCGTCGACTTGGCCCAGGGGAACGCCCTTCTCGGCCATCAGGGCCTGAAGTTCTCCGGCATTGAACATCTCGCGCACGATGTCCGAGCCGCCGACGAACTCGCCCTTCACATACAGCTGGGGGATGGTCGGCCAGTCGGTGAAGGCCTTGACGCCCTCGCGCAGGGCTTCGTCCTGAAGCACATCGACGCCGACGAAGGACGCGCCGACATGGTCCAGGATCTGGACCGCCAGGGACGAGAAGCCGCAGCGCGGGGTGTCGGGCGTGCCCTTCATGAACAGGACGACGTCATGCTGGCCCACGGTGTCGGCGATGAAGGCCTGGACGGGATCGGCGGCGGTGTCGGTCATGGGAAGGCCTTTCGTTCCAGGCCGTCAGCTAGGGACGGGGAGGGCCCCGGTCAAGGGTGGGGGGCTTCAGGCCGCGGCGGTGGCAACGCGGGCCATTTCCAGCTGGGCGGAGACGCCGGGCGGCATATCGCGTTCGGGCACCATGGCCAGAAGGTTCAGGCGCTCGACATCGTTGGCCTGAATCAGGACGCTGGAGACCGACGGATCAGTGAGGGTGTAGGCCAGGCACAGCTGCTCGGCGGTCCAGTGCGGGGTGCGGTGCAGGAAGGCGAAGGTGCCCGCCCCGTTCAGGGGGTCGGACTTGGGCCGGGCCTTGGGATCGCGGACGAAGCCGAACAGGCCCTTCTTCTTCTCCACATGAGCGACGGCCGCCTTGCGTTCGGAGTCGAGCGAGGCGGGGAAATAGCCGCTGGCGAAGATGGCCATGTCCTGTTCGCGGGCCATGCGGATGCGCGAGCGGACCTGCCAGGGCGAATTGACGTGAAAGCTGGTGGCCAGGATGTCGAAGGCGCCGGTCGAGACATAGGCGTCCATGACCTCGGAATCGCCCTGGACGCCCAGCAGGCGGACCCGCTCGGTGGCGCGCAGGGCCTTGAGCGCGGTCAGGGAGGATTGGGGCAGTTCGTGCTCGGCCGGTTCGTCCAGCAGGGCGACATCGACCCAACCCAGGCCCGAGACGTGGAGCGCCCGGTCGATCGCCCCGGTCATGCCCTCGGCCGAGAAGTCCCGCTGGGATCCCCTGCGGCCGTCCCCGGCCCCCAGGGCCAGGCTGACATAGACCAGGCTGCGGTCGATGTGGCTGAGCGCGCCGCCCACCACCTCGGCCAGGACGGGGTCGGCCGTCTCCAGATGATAGCTGTTGATGCCCGCTTCCAGCGCCGAATAGATCAGCTCGCGCGCCGCGTCGGGGCCACGCGACAGCGTGCCGAGGTCCAGGCTGAGGGTGACGGCGGAGACCGCCGCGCCGGTGCGTCCAAAGGGGCGATAGCGCATGGGATCAGCCTCCTGTCGCAGGCGTTGAGGTTTCCAGGGCCAGGGCGTGCAGTTCGCCCCCCATCCGGCCCTTCAGCGCGGCATAGACCAGCTGGTGCTGTTTCACGCGGCTCAAGCCGACGAAGGCGGTCGAGACGATGCGAGCGCGATAATGGTCGCCGTCGCCCGCCAGATCGTCGATCGCGACCTCGGCATCGGGAAAGGCCTCGGCCAGGCAGGCCTGAAGGGCTTCGACGGGCATGGGCATGGCGGCGTCAAGTCTCCGGGACGTTCACCGGTCAGTGTGGCGCGTAAACCTTAATGGCCCGCTACGGGCCGGCAGGCGTGCGCCTGGGACGCTCCAGCAGGATGACCGGGCCGCCGGCATAGTCGGCCTGGGCATAGGCAAGGAAACCCACGCGCGTGGCCAGGGCCAGGGACGGCGTGTTGTCCGGCGCGATCATGCAGACCGTTCGCGGGGCGGTCAGGTGGCCGTCGGTCCAGGACAGGGCGGCGGACAAGGCCTCCAGCCCATAGCCGCGTCCCTGATGGGCGGGGACCAGGCCCCAGCCCAGCTCGGGCGCATCCAGCGGCGGGTCGATATGGCGGCGATAGTCCAGCACCCCGACCTGGCCGACATAGGTGCCGTCGGCTCTGGACCGGATGGTCCAGTTGCCGTAGCCCAGCACCTGCCAGTGGCCCAGGTCGCGCAGCAGCCGGGACCAGACCTCCTCGCCGTTCAGCGCCCGGCCCATGATGTGGCGGGTGAAATCCAGGTCGCCGAACAGGGCGCACAGGTCGTCATAATCGGCCGGGGCGACGGGCGACAGGCTCAGCCGGTCGGTGGTCAGCAGGGTCACATCAGTCCCAGTTGCTTGAAGCTGGCCACGCCCTCGCGCCCCACGATCAGATGGTCGTGAACCTCCAGGCTCAGGGACCTGGCGGCCTGGACGACCTGCTTGGTCATCTCGATGTCGGCGCGCGACGGGGTCGGGTCGCCGGACGGGTGGTTGTGCACGATGATCATGGCGCTGGCCGACACCTCCAGAGCGCGGCGCACCACCTCGCGCGGATAGACGGGGGCGTGATCGACCGTGCCCCGGTTCTGAACCTCGTCCAGGATCAGCTGGTTCTTCTTGTCCAGATACAGCACGCGGAACTGCTCGCGCGGCTCATGCTGCAGCGACAGCCGGACATAGGCCAGAAGGGCCGTCCAGGACGAGATGACGGTGCGCTTGTTGGCCTCCTCCTTGGTGACGCGGCGGGCGACCTCGTGCAGGGCGGCGATATCCAGGGCGGTTTCCGCCCCGATGCCCTTGGCCCGGCCCCGGGTATCCTCGGCCTTCACCGTCATCAGATCCTCGACCGAGGCGGCCAGGACGGCGGCCAGCGACCCGAACCGTGCCAACAGGGCCTTGGCGATCGGCTTGACGTCGCCCTGGGGCTGGCTGCGAAACAGGAACAGCTCCAGCAATTCATAATCCGGCAGGTGATGGATCCCCGCCCCACGTGCCCGCTCGCGCAGGCGTTCGCGATGACCGGCGTGATGGGGCTTTGCCACCTTGTCTGACAGTTGTTCCACCCGTCCCCGCCATCTCCGCGAAAGTGAAGGGATCATGCGCGGTCGCGTGGCCGTTCTCAAGCACCCGTCAAGGGCGGCGGACCACCGGCCATGCGGGACCCAACGCCGCGCGCAGGCGATCGATCAGACGCTCGCCCTCGGCGTTGAACGCCGCCCAGTCGGCGTCGGAGAACAGGCCTGGTCCGCCCGGGTCGTTCCAGTCCAGGCTGGCGTCGAAACGCTCGGACCATACCGTCAGGTCGTCACGAAGGGCCTCGTCGATCGGCAGGTCGGCAGGGTCGATGTTCCCCACCCGGCCCGGCTCGGCTTCCCACAGGGGGAAGCAACGATAGTCAGGGCTGAAGCGTATCGTGCGCGGCGACAAACGGTCGATGGGCTCAGAAGGTAGGCCTGAACAGACCCGCCGGGCTGGCGGAGAACAGTTCGACGCCGTCCTCGGTGACGCCGACGGAGTGCTCACACTGGGCCGACAGGGACTTGTCGCGGGTCACGGCGGTCCAGCCGTCGGACAGGACCTTCACATGCGGCTTGCCCAGGTTCACCATCGGCTCGACGGTAAAGAACATGCCCGGTTTCAGCACCGCGCCCTCGCCCCGTCGGCCATAGTGCAGAACGTTGGGGCTGTCGTGGAATATGCGGCCGATGCCGTGACCGCAGAAATCGCGCACCACGCTCATCCGGGCCTCTTCGACCACGCGCTGGATAGCATAGCCGATGTCGCCGAAGGTGTTGCCGGGCTTGATCTGCGCCAGGCCCGCCTCCAGCCCGTCATAGGTGACCTCGATCAGCTTGCGCGCGCGGGCGTTGATGGTGCCGACCGCATACATCCGGCTGGAATCGCCATGCCAGCCGTCGACGATGACCGTGTGGTCGATGTTGACGATGTCGCCGTCCTTCAGCACCCGGTCGCCGGGAATGCCGTGGCAGACGACGTGGTTGATCGAGGTGCAGATGGTCTTTGAGTAGCCCTTGTACCCCAGGCAGGCCGGAAGGGCCCCGCGGTCCAGGGTGAACTGGCGGATGCGGTCGTCCAGCTCGCCGGTGGTGACGCCGGGCACGACATATTCGCCGATCATGTCCAGCGCCTCGGCCACCAGGCGACCGGCGGCGCGCATACCGTCGAAATCCTCTAGCGTATGCACGCGGATCTCGCTGGTGCGGACCAGGGTATCGGTCTGAAGGTCGGGCGTTTCGTACATCACAGGCTCAAGGTGCAGGCCGATCGGCCTTTGGCGTCAGATGGCGAGCCTAGCATGAAACCTCAAGATGGCGCGACGGGGGCGGGGCGCTGCCACAAGGCCGAATGGATTATCGCGTTTCTTTCAAGTGGCTGACCATCGGTTTCTCTGCCAGTTCTGTTTTCCTAGGTATGGGGGCGGACATGACGGCATCTGGACGACGTGAGTTTCTTTTCGGTTCAGGCACTGCGGCAGTGCTGGTGGGAGCCCTACCCTCCATTGCCAGGGCCCAGGACCAAACGCCTCGGCTGCCGGCGGCTTCGGAACGCCAGATCGTGGCCGAGCTGGAGAAGGCCGATGTGGTGGGCGCGGCCATCACCGTGGTCCAGGCGGGGCAGGTTCGCGCCTTCATTCCCTATGGCCGGGCATCGATACCCTTTGACATTCCGGTCACGCCGCAGACGCTGTTTCACACCGGGTCCGTCGGCAAGCACGTCACCGCTCTGGCGATCCTGCAGTTGGCGGAGGCGGGCCGGCTACAGCTGGACTGGCCGATCGGCCGCGTGGTGACCGGATTGCCCGACTGGATCGCGGCCGTCTCGATCCGCGATCTTCTGGGCCACACCGGCGGTATTCCCGATTACGAGAGCGGCTTCGAATGGGATCGCCCCTATTCGCTCGAAGCCATCATCGGCGGCCTGGCAGGTCCGAGCTTTGCGCCGGGACAGGCGTGGAGTTACTCCAACACCGGCTATGTGCTCCTGGGCCAAGCGATCGAGACGCTCAGCGGGCTCACGTACGCCGCTTATGTGGCGGAGCGGCTCTTTGGTCCCGCAGGACTGCCTCTGGCACGGCCGGATGCGGCGGGCCAGCCGATCGTCGGTCGGGCGGAACCCTATGACAAACAGGACGGGGTCGTCACGCACGCGACCCGCATGAGCAGCGACGTCTCTGCGATGCCTGACGGGGGTCTTCTGTTCTCGTCGCTGGATTGGGCACCCTGGATGCGCGCGGTAGAGGGCGGTCGTCTGCTGAACGAAGAGGGCGCGCAAACCATGTTCACCTCGGGCGTCCTGACGAACGGGGTGGCCAGCGGGTATGGTTTCGGCTGGTTCGTCGACGAGGTACGGGGCCAGCCGGTCTATCATCACTCCGGCGGTGTCCCGGGGTTCGTGACCTATGTAGAGTATCACCCGGCAGAAGACGTCATGGCCGTCGCAACGTTCAACTCGACCCCCCGCACGCCCTTCCGCCCCCTTGTAGAGCTGACGATCGAAACGGTCGCGCCAGGAACGACGACTCTCGGCCTCGAACCCCGGCAACAGTCGGCCCGCCGCGATGAAAGGCTTCGAAGCTTCCTGCTCGGCGGTATCGAGGACAGTCTGGTCCTGCCGAACGTGTTGCTGGCCGAACAGGCTGTGGGCCGCGCTCCGTCGCAGCGGGTGTCCGGTGAACTGGAACGTGCCGACTTCCTCGAAAGTCACGCCGTGGCCGGTGGCGAAATCGCCCGTTACCGCCTGCGGATCGGCGGCATGGACCGATTGCGCCAGGTTGGCTGGACGCCGGACGATCGGGTCTTCCTCCATCGCTAGACAGGGCGCCGCGCGCCCTCGCCTGAACCGCCGGGCCGATGTAGGAGCGGGTCATGACCCAGACCTCTCCGACCGCCGCCGTTCTGATCATCGGGGATGAAATCCTGTCGGGGCGGACGCAGGACACCAATCTGAACACGATCGCCCGGTTTCTGGGCGCGCTGGGGATTGTCCTGGAGGAGGCGCGGACGGTGGGGGATCGGCCGGGACAGATCGTGGAGGCGCTGAATGCCCTTCGGTCATCCCACGACTATGTCTTCACCACGGGCGGAATCGGCCCGACGCATGACGACATCACCGCCGACTGCGTGGCTGAGGCCATGGGGGTGCCTTTGCGGGAACATCCGCAGGCCCTGGCCATCCTCGAGCGGCGCTATGGCGACGAGTTGAACGCGGCGCGGCGGCGCATGGCGCGCATACCCGAGGGCGGCATCCTCATCGCCAACCCGGTGACCGATGCGCCGGGTTTCCAGATCGGCAATGTCTTCGTCATGGCCGGCGTGCCCAAGATCATGACCGCCATGCTGGAGGACGTGGCCCCGCGCCTGCGCACCGGGGCGGTGGTCCATGCCCGCACGATCCGGGTGACCGGGGTGGGCGAGGGGACGGTGGCCGACATCCTGCGGGCTGCAGCCGACGCGAACCGGGATCTGAGTTTCGGCAGCTATCCGTTCGGCGCAGGCACCAGCGGAGAGATCGGTACGAACCTGGTGGTGCGCGGCCGCGACGTGGCGCTTCTGAACGGCGCGGTGGCCGACCTGATGCTGGCCCTGAAGGCGGCGGGAATCGCGGCGGCCTTGATCGATTGACCGCAAAAAAGGCGGGCCCCGTGGAGCCCGCCTTCATCGTCTTCAGCAATCGCTGTCCTCAGCCCTTGGCGACGAAGCCCTTGCCGCCGTTGGAGGGGCGGCGACGGCGGCGGGCGATCTGGCCCTCGGGCTTGGCCTCCGCCGTGCGGGGGTCGTTGTTGGTGGCGCGGGCCGGGGCGGGGTTGCGTGGACGCTCACCGGCCATCGGATCATAGGACCGTTCCGGTGCCGGGCGGACGTCGCGGCCGGGGACGGCCTTGCGCTGGCGATGCGGCTGGCCGCCGCCTTCGGGCCGGACGCCGTCGCGGTGGGGGTTGCGACCCCGGCCGCGGCCTTCGCCCCGTCCGCGCTCCTCACGGTCGGGCAGGGTGGCCTTGGAGCCGACGCCCGAGGCCATGATCGACTGATCCAGCAGGCCCAAGGCCTTGTCGTTCCGGCGGTCGATGCCGGGGATCTTCTGGCGGGTGACCTTTTCGATGTCGCGCAGCAGCTTCATCTCGTCGCCGGCCACGAAGCTGATGGCCGAGCCGTCGGCCCCGGCACGGGCCGTGCGGCCGATGCGGTGAACATAGGCCTCGGGCACGAAGGGCAGTTCGAAATTCACGACGTGCGAGACGCCGTCCACGTCGATGCCGCGCGCGGCGATGTCGGTGGCGACCAGAACGCGCAGCTTGCCCTTCTTGAAGGCGTCCAGGGCGCGTTCACGCTGGGACTGGCTCTTGTTGCCGTGAATGGCCCCGGCTTCGACGCCGCCAGCCTCCAGATAAGCCGCGACCTTGTCGGCCCCGTGCTTGGTCTTGGTGAACACCAGACAGCGGGTGAAGGTCGGGTCGCTGAACAGTTCGGTCAGCAGGGCGCGCTTGCGGCCCTGTTCGACCCAGATCACCGACTGGTTGATACGCTCGACCGTGGTCGACTGCGGCGTGACCTGGACCTTGACCGGGTCCTTCAGCAGTTCGCCCGCCAGCTTGCCGATCTCGGTCGGCATGGTGGCCGAGAAGAACAGGTTCTGGCGTTTAGCCGGGATGCGGCTGACGATCTGGCGGATCGGCTTGACGAAGCCCAGGTCCAGCATCTGGTCCGCCTCGTCGAGCACGAAAATCTCGGTCGAGGACAGGTCCAGCGTCTTTTGCTGCAGATGGTCCAGCAGGCGGCCGGGGGTGGCGACCAGCACGTCCAGCCCGCCTTGCAGGGCGCGTTCCTGGGGGCCGTATTTCACGCCGCCGAACACCACCGCGACCTTGAAGCCGAGGTGACGACCATAGGCCTTGAAGCTGTCGGCGATCTGGCTGGCCAGTTCGCGCGTCGGCGACAGGATCAGGCAGCGGGTGGTGCGCGGGGCGGGAACCGTGCGGTTCTCGGCCAGGCGATGCAGGATCGGCAGGGCGAAGGCCGCCGTCTTGCCGGTGCCGGTCTGGGCGATGCCCAGCAGGTCCTTGCCGGCCATGACGTCGGGGATGGCCTGGGCCTGGATCGGCGTCGGGGTGACATAGCCTTCCGCCTTCAGGGCGGTCAGCAGGGCGGGGTTCAGACCCATGGTGTCGAAGGTGAGTGTGCTCACGGAGTTTTCTTTCGCGTATGCGGCGACGCGTAACAGCCATGGCTCAACGCCGAAAAGGCCGCGCACCGCCAGTCCCGAT
>Ga0075012_10003987_pt1 | contig 13847 bp, 12 predicted proteins | sample All_14_2_FD_71474 | JGI IMG/M metagenome (GOLD analysis project Ga0075012, IMG submission 71474) | Freshwater microbial communities in response to fracking from Pennsylvania, USA - Allegheny Zone_MetaG_DW_15 | ecosystem: Environmental > Aquatic > Deep subsurface > Groundwater > Drilled... | reverse complement strand
TCCATGCAGGCCAATGCGGCGTGCTGGGCAGATTGCTCGCACAGCGCGATGGCCTGGGTGCGTTGGTGATCAGTCACCTGCAGCTTGCCGTTGGCCGAGAAGAACTGCGTGGTGAAGTGGTCAAAGAACGCGGGGCGGTCTTGGGTGAGCGACTGCTTCTTTTGCTGGGCCTGCTCCGGCGCGAGCGGGCCTTCCGGGTTGTCGGGCGTGGTCAGCAGGTAGGGTGGCACGGCGGCGGCGAACACCACGCTGTGCAGGCGCGATTGGCCGTGCCGGGCGATGTAGCGTGCCACTTCGCCGCCGCCCATGGAGAAGCCCACCAGGGTGACATCCTGCAAGTTGCAGCGATCGAGCACTTGCTGCAGGTCATCGGCCAGGGTGTCGTAGTCGTAGCCTGAGGCGGGCTTGTCGGATTGCCCGAAGCCGCGGCGGTCATAGGCCACCACGCGGTAGCCCGCTGCGCGCAAGGCCGCTGTCTGCGGCTCCCAGGCCTGTGACGACAACGGCCAGCCATGGATCAACACCACCGGCCGGCCATTGCCCCCACTGTCGACGATGTGCAGTTGCACGGCTGAGGCAGGCGCAGCGTCGCCAACGTCTTCAGAAGGATTGGCCATCGCCCCAGCGGCGGCGCCGCCCAGCGCACCGGCCACGGCGCCCAGCGTGCCGCCGATGACGACACCCACCGGGCCGGCCGCCATCACCCCCACGCCGGCGCCCACGGCGGCCCCGGCCATCACGCCGCCGCCCATCAACACCGACTTGGCCTCGCGTTCGGCTTCGCCGGCCTCCAGCGGCATCTGGGCGCCGGGGTTCGGGTCTTGCGACGGAATGCCGTGGCCGGGGCGGGCTTGTTGGGCCAGGTCTTCATCCACCACAGCGGTGGTGTTGGTGGTGGTGGCGTTGGAGCGGGCAGCATCGGTCATGTGGTTCTCCTGGGTGCAAGGACGAATGAGCGCGCTGTGCACCTGGCGCGATCAAGGGCCGGGGATGGCGGGATGGCCACCACCGGCGGCAGGGCTCAGCGGCAGGGCTTCAACGCCGCGTTGGCGACGCCTCAGTGCGAATCTGCAGCGGGCTCCACGCGTATCGCGTGGGTGGCCTGATAGCGGTGGAAGTCGGCCAGCGGGATCGCGGCTGAGCCGTGCGATTCACCATCGGTCCAGCTGATGGTCACGTCCATGGCGGTCATGTCCACCTCGCAAGGGCCTGGGCGAATGGTGATGTTGGGCCCATCGCCTTCGCGGTACTCCACGGTTCCAACGATGTGGGCGCGCTGTGTCATGGCATCTCCTGGGGTGAACGTCCAGTCTGGGCCGCGCTGGGGTGATGCCGTGTCGGACAGGGCCGCGTTGGCCGGTGGTCGGTGCCCTACGTTCGGCGGCCGGGGCCGTGTTGATCAGCCGGGCGTGCCGCGCAGGGCGGCGGCCTGGTCGCGCACGGCCTGCCGCTCGTCGGCGCTCAAGCGCGACACGTTGCGGGCCTGCAGCGCCATGCGCGGGTGGCGGGCCATCAGGGGTTCGTGGCGCAGCATGAAATCCCAGTACAACGTGGTGAAGGGGCAGGCGGTATCACCGGTGCGTTGCGCCGGGTCGTAGCGGCAGCCCCGGCAGTAGGGGCTCATGCGCTGAATGTACTTGCCGGTGGCCACGTAGGGCTTGCTGCCCATCAGGCCGCCATCGGCGTACTGGCTCATGCCCAGGGTGTTGGGCAGCTCTACCCATTCCACCGCGTCCACATACACCGCCAGGTACCAGGCGTGCACCTGCTGGGGCTGCACGCCGAACATCAGCGCGTAAAGGCCCGTCACCATCAAGCGTTGGATGTGGTGGGCGTAGCCGTGGGCCAGCGTTTGCTGCAGGGCGTCGCGCAGGCAGGCCATGTCGGTATCGCCCGTCCAGTACCAGGCGGGCAGGTCTTGCTGGGCATCGAGCGCGTTGCGCGCCAGGTAGCCGGGCATCTGCGTCCAGTAGATGCCGCGCACGTACTCGCGCCAGCCCAGGATCTGGCGGATGAAGCCTTCCACGCTGGCCAGCGGTGCGTGGCCGGCGTGGTAGGCCGCTTCGGCCGCGGCCACCACCTCGCGCGGGTTGAGCAGCTTCAGGTTCAGTGCGGCGGACAGGTGCGCGTGGTACAGCCACGGCTCGTTGGGCCACAGGGCATCTTGGTACTGGCCAAACAGGGGCAGGCGATCGATGATGAAGGCGCTCAACGCCTGCAAGGCTTGCTCGCGTGTCACGGGCCAGGCAAAGCTGTCCAGCTGCCCGGGATGCGCTGCCAGGCGCGTGTTCACCAGCGCGATCACCTCGCGGGTGATGGCATCGGGCGCAAAGCCGGTGCGCGGTGGCACGAAGCCCGGGCCGGCGGGGCCGAAGGCGGCGCGGTTCTCGGCATCAAAGTTCCATTGGCCGCCGATGGGCTGGGCCGCCTTGCCCTCATCGCCGGGCTGCATCAACACGCCATGACGCTGGCGCATCTCGCGGTAGAAGAACTCCATGCGCAGCGACTTGCGGCGCCGCGCATGGGCGGCGAAATCGCGCACGGTGCCGTAGAAGTGGCGATCCACACGCACATCCAGCGCCAGCCCGTTGGCCTGCGCCACGGCCTTGATGGCCTGCAGCACGCGCCAGTCGCCGGGGGCGGTCATCACCAGTTGCTGGGGGTGCAGGCGGTGAATGTCGGCCTGCAGTTGCGCGGCCAGGCTGCCATGGTTGTGCGGGCCATCCAGCGGCATGTAGTGCAGCGCTCGCCCGGCCTCGCGCAGCACCTGCGCAAAGTGCCGCATGGCCGACAAGAACAGCGCCGTGCGCGGTTTGCTGGACCACACATGGGTGGACTCTTCCATCACCTCAGCCATCCACACCGCATCCTGCGCGGCATCGAAGCCATCGAAGGCGGCAGCGTCCGCATCAAGCTGGTCGCCCAGCACGATCACCAGGGTGCGCAGCTCAGCCATGCGGGGGCTTGGCGCGGCGGCAGGCGTCGCTGCAGTACTTCACGTCAGCCCAGTTGTTGGCCCAGCGGCGGCGCCAAGTCATGGGCAGGCCACAGGCGGCGCAGGGCTTGCTGGGCAGGGCGGCCTTGTTGCCGCGGAAGGATTTGTCGCTCTGGCGCGTCACGAGGTGGCGATCTCCACCCGATTGCGCCCATGCGACTTGGCCAGGTACAGCGCCTGATCGGCCCGCTCCACCAGGGCCTCCATCGTCTCGGCCTTGCCCAATTCAGCCACGCCGGATGACAGCGTGACGGGCACGCGCACGCCGTGCTTCGTGATGACGTGGCGCTCCAGCATGGCGCGCACACGCTCGGCGCCCACGCGGGCGTCTTCCAGGCCGGTTTCGGGCATCAGCAGCAGAAACTCCTCACCCCCCCAGCGGGCCAGCGCATCGCAGCCGCGGATGGTGCGCTGGGCTTCTTCGGCAAAGGTGCGCAGCACGTCATCACCGCAGCCGTGGCCGTGGCGGTCGTTGATGAGCTTGAAGTGATCCAGGTCGAACATGGCCACGCTCAGCCGCGTGCCAAAGCGGCGATGGCGCTGCACTTCGCGCGCCATCAACTCGGTGATGTGGCGGCGGTTCATCAGGCCGGTGAGCCCGTCGCGCGTGGCCAGGTACTGGATGCGGTCAAGCGCCTCGCTGAGCTCGCGCTTCTGGTCACGCAGGCGGCGGCGCATCTGGTGCAGCCGTTGGGCCAACACCGCCACGGCCGGCATCATCAGCGCCAGCATCAGCAGATGCCCGGCCTCGACCAGCGGGGTGGCCGTCTCAGGCTGCAGGGCCACCAGGACAGCCATCGCCAACCCCATGGCCAGCACCGCGTAGGCGCACACCACCATCACATGGCGGATCTTCAGCGCGAACATGCCGAACATCATCACCACCATCAGCAGCGGGAAGATGGCGCCACGCAACGCCCCGGCGATGCCATAGGCCAGCGCGCAGCAGGTGATGGCAAACACCATCTGCGGCACGGTGAGCGATGGGTCAGCAAAACGCTCTGACCAGCCGCTGCGGATGACCGTGATGAACCACAAGCCGCCCAGCCCCGCCAACACCGACCAGCCCAATGCCGCGCCCAAGGCCATCGCCCCGATGACCACGCCATACACCATGAAACCCAACGAGGCGAAGGCGAACATGCAGGCCAGCGCCGTCTGCACCGTGCGCAGGCGGCGCTTGGGGTCTTGGGGCAAGAGCCGCGCAAACCAGGCGGCGGGAACGGGCAAGGACTTCACAGGCAGCACATCGACAACCAACGTCGCATCACCGTAGCACAGGCCACTTGCAGGAAGGCAACACCACTGTTCAGTGTTTTCGACGTCGGACAACAAAACCCTACGACCCTGCGGCCCGCACCCATCTCCAAAATCAGCGAGGCGGCACCCACCGCGCTGCCGCGATGTCGACGAAAGGCCCGCATCATGATCACCCTGAGAAAGTCCGCCGACCGCGGCCATGCCAACCACGGCTGGCTCGACAGCCACCACACCTTCTCGTTTGGCGAGTACCACGACCCGCGCCACATGGGCGTGGGCAACCTGCGCGTGATCAACGAAGACCGCATCGCCCCGGGCAGCGGCTTTGGCACCCACGGCCACCGCGACATGGAGATCGTGAGCTATGTGCTTGAAGGTGAGTTGGCGCACAAGGACAGCATGGGCAACGGCACCGCCGACGGCGCGCACAGCGGCGTGATCCGCCCGGGTGACGTGCAACGCATGAGCGCCGGCACCGGCGTGATGCACAGCGAATACAACCATGCGCCCGATCAGCAAACGCACTTCCTGCAGATCTGGCTGCTGCCGCGCACCCGCGGGCTGAAGCCCGGCTACGAACAGAAGCACTTCAACCCGGCCGAGCGCCGCGGCCGGTTGCGCACCGTGGTGTCGCCCACGGGGCAGGACGGCGCCTTGAGCATCAACGCCGATGCGGCCATTGCCGTGGGCCTGTTTGATGGCGACGAGGCGCTGACGCAGCCGCTGGACACCACCCGCCTGGCCTATGTGCATGTGGCGCGCGGCGAGCTGACGGTGAACGGGCAGCGGCTCGGCGCCGGGGATGCCGCCCTGTTGGACGGCGAGCCGCAGCTACAGCTCAGCCAGGGTCGTGGCGCCGAAGTGCTGGTGTTTGACCTGGCGCGCTGAACACCCCTTCCCTTGTGGGAAGGCCGGTCAGCGCCGCATCAGCGGCACCGCCAGCTCATGGCCGGCGTTGGGATGCGGCACGTTGGCATACGGCGGCGCGGGCCATGTCCACGCCGCTTCGGGCAGCAAGGCGCGCATGGCATTGATGTCGCAGTGGTACGGCGGGCCTTCGATCACGCCGGCCTCCACTGCCTCGGGCCGCGGGCGCTGCATGAACAGCGCCCACAGGGTGCCTTGTGGGCGCAGCCAGCGGTGCAGCTGGGCCACGTAGGCCAGCCAGTGCTCAGGGTGCAGCGCGCACAGGCAGGTCTGTTCGTAGATGGCATCGAAGGGCGCTGCGGGCTGGTAGGCCAGCACATCGGCCTGCACCACCTCAGCCGCCAGGCCCTGCGCGGCCAGCAGCGCACGGGTGCGCGCCACCGCAGCGGCGGTGTAGTCAATGCCCACCACGCTGAAGCCGCGCCGGGCCAGCTCGGCCACTTCCCAGCCGCCGCCGCAGCCGGGCACGGCGATGCGGCATGGCGTGAGTGCACCGCTGTCCAGCCAGGCCAGCAGTTGGGGGCTGGGGCCACCGCGGTCCCAGCCGGTTTGGTGGGTCTCGAAGCGGGCTTGCCAGAAGTGGGTGTTGGGGCCGGTCATGGTCAGTCCCTCATGCAACGGTGGCAGCCGGTGCCGCGCCCAGCACGCGCCACAGGAAGCTGAACTCCAGCGCCATCATGCGGGCGCGCTGGGCGTTGTCGGCCGCGCCACCATGGCCGCCTTCGATGTTTTCGAAGTAGCTCACGTCATGGCCCATGGCCAGCATGCGCGCGGCCATCTTGCGGGCGTGGCCGGGGTGCACGCGGTCATCACGGGTGGAGGTGGTGAACAGCATCTTCGGGTAACGCCGCCCCGGCCGCACCTGCTGGTACGGGCTGTAGGCGCTGATGTGGGCCCAGTCTTCAGGCACATCAGGGTTGCCGTATTCGGCCATCCACGAGGCGCCGGCCAGCAGCAGGTGGTAGCGCTGCATGTCCAGCAGCGGCACCTGGCACACCACGGCGCCCAACAGCTCGGGGCGCTGCATGGCCACCGCGCCCACCAGCAGGCCGCCGTTGCTGCCGCCCATGATGCCCAGCCGCTCAGGGCGGGTCACGCCGCGGGTGATGAGGTCTTGCGCCACGGCGGCGAAGTCGTCATAACTGCGCTGCTTGTGGGCTTTGATGGCGCGCTGGTGCCAATCGGGCCCGAACTCGCCACCGCCGCGGATGTTGGCCACCACGTACACGCCGCCCTGCGACAGCCACGCAATGCCACGGGTGCCGGCATAGCCCGGCTCCAGCGACACCTCGAAGCCACCGTAGCCGTAAAGCAGCGTGGGGTTGTTGCCATCGGCCTGGGCGGCCTGAGGCCAAACGATGAAGTACGGCACCTGGGTGCCATCGGCCGACGTGGCAAAGCACTGCTCGGCGCGCATGCCGGTGGCATCGAAGAACGCAGGGTTCGACTTGAGCAGCTCGCGCTCGGCCGTGTCGGTGTGCGCGAGGTACAGCGAGGCGGGCGTGAGGTAGTCGGTGTAGTCGAGCAGGTAGTGCTCGGCCAGCGGGTCGTTGGGGATCAGCGGGTCATGCAGGGCGCCCACGCCCACGGTGCCGGGGTACGGCGCTTCGATCGGGCCGCCGGTGAAGCCCTCGGGCGTGCGGCGCCACAGCTCCAGCCGGCTGGCCACGTTGTCAGAGATGTTGAGCAGTAGGCAGCTGCGGGTGAAGTCGTAGCCGGCCAGCGAGCGCGTGGCGGTGGGCACGAAGAGCGGTTGCACATGGTGGTCGCCGGCCAGGTAGGCGGCGGCTGGCGCATACAGCAGGCTGCCGCTGGGATAGGCGGTGCCGGGGCCATCCCAGGCGCTGCGCAGGCTCAGCAGCAACAGGTCTTCATGGAAGCTCACCGAGGCGTCTTCGGGCACCTCCATCCGCAGCAGACGGCCATCGTCGGTCAACAGGAAATCATGCTGGCGGTAGAAGTCGATCTGCCGCACGAACAGCGTGCGCTCATAGCCCGGTGTGCGGTCTACCGCCACGCTGGCGGCGATGTCGCTCACCTCGGCCTCAAACACGATGGGCGCCTGCGCCAGCGGCGTGCCCCGCGCCCAGCGCCGCACCTGGCGCGGGTAGCCTGAATCGGTGAGCGCGCCCTCGCCCACATCGGTGGCGACAAAGAGCGTGTCGGCGTCGATCCAGGTCACCTCCGACTTGGCCTCGGGCAACGTGAAACCCTCGGGCACGAACTGCTTGGTCACCAGATCGAACTCACGCACCACCTTGGCATCGGCGCCACCGCGCGACAGCGACACGAGCGCCATCCGGTACTGCGGCCCCAGCACCCGCGAGCCGGCCCACACCCAGCTTTCGCCCTCGGCCTGGCCCAGGGCGTCCACATCCAGCACCACGTCCCATTCGGGTTCGGGCTGACGGTAGCTGGCTAGCAGGGTGCGCCGCCACAGGCCGCGCGGGTGGGCGGCGTCTTGCCAGAAGTTGTAGAGCCAATCGCCCCGCCGCACCACGCCGGGAATGCGGCCAGGGGCATCCAGCGCCGCCTGCAGGCGCGTGCGCAGCGCATCGAACCCGGCATCGCCGGCCAGCCACGCCTCGGTCTGCGCGTTGCGCTCGCGCACCCAGTTCAGCGCGGCTTCGCTATCTACGTCTTCCAGCCAGAGAAACGGGTCATCGGCGCCGGGGGTGGTGGGCACGGGGGAAGTCACGGGATCAGTCATCCAAACGCCTTGCATCAAGCCTGAGCCCCACTGTAGGCCCAGCCACCCCAGCCCGAGCGCCAGAAAAAATCTACCCTCAAAGCACGCGACAACCCAGTTCTTGTGGCTACAATAGCCGGCTATTCCCCGATAGCTCAGTCGGTAGAGCGCCGGACTGTTAATCCGTAGGTCCCTGGTTCGAGCCCAGGTCGGGGAGCCAAGCAATGCAAGGCCTCGCACGCAAGTGCGGGGCTTTTTGCTTTCTGAGCGTGACGGCGCGAATGATCAGCGTCCGTTTGCAGGATCCATACGACCCCGCTCCACCGGCCCTGGTAGCGGTCAAATCTTCGGGCACGTCGCGTCGCACGAACAGCTTCCCACCGGCGTCGCCGCCTCGGCGATCCCGCCCGCAAACTCAACTTGGCAGACGCGCAATCAAGGGCCGTAGGCAGTTGGCGATTGACGCGTGCGTTTCGACATCGCCAGGCAGGTCAGCGGTGATGTTGTCATCGAGTGATTCCTCGACCGGGGTAGCGCGCAACAGTACGCCATGTAGAGACGGTGGGCTCAGCAAACGGTCGCAAACCATCTTTCGCCCAACGCCTGCACGGCATCGGGCGATAGCATCAGCATCACAGCACTTCCCGCGTCCTGGTGGCGCCAATGGAGAACCGCCATGAGCCTCAGCGTCACAGAAATCAAGGCCTTCGTCCCGGCCAAGGACTACGAGTTATCGAAGCGCTTCTACCAGGAGCTTGGCTTCACGATGGCCTCCGAGGGCGGAGGGGTGGCCTACTTTCATTTCGGCCACGCCAGCTTCCTGCTGCAAGACGCCTGCCCGGGGTCGCTCGGCGACGTCGACATGATGCACCTGCTCGTACAGGATGTAGAGGCCTGGTGGAACCATGTTGCGAACACGGGCCTGGCGCAGAAGTACGGCGTGAAGGTCACTGACATCGAACTCCAGCCTTGGCGAATGCGCGACTTTTGCCTCTCCGACCCCTCCGGTGTCATCTGGCGGATCGGCCAGAACGTCGATTGACTGCCACTGGCTTTGGGGGGTGAGCGCAAAACTGCGTGACAGGTGGCAGCCACCACCCCGGACATTGGGGGCTGAGGCACGATCTGGCACGCTGCCTGCATCACCAACAATCAGGCAGCAGGCACGGTGCTCGTGATCATTCGCGTCCCCGAGCCGCCGGCTGAAAAGGCAGTTCCATGCGCATCATCACCCTGTTGCTGGCCCTGGCGGCTGGCTGTACCGCGGCACATGCGGTGGACATCACCCAGGTGCTGCAGCACTCGCAGCAGCAGCGGCTGGATGAACGCCTGCCTGCCGCGCTCGGCAGCGAGCGTGCACAGCGCATCCAGGCCAGCTTCGCCCGCCTGACCGCGCTGGCGCCACCCCCGCACTCCGTGGAACTGCAGGTGATGCAAGGCGGCGTGCAGGCCGAGGCCATGCTGGGCCGGTTGCTGGTGGTGGGTGAGGCGGTGGGCGATCTGCCCGAAAGCGAGCGGCTGATGCTGCTGGCGCACGAATATGGGCATCTGTGCCTCGATCACTGGCGGGCCCTGGTGGCGATGTACCAGCGCCACATCCCCGGCGAGGTGCGGCCCGACACCACCGACCCGGTGGCCCAGGCACTGGGCCGGGACGGGCGGGAGCTCTCGCACCGACACGAGTACGAGGCCGATGCCTTTGGCTACCAGCTCGCGCAGCGGCTGGGCACCGGTCTGGACGATGCGCTCTCGGTGCTGATGCGCAGCCCCACGATGGGCGACACGCCCACCCACCCTGCCACGCGCCGCCGCATCGCCCAGCTGCGGGCCCTGCAGATGCGCATGGAAAACGCGGCTCTGCGCCCCGGCAGCGATGGCCCGCCGGTGCGCGCCGCCGCCGCCCCGGCCGGGCTGTGACCCGGTCAGTCGCTCAGGCGCTCAGCCCAGCCGGCCCAGCAATGCCACCGCAAACACCCCGATCCCCAGGATCAGGTTGACGAACACCAGCATGCGCACCTGCGCCAGGTGCGCCGCAGCCACCGGCCATTCCTGCGCCGCCACGGCGCGCTGCAGGCGCGGATAGACGGCAAAGCGCACATGCCCGTAGATGGCCATCATGGCGATGCCCAGCGCCAACATGGTGTGCACGCTGCGCTGCACGACGGCAAAGCCACCGGCAATGTGGATCATGCCCAGCGCGGTGCCCAGCACCACCACGATGGCGATGCCCGCATACGTGAAGAAGCGGCCCAGCGCAGCGCTCAGAAACGGCAGCCGCTGCGGCGGCGCCAGCAGGGCGATGGCGGTGGGCCGCACCACCGTGTGCATCACGGCCATGCCGCCCACCCAGTAGGTGGCGGCCAGCAGGTGGATCAGCAGCAGGATCGTGTAGCCGTGCATGGGGCGAGGTCTTGTCTCTCAGCGGGCCGGCGTGTCGGCGCCAGCGTGGCCAAGCACATCGCCCAGCAGGTGGCCGAGCTTGTCGCGCTTGGTCAGCAGGTACGGGCCGTTTTCGGCATTGGCGGGGATCTCGTGCGCCTCGCGTTCAGAGACCACGATGCCGTGCTCCTGCAGCGCCAGGATCTTCATCGGGTTGTTGCTCATCAGCCGCACCGAGCGCACGCCCAGCTCGCGCAGGATGGCGGCGGCGGCGTCGAAGCGGCGGCTGTCCACTGGCAGGCCCAGGGCGAGGTTGGCTTCCACGGTATCGAGCCCCTGGTCTTGCAGCGCATAGGCGCGCAGCTTCTGTGTGATGCCGATGCCGCGGCCTTCATGGCCGCGCATGTAGATCACCAGGCCACGGCCGGTTTCTTCAATGCGTTCCAGCGCGCGGGCCAGTTGTTCGCCGCAGTCGCAGCGCAGCGAGGCGAACACGTCGCCGGTGAGGCATTCGGAATGCACACGGGTCAGCACCTCGTCGCCGCTGACATCGCCCTTGACCAGGGCGATGTGCTCCGCGGCCTCACCTTCAGCGCGGTAGGCGTGCATCACGAATTCACCATGCCGCGTGGGCAGGCGGGATGACGCGACACGCTGCACCTGCAGAGGGTGCACGGGCAGCACGGCGGCGTCGACAGAGGTCGGAGGGGTCACTGCGAAACGTTGTCATCAACCAGGTGGAGAGCCGTCAGCCGACGGGCCGGCGCCGGCCTGGTGCCCGGCGGCGGGAAACGTGAATTGTCCGCCACATTCTGGAGCACCGCCTTGAGCCGCCAGAGAAGGCCCGCCGGGGTACGGGCCTGCGGGCTGCCACGCGATACTGCCAGCCGTCCATTGCGCCGATTGCGCCAGCCGCGCCCGTTGCGCCACCCGGAGTTCAGCCCATGCACCGTCTGCCCCTTCCCCTGATCACGCGCCTCACCGCTGCCATCGCACTCGCCCTGCCCCTGCTGGCCCTGGCCCAGCCCGCGGCGAAGCCCGAGAAGTTCACCTTCCTCACCAACTGGTATGCCGAGGCCGAGCACGGTGGCTTCTACCAGGCGCTGGCCACCGGCCTGTACAAGCAGGCCGGGCTGGATGTGGAGATCAAGATGGGTGGCCCGCAGGTCAACGGCATGCAGTTGCTGGCCGCCGGCCGCACCGACTGCTTCATGGGCTATGACACCCAAACGCTCAAGGCCCGAGAGCAAGGCGTGCCCGCCGTCACCGTGGCCTCGGCCTTCCAGAAGGACGCCAACGTGCTGATCGCCCACCCCGATGTGAAGCGCATCGAAGACATGAAGGGCAAGACGCTGCTCATCGCCGCCGCCTCGCACAGCACCTTCTGGCCGTGGATGAAAGGCACCTGGGGCTTCACTGACCAGCAGACCCGCCCCTACACCTTCAACATCCAGCCCTTCGTGGCGGACAAAAACATCGTGCAGCAGGGCTACTTCTCGTCGGAGCCCTATGCCATCGAAAAGAAGACGGGCGTCAAGCCCAACGTCTTCCTGATCGCCGACCTGGGCTGGCCGGTGTATGCCACCACCATCGTCTGCCTGGAAAAGACGCTGAAAGAGCGCCCCCAAGCCGTGGCCGCCTTCGTGAAAGCCAGCATGCAAGGCTGGAAGAGCTACCTGCAAGGCGACCCCAAGCCGGCCAACGCGCTGATCCGCAAGGACAACCCCGAGATGACCGATGACCTGCTGGCCTACGGCATCACCAAGATGAACGAAGCCGGCATCGTGACCGGCGGCGATGCGCAAAAACTCGGCATCGGCATCATCACCGACGCCCGCATGAAGCAGGTGTACGACCTGATGGTGAAACACCAGTTGCTGGACCCAAAGAAGGTGGACCTCAAGAGCAGCTACACCACCCGGTTCATTCAAGACGCCAAGGTCATGCCGTGAGGTGATGCGTGGCCCAGGCGATGCGGGCATGCTTCTTTCATAGGCTGTTGTACCCCGCGCTGATGGAGACAAGCATGACCACCCCCGTGAACCTGCCCGTGATCGACCTGGCCGCGAGCTTTGGCCACGATGTGCAGGCGCAGCGCGACACCGCGGCGCTGATCGACGCGGCCTGCCGCGAGCACGGCTTCTTTCAGGTGCGCGGGCACGGCGTGCCGCTGGCGCTGCTGAGCCACCTGTTCATGCTGAGCCGGCGCTTCTTTCAGCTGCCCGAGCGGGTGAAGCACCAATGGCATGTGGCACAAACAGGCCTGAACCGCGGCTATGACCCGATCGGCTGGCAAAGCCTGGAAGCCGGCCGCCCCGCCGACCTGAAGGAAAGCTTCTACCTCGGCGTGGACCGTGATGCCGACGACCCGCTGGTGCGCGCCGGGATCCCGCTGCAAGGCCCGAATCAATGGCCCGACGAGGCGCTGGTGCCCGGCTTCCAGGCCACCAGCGAGGCCTTTGCGGCTTCAATGCAGCGGCTGGCGCGCCACCTGATGGGTCTCATTGCACTGGGATTGAAACTACCGCGCACCCATTTCGAGCCCTGCCTGCGCGACCCGATGCCGGTGCTGCGCCTGCTGCACTACCCGCCGCAGCCCTCCCGCCCCGAGCCCGGCCAGATCGGCTGCGGCGCGCACACCGACTGGGGCGCGCTCACCCTGCTGGCGCAAGACAAAACCGGCGGCCTGCAGGTGCAGGATGGCCAAGGCCAATGGCTGGATGTAATGCCCGTGGACGGCGCGCTGGTGGTGAACCTGGGCGATCTGATGTCGCGCTGGACGAACGACCGCTACCGCTCCACCCTGCACCGCGTGGTGCATGCCGACAGCAGCCGCGACCGCTATTCGATCGCCTACTTCTTTGAAGTTGACCACGACACCGTGGTGACCCCGCTGCCCGGCTGCCACAGCGCTGAGGATCCGCCGCACCACCCGCCCATCACCGCAGGCGAGCACATTGCGCAAATGTATGCGCGCACCACGCTGGCAACACCCGTGGAGAACGCGTTCGACGCCGCCACAATGGCCGCCGTCGCCGCTGCCCGCACGCCGGGCCGGCCCGGGCTGGCGCTCTGACCTTGCCTTCGCAGGGGCGGCGCTGGCCGCTTGATGGAAGCCGGTGAACCCTTGCCCACCAACCCGCCCCTGATCGAGATCGACGCCGCCGAGCTGGTCTACCCCAACGGCACCCGCGCCCTGCAGCCGGTGTCGCTGCAGGTGCCGCGCGGCGAGTTCCTCACCCTCATCGGCCCCTCGGGCTGCGGCAAGAGCAGCCTGCTGAAGATGCTGGCCGGGTTGCAGGCGCCGACAAGCGGGCGGGTGTCGCTGGGCGCGCCGCGGCCCAGGCTGTCTTACGTCTTTCAGGAGCCCACGCTAATGCCCTGGGCCAGCGTGGCCACCAACGTGCGCCTGCCGCTGGACCTGGCCGGCGTGCCCCGTGGCGAGGCCGAACCACGCGTGCAGGACGCGCTGGCCCTGGTGGGCCTGGCGGGCAGCGCGGCGCAGCTGCCGCGCGAGCTGTCAGGCGGCATGCAGATGCGCGTGTCCATCGCCCGCGCGCTGGTCACCGAGCCGGCGCTGTTGTTGATGGACGAGCC
>Ga0075012_10003985_pt1 | contig 13850 bp, 7 predicted proteins | sample All_14_2_FD_71474 | JGI IMG/M metagenome (GOLD analysis project Ga0075012, IMG submission 71474) | Freshwater microbial communities in response to fracking from Pennsylvania, USA - Allegheny Zone_MetaG_DW_15 | ecosystem: Environmental > Aquatic > Deep subsurface > Groundwater > Drilled... | reverse complement strand
CACCCGCCACCTGCGCATCACCGGCCGCGTGCAAGGCGTGGGCTACCGCTGGAGCATGGCGCAGCAGGCCCAGGCCCTGGGCATCACCGGCTGGGTGCGCAACCGGCGGGACGGCAGCGTCGAAGCCCTGGCCACCGGCCCGTCCGATGCGGTGCAGGCGCTCATTGAATGGGCGCAACGCGGACCGGCGATGGCGCGGGTGGAGCGTGTGGAGGTGCAGGAAGCGCTGGGCGCAGCGGAAGTGCTGGATGGGTTTGAGCAGCGGGAGACGGTGTAGGGCCTGAGGCCTTGCCTATGATGTCAGCCTCAACCCCAGGGAGGCCAGGCACATGGCAAACAACCACCACAGCGCAGACCATGAATCGCGCGTCGCCGTCCTGGTGGACTGCGACAACACTACCCCCGAAATCCTCGAATACGCGCTGCGCGTTGTCGCCCAGTTCGGCCGCGTCGTGCTGCGCCGCGGCTACGGCAACCACAGCACCCTGGCCAACAAGTGGCAGGAAGCGCTGGTTCGCCTGGCCTTCACACCGTGCCTGCAATACCAGTACGCCGCCGGAAAGAACACGTCCGACATCGCGCTGGCGCTCGACGCCATGGAAGCCCTGTTCGACCGCCGCGCTGACACCTTCTGCCTGGTCACGAGCGACTCTGACTTTGCCTACCTCTGCCGCAAGCTGCGCGAACGCGGCGCCACGGTGCACATCGTGGGCGAGGCCAAGAGCCCGGATGCGCTGCGCAACGCGAGCGACCAGTTTTTTGAGTGGGTGAAGCCGGAGCCTGCTGCTGTCGAACCAGCCAAGGTCGTAGCAAAAGCCGAGGTGGCAAAAGTAGACCCGAACAAACCAGCACCCAAGCTTCGACCGAAGTTCGTTGTCGAAGCAGTCACCCTCCTGGCGGCGGATACTCCCGAAGGCAAGGTCAGCGTGGGCGGCTTGGGTTCTTACCTGAAGCGGGCAGATCCATCCTTCTCACCGAAGAACTACGGTCACTCGGGATTGCTCGACATGCTCAAGACATACGACCTGCTCAAGGTGCAGCAGGAAAATGGTGGGCATTGGATCGTTCGCCTTGCCTCAGCGGCGACCTGACAATAGCGTTAAAGCCTTCAAGAACCCTCCACAAGACTGACAAATGACGCACTCAGAAGCGGCCACTAGGTCAGCGCTGATCGACAAGGCCCTCGGCCAATCGGGCTGGAACGTCAAAGACCCAACCCAGGTCATTGAAGAGTTCGACATCGCTGTCGGATTGGCTCCAGGCGTCAAGGAGCCACGGACCCCATACGAAGGGCATCAGTTCAGCGACTACGTGTTGCTTGGTAAAGATGGCAAACCATTGGCGGTGGTTGAAGCCAAACGGACCAGCAAAGACGCAGCCCTGGGCAGGGAGCAAGCCAAACAGTACTGCTACAACATCCAGAAGCAGGTGGGGGGCGAACTGCCGTTCTGCTTCTACACCAACGGTCATGACTCGTACTTCTGGGATCTGGAAAACGCTCCACCCCGCAAGGTGGTGGGGTTTCCGACCCGTGATGACCTGGAGCGTTTCTCCTACATCCGCCGCAACCGCAAGCCGCTGACGCACGAGTTCATCAACACATCGATTGCGGGTCGCGACTATCAAATCCGAGCCATTCGTTCAGTGCTCGAAGGCATTGAGCAGAAGAAGCGAGATTTCCTGCTGGTGATGGCCACCGGCACGGGCAAGACCAGAACCTGCATCGCATTGGTGGATGCCCTGATGCGAGCCGGTCACGCCGAAAAGGTGTTGTTCCTGGTGGACCGCATTGCTCTTCGTGAGCAAGCCCTGGCCGCCTTCAAAGAGCACATGCCCAACGAGCCTCGTTGGCCAAACCCGGGTGAAAAGTTAGTCGCCAAGGACCGCCGCGTCTATGTCGCGACTTACCCGACCATGCTCAACATCATTCGGGACGATGCGCAGCACCTCTCGCCTCACTTCTTCGATTTCATCGTGGTCGATGAGAGCCACCGCTCCATCTACAACACCTTTGGCGAGGTCCTTGACTACTTCAAGACCATCACCCTGGGGTTGACCGCCACCCCCACAGACCTGATCGACCACAACACCTTTCAGCTGTTTCACTGCGAGGACGGCATTCCGACGTTCGCATACACGTACGAGGAAGCCGTCAACAACGTGCCGCCCTATCTCTCCAACTTCCAGGTCATGAAGATTCAGACCAAGTTCCAGATGGAGGGGATCAGCAAACGCACCATTTCGCTGGAAGACCAGAAGAAGCTGATTCTGCAGGGCAAGGATGTTGAAGAAATCAACTTCGAGGGTTCCCAGCTCGAAAAGCAGGTCATCAACAAGGGCACCAACACCATGATCGTCCGAGAGTTCATGGAAGAGTCCATCAAGGACGTGAACGGTGTTCTGCCCGGTAAGACCATCTTCTTCTGCGCCACCAAGGCCCACGCTCGCCGCATGGAAGAGATCTTCGACAAGCTCTACCCGCAGTACCACGGCGAGCTGGCCAAGGTCCTGGTGTCAGACGACCCGCGCGTATATGGCAAAGGCGGCTTGCTCGATCAGTTCACCAACAACGACATGCCGCGTATCGCCATCAGCGTGGACATGCTCGATACCGGCATCGACGTGCGAGAAATCGTCAACCTCGTCTTTGCCAAGCCGGTTTATTCGTACACCAAGTTCTGGCAGATGGTCGGGCGGGGCACGCGCCTGCTCGAAACGAACAAGCCCAAACCGTGGTGTCTTGAGAAAGACGTGTTTCTCATCCTCGATTGCTGGGATAACTTCGAGTACTTCAAGCTCAACCCCAAAGGCAAGGAACTGAAGCCACAGTTGTCGCTGCCGGTGCGGCTGGTTGGCCTGCGGCTCGACAAGATCGAAAGGGCCAACGACAGCGGCCATGCAGACATTGCCGCACGGGAAGTGGCCAAGCTACGTTTGCAAATTGCGGCGTTGCCCAAAGAGTCCGTCGTAATCAAGGAGGCCGCTGCCGCTTTGGCAAGGCTACAAGACGAGAACTTCTGGATCAGCCTCAACCACGATCGGCTGGAGTTCGTGCGTGCTGAAATCAAGCCGCTGTTTCGAACCGTCTCCGAGGTCGACTTCAAGGCCATGCGCTTTGAGCGTGACGTGCTGGAGTACTCCCTTGCCGTTCTCAGCGAAGACAAGGAACAGGCAGAAGCACTTAAAGAAGGCATCGTTGAACAAGTCAGCGAGTTACCGCTGTCGGTCAGTTTTGTGAAGCAAGAGGAAGCCCTCATCCGCGCAGCACAGACCAACCACTACTGGGCCAAGGCCGACGAAGGTGCGTTCGATGAACTCGTGGTCAAGCTCGGACCGCTGATGAAGTTCCGCGAGCACAACACGGGGCAGGAGCAAACCCATCTCGACCTGGCCGATGAGCTGCACAAGAAGGAGCGGGTGGAGTTCGGCCCTCAACACGAGTCGGTCAGCATCACCCGCTACCGCGAGATGGTCGAGGCCTTGGTCACAGAGCTGACCGACCACAACCCGGTGCTGCAGAAAATCAAGAACGGCGAACCCGTCAGCGCTGAGGAAGCCAGCCAACTGGCCGACCTGCTGCACGAAGAGCACCCGCACATCACCGAAGACCTCCTGCGCCAAGTCTACAAGAACCGCAAGGCGCGCTTCATTCAGTTCATTCGTCACATCCTGGGCATTGAGCCACTCAAAAGCTTCCCGGACGAGGTCAGCGCTGCCTTTGACCAGTTCATTCGCGCCCACACCACGCTCAGCGTCAGGCAAATGGAGTTCCTCAACCTGTTGAAGAACTTCATCATCGAGCGAGAGAAGGTGGAAAAGAAGGACCTGATCAACGCGCCCTTCACCGTCATCCACCCTCAGGGCATTCGTGGCGTTTTCAGCCCGACGGAAATCAACGAAATCCTGCAGCTGACCGAGCGGTTGGCTGCCTAAGAAACCTGGCACACCCATGCTGCAAAACAACCCCGAACTCAAAAGCAAGATCGACCAGCTCTGGAACAAGTTCTGGAGTGGTGGCATCAGCAACCCGCTAACCGCCATCGAGCAGATCACCTACCTACTGTTTATGAAGCGGATGGATGAGTTGGACCTCAAACGCCAGGCCGACGCGGAGTTCACTGGCGAGAAGTACACGTCCAAGTTCGAAGGCACCTGGTTGCCACCAGAGCAACGGGCACGCATCCCCGAATCGGCGACTCCCGTCGAACGCCTACAACTGGAACATGAAGCCATGAAAGTTCATGGCGTCGACAAGCGCACGCTGCGCTGGGATGAGTTCAAGCGGATGCCGAGCGATGAAATGCTCCACCATGTCCAAACCAAGGTGTTCCCGTTTCTCAAAGACTTGAACGGAGCGGAGTCCAACTTCACCCATCACATGCGCAACGCGGTGTTCATCATCCCCAACGGCAGGCTGCTGTTTGAGGCAGTGAAGACGGTTGACGACATCTTCGAGGTAATGGAGAAGGACTCAAAGGAGAAAGGACAGGCCTTCCAGGACATCCAGGGCGATGTATACGAGTTCCTGCTGTCCGAGATCGCCACTGCCGGCAAGAACGGCCAGTTCCGCACCCCGCGCCACATCATCAAGCTGATGGTCGATCTGGTGCAACCGCAGCTGGGACAAAAGATTGCCGACCCAGCCTGCGGTTCAGGCGGTTTTCTACTCGGCGCGTATCAGTACATCGTGACCGAACTGGCAAAGAAGGCGGGCGCCCAAGACCTCAAGCCCGATGAAGATGGCTTCACCCGCACATCGGTCGCGGCAGCACTCACCGAAGAGGCCCAAGCCATTCTCTCTAGCTCGCTATGGGGGTACGACATCGACCAGACCATGGTGCGCCTGGGGCTGATGAACCTGATGATGCACGGCATCGACGAGCCGCACATTGACTACAAGGACACGCTCAGCAAAAGCTACACCGAGGAAGCCGAATACAACATCGTGTTGGCCAACCCGCCCTTCACCGGCAGCATCGACAAGGGCGATATCAACGAACACTTGCAACTGGCCACCACCAAGACCGAGCTGCTCTTTGTAGAGAACATCTACCGCCTGCTTAAGAAGGGTGGCACTGCCTGCGTGATCGTGCCGCAGGGCGTGCTGTTCGGCTCAGGCGGCGCGTTCCAGACACTGCGCCAGATGCTCGTAGAGCGTTGCGACCTCAAGGCGGTGATCACCTTGCCCAGCGGGGTGTTTAAGCCCTATGCGGGAGTCAGCACCGCCGTTTTGCTATTCACCAAGGTCTGGGGGCCGAAAGACAAGGTGAGCGCGCCCGCCACCGAACACGTCTGGTTCTACGAAATGGCCGCCGATGGCTATTCGCTGGACGACAAGCGCAGCAAGCTGGAAGGCTACGGCGACCTGCAAGACATCATCGCCAGATATCACTCACGCAATCCCACCACTGACACTGACCGCACCGCCAAGTGCTTCATGGTGCCGCGCAGCGAGATTGCCGACGAAAAGAACAACCACGACCTCTCGCTCTCACGCTACAAACAGGATGTCTTCGAGGAGGTGCGCTACGACGCGCCGGGAGTAATTCTGGATCGTCTGATCCAGGCCGAGGTGGGCGATGTAGACGAAGCGGATCTCGCCAATGTGCGAAGCGGCATTGTGCGCGAGTTGCTGGCGTTGAAGAGGATGGTGGGATGAGCTGGCCCCTTAAACCTCTCGGTGAGATCTTGGAACTGTCGGGCCGCAGCCGCGCTGGCGATCAGGATTTGCCAGTCCTTTCGATCACCATGAAGCACGGCTTGGTCGATCAGGCAGACAAGTTCAAGAAGCGCGTTGCCAGTTCAGACACCTCGAACTATCGCGTCGCATACAAGAACGAATTGGTTGTCGGCTTCCCGATTGATGAAGGTGTCCTCGGATTTCAGACGAAGTATCCAGCAGGTATCGTCAGCCCGGCGTATGACATCTGGACGCTACGAAGCGATGCAGATTCCCACATCCCCTACCTTGAACGATATCTTCGATCGGCGCAGGCAAAGAGTTCATATGCCTCGCGCATGCAAGGTGCTGTTGCGCGGCGGCGCAGCCTAACAAAAACGGATTTCCTCAACCTGGAAATTCCGTTCCCGCCCCTCGACGACCAAATCCGCGTTGCCCATCTGCTCGGCAGAGTGGAAGAGCTGATCGCCCAGCGCAAACAACACCTCCAACAACTCGACGACCTCCTCAAGACCTTGTTTTTGGAGATGTTTGGCGACCCGGTCCGCAACGAGAAGGGGTGGGAAACAGGAACGTCATCAATCTATGCGGACCTCGTAACCGTGGGCGTGGTTGTCAAACCAGCGTCACATTACGTGGAGCATGGCGTTATTGCACTGCGGTCGCTAAACATCAAGCCAAACCGCATAGATTTGAGTGACCTCGTTTACTTCTCTCAAGAGTCCAGCGATGGCCCACTTTCGAAATCACGTCTTCAAGCTAACGATGTCGTGATTGTCCGAACAGGTAAGACTGGAACGGCGGCCGTTGTCCCCGCCGCGTTGGACGGCGCCAACTGTATTGACTTAATCGTTGTACGCCCAAAGCCAGAAAAGATTCATCCGCAGTTTCTGACATCGCTACTCAACTCTGAGCGGGGCATGGCGCTGGTTTCTTCCCTTGAGGTTGGCGGTATTCAAAAACACTTTAATGTAGGCGCGCTAAACAAGATTCGTTTTCCGCTTCCACCAATTCCACTACAAGACCAGTTCGCGGACATTGTTACAAGGGTCGAGGCCGTCAAGTCTCGGTACCAGCAAAGCCTCACCGACCTCGAAGCCCTCTATGGTGCCCTGAGCCAGCGGGCCTTCAAGGGCGAGTTGGACTTGTCGCGGGTGGCCCTGCCTGCCGCCCCCATCGAAGGAGAAAAACCCGTGGCCGCTGCCGTACCTGCGCCCATCACCGCGCCGGTGATCGAGCTGCCCCAAACCGATTTGCTTCTGCCCGCACTGCAAGACCGCACACAGCTTGCGCCCCTGCTGCGCTTCTGGTTTGAGGCATATACCGAACAGCTCGGTGACATGGCGTTCTCCGTTGACCAATTCATGCGAGAGGTTGAGAGCCGTGCAGAAGAGGCCTTCCCAGATCGCGAGTTCGAGCTGGGTACCGATTCCTTTGAACTGATCAAGGCGTGGGCGTTTGAGGCGTTGCGTGCGGGGCGCTTGGAACAGGTTTATCCCAATAGTGACGATGACATCCGCGTGACTGTGCGAAAGCCACGTGCCGTTGCCGAGGGCTGAACCCGATGAAGCTGCTGCGGCTGAAGATCACCGACACGGCCGGCTTTCGAAGTTTGCCGGCCGGCTTTGAGCATCACTTTCGGACCGAAATCACTTTGGAGAACAAAGAGGATGAGTTCGCTCCCTTCGTTTGTGCGGGACGCAACGGCAGTGGCAAGTCGAACCTGTTGGAGGCGCTAGCGGCGATCTTTTACCAGCTGGAGTTGCTGCGGGTGCGACGCAGCTTTCTGCCGGAGGTTTTTCAGTACGACGCAGTCGACAACCCACAAGGCATCAAGGAGGGGGCAGGGTTTCCAAGTGCTTTTGAGCTGGATTACCAGATTTACCCGTCTACCTTTTCGCTGGCTGCATTAGGTAGGCTGGCAACTATCCGAGTAGAAAAGCTCAAGGACCAGTCGCCTCGCATGTACTGGACCAACGCCCAGGACTTCAGCCACTTGGCCGACGGCTTGGGCGAAGGCGGCCTTTGTGGCGAGCAGCATCGCGACTTTCTGTTGCCAGATTTCGTGGTGGGCTATTCGTCGGGTGAGAACGAAATCTTGAGCCTGCCCTTCTTCAAGATGCGTTTCATCCAGTTTGACGAGTACTGGACGAGCCTGAGGGAGGGTTTGCCATACCCGGGGCGGCCAGAGACACGCCTGACCTACCTGGACAGCAGCTTCAGCCAAGCGATTCTGTTGTGCAACCTGTTGTTCGCCGGGGATGGCCGGGAAGAGCTCTTCACGCGCGACATTGGCATCGAGGCATTGAAGGAATTCCGCATCGTGCTGAAGCGTTACGTGCTGCTGAGCGAAGCGCAAGCCAAGCCATTCATCCGCCCCATTGAGCGCTCCACCGCGTCTTCGGATGAGGCGTTCTGGATGGGCCGATATGCTGTGTCCATAGACGACAAGACGGGGCTGTATCAGTTGGATGTGCTTCGCTTGCTGGAAGAGCAAAACCCCAAAGAGCGCCGTATGTCGCAGCACCCGTTGGACGCGTTGCGGCGCTGTGCCACGCTGGAGTTCTACGACGAGGCTACCGATACGCTGACTCTGGACTATTGGGTGAACTCGGCAACCCAGCAGGCCTTCAGAGAGAGCTTTACCGACGCCCGCACACTGTTTCAGGCGTTCCAGGTCTTGCTCACCCTTAACCTGTATACGGTGAGCGACCAGCTGAAATCTGACCTGTATCGATCAGACAGCCACTATGTGAGCGAGACGGTCCCCAAGCTGGCCTCGGACGAGCGGGTGATGCGCTTCAAGTTCGTCCGCTTTGCCAAGAAAGGCGTGAAGGAGCCGCTGATGCTCAAGAGCCTGTCAGACGGCGAGCATCAGTTGCTGCACAGCTTGGGGCTTTGCCTTCTGTTCCGGGATACCAACAGCCTGTTTCTGTTGGATGAGCCGGAGACGCACTTCAACCCGGACTGGCGCGCCAGCTTTATTAGCCGACTGCGGCAGGGTCTGAGTAGCACCCGAGTTAACGCCAGACAGGAAATGTTGATAACCACACACTCGCCCTTCTTGATCTCTGACAGTAAGCCTGACAAGGTACTGGTGTTCGAGAAGGACCGCGCCAGTGGTGAGGTAACCATCAAGCATCCGGATTTCAACACATTGGGTGCATCGATCAACAAGATCACCATGAACACCTTTGGCAAGCGCGAGACCATTGGTGGCATCGCCGAGAAGCTGCTCGAAGTCTTCAAACAGCGTTTTGATGCAGGAGGAGAGGACTTGTCCATGCTGTCCGAAGAAATCGAAGACCAGCTGGGGGACTCGGTTGAAAAAATCCTCTTGATCAAGGCTATACAGGACAAGCTGGAAGACCAGCAGAAGGGGGCATAAAAGGCGATGCTGTTTCCCTATACCTATGTGCCGCACAAGATGGAAAAGATGCAGTTGTTCATTGACTTCATTTTCTATGCTGTGTGGTGCCAAGCTCCGTCGAAAGGTCCGTACCGCCTGGAGCTGTTTGCATCGAATCCCGAACTGTTTGAGGTGATGTCGGAGTTCCACTTCGACGACAGCAAAGGAGCAGAATTCTTTGCAGGACATGTGGAGCGCATCTACACGCTCTTCGCGTCTTTGAGCGCTTGTCAGGTTGAGCAACTTCGGCTCTGGTATGTGGCGAACAACGATATCGAACGCGTCTGCTCCAACGACTCTTTCGTTCCCATACAGCGGTATTCGGACTTTCCCTCTGAAATCAAGGACCTCCGCGATCAGCTGGCGACGTTCTTCAAGGGGCTCTATGCGAATGTGGACATGGCAGCGCTCAAGAAGCGGATTGGCGATATCAACAATCACTATCAGGCTTGGGAGACTGTGAACAAACGGGGTAAGTGCCCGTTCTGTGGGATCGGCGACCTGCTAGGCGAGTACCACAGCAAGCGTGAGGCTTACGACCATTACTTGCCAAAGGCGCTATATCCGTTCAACTCCATCAATTTCAAGAATCTCGCACCCGCTTGCCATCATTGCAACAGCAGCTACAAGACGAGCAAGGACGTAGCCTACTCGGTGAAAGATCCGGCGGGGGCACATCAGGTTCGCCGGAAGGCCTTTTATCCATACTCGGTTGTGCCTTACGAGATTCAGATTTCCTTCAATCTGACCAAGGTGAATCTGGCTTCGTTGGAGCCTCAGCACGTGTCCGTCCAGTTCGGTCCGGCGGAGCTGCAGGAGCAGATCGACACATGGCGCGATGTGTACGGGATTGATGAGCGGTACAAGGCAAAGCTCTGCGGCGAAAATGACGGGATGTACTGGCTGGAGCAAGCGCTAGACGAGTGGAAGGAACTGGGCGGAGACCCGAAAGAGCTAGTGACAGCAGTCCAAAGAAAAGCAAAAAAGAAGCCCTACGGAGAGTGTAATTTTTTGAAGGCGCCTTTCCTCTTGGCGTGCGAGGCCAACGGAGCATTTTCATGAGCGACATCAAACTTTTTCGAATCTCTGCGGAACAGGCAGTTGAATTGCTTGGGAAAACGTCCGACCTGGAGAAGCCTTTGCAAAGTCTCATTGAGAAGCACTTGGAGCCGCTTCTGGGAGTCCGCTTCTTGGCGACTGAGTACGTTACAGGCAAGACTCACGGCGGCCGCATAGACACTCTGGGGCTAGACGAGAACAACTGCCCAGTGATCATTGAATACAAGCGTCAGTCACGCGAGAACGTCATCAATCAAGGTCTGTTTTATCTGGATTGGTTGATGGACCACAAGGGTGAGTTCGAGCGCCTTGTGACGAAGAAGTGGGGAAGTGAAGTCGCCGACCAGGTGGACTGGAGTGCACCAAGACTGCTTTGCATCGCAGGCGACTTTGACCGATACGATGGTCACGCTGTTGCTCAGATTGAGCGCAACATCGAACTGATTCGCTATCGCAAATTTGATGACGACTTGCTACTGTTCGAACAGGCAGCGACCGGGTCTTCTGTCACCGCGAAGAAGAAGACGAAGGAAACCAAGATTCTTCAACCAAGCGCTGCTGAGGGCGGAGATTCGTTGAATACGCTCGAAAATAGTCCGGAGGTTCTTGAGACGATCAAGACGCTTCCTTCGGAACTTAGTCAACTTATGGAAACCATCGACGAATACATCTTTGCGCTTGGAGACGACGTGCAGCGCAAAGACCTGAAGCTCTACGTCGCGTACAAGCGGCTTAAGAACTTCGCAACGGTGGTTCCTGGGAAGACGAGGTTGCTGATCAATTTGCACATGGATCCAGAGGTTGTGCTCAAGAACATCCCCGATGCAAGGGACGTTCGCAACATCGGACATTGGGGGACTGGTGATGTTGAGATCACCTTGGAGTCGATGAAGGACTTTGAAGAATGCAAGCCGTACGTCGTCCTGGCGTATGAAGGAAGAACGTCAGTGACCGCATGAGTCGAAGTCGCTTGAGAGTTCCGCAGTATGCAGAAAAAGCCCTAAGTGGACGGTCCACTTAGGGCTTTTTGCAGAGGTCTTTGCACGACCAAAACTTGCTACGAATCACACGTCGATGTTGCCGGCGCGCAAGGCATTCGTCTCAATGAAATCCCGCCGCGGCTCCACCTCATCCCCCATCAGCATGGTGAACACGCGGTCGGCTTCGATGGCGTCGTCGATCTGCACGCGCAGCAGGCGGCGCACGGCCGGGTCCATGGTGGTTTCCCAGAGCTGTTCGGGGTTCATTTCGCCCAGGCCTTTGTAGCGCTGGCGGGCGGTGGTGCGTTCGGCTTCGCTGATGAGCCACTGCATGGCCTGGCGGAAGTCGCCGACTTTTTCTTCCTTCTGCTTGTCGCCTTCGCCGCGCTGCACCTTGGCGCCTTCGCCCAGCAGGCCGCGGAAGGTGTCGGCGGCGGTGGCCAGGGCGGCGTAGTCGGCGCCGTGCACGAAGTCCTGCGTCAGGATGCTGCTCTTGATGTTGCCGTGGTGGCGGCGGCTGATGCGCAGGATGGGCTTGTCGGTGCGCACGTCGAATTCGCCGGCCACTTCGGGCGGCACGCCGGTGGTAGACAGCTCGGCCAGCTTGGCCTGCATGGCCACGGCGCTGGCTTCGGCGTCTTCCACCGTGTCGAGCTTGACCACCACGCCGTCGGCGATGGCGCGCAGGGCTTCGGCGTCCATGAAGTTGGACAGGCGGTCGATCACGCGTTCGGCGGCCTGGTGCTTGCGCGCCAGTTCGGCCAGGGTGTCGCCTTCGAGCGTGGTGCTGGCGGCGCCACCGGTCTGCACCTTGGCGCCGTTCAGGGCGATGCGCAGCAGGAACTGGTCCAGCGCGGGCGCGTCTTTCAGGTACAGCTCTTCCTTGCCGTTCTTCACCTTGTACAGCGGCGGCTGCGCGATGTAGATGTGGCCGCGCTCGACCAGCTCGGGCATCTGGCGGTAGAAGAAGGTCAGCAGCAGGGTGCGGATGTGGGCGCCGTCCACGTCGGCGTCGGTCATGATGATGATGCGGTGGTACCGCAGCTTGGCGACGTTGAAGTCGTCCGCGCCGCTGTTGCCGTTGCCGCCGTTCTCGCCCCCGGCCTTGCCGATGCCGGTGCCCAGCGCGGTGATGAGGGTGAGGATTTCGTTGCTGGTCAGCAGCTTTTCGTAGCGCGCTTTTTCCACGTTCAGGATCTTGCCGCGCAGCGGCAGGATCGCCTGGAACTTGCGGTCGCGGCCCTGCTTGGCCGAGCCGCCGGCGGAGTCGCCCTCCACGATGTAGATCTCGCACAGCGCCGGGTCTTTTTCCTGGCAGTCGGCCAGTTTGCCGGGCAGGCCCATGCCGTCGAGCACGCCCTTGCGGCGCGTCATTTCGCGCGCCTTGCGGGCGGCTTCGCGGGCCTTGGCGGCTTCGACGATCTTGCCGCAGATGATCTTGGCGTCGTTCGGGCGTTCCTGCAGGTAGTCGGTCAGCAGGCGGGCGACCACGTCTTCGACCGGGCCGCGCACTTCGCTGGACACCAGCTTGTCCTTGGTCTGGCTGCTGAACTTGGGCTCGGGCACCTTGACCGACAGCACGCAGCACAGGCCTTCTCGCATGTCGTCACCGGTGACCTCGACCTTGGCCTTCTTGGCCAGTTCGTTCTCTTCGATGTACTTGTTGATGACGCGCGTCATGGCCGCGCGCAGGCCGGTCAGGTGGGTGCCGCCGTCGCGCTGCGGAATGTTGTTGGTGAAGCACAGCACCTGCTCGTTGTAGCCGCTATTCCACTGCATGGCGACTTCGACGCCGATGTTGGTGCCTTGGTCGCTGGTGCGGTCGCCCAGCGCGTGGAACACGTTGGGGTGCAGGACGGTCTTGCCCTTGTTGATGAAGTCCACGAAACCCTTGACGCCGCCGGCGCCGGAGAAGTCGTCTTCCTTGCCGCTGCGCTCGTCCTTGAGGCGGATGCGCACGCCGTTGTTCAGGAACGAGAGTTCGCGCAGGCGCTTGGAGAGGATTTCGTAGTGGAAATCGTTGTTCTCCTTGAAGATCTCGGTGTCGGGCAGGAAGTGCACCTCGGTGCCGCGCTTCTCGGTCTGGCCGATGACCTTCATCGGCGAAATCTCGATGCCGTCGGCGTTCTTCTCGACGATGCGGTTCTGCACGAAGCCGCGCGCGAACTCGATCTGGTGCACCTTGCCTTCGCGGCGCACCGTCAGGCGCAGCCAGACCGACAGCGCGTTCACGCAGGACACGCCCACGCCGTGCAGGCCGCCCGAGACCTTGTAGCTGTTCTGGTTGAACTTGCCGCCGGCATGCAGCTCGGTCAGCGCGATTTCGGCGGCACTGCGCTTGGGCTCGTGCTTGTCGTCCATCTTCACACCGGTGGGAATGCCGCGGCCGTTGTCGGTGACGGAAATCGAGTTGTCGGTGTGGATGGTGACGACGATGTCGTCGCAGTGGCCGGCCAGGGCTTCGTCGATGGAGTTGTCCACCACCTCGAACACCAGGTGGTGCAGGCCGGTGCCGTCGGAGGTGTCGCCGATGTACATGCCCGGGCGCTTGCGCACCGCCTCCAGACCTTCCAGGATCTGGATCGCGCCTTCGCCATAACCCTCGCTCGCGCCGGCCTGGTGGGCGTCGATCTTGGGCTGGAAGTTGGAGCTGTCGGCCCCTGCTTCACCGGTGTGGACGGCGTCGGTTCCGGTTTCAGCGGGCTTGTTGGCTTCGGACATG
>Ga0075012_10003982_pt1 | contig 13854 bp, 9 predicted proteins | sample All_14_2_FD_71474 | JGI IMG/M metagenome (GOLD analysis project Ga0075012, IMG submission 71474) | Freshwater microbial communities in response to fracking from Pennsylvania, USA - Allegheny Zone_MetaG_DW_15 | ecosystem: Environmental > Aquatic > Deep subsurface > Groundwater > Drilled... | reverse complement strand
TTGCCGCATTGAGATTGAAAAAACCGACACAGCCACAGCAACTTTCTCTTTTGTAGTACACGTTTTTGAACTGCGGTTCATATAAAACAATGGCTTACGCGTTTAACTGTCGAACTCGGGTGAACCGCTGTCACCCCAAATCGCCACCGGGTCGATCAGCCGGCAGGGCACGCCCGTGTTCAGACAAAACGCCGCTACGCCAGCGGATCGTTCAACGCATAGCGGCTACTTCGTCCGCCCGCATCCAGCTTTCGCAGCACGCCTCGTGCCACGAGGTCGTTAATGTCGCGCAACGCCGTGTCTGGCGAGCACTTGGCGATAGCCGCCCACTTACTGCTACTGAGTTGGCCGGCGAAGCCATCAAGCAGTTTGTTCAGCAACTTCACCTGCCGCTCGTTCAGCGGTGTGCCCGCCCAGCGCTGCCAGAAGCGCGCTTTGGACAGTACAGCATCGAGTGTATTTTGGGCTTGGTCAACGGCGCGATGAAGTGTGTCGAGAAACCAGGCCAGCCACTCGGTCACATCCAGCGACGACTGCTTCTGCGTTCGTTCAAGGATGTCGTAGTAGGCCTTGCGCTCACGCTGGATCTGCGCCGACAAGCTGTAGCAGCGCTGCCGACTGCCATCGGCACGCGCCAGCAACAAATCACCGATGGCCCGGGCGATACGACCATTGCCATCGTCGAACGGGTGCAGCGTCACAAACCACAGATGGCCGATGCCGGCTTTAAGCAGTGGCAGTTCATTCGACGCAGCATTCAGCCAGTCGAAAAAGCGGCTGGTTTCAAGGTCAAGACAGTCGGCGGGTGGCGCTTCGAAATGCACCCGCTGGCGACCGACAGGGCCGGATACCACCTGCATGGGGCCGCCGGCATCGTCGCGCCAACCGCCAACCTTGATCCGGGAAAGGCCGGCGTAGCCGGTGGGAAAGAGTGCAGCATGCCAGCCGAACAGGCGCGCTTGCGTGACCGGCGCAAGCGCATTACCGGTGGCATCGAGCACCATCTCAACCACGCCTTCGACATGCCGGTCGACCGGGGCCAAGGCGCCTATATCCACACCGAGCCTGCGGGCGATGGACGAGCGCACCGATTCGACGTTGAGTTGCTCCCCCTCAATCTCACTGGTCTTGAGCACTTCCTCAGTCAGGAGCGCCAGACTGGCCTGATCGCGCAGGGCCATGCCCACATCAGTCAAACGGCCCATCAACAGCCCTTGGGCGCGGCTCACCTCGGCCATTGGGTTGGCCAGTGCTGCCAGATCGAAGCGCCAGTTCGGCCAGTCACTGAACTGCCAGATATATTCGTAATCGCCGCTATTCATGCGGAGATTATGAATCACAATCGCCGCATGCGCCAAGCTGGCCGTACATCATGCGGCGATAAAGGTCGCTCTGCCCACGGCCCGTTAGCAGTCCACCTGCCCGGCATCAAGAAAGGCTTGGCCGTAGCGGCGGTAGACGCCTTGTCTGACGAAGACGTCGTAGAGATCGGGGTCGATGTGGCCGTTGTTTTTGAAGTTTTCAAGTATTTGCATGGCTTGTGACAGCTTCATCGCGTCTTTGTAGGGGCGGTCTTTGGCGGTCAGGGCTTCGAAAATGTCGGCGATGCCCATCATCCGGGCCTGCCAGCTCATTTCATCGCGCTTCAGGCCGCGCGGGTAGCCGTGGCCGTCCATCCGTTCGTGATGGCCGCCGGCATATTCGGGGACGTTTTTCAGGTGCTTGGGCCAGGGTAGCTGTTCCAGCATGCGGATGGTGGCGACGATGTGGTGGTTGATGGTCTGCCGTTCGTCATACGTCAGCGTGCCAGCGCGGATGGTCAGATTTTCCAGTTCGTTGGCGTCGAGGAAGGGCTGCACGTCTCCGGCCGGGTTACGCCAGCGATAGGTTTGCGCGATGCGTTGAATGCGGGCGATGTCGTCGTCGTTCATTCTTTCGCTGCCGCGATTGGCCTGCCGAAGAAAGTCACGGTCGACGTCACATTGCCGGCAAAAATCTGCTCGCGCCTGTTCGGCTTCGGCCGTCGGCATGCCGGCAGCAATGCGTTGCCACATCTGGATTTCGGCATCGCGTTTGACGATTTCAAAGCGGGTGTCGATCAGCACGATGCGGTCGAACAGGGTTTGCAGCTTGGTCGCCTTGTCGACGACATGGACCGGGGTGGTCACCTTGCCGCAGTCATGCATCAGGGCGGCGATATGGAGTTCGTAGCGGTCTTTGTCGCTGAGTTTGAAATCGGCCAGCGGACCATGGTCGACCGCGTCAACGGCATCGGCCAGCATCATGGTCAGCGCCGGCACACGCTGGCAGTGGCCGTAGGTGTGGGGTGATTTTTCGTCGATGGCGAGGTTGATCAACTCGATGAAGGATTCGAACAGCTTTTCGAGTTGGGCGACTAGTTGCTGGTTGGTGAGGGCCACGGCGGCCTGCGAGGCCAGCGACTCGGCCAAGCGCTGGTCAGCCAGCGAGAATTCAACCACCTGGCCAGTTTTCGGGTGAATGGCGTTGATCAGTTGCATGACGCCGATCAGTTCGCCAGCGTGGTTTTTCATCGGTACGGTGAGAAAGGATTTCGAGCGGTAGCCGCTCGCCGCATCGAAACGCCGGGTGCCGGAAAAATCAAAACCTTGTGCCGTGTAGGCATCGGCAATATTGACCGTTTTTCCCGATAAGGCGGCGTAGACCGCGACCATGCTGTTATTGGCGGTGCCGTCCGGCCGGTACAGGGAGAGGTCGGCAAAAACGGGGGAGCCGGTAATCTGGCTGGCCCCGCCAAAGGAAAAACCCAGCGAGTCAGTGCGAACGATTTCAAAATGCAGGTGCTGACCATCTTCGGACAAGCGGTACAGCGTGCCGCCGTCCGCGTGGGTGATGCCCTTGGCCGCCAGCAGGATTTTTTCTAGCAACAGGTTGATGTTGCGCTGGCTGGACAAGGAGGTGCCGATGTCGTTCAGTTGGTCGAGACGACGAATTAGATCTGCCGAGTTTTCCACAGCACTTCCCTTTATTTGATGCAGACGGCCCGCACCTGTTTGATATCGGTCACGCCTTGCAAAATTTTCTCGATGCCATCCATTTTCAGGGTACGCATCCCTTCATTAAGCGCGCAGGCGAGAATTTCGGCAACCCGGGCCTTGTCCTGAATGAGCTTTTTGACCGGCTCGCTGCCGACCAGCAACTCGTGCAAACCCACCCGCCCCTTGTAGCCGGTTTCACTACAGGTTGGACAGCCGGCGGCTCGGTAGAGTTGAAACGCGCCCTGGGGCGCAAAGTGCTGCCGCCAACGCGCCAGCACGGCTTGTCGCGCCGCCTCTGCATCGGCCTGCCAGGCCGGGGTTTGCCGCAATTCGGCCGAATACTCGTCCAACAGGCGCTCAATTTCGGCTGCTTCCGGCGTATAGGCCACTTTGCAGTCCTTGCACAGCCGCTTGCCAAGGCGTTGGGCCAGCACCCCCAGCAAGGCGTCGGCAAAATTAAATGGATCCATCCCCATGTCGAGCAGGCGAATGACCGACTCGGGCGCCGAGTTGGTATGCAGGGTGGCAAAGACCAAATGGCCGGTCAGCGAGGCTTCAATGCCGATGGCGGTGGTTTCCGGGTCGCGCATTTCGCCGACCATGATGATGTCGGGGTCGGCGCGTAAAAAAGCCTTCATCACCGTGGCAAAATCGAGCCCGGCTTTTTTGTTAACCTGCACCTGGCGCAGGCCTTTCTGGGTAATTTCTACCGGATCTTCGGCCGTCCAGATCTTGGTTTCCGGGGTATTCAGGTGGCCGAGCACCGAATGCAGGGTGGTGGTCTTGCCCGAGCCGGTTGGCCCACAGACGAAAAACAGACCGTAGGGTTTTTCAACACAACGCCGCAAATTGTCGTAATTGTGTTGCGACAGGCCCAGTTGATCGAGCTTGATCGGCTCGCCAGCGGCCAGAATGCGCATCACCACATCCTCGACCCCGCCGGCCGTGGGAATGGTCGCCACCCGCAACTCAATGTCGAGCGGGCCGAATTTCTTGAACTTGATCTTGCCGTCCTGCGGCCGCCGTTTTTCCGAGATATCAAGATCGCACATGATCTTGAGCCGGGTCACCAGCGGCGAGCGATACGCCGCCGGAATTTCGATGTAATTGACCAGCGAGCCGTCCTTGCGGAAGCGGATGATGGTCTTTTCCTTGCCGGGCCGTGGTTCGATATGGATGTCGGAGGCGCCTTGCTGGTAGGCCTCGACGATGATCTTGTTTACCAGGCGAACCAGCTCGTTATCGGCAGCGGCGGACGCCTCATCAGGGTCAGCCGCCTCCGCCCCTTCTTCACCTTCATCAAGCCCAGAAAGCAGATCATCTACCGAGCCGATATTGGACAGGGCGCCAAAAAACTGGTCGACCGTCTGCTTGAATTCGCTTTGCGTGCTGACCCGGTAATGAATTTTGCGCTTTGGAAAAACATTCTCGACCACACGGGAAATGCGCAGCCGCTCCGGGTCCGGCGCCATGACCAGCAGGCCGTCGCTGTTTTCCTCAAGCGGCAGCCAGCCACTGGCATCGACATAATCCCGCTTGATGTTGCGCAGCAGATCAACCGGCTTCAGACGGTCTGGCCGCATGGGTTCGTAAGGGACCGCGAAAAACTTGGCCAGGGCCGCACCGATCGTGGCCGGCTTAAGACCGAGGTCACGCACCAGCACATCTTCCAGATCCAAGGCCTGCTCACGGGCCATTTTTCGGGCTTTTTCCATGTCGACCGCGGTCAACAGCCCATCGGCAATCAAATGGTCGTAGCGCGAGCGCACCTGAAACGGGGCGCCTTTGCGTCGTTGTTCGAAAGCGACCGCCAGGGTCTGGGCCAGATCAACGACGCCTTCTTCGGCGGTGTCGGGAAAAGCTTCATCCTTGTGATGGTTGATCAACTGGATGACGCCCAGCAACTCCCCTGCCTCGCTACTGATTGGCGCCACCAGCATTTGCCGGGAGCGGTAACCGGTGCGACGGTCGACCTCCTGCAAAAACGATAATTTGTCGCTATGCCGGCGCAATTCGGCCAGATCGTAAACATCGTGCAGGTTCAAAGTCTTGCGCGTTGCTGCGACATAACCGGCAATGCTCTGCTCGGAAATCGGCAGGCGGATATCCTTGAAGGAATTCAGGCCGGTTTTGACCTTGGAAATGATGCTCTGCCCATCGTCGGCCAGAACGTAAATGGTCAGGCGATCGGCGTCGAAGAGTTGGCAGATCTCCTGCGACAATTCGAGCATGATTTCATCCACATTTGCGGCACTGTGAATGCGGTTGGTCACCCGTTGCAGGTTCTTGAGAAAAAGCAGTCGGAGTTGAATAGTGCTCATCGGTTTTTCATCCACGGCGTCATCGGCGGCAGGCGCTCAGAACGCGAACTGCTGCTTGACTTGCAGCATGCGCGGCTGAAATTCAGCCAGACAGTGGGCAACTTCAGCCATCGTCAGCTCATCCTGGCCAGGCTTGAGATGGGTGATGTAAATGTCACAGCGTCGCTGCAGTTGAGCCAATTCGGCGGCCAGCATGTCAGGGCAAAGATGGTACGAAATTTCGGCCAACTGGCGCTGGCGATTGGGAAAGGCGCACTCGATGATCAGGTAGCGCAGGTTGTCAATCTGGTTAACCGCCTGCCAGAAGGCATCGCACGGCCCGGTATCGCCAGAAAAGACCAGGCTGGCAGCACCGGAATCGAGCCAGTAACCCACCGCCGGCACCGAGTGATCGACCGGCAAGGGGGTAATTCGCCGCTCGCCCAGCGTGATCGTCTCGCCTGGCAGCACGGCCTGGTAACGCAGGAAGGGCTGTTCCGGGGTTGGTATTTGTGAAAAATCCGGCCAGATCTGCCAATTGAAAATATGCGAACGCAAGATGTTCAAGACCGCCGCAGTGCCATAAACCGTCAGCGGCGCCTGCCGGCGCTCGACCACCGTGTCGATCATCAAGGGCAAATGGGCAATGTGATCCAGATGCGTATGAGTAATGAAGACGTGATCGATGGCCGCCAGTTCGGCAATTTCCAGATCACCCAGGCCGGTGCCGGCATCAATCAGAATATCGTGATCGACCAGCAGCGCCGTGGTGCGCTGCGCAGGACCCCCGATGCCACCACTACAGCCCAGAACACGCAGTTTCATTGTCATTTGCTCTCAAAATTCGTCACCCCATCCCAATCGGCCGCTGGCGGCTGGTCTTGCAGCTGCTGCAGACGCTGGGCGTAAAGTGCATATAAAGGGCGCGTTGTATCGGCGGCTCGCAGCCGGGCAAGATGCAACTCGGCGTCATCCCACAAACAGGCGCGATAGAGGCGCAAAAAATGATGCCAGGCGGTCAGTGCCGCCTGCTGCTCGGACGTCAGGTCACGCTCCAGGCCGAGCGGCTCGTAAATGGCCACCGGTTCAGCCTTGCCCTTGACCCGAACGATATCGAGCTCGCGACAGGCCATCTCGGGGAAGGCTTGCCGGGTTACTTGACCGATGAGGATGCCGACGCCGTAAACCTTGGTCGCCCCCTCCAGGCGCGAGGCCAGATTCACCGCATCTCCCATCACGGTGTAGGCCTTGCGAACTGGCGACCCCATGTCACCCACCGTCACCACGCCGCTGTTGATGCCGATGCCGATCCGCAGCGAGGGCCAGCCCCGGGCGACGAACGATTCGTTGAGCTGTTGTAACTCGGCCTGCATGGCGAGCGCGGTCAACACCGCATGGCGGGCATTTTCCGGGTCAGCCACCGGCGCCCCCCAAAATGCCATGATGGCATCGCCGATGTATTTGTCGAGCGTTCCCCGCTGTCGCTGGATGATCCGGGTCATCGCCCCGAGGTATTCGTTCATCAGTTGGGTCAATTCGCGCGGTGCCATGCCTTCCGACAAGGAGGTGAAGCCGCGAATATCGGCAAACAGGATCGTTAGCGCTTCATTCCGGCCATCCATCGAATAACTTTCCGGATCATGCGCCATCTGATCGACCAGTTCTGGCGGCACGTACTGGCCGAACAGCTCGGAAAACTGGCGTTTGGTCCGCGACTCGACAAAATACCCCCAAGACATGTTGAGCGCGTACAACGACAGAATCAGCAACAGCCATGCCGCCATCGGCAACACCAGATTAGCGCTCTGCCACAGCCAGAGATTGAAGCCGACACTGCCCAGCAGCGCCCCCACCGCCAGCAGGCTGGCCCGGAAGGGCGATAGCAAAGGGAGCAACAGGGCGAGCAGACCGCCCAACACCAGCACGACCAGGCCATCAATGGCCCCAACATAGCCCGGTTTGGCCTTGATGCTGCCCGACAACATGCCGGCGATCAGATTGGCATGGACTTCAACCCCCGGATAAGCCGCGCCGACCGGCGTCGTCCGCAAATCGTTGAGGCCAGGTGCGCTCGTTCCGACCAGGACGATGCGCCCTTCTAGTTGCTCGACAGAAACCTTGCCGTCCAGCACGTCGACCGCGGACAGATAAGGAAAACTGCGCTCGCGACCGCGATAGGGCACCAAGGCTGCGACGTTGTCATCGACCGGGATGCGCAAGCGGCCACTGGGCGACTCGATATCCAGCCACTCAATGGCCGGACCATCATCGGGAAAACCAGCCTGCAGCGTGCTTTCGCCAATCAGGTGGCGCAGCATGGCCAGCGACAAGGCCTCGTAATAAGCCCCCTGGTATTCAACGACCAAGGGCACGCGCCGCGCACTGCCATCAAAATCGACCATCGGATTAAAATGCCCGGCCCCGGCTGCCTGCGCCTGCAAGACCGGCAGATTGGCACCGTAACCCGGCCAGCTGACCACCGCCACCTGCCGACCGGCAAACGCCGCCGCCTCAAGCACTGGCGCCGGCAAGGCACCAGCCTGCCCGGCCTGGGCGGCATTGGTAAAGTAGTAACCGAGAATGACAGGCCGGTCGCGCAGGGTGGCCGCCAACTGACCGTCGTAATCCAGTTGCTTGCGCAACTTGCCGAGCAGCGCCTGGTAACTCGCCTCGTTTTTCAGTTCACGACGACCCAGCGCCTCCAGGACCTTGAGCCCCGAACTCTCATCCGGCTCGGCAAACACCACGTCAAAACCGACAATCGCTGCCCGATAATCATCGGTCAATTTGCGGATCAGGGCCGCCACCTCATCGCGCCCCCAAGGCCAGCGCCCGCGCTGCGCCAGGCTTTTTTCATCGATATCGACAATGACCACCCGCTCGTCGATGGTATTGGACATGGCCAGACGGACGCGCGCATCGTAAAGATAGGCGTCCAGCGCGCTTAGAAAAGGCAGACGCCAGAAATGACCGGTATGCCCGAGCATGACCAGCACGAGCAGACAGCCCAGGACGATGCGGACGAGATGCTTGCTCACGCCTTCAGGAAAAACTCCATTTTGATGCCGGCAATTTCAACCACATCGTGGTCATCGAGCGGGTAGGCCTGGGCGTCGATGGCGACACCATTCACCAGCGGAAAGCTTTTGCCCTCAACGTGGGTGATGAAATAGCCGTGCGGCCGCTTGGCAATCACGGCCACCTGCGTTCCCGGTTTACCCAGGGTGGTCAGCGTCTTGGTCAACAGCAGTTCCTTGCCGGCACTCGGGCCGTTCAACAACTGGATGGCGGCCGGCGGCAAACTGCCGGTCCGCGATACGCTGCCAGACTCTCCAGCCTTGCCAATCTCGCCGAGCGCCAGTTTGTCAGGCCGTTGCAACATGGTTTTATCGTGATCGTCCGGTCGAACTGCGGCCTCGGCCATGTATTTCAGGCGGTACTTGCCCAGTTCGATCAAATCGTTGTTGCGCAAAATATGTTTTTTCACCGGCTGGCCATTAACCAGCGTGCCATTGGTGCTGTTCAAGTCCTCCAGAAAGGAGTCGTTGAGGATGGTCACAATCACCGCGTGCTCGCCGGAAATGGCCAGATTGTCGATCTGGATATCGTTCTGCGGCTTGCGGCCAATACTCAGGCGCTCCTTGTCGAGCGCAATTTCCTTCAGGACCAGTCCATCCATGGACAGGATCAGTTTAGCCATCTTGCCTTCCTCGATTCACTTCAAAAAAGCCTGCAGCGCCTGCCACCAACCGCGCCGCAAGGCAAAATCCCCATCAACCCGCACCACCACTACCGAAATATTGTCCCGCCCACCCGCTGCGTTGGCGGCTGCCACCAGAGCGGCCGGCAAGGCACTCCAATCACCCTCGCCATGCAGGATCAGCCGGCCGATCTGGCGATCGTCGAGCATGTCGCTCAAGCCGTCCGAACAAAGCAGCAGCATATCGCCCGACCGAATGTCATGGGTATGGATCTCGACATCAAGCCGCGCCTCAATGCCGAGCGCCCGGGTCACCAGATTGCGATGCTCGGAGCGACGCGCCTCGGCGACTGTCATCATGCCACGATCAATCTGCTCCTGCAGAATCGAATGATCACGCGTCAATTGCTGCAGTTTTTGATTCCGCCAGCGGTAAAGCCGCGAGTCGCCGACATGTGCGACATGCAGTTGGTTGTCGAGCAACCAGGCCAGTACCAGTGTCGTTCCCATGCCTTCGTACTGCGGCTGACGATGTGCGGTATTAAAAACAGCCAGATTGGCTGCCTGAATTTCCTCGTCCAAGATACGGACCGGGTCACATGAGGACAAATTCTGCCCCGCAGCCCGGTCGAGACGTGCCAGCAAATTGCTGGCCAGCAGATGGGTGGTCATACTGCTCGCCACCTCACCCGCCTTGTAGCCTCCCATGCCATCAGCCAGAATGGCCAGCCCATAGCCCGCGTCCACATAAACCGCATCTTCGTTATGCGAACGCTGCAAGCCGGGGTCAGAGGCGTAGGCCATGACAATCGCTGGCCGACTCATGCGTTCTCCGCCAGACAGGCCCGTAGCGCATCGGCCATATCGCGACCACGCTGGTAGCGCTGGGCAAGGTCTTTCTGCAACGCCCGCTCGATGACCGCCAAAGCGCTGGCTGGCAAGTCAGGATTGAACTGGCGAATATCGCTCGGCGCCTCGTTGGCAATGCGGAACATCAATTGCGCCAGAGAGTCACCGGAAAAAGGCAGTCGACCGCAAGAGAGCTGATACAAGGTCACCCCCAGCGAGAAAAGGTCGGAACGACCGTCGATTTTTTTGCCGGCCAGTTGCTCAGGCGACATGTAGGACGGTGTACCCAGCACCATGCCGGTTTTGGTGCGTGAGGCATCCGTGATACGGGCAATACCAAAGTCGGTCACCTTGACCTGATCGCTGCTCGGCTCGTACATGATGTTGGCCGGCTTGATGTCACGATGAACAACGTGCTGGGCGTGGGCGTAGTCGAGCGCTTCCGCCACCCGGGCGACAATCGACCAGACCTGAGGGAGCGGCAGCAACTGGCCAAGCTTGGTCTGCGGCACCAGATCACGACCGTGCAGGAACTCCATCGCAATGTAGGCCAGATCCTGCTCCTCGCCGGCATCGTACATGGTGACGATATGCGGATGATTCAGGCGGCCGGCGGTTTCGGCTTCGCGGAAAAAGCGCTGTTTGACGTCGTCGAGCTCGTCGGCGTCAAACGACTGCGCCAAGGCCATAGTCTTGATCGCCACCACCCGGTTGATCTTCGGGTCGCGCCCCAGATAGACCACCCCCATCGCCCCTTTGCCCAACTCCTTTTCAATCAAATAACGGCCAAGCATGGGTTTTTCGACCTGACCGTCACCCAGAATCAATGTCCCACCAGCCGTCTGACCGCGCGCGCCGGCCAGCATCACGGTGTCCGCCATCTGTTTGGCCCGGGCAATCCGTTGCGCCAGATCGCGGAAACCCAGATCAAAATCAGCGACGTAGCGAAATACCGCCTCCGCCTTGTTGAACTGACGCTTGCGCTCGTAATCCAGCCCCAGGTTGTACAAGTTTTCCATTAGCCCCTGGTCCATCGGGCACTTGCGAAACTTGTCGAAGGCCATGTCCAGTTGACCCTGCCCCTGAAACGCCAGGCCGAGCATGCGATTGGATTCCGCCGACTCGAAATCGGACCGCTGCTTGCCACGTTCTGCACTAAGAAAATGCTTGGTCGTCAGCAGCAAGTGCCCCAGCACACCCAGCACGGCAGCGCTCATCAGCGGCAGCCAGAGGCTGAAGCGCATCATCAACAGCGCGTGGGTGGCGAGCAGCAGGCTGACCAGCAGGAGCGTGCCCAGCGTACCGGCACCGGCACCCAGGCGCGGCAACAGCACAGCCAGATAGAGGCCGACCAGAACGATCGCCGCCAGCGATGCCCAGGGGGCCCAAGGCGGGGTGACGATGAAATGCGCCTGCAGAATGCTGGAAACCGTATGGGCCAGTGCCAGCACCGGCGCCATGGCCGGCGACACCGGTGTCACCTGCTGATTGCCGACCCCGGCCGCCGTGGCACCAATCAGAACCAGCTTGCCGGCGTATTTGCTGGCTGGAATTTTGCCGCTCAGCACATCGTAAAAAGAATCGACCTGAAAAGGCGGTCGACCGTCGTGATCACGATAAAAGAAGGGCCACATCCGCGCCGCCGAATCCGTCACGATATGTAATCGCCCCAGATCGACCGACTGCCCCAGGTTAACCCGCAGGTCAGCCACCCCGAGATTGAGGCTGCGCGCGGCCAGTTGCAAGGACAAGGCAGGAAACAGACTGTCGTGATACTGAATCAACAAGGGTTCGCTGCGTACCGCACCATCGACATCCAGACTGCTGTTCAAATGACCCAAGGCCACCGCCGGTTCACCCAGCAGCGCAATCGGCCCTTGCAGGCGCGGCGCGGTCAGGGCATGGCCACCGCCGTCGCTAACCCGAGCAAGGCGGTTGCGCAGGACAAAATCCGGCAACGGGGCATCCGGCCGGCCCTGGATTTCGCCGAGTTCGAACAACATCGGCAACAAAACAGTGCCCGCCTGGGCATAACTGCGCGCCAGCCGACGATCGGTATTCAGGGCCGCTTCAGCCTCCTGCAGCAGCGGCGTCAATTCGGCCAATTCCGGCAAGGGCGCCACCGCCTCGGCCTGCCGCTGATTCACTTGGTCGAGCAGGCGGGTGATGTATTGATACCCGGGGTCGACCTGCGCTTCGGAGAAAAAAATCGTATTGCCGATGGCCTTGGCACCCGCCCCCGCCAACAAGTCGGTCAGGCGAGCGTGCAGATCGCGCGGCCATGGCCAGCGGCCGAGATTGGCAATACTGGCGTCGTCAATCGCCACCACCGCAATCTGGCTGGTCGGGGTCCGCGTCGTCGCCTGCATGGCGAGATCGTAGGCCTTGCGCTCCAGGCTCTGCACCAGATCACTGCCGGCAGCCAGCAGCATGAACAGGCTGAGCACCAGGCCGAGAAACCAATCCCGTTTCCAGAACACCGTCTGCCCCATATTTACTCTCCTCGCGCCGTCGACCGCAGCACTGGTTCAAGCGCTGTATTGTCAGGCCACGGCCGGTAACAGGTCAAACAGCACCGAGCGAAATTTCGCGCCCCAAGCCCTGCTGCCGCGCCGCCTCCAGAACCCGGACGGCAACCGCCAGGTCCTGAATGGCCAGGCCCTGCGACTCGAACAAGGTGATGGCAGCAGCCTCACGCCGCCCCGCCTGGCGACCGATCAGGATATCGCCCAACTCCACCAGTTGCCGGGCATGCAAACGCCCCTTCTCCAGACTGGGCTGCAAATCGCCGGCTTCGGCCAAGGCAGTAGCCACCGTATCGACCACAATCAGGTCACAGCGTTTCAGGCAAGCCTCGGACAGTTCCTGGCGGATCAGGGCGTTGGAGCCGGCCGCATTGATATGCGTGCCTGCCGCCAGCCAGGCGGCATCGAAGAGTGGCAGGGCCGCCGTTGTGACCGTACCCAGCACGTCGCTATCACGCACCGTCTCCTCAGCACTTGCCGCTGGACGGACCCGTACCCCAGTCAGCTCACTCAAACGCGCGCCAAAATCGGCCAGTTTGTCGGCGCGCCGAGCAAAAACCTTAATCTCCCGCAAGGGTAAAGCGGCACACAAGGCCCGGATATGGCCCTCGGCCTGCCAGCCACTGCCAAAAACACCGGCCACTTGCGCATCACCGCGAGCCAGAGCACGGGCAGCAACACCACTGGCGGCCCCAGTCCGCATCATGCCCAGAAAATTGGCTTCAATGAGGGCCTGCAGGCCACCCGTGACGGCGTCATGGAGATGAACGAGAAAACGATTGCCGGATTTGTTGCTGGTATAGGCCTTGTAGCCTATGACGCCTTGCGCCGGCAGAGCCCCTTGCAGAATATGCAGCACCGTTTGTGGCAGGCGACTGCGCTGGCGAGGCGTATCGAGCGCCTGCCCCAAGGCCAGGTCACGATGCGCTGACTCAACGCCCGCTAAAGCCATGTCCGCGGTCAACACCTGCTGAACATCCGTTTCGCTCAGGAATAGCGCCATGCTTCGCTCTCCAAAAAATTCGCAAAAAAAGGCGGACCAATGGTCCGCCTTTTGGGTCGAGCCAGGCTCGAAAACTTACAGCATGGCCTTCAACAGCTTGGCCATTTCGGACGGATTGCGCGTCACGGTGAAACCGCAGGCTTCCATGATTTCCAGCTTGGCATCAGCCGTATCAGCACCACCAGAGATCAAGGCACCGGCGTGGCCCATGCGCTTGCCGGCCGGGGCGGTCACACCAGCGATGAAGCCAACGATCGGCTTCTTCATGTTTTCCTTGCACCACTGGGCAGCTTCGGCTTCGTCCGGACCGCCGATTTCGCCAATCATGATGACGGCGTCCGTATCCGGATCGTCGTTGAACATCTTCATGACGTCGATGTGCTTCAGACCATTGATCGGATCACCACCGATACCGACAGCGGAAGACTGGCCGAGACCGATTTCGGTCAGCTGACCGACG
>Ga0075012_10003976_pt1 | contig 13879 bp, 11 predicted proteins | sample All_14_2_FD_71474 | JGI IMG/M metagenome (GOLD analysis project Ga0075012, IMG submission 71474) | Freshwater microbial communities in response to fracking from Pennsylvania, USA - Allegheny Zone_MetaG_DW_15 | ecosystem: Environmental > Aquatic > Deep subsurface > Groundwater > Drilled... | reverse complement strand
CGGGCTGGTGCCGCCGGAAGGCCCGGCGGCTGCGGCCCGTGCCCCCTTCAACGCCGATTTCGCGGCGGTGGTCGAGGCCTATCGGCCCGAGGTGGTGAGTTTCCATTTCGGCCTGCCGGCGCCGGATCTGCTGGCCCGGGTGCGGCAGACGGGGGCGAAGATCCTGTCCTCCGCGACCACGGTGGCCGAGGCGCGGGCACTGGCGGCTGCGGGCGTCGATGCGGTGATCGCCATGGGGGCGGAGGCCGGCGGCCATCGCGGCTCCTTCCTCGATCCCGCCATGGCGACCCAGGCCGGGACCATGGCGCTGGTGCCCCAGGTGGCCGATGCGGTGGCGGTGCCGGTGATCGCTGCGGGCGGGATCGCCGATGGCCGGGGGGTGGCGGCCGCGGTCATGCTGGGCGCGGCTGGGGTGCAGGTCGGCACCGCCTATCTGTTCACGCCGGAAGCCCGGGTGCCGCCGGCCCATCGCGCAGCCCTGGCCCGGGCCGGCGACGATAATACCGCCCTGACCAATCTCTTCACCGGGCGGCCGGCGCGGGGCGTGATGAACCGGCTGATGCGCGAGATCGGCCCGCTGTCGCCCGATGCCCCGGCCTTTCCGACTGCCGGCGCCGCGCTTGCCCCCCTGCGGCAATGGGCGGAGGCGGCAGGGCGCGACGATTTCACCAATCTCTGGTCCGGCCAGGCGGCGGCGCTCGCCCGTGAAACCACCTCGGCCGAGCTGACCCGGACACTCGCGGCGGATGCGCGCGCCCTTCTGCGATGGTTGTAGGGCGAGGCAATCGGGAATCCCGTGATATGCTGACTGAGAGTGATTCCAGACTGGAGAGGGGCTCCATGGCCGAGCGCGGCCCCCGGGCACCGGCATTGTTCAGCGAGAAGCGCCCGCTTGCCTATGGTGTGGCGGTGGCGGCGGTGGCGCTTGCCAGCGGGCTGGTGCTGCTGCCCGGCTCGCCCCTGGCCGGGCCGGGGCTTTATCTTGCCTTTGTTGCGGCGGCGGTGGCGGCTGCGGCCTTTGGCGGCCTGTGGCCCGGGCTGCTGGCGACCGCTCTCGGCGCTCTGGCGGCGCCGCTGGCCGGCGGGATCCAGGCGCCGATCGGCCCGGCCGGCATGGTCGCCGGTGCGCTTTATCTCGCCCTCGGGGTGGCGGTGTCCTTCGGCGGTGGTTGGTTCATGGGCGCGCGCCAGCGGGCGGCGGCGACCAGCGATCACCTGCAATCCATCCTGGATACAGTGCCCGATGCCATGGTGGTGATCGACCGCCAGGGCATCATGCAATCCTTCAGCCTGGCGGCGGAGCGCCTGTTCGGCTGGACGGCGGCGGAAGTGGTCGGGCGCAATGTCTCCGTGCTGATGCCCGAACCCTATCGGCGCAATCATGACAGTTATCTCGAACGTTACGGCCGGACCGGGGAGCGGCGGATCATCGGCATCGGCCGCGTGATCGTCGGCCAGCGGAAAGATGGCAGCACCTTCCCGATGGAGCTTCACGTCGGCGAGACCAAGGGCGCCCAGCCCTTTTTCACCGGTTTCGTGCGCGATCTGTCGGAACGCCAGCAGGTCGAGGCACGCTTGCAGGACCTCCAGGCGGAACTGGTCCATGTCTCGCGCCTGATGGCGGTCGGCGAGATGGCGTCCATGCTGGCCCATGAATTGAACCAACCCCTTTCCGCCATCGCCAATCTCCTGACCGGGGCGCGCCGCCTGCAGGAGCGCGGCCGCCCGGAAGACGAGCCCAAGATCAACGAAGCCATGCAGAAGGCGGCGCAACAGGCCCTGCGGGCCGGCGACATCATCCATCGCATGCGCAATTTCGTCTCTCGCGGGGACGGCGAACGGGCGATCGAAAACCTGTCGAAAGTGGTCGAGGAAGCGGCGGCCCTGGCCCTGGTCGGGGCCAAGGAACGCAAGGTCGATGTCCGCTTCAACCTCGACCCCGCCGCCGACATGGTGCTGGTCGACCGGGTGCAGATCCAGCAGGTGCTGCTGAACCTGATCCGCAATGCCATCGAAGCCATGCAGGACCTGCCCCAGCGCAGCCTGAACATCGCCACCATGCGGCGCGAGGACGGCTTCGCACTGGTCAGCGTGACCGATTCCGGCAGCGGTATCGCCGATGAAATCCGCGAAAGGCTGTTCCAGCCTTTCATGACGACGAAGCCTCAGGGCATGGGCGTGGGCCTGTCCATCTCGCGCTCCATCGTCGATGCCCATGGCGGCCGCATCTGGGCCGAGGCCAACCCCGCCGGCGGCACGATCTTCCAGTTTACCCTGCCCCCGCTACCGACCGAGGGATCTGCCGATGAGCCATGAGATGCCTGTCCATCTCATCGACGATGACGAAAGCGCCCGTGACAGCCTGGCCTTCATGCTGGACGCCTCCGACATCAAGGTAACCACTTATGTTTCGGCCCGTGCCTTCCTCGACGCCCTGCCCGGGGTTGCGGGGGGCTGTATCGTCACCGATGTCCGCATGCCCGAAATCAGCGGCATCGAACTGGTGCACAGGCTGAATGCGGCGAAGGTGACCATGCCGGTCATCGTCATTACCGGTCACGGCGATATTCCGCTGGCAATCGAGGCGATGCGCGCCGGCGTCGTCGATTTCATCGAGAAGCCCTTTTCCGAGGAACGCATCCTGGAGGCGCTGGACCTGGCGCGCGCCCGTTTCGCGCCCCGCCCGGCCGACGATGCCGGCAGCGCCATCCTGGACCGCATGGCGACGCTTTCGGAACGGGAGCGGGAGGTGCTGGACGGGGTGGTCGCCGGCCATCCCAATAAGATCATCGCCCGCGATCTGGGCATCAGCCCGCGCACGGTCGAAATCTATCGGGCCAAGGTCATGACCAAGATGCAGGCGGAAAATCTCGCCGCCCTGGTGCGTATGGTCCTGTCGGTCAGGCCGTGATCGACAATTGCCCGCCGGCCGAGGGGCGCTGCTCGGTGCCGATGCCGATCGGGCCGAGTGGGCTTTCCTGGGTCTGAAAGCCCAGGGTGCCGGAAAGGCCGGCCTCCGCCAGTACCGCCTGATAGCGGGTGATCAGGCTCTGCCGCAGCTCGAGGTCGAGGGCGCTGCGGCTGCGCAGGATCGTGTCGATCCGGCCCGGCTGGGCGAAACCGTCGATCTGCAGGGCGCCGAGCTGGCTGAGAGTCACCTCGACCAGGAAGCGGGTATTGCCGCCGCCCTTGCCCTTGCGGGCCGGCTGCTCCGCCGCCGGTTTCGGCTGGTCTTCCGGCGGGGGTTGGCGATGGACATAGAGGGTGATCGGCACGATCTCCCGCCCGTCGAAAAAGGGCAGAGGCACGGCCCGCCAGCCCTGGGCCGAGGTTTCGGCGGTGGCGCGGCCGAGATCGGCGAATTCGGCACTGGCCCGCAGCAGGGGGGCCGGGCCTTCCGCCGCCAGGGGCTTTTCCCGATCGGGGCCGATCAGGCGGCGGAAATCCTTGAAGCGCAGCGCGGCACCGAGCAGGGCCACGGCCAGGGTCTGGCTGCCCTCCTGGGCGAGGCCGGGCAGCAGAGGGGCCAGGCTCAGGTCCGGCCGCTGGGCGCTTTGAACAAGCAGGGCTTCGGTCGCGGCAATGGCCATGCGGCCGGTGGCGAACTGGCGAATGGCTGCGGGCGCGCCGGCCAGGCTGGGCAGGGCGGCCGGGGCGCTGGCCGCCCTCTCTGCCGTTGCTCCCAGGGGGCGCCGACCGACCACATCCAGCAGCAGGCGGGTGCCGGGGGCGATACCCGCCGGCGCATCCTCGAGACTGATGGTGCTGCCATCAGCACCGGTCAGGGTCAAGGTGACGGTGCCGTCGGGTTGCGGTCGGCGGGCCGTGACGGTGGCGGCCAGGACATCCGGCCCCGCCGGCCCGGCAATGCCGAGGCGAAGCGTCAGCGATATGCGGCGCTGGCCATCCGCCGCGACCTGGATCGCTTGCAACAGGGGGCGGGAAATGGCGTCCGACTCTGGCGCGGGGGCATCTGCGGCCCCCAGGAATTGCAGATCGAAAGCGCGGGTGACGCTGCGCGCTGGCCCCCCGCGCAGAAGCACCGACAGAAGCTCACCCGAGCCAATGACTTCGATCGACAGGGGCGTGCCCGGGGGCGGCAGGGCGGCACGCGGGTTGGTGACGGCAAAAAGGCCGGCGCTGGTCACCAGCGTCGGCCGTCCTGCCGCATCGGGCCCGCCGACCAGCGCTTCCAGCACCTGCCCCGGATCGAGGCGCAGCAATTCTGCGGCCACCAGCACGGAGGGCGAGGCGGCCAACGGCGCAGGAACCGCCGGCGGCCCGGTGGCGGTGCGGGGCAGGCCAGCCTGGCCCTGTTGTCCCGATCCGCCCTGCGGCAATTGCTGGCGCGCATTCTCGGTCGAGGGACCGAGACGGGGCGAGGCCAGCGGGCCGGAGACGGGATCGGCAGCCATGTCAGGGGCCCGGTTGCAGCAGGCTGTTGGCGATGCCGACCACATCCAGGGCGGCATCGGCATTGGGGTGGCGGACCAGGAAGGGGGTCTGGTAGCGGATGGCTTCCTTCACCTTGGGGTCGCGCCGCACGATGCCGGCGAGAGGCGGGGAGAATTTCAGGAAATTCTCGCAGGCCCGCTTCAGCGTGGCATAGGTGCGTTCGCCCTCGAGGCGGGAGCCGGCCATATTGACGACGACCTGAAGATCCGGCCGCGCCGCCAGCCGCCGCACCACCTTGATGAAGGCATAGGCATCGGTCAGGGAGGTCGGCTCGTCGGTCACCACCACCAGGACCCGGCCGCCAGTAGAGGCCAGGATCAATTGAGTGGCATCGATGCCGGCGCCGATATCGACGATGACATGATCGTAGCGCGGCGCCAGTTCGAGCACGCCCAGCCGCAGGGCCGAAACTTCCTGGCGGGTGAGCGACGACAGCGCGCCCGAGCCCGACTTGCCGGCGACCACATCGAAGCCGGTGGCCCCGACCGAGGTGACGGCAGAGCTCAGTTCCGCCCCGGCCGCGATAACGCCGCCGAGGTCATGTTCCGGCATCAGGCCAAGCTGGATATCGACATTGGCGAGGCCGAGGTCGCCGTCGAACAGCAGGACTTTCTTGCCGGCGCGCGCCATCGCATGGGCAAGGGTGATCGACAGCCAGGTCTTGCCCACGCCGCCCTTGCCGGAGGCAATGGCGGTAATGCGATGGGTATCGACCCGGCGCAGGGCCTGCGGGGCGCGGGCGGCGGGGGCGGGATTGGGGGCCACGATGGACTCGGTGCTCACAGGGTGGCCTCCTCGTAGGTCGGGTCGGCTTCGATCTGGTCATAATCCTGCATCAGCAGGCGGGCCAGCTCGACGGCATCCAGGGGGTGCAGACCCTGGCCAAGAAAGGGACTGGCACCAACTTCGGCAAGAGCAAGGCCGCCGGCCTCCCCCGCCGCGACCAGGCTGCCCAGGCGGCGCGTCGCATCCAGCCGGGTGGCGATGAAACGCCGGGCGCCCAGGCGGGCGAAGGCGCGGGCGATATCCATGGCGTCATGGGCATCGGTGCCGGCAGCCAGCACGAGCACCGGCTCGGCATCGGCCGCCGCCAGCAGGCGGGTGAGTTGCGCCATGTCATTCTCGTCGAAAGGGTTCACGCCGGCGGTATCGATCACCGCGCGCCGGCTGCGGCCGCCGCCATGTTCGCTTTTCGCCAGTTCCGCCGGGCTGGCGGCCAGGGTCAGGGGCTGGTTCATGGCCAGGAGATAGGCTTCGAGCTGGGCCGTGGCCCCGGCTTTCAGGAGATCGGTGGTCACCACCCGCAGCGGCGTGCCGGCGGCGGCGGCGCGGGCTGCGATCTTGGCTGTCGCAACCGTCTTGCCCACCCCCGGCGGCCCGACCAGCATGATCGAACGTGTCGGCTGTTCCGACAGCGCGGCAAAACCCATCATGGTGGAGAGGGCATGGGCCAGGGCATCGGAGGGGGTCTCGCCCTCGAAGGCGGTGGCGGCCTTCACCAGCCGCTCGCTCTGGCGCTGGGGCAGGCGATGGTAGTCGAGGGCCCGGCGGATCTGGCGCGAGAAGGCATCGCGCGTGCGCGCCTCCGCCGGCGGCGTGACGGCAGCATCGTTGATTTCGGCGATGCGGGCCGTGAGCATGGCCTCCACCGGGTCTTCCTGCCACAGGCGCCCGTTGAAGGGATCGGCCGCCGTCCCCTGGCCGTCGTCTTCGCCGTCAAAATCCAGCGGCGGGATCAGCGGCGCGGTCGGATAGGGATCGGTCTCGATGGCCGCAACCACTTCGACCACGCCGCGGCCGGCCCGGCGCGACGAGACCATGATGGCGTCCGGCCCCAGGGTCTTCCGGATATCGGCCATGGCCTCGGCCATCGAGGTGGCATGGAAGGTGCGAAGCCGCACGTTTCACTCTCCCCGTCAGATCTGCCCGAGCGTGCGGATGCGCGCCCGCGGGTGAATCTCGTTCTGCGACATGACCACGGTCTGCGGTCGGAACCGCTCGATGATCGAGCGGACATAGGGCCGGATCGCCGGGCTGGTGAGCAGGACCGGCAGTTCGCCATCGGCGCCCACCCGGTCGAAAGCCTGTTTCACGGCCTGGATGAATTGCTGCAGCCGGCTGGGCGCCAGGGTCAGCTGCTTTTCCTCGCCCGGGCCGACCAGCGCTTCGGCAAAAGCCTGTTCCCAGTCGGGCGACAGGGGCAGCAGGGGGATATAGCCGCCGGCGCCGGTATTGGAGAAGGAAATCTGCCGCGCCAGCCGGCTGCGCACATGTTCGGTGATGATCATGACATTCTGGCTGTAACCGACCGCTTCGCCGATACCTTCGAGAATGGTCGGCAGGTCGCGGATCGAGATCCGTTCCGACAGCAGTTGCTGCAAGACCCGCTGCACGCCGGCCAGGGTGAAACGGCTGGGGATCAGGTCGCCCACCAGTTTCTGCTGCGGCTTCGGCAATTCATCCAGCAGCTTCTGCGTCTCGGCATAGGACAGAAGCTCGGCCATATTGTCCTTCACCATCTCGGTGAGATGGGTGGTGATCACGGTCGCGGGATCGACCACGGTCAGGCCGCGGAACTGGGCTTCCTCCCGCAGGGAAGGATCGATCCAGGTGGCATTCAGGCCGAAGGTGGGCTCGACGGTCGGCTCGCCCGGCAGGCTGACGGAATCGCCGCGCGGGTCCATGGCCAGCAGCATGTGGGGGCGGATATCGCCCTTGCCGGCCTCCATTTCCTTCAGGCGGAGGACATAGGTATTGGGCGGCAACTGGACATTGTCGAGAATGCGCACCGACGGCATGACAAAGCCCATTTCCGCCGCGATCTGCCGGCGCAGCGCCTTGATCTGGTCGGTGATCCGGGTGCTCGAGGCATCATTGATCAGCGGGATCAGGCCATAGCCGAGTTCGAGGCGAAGACTGTCGATGGCCAGCGCCGCCGAGATCGGCTCCTCCGCCGGGACCGCCCGGCGCTGTTCGGATTCGACGCGGGCGACCTCGGCCTCGGCCGCGCCCGCCTGTTTACGCTCGATCCGATAGGCGGCATAGCCGGCGCCGGCCGCCAGGATCAGGAAAGGCAGGGCCGGCATGCCGGGCAGCAGTGCCAGCACGAAGGCCAGCGCCGATGCCATACCCATGGCCCGGGCCGAGCCACCGAGCTGGCCGAAGAAAGCCTTGTCGGCGGTGCCGCGCGTGCCGCCCTTCGTGACCATCAGGCCGGCGGCGGTCGAGACGATCAGGGCCGGGAACTGCGAGACCAGGCCATCGCCCACGGTCAGGGTGGAATAGGTGCGCATGGCATCGGCCGCCGACATGCCTTCCTGCATGGTGCCGATGATCATGCCGCCGATCAGGTTGATCGCGGTGATCAGCAGGCCGGCGATGGCATCGCCCCGGACGAATTTGGCGGCGCCGTCCATGGCGCCGAAGAAGGTCGATTCCTGTTCGAGTTCGCTGCGCTTCTTCCGCGCCTCTTCCTCGGTCAGCAGGCCGGCGGAAAGATCGGCATCGATGGCCATCTGCTTGCCGGGCATGGCGTCCAGGGTGAAACGCGCCGCGACCTCGGCGATACGGCCCGAACCCTTGGTGATGACAACGAAATTCACGATCACCAGGATCGAGAAGACGATCACGCCGATCAGGAAATTGCCGCCCATGATGAGGGTGCCGAAGGCGGCGATGACATCGCCGGCGGCATGGGTGCCCTCATGGCCGAATTCGAGGATCAGCCGGGTGGAAGCCAGGTTCAGCGCCAGCCGCAACATGGTCGAGATCAGCAGGACCGTCGGGAAGGCGCTGAAATCCAGGGGCTTCTCGATGAACAGCGAGGTCATCAGGATGAGCACGCTGAGGGTGACCGAAAGCGCCAGGGCGATGTCGAGCAGCCAGCCCGGCATCGGGAAGATCAGCACCGTCAGAATGACGATGACGCCGCCCGCGAGCAGGATGTCGCCCGAGCGCAGCGCCGCCTGCAACCGGCCGAGGAGGGCGCCGGCGTCGAAACTGTTCTGCTTGGTGCCCTCGCTCATGGGGTCAGACGCCCTGGCGCACTTCGCCCGGCATGGGCACGGTCAGGCCTTCGTCGGTATATTGCTTCAGCTTGTTGCGCAGGGTCCGGATCGAGATCCCCAGGATATTGGCGGCATGGGTGCGGTTGCCCAGGCAATGGTCCAGGGTATCGAGGATCAGGTCGCGTTCGACATCGGCCACCGTGCGCCCGACCAGAGGCCGCCCGCCGCCCGCCGACGTGGCGGCGCTGGCGGTGGCGGCAAAGGCGGCAGCGGGACTGGGCACGACTTCGGTGGCCGGGCGGGAGCCATCGGGCAGAACGATGGCCGCCGGTTCGATCGTCGGGCCGGGCGATAGCAGAACGGCGCGATGCATGGTGTTTTCCAGCTCGCGCACATTGCCCTTCCAGCCGTAGCCGACCAGCAGCTTGCGGGAGTCCTCGGCGATCACCTTCGGGCCGGTTGCATTCAGCTCGGCATATTTCCGGGCGAAATGATCGGCCAGCAGCAGGACGTCTGCCGGGCGCTTGCGCAGCGGCGGCAGCTTCAGGTTCACCACATTCAGGCGGAACAGCAGGTCTTCGCGGAACGTGCCCTTCTTCACCTCTTCCGCGAGGTCGCGGTTCGAGGTGGCAATGACCCGGATATCCACCTTCACCGGCTTGGTGCCGCCCACCCGGTCGATCTCGCGTTCCTGGATCGCGCGCAGCAGCTTTGCCTGCAGGCGCACATCCATTTCCGAAATTTCATCGAGCAGCAGGGTGCCGCCATTCGCTTCCTCGAACTTGCCGATGCGCCGGGCCACGGCGCCGGTGAAAGCGCCCTTCTCATGGCCGAACAATTCGCTTTCCAGCAGGTTTTCGGGGATCGCGGCGCAATTGACCGAAACGAAGGGGGCATGGGCGCGCCGGCTTTTCCGGTGCACGAAACGCGCCATGACTTCCTTGCCGGTACCGCTTTCGCCGGTGATCAGGATCGAGGCTTCGCTGGGCGCCACCTGTTCGGCCAGCCGCACCACTTCGGCCATGGCCGGGTCGCGGTAAAGGAGATGATGGCTTTCCTCGGCGACCGCTTCGAGCACGGCCGCGATCAATTCGGGTTCGGGGGGCAGGGGGACATATTCCTTGGCGCCGGCGCGGATGGCCTGGACCGCCGCCCTGGTATCGGAGCCGATGCCGCAGGCAACGACGGGGACATGGATATGCTCGGCCGCCAGCGCCTGGATCAGGGCGGCGATATCGAGCCGGACATCGACCATCAGGAGATCGGCACCGCGCCCGGCCCGCAGGGCATTCAGCGCCCCTTCGACCGAATCCGCATGGGCGACCTTGGCGCCGCGCTGCATCGCGATCTTGGAGGCGGCGCCGAATTCACCGGACAGGGAACCGACAATCATCAACCGCATGGTGGATCCCCTCTCAGCGCCGGTCGCCCTTGATGATTTCGGTCATGGTGATGCCGAGACGATCCTCGACCACCACAACTTCGCCACGGGCGACCAGGCGATTATTCACATAAATGTCGATCGCCTCGCCCACCTTGCGGTCAAGCTCGATCACCGCGCCCTTGCCGATGCGCAGCAATTGGCTGACCTGCAGCCGCGATTTTCCAAGCACGGCGGAAACCGAGACCGGAATGTCGAACACGGCTTCGAGGTCCTGGGCGGTGCGGGTGGCGTCGCCGTCGTCCGGGGCCTGGCCCTGGGCGGCTTGCAGTTCCTCGAAATTCAGGTCGCGGTCGGCGGGCATGGCGATATCCTGGGGGTCTCAGCGCTGGTGGGCGGCGATGTAACGGTTGACGGCCGAAGCCACGGCCTCGGCGAGGGCGGCGCCATCCCGCAGGATGCCGCCATTGGTCCAGTCGATGCTGACATCGCCGGGGGCCAGCCGCCGGTCGGCCAGCACCACAAGCTGGCCCGGGAAGGCCATGTCGGCGGCGAGCGCCTCGAACCGGCGGCGCGCCTCGTCCAGCAGACTGTCGGCAACGTGAATGATGACACGCGGCTCGTCGCGGAGGTCGGTCAGGCTTTCGCCGACCAGGGCCTCCATCTCGGCCAGGGGAAATTGCGCGGTCAAGGCCTCGCACAGGCGGCGGGCGATGGCATGGCCGAGGGCGGCGGCATCGGCGCGCAGGCGCTGCTCGTCTTCCGCCAGCCGGTCGCGGAGGGCGGCCAATTGGGATGCAACTTGTTCCAGGGATTGGGCCAGGCGGGCCTCGGTCTCCGCGGCCTGTTCGGCCCGGCCGGCCGCGACGCCTTCGGCCCGCGCCACGGCCCGGGCGGCATTCAACTCGTCCTCGCTGAAACTCGGCGCGGGCGGCAGCGCCTGCTTCTGGCGTGCCGGCGTGGAGTTGAAATCCGCGTCGAAGGTGAATTTCACCGGGCCCTGGTTCATGTGCCGTGCCCCGGTCTCAATAGATCAGCTCGTCGTCGCCCTTGCTTTCGGCAAGAACGATCTGGCCCTGGGCGGCGAGTTCCTTGGCGCTTTGCACCATCTGCATCTGCGCCTCGTCGACATCGCGCAGGCGCACCGGCCCCATCTGCTCCATCTCCTCCCGGAGCAATTTGGCCGCGCGTTCCGACATGTTGGAGAAGAACAGGTCGCGAAGCGTATCGGACGCCCCCTTGAGGGCGAGGGCGAGGCGGCTCTTCTCGATCGCCCGCATCAGCACCTGCACGCCATTCGGGTCCAGCTTCTGCAGGTCCTCGAAGGTGAACATCAGGGCCTTGATCCGGTCGGCACTGTCGCGGTTACGCTCCTCGAGGGCGGTAATGAATTTGGATTCGGTCGCCCGGTCGAGGTTGTTGAAGATTTCCGCGATCAGTTCATGGGCGTCGCGCCGCGCGGTCCGGGCCAGGTTGGACATGAATTCGGTGCGCAGGGTCTGCTCCACCTTGTCCAGCACTTCCTTCTGCACCGATTCCATGCGCAGCATGCGGTTCACCACCTCGAGGGCGAAATCCTCCGGCAGATTGGCCAGCACGCGGGCGGCATGTTCCGGCTTGATCTTGGACATGACGACCGCAACCGTCTGCGGATATTCATTCTTCAGATAGGCCGCCAGCACCTGCTCGTTCACGTTACCGAGCTTGTCCCACATGGTGCGGCCGGCGGGGCCCCGGATCTCTTCCATGATCTGGTTCACGCGGTCGCCGGGCAGCGATTTGGACAGCAGCCGTTCGGTCGATTCGTAAGAGCCGATCAGGCTGCCAGACGTGGTCATCTGCGAGGCGAATTCGATGAACACCCGCTCCACCATATTGGCGTTCACCCGGCCGAGATTGGCCATGGCGGCGGAGATTTCCTTGATCTCGTCGTCGTCCATCAGGCGCCACAGCGGGGCGCCATGATCCTCGCCCAGGGCCAGCATCAGGACAGCGGCCTTCTCGGGGCCGCTCAGGGTGCGTGTGTCGTCCTTGGCGGCCATGTCACTGCTCCCTGTACATCCAGTTACGCATGATCGAGATCGCCTCTTCCGGGTGACGTTCGACGATCTCGCCGACCTTCTTCAGGCTGGAGGCTTTCACCCGGCCTTCGATATTGGCGATATCGACCATCTGCTCGAAATCGTCCTGGGCTGGGGCGCCCGGGCCCGCCAGCATGGGTCTCCCATCCGGGCCGGGCAGGGCGGTTTGCCCGGGCCCGCCCGCCATGCCCGGCAAGGCGCCGCCGCCGGCCGTCATGCCCGCCCCGGCCAGGGCCGGCGTCGCCCCGCCGCCGATCGGGCCGAGCAGCCGGCTGATCAGCGGCCGGACAACGAAAAGGGTGAGCAGCAGGGCGACGAGGCCGAGCACGGCAATTTCGCCGATCTTGAAATACTCCGCCTTGGTCAGGCCGAGAAAGCCGGCATCCGCCGCCGCCGTGCCATCGGCCGGCAGGGCAGTATCGGCGAAGGGCAGATTGACGACCCGGACCTGGTCGCCGCGCTGCTGGTCGAAACCGATGGCGGATTTCACCAGGGCTTCGAGCTGGTCCAGTTCCTGCTGGCTGCGCGGTTGATAGGTCCGAGTGCCGTCGGCCTGGGGCTGATAGGCGCCATCGACCAGGATGGCGACGGAAATCCGCTTCACCCGCCCGCTTTCCTGCATGGTGGTCTGCTGGGTGCGGGAGATTTCGTAATTGATGGTTTCCTCGCTCCGGTCGGCGGAGGAGGAATTGCCATTGGCGCCGCCCTGGCCCTGGCCGCCGGGCAGATTGCCCTGGACCGTGACCGGGCCGTTCCCGCCCTCGGTATTCCGCGACTTGTCGGTCACGGTCTGGGTGGAGCGCACCACCTGGCCATCGGGATTATAGGTCTCGGTCTGGGTGGTGACCCGGTCGTAGTCGAGTTCGGCGGTGACTTCGGCGCGCACCTTGTCGAAGCCGACGGAGGAGCCGATCAATTGTTCGAGCGAGCGGCGCAGCCGCGCTTCGTATTCGCGGGTCTTGCTGGCGGCGGCCTGGGCCGGATCGGCGGCCAGGGGATTGCCATTGCCGGCGGCCAGCAGATTGCCCCGGTCGTCGACGATGGAAACCCGTTCCGGCTTCAAGCCGGGCACGGCGGCGGCGGTCAATTGCTGGATGGCGCGGACCTGGGTGCTGTCCAGATTGCCGGCGCGCAATTTCAGCACGATGGAAGCCGAGGGCGGCTCCGTCTCGCGGGCGAAGAGCTGGCGCTGGGGCAGGACCAGATGCACCCGGGCCGAGGCGATACGGTCGATCGAACCGATGGAGCGGGCGATTTCGCCCTCGAGGGCGCGCAGGTGATTGATGTTCTGGACGAAGCTGGTGGTGCCGATGGCATCGCCCCGGTCGAAGATCTCATAGCCCATGGAGCCGCCGGCGGGCATGCCGCCCTCGGCCATGGTCATGCGCAGGCGGGCCACCTGATCCTCGGGCACCAGGATGCGGGTCCCGTCGGGCGACAATTGATAGGGCACCTTCAACTCGTCCAGCTTCTGGACGATCTGGGCCGAATCGGACAGCGCCAGGTCGCCATAAAGCAGGGCGAAGGTCGGCGCCATCATGCGGTTGACGGCGAAGGCGAGGAAGGCGGTCACGACTGCGGCGACAGCCGCCAACGCCAGAATCCGGCGCAGGCCCAATGCCCTCAATCGCGTCAGCAACTCGTTCATAGCATCCCCGGCGAATGTCTGCCCGGCCCCGCCGGCGCGCAGCCGGACGGGACGGGGGCCGAAGCCCCCTGGGCAATAATTTCCCAGTATCTGCTGAACAAGTGATTAACGATACCGGTAAGAGCCGGCCGTCAGGTCACCGCCCGCGATAGACCGGCGGGCGTTTTTCCTTGAAGGAGGCGACACCTTCCGCTGCATCCTCGGTCGCGGCGAGACGGGCGGTGATGGCCGAAAGTTCGCCGATGGCGGCCTTCGGGCCTTCCAGCAGGGCGAGGCGGGCATTGGTCAGGCTGGCCTGGACCGCCAG
>Ga0075012_10003975_pt1 | contig 13879 bp, 13 predicted proteins | sample All_14_2_FD_71474 | JGI IMG/M metagenome (GOLD analysis project Ga0075012, IMG submission 71474) | Freshwater microbial communities in response to fracking from Pennsylvania, USA - Allegheny Zone_MetaG_DW_15 | ecosystem: Environmental > Aquatic > Deep subsurface > Groundwater > Drilled... | reverse complement strand
CCCTGGAGCAAAAGCAAACCATCCTGCAAGTCCTGGAGACCCTGCGCCACTGCACCGCCAACATCCGCATGGTGCCCGACACCTTCTCGCTCAGCCTGCTCAACTACGGCATCAGCGAAGTGGTGGGCGTTCCCATGCTCAACCTCTCGGTGTCCCCCATCACCGGCAGCACCCAGATCGTCAAGGCCGCCCAAGACTACCTGCTGGCCTTTCTGATCCTGCTGCTCATCAGCCCGCTCATGCTGCTCATCGCCATCGCCGTCAAGCTCACCTCAAGCGGCCCGGTGTTTTACAAACAGCTGCGCCACGGCTGGAACGGCGAAGAAATCTGGGTCTACAAGTTTCGCAGCATGGTGGTGCACACCGAGCAGCACGGCCAGGTCACCCAGGCCCAGCGTGGCGACGCGCGTGTGACCCCGCTGGGCGCCTTCTTGCGCCGCACCAGTCTCGACGAGCTGCCCCAGTTCATCAACGTGCTGCAAGGCCGCATGTCCATCGTCGGGCCGCGCCCGCATGCCATCTCGCACAACCACTATTACAAAGAGCTGGTACCGCGCTACATGTTGCGCCACAAAGTCAGGCCCGGCATCACCGGCTGGGCGCAAATCAACGGCTTTCGCGGCGAGACCGACACGCTCGACAAAATGCGCGGCCGCGTTCACTACGACCTGTATTACATCGAAAACATCTCACTCTGGCTTGACCTCAAAATTATTGTGACCACCCTGTTCAAGGGGTTTGTGCACCGCAGCGCCTATTGACGTGAATGTCATCCCGGGCTTGACCCGGATCCATGGCCCCGGGTTCATGGATTGCGGGTCAGGCCCGCAATGACAGCCATTCTTAAGTCCCCGCTACTGGCCAAGTCCTCAGCGCATCCGCCACTGGCGCCAGGCGCCCCACACCACCAAGCCAAGCCCTAGCAGGTCCAGCCAGCGCCCCAGGCTGATCATGGCCACGCGGGTGTAAATGATCTGGTCGGTGGCGTGCCATGAAACCCCCCGCAGCGCCAGGTGAATGCACAACAGCGCCAGCCCGGCCCGCACCAGCTGGTGCGCCAAAGCCGCCGTCAAGCGGGCAGGGCGCTTGGCGCGCCTGGCCAATGCCAGCGCCGCCAGCACAACCAGCCCGCCCGCTGCCAACCCCACCAGCACCCACATCTGCACTGCACCACGCTGCGCGTACCAGGCGCCATGCTGCGCCGCAGCACGCCAGCTGGCCAGCCACACCTCTTCCAGCCGCCACAGCGTGTCTGCCCCCAGCAGCAGCAGCAGCCCGGCATACCACCACCAGGGGTTGCCCTGCGCCTGGGCGGTGCTGCCTTGGCGTCTTTGGCTGGCCACCACCGCGCACGCCAGGGCCGCGCCTGCGTGCAACACGGCAAACAGGGCGGCGTTCACGTTCCATGCGGGCCACATCACCGGCCGCCCCTGTGGTCATTTTTAAACATTTAAAACATTTTGTTCGTTGAAATCAACATTATGTATTTAAACCGCTAAAATTCCCAATTCTTTAGCGGTTGCGCCACGTGCCCGACCCTGCGGTAGCCATGGTATTTGCAAAAAGCAGCGCCAAGCATCGTGCCAAAACACCCCCAAAAAATCATGAAAATCGCCATTGCTGGTACCGGCTATGTTGGCCTGTCCAACGCCATTTTGCTGGCCCAGCACCATGAAGTGGTGGCGCTGGACATCGTTCCTGAAAAAGTGGCGCAAATCAACGCCCGCCAGTCGCCCATAGAAGACGCCGACATCTCCCGCTACCTGCAGCAAGACAAGCTCAACCTGCGCGCCACGCTAGACAAGGTTGACGCCTACCGCGGGGCCGACTTTGTCATCATCGCCACCCCCACAGACTACGACGCCGCCACCAACTACTTCAACACCCGTTCGGTAGAAGCCGTTATCCAGGACGTGAACGCGCTGGCACCCAACGCGGTGATGGTCATCAAGTCCACCGTGCCGGTAGGCTTTACCCTGCAGGCGCGGCAAAAACACGGCACCGACAACATCATTTTTTCGCCCGAGTTTCTGCGTGAAGGTCAGGCCCTGCTAGACAACCTGTACCCCTCACGCATTGTGGTGGGTGAAGACTCTGAGCGCGCCCGCACCTTTGCCGCGCTGTTGCAGCAGGGGGCCATCAAAAAAGATTGCAACGTGCTGTTTACCGGCAGCACCGAGGCCGAGGCCATCAAACTCTTTGCCAACACCTACCTGGCCATGCGCGTGGCCTACTTCAATGAGCTGGACACCTATGCCGCCAGCCACGGCCTGAGCAGCCGCCACATCATCAACGGCGTGTGCCTGGACCCGCGCATTGGCACCCACTACCACAACCCGTCTTTTGGCTATGGCGGCTACTGTTTGCCCAAAGACACCAAACAGCTGTTGGCCAATTACAGCGAGGTGCCGCAAAACCTGATCCGCGCCATCGTCGAGTCCAACAGCTCGCGCAAAGACTTCATTGCCAACGAGATCTTGAAAATGCAGCCCCAAACGGTGGGCATTTACCGCCTGGTGATGAAGGCCGGCTCAGACAACTACCGCGCCAGCAGCGTGCAGGGCGTGATGAAGCGGCTCAAAGCCAAAGGTGTGACGGTGCTGGTGTATGAGCCGGTGCTCAAAGAAGATCACTTTTTCAACTCCCAGGTAACCCATGACCTGAGGTGGTTCAAGGCAGCTTCAGATGTGATTGTGGCCAACCGCCTGACCAGCGAGTTGAGCGACGTGCAAAGCAAGGTTTACACCCGTGACCTGTTTGGCGACAACTGAGGCCCGGCGCAATGCCTGAGCATTTAAGGTCGTTTGTCGTGATCACCGTGCTGATGGCACTGGCCTATGCCATCTCACGGCGCCTGTTTGCCCATGCCCTAGAGCCCAGGTTTGTGGACCGGCTTTTTGCCGCCGGGTATGGCGCCACGGCGATCATGTTTTTGTCACACAACGTTTGGGTATTTTTAGCCGGGCTTGCAGCTTTGACTTTAATGGTGGCCCGTCGGCTTGGGCAGCCATTGGCGCTGTTTGTGTTTTTGATGTTGCTTTTACCGGGTTTCAGAGCGCAGATACCGGGTCTTGGCTTGATCAACTACCTGATCGACTTGAACCCAATGCGCGTTATGGCCATGAGCTTGCTTCTGCCGGTGGCACTGCATTTGGTGGGCCGCACTGATGTGCCGCGTGTGGGCAAATTGTTTTCAGACAAGCTTGTCATAGCTTATGCGCTCTACACGTCTTTTCTGACGTATTTGCATTACCAAACATTTACCGGTGGCTTACGTCAGCTTGCTGAAATATCGCTCGATTCAGTCTTGCTCTATTACGTGGCAAGCCGTGCTTTGGCTGCCAAGGGTGCAGTGCGGCATGTGATGGTCTCACTGGTTATGGCTGCCATTTTTCTCGCACTGGTGGGTGCCTTTGAATTTGCCAAGCATTGGCTGCTGTATATGGGTTTGTCAAGCGCTCTTGGCGCTAGTGCTGGCGGTGGGTATCTGATGCGCGGTGAAATACTGCGTGCATTGGCTACCACCGGTCAGCCGATTGTGCTGGGCTATGTCCTGATGGTGGCCACGCTCTTGTCTGTTTATGCACAGCGCCTTTTGTTAACTGGCAGTGGGCGCGCAGTTCTTTGGCTCTTCATGGTCATGGGGTCTGTTGCCGCCATGTCGCGTGGCCCCTGGGTGGGTGCCGTCATAGGCCTTTTTGCCATTGCGCTGGCCAGTTCCAACCCGCTGGGGAACCTGGCCAAGTTGACATTGGCCAGCCTTGGCGCAGCCATTGCTTTGGTGATGCTGCCCGGCGGCGAAAAAATTATCAATTACCTGCCGTGGGTGGGTTCTATCGACGCATCAAACGTTTCATTTCGCGAAGTGTTGTGGCAACAGGCTCAGTTGGTTATTGGCAAGAACATGTGGATCGGTACGATCGGCTTCACAGAAATGTCAGAGTTTGATGTAATTCGTCGAGGTGATGGATTTGTAGATATTGTTAATTCATACCTGGGCGTTACCCTTCAATATGGCGTGATTGGGCTGGCTTTATATGTTTTGACAATGGTTTCAGCAATACTACCAAACATTAAAATTATTATCAAAAATGGTATACGTGATGCAGAAACTCGTGTTTATGCAGAAGTATTGCTAGGTTTAATGGTGGCGACAATCATTACCATTTGGACCGTAAGCAGCATCAGTTACATCGCACCCCTGGTCACACTGGTAATTGGTGCCAGTGTTTCCAATGCCTGGCTTAACAGCCGGCCATACTATTCTCAAAATACGCTTTATCTGCATAGGATTCCATTTGGTAGCAGGCCTGCTGGTGGCTGACATTAGGCATATACCATATAAATTTACATAATATTTCTCAGCCGATGAAAAACATTAAAAAACTCCTGGAGTTGTTCACGCCACAAGAGCGAAAAAAAGCTGTCTTATTGCTGGCGATGATGCTTGGTATGGCACTGTTGGATGTGACTGGTGTTGCATCCATATTGCCATTCATGGCAGTGCTGGCCAACCCGCAATTGGTCGAAACCAACGCCACCCTGGCTTATCTTTACAAGGCGCTTGGCTTTTCAGCGTCAAAAGATTTTTTGTTTTTTCTTGGGGTGATGGTGTTTGTGTTGCTGGTGGTGTCTCTTGGCTTTAAAGCGTTAACTACCTACACACAGTTGCGTTTTGCCCAAATGCGTGAATACAGTCTGAGTACGCGCTTTATCGAAAACTATCTACACCAGCCCTACACCTGGTTTCTCAACCGCCACAGCGCAGATGTGGGCAAAACTATCTTGTCGGAGGTAGGTACCGTAGTGCATGGCTGGATGACCCCGCTCATGACCTTGATGGCCCATGGCGCAGTTGCCTTTGCATTGTTGCTACTGCTCATCGTGGTAGACCCGCTCCTGACGCTTACAGCGGGCGCGGTGCTGGGCGCGGCCTATGGACTGATTTACAAGCTGACCAGCGGGTTTGTAACGCGCATTGGTTATGAGAGGGCCATTGCCAACCAACTGCGCTTCACTGCCGTCAGTGAAGCCTTTGGCGCCGCAAAAGAGGTCAAGATTGGCGGCCTGGAACAGGCCTACATACGTCGTTTCTCGGTACCGGCGGCAACGTATGCCCGGCACCAGGCGGCAGCGGCCGTGGTCGCCCAGCTACCGCGCTACGCGATGGAGGCCATTGCCTTTGGCGGCATGATGCTGGTGGTGCTGTATCTGATGGGCCGTAATGGTGGCCTGAATGTTGCCCTACCCGTGATTGCGCTGTATGCCTTTGCTGGTTATCGCCTGATGCCAGCCTTGCAGCAAATGTATGGCAGTTTTTCGCAATTGCGCTACACCGCCCACGCTCTCCATGCCTTGCACACCGATCTGACCAATCTGGCAACTGTGCACCCAGCCAATAACGCTGCACCAGCACTGTTGCTGCAACGCGCCATCGATCTGACCAACATCGAGTTCTGCTACCCCAATGCCGCACATTCGGCTCTTAAGGGCATCAGCCTGCACATACCGGTTCACAGCACCATCGGCCTGGTCGGTTCCACCGGTAGTGGCAAGACCACCACGGTTGATCTCATCCTTGGTTTGCTGGCACCGCAAAAAGGAACACTGGCCGTAGACGGTGTCATTATTGATAGCGGCAATCGCCGTCAATGGCAAAAAAGCATTGGCTACGTGCCGCAGCAAATTTATCTGGCGGACGACAGCGTGGCGGCAAACATTGCCTTTGGTGTTGAGCCATCTGCCATTGACCAGGCTGCGGTGGAGCGCGCCGCCAAAATCGCCAACCTGCATGATTTTGTTGTCAACGAACTTCCCCAGGGCTATGCCAGCAAGGTGGGCGAGCGCGGTGTGCGCCTCTCGGGCGGGCAGAGGCAGCGCATTGGTATAGCCCGGGCCCTGTATCACAACCCGCAGGTATTGATTCTTGACGAAGCGACCAGTGCCCTGGATAACCTGACTGAACGCGCCGTGATGGAGGCCGTGAACAACCTGGGGCACGACATCACCATCATTTTGATCGCGCATCGCCTCAGCACGGTGCGCCAGTGTGACCAGATCTACTTATTGGATAAGGGTCACATCAAGGCGCAGGGGACTTACGCCCAACTTTCCTCCGAAGACGACACCTTTCGGGCCATGGCCACGCAGTGAACTTACCCCCATTCAGATAACGCACACAGCTATGCTTTCAAATTCAACCATCCTCATCACCGGCGGCACCGGCTCATTCGGCAACACCTTTGTGCCCATGACGCTCGCCAAATACAACCCCAAAAAAGTCATCATCTTCTCGCGTGACGAGATGAAGCAATGGGACATGGCCAAAAAGTTTGACGGCGACAAACGTGTGCGTTTTTTCATTGGTGATGTGCGCGACAAAGAGCGCCTGTACCGTGCGCTGGACGGTGTTGACTACGTGGTGCACGCTGCCGCCACCAAAATTGTGCCCACCGCCGAATACAACCCCTTTGAATGCGTCAAAACCAACGTCATGGGGGCCATGAACCTAATTGATGCCAGCATTGACAAAGGCATCAAGCGCGTGGTGGCCTTGTCCACCGACAAGGCCAGCAGCCCCATCAACCTGTATGGCGCCACCAAACTGACGTCAGACAAACTCTTTGTGGCGGGCAATTCTTATTCTGGTTCTCATCTGACCCGGTTTGCCGTGGTGCGCTATGGCAACGTCATGGGCTCGCGCGGTTCGGTCATCCCGTTTTTTATGGACATCAAAGGTCAGGGTGTACTGCCCATTACCGACGCCCGTATGACCCGTTTCATGATCTCGCTTGAAGATGGCGTCAAGCTGGTCTGGCACGCCTTTGAAGACATGGTGGGCGGCGAGGTGTATGTCAAAAAGATCCCGTCAATGAAAGTGACAGACCTTGCGCGCGTGATAGCGCCAGATGCTGAGCAAAAAATCGTCGGAATTCGACCCGGTGAAAAGCTGCATGAGCAAATGATCAGCCCTGAAGACGCTTACTACACCTACGAATACCCTGAGCACTTCAAAATCTTGCCAGTCATCAATGGCTGGGGCAGCGACCCCGCCCGCATCAAAGACGGCACAAAAGTAGCTGAAGATTTTGTCTATGCCAGCGGCAGCAACCCCGAATGGATGAGTGACGCAGACCTGCAAGCCTGGATCGAGGCCAACCGCGAGAAGATCGGGGCCATTTGATGCAGCACATACCCTACGGGCGCAAGGACTTCATCATGGTTGACATTGGCGTCGTGTTGTCCGTTAGGCAGGCGGTCTTTTTGAAGCATAAGCGAACTGGTGCGGTGGCAGAACAAGAATTCATTCCAAAATGAAAATTGCAGTTGTACCAGCGCGTGGCGGTAGTAAGCGCATACCGCGCAAAAACATTAAGTACTTTTGCGGGCAGCCGATGATTTCTTGGACCATCAGCGCAGCAAAGGAATCAGGCCTGTTCGATCACATAATTGTTTCTACTGATGATGATGAGATAGCCGAAGTAGCCAGAAACTGCGGAGCGTTGACACCCTTCTCTAGGCCGGCGAATCTAGCGGATGACTTTACTCCAACGGTCCCGGTTGTTGCTCATGCGATCAAATCATGTCTTGATATTGGGTGGAGTATCGACTATGCCTGCTGCATATACCCATGCGCACCTTTTCTGCAGTCTGGTGATTTAATCGCAGCGCTTGAGTTATTGCAAGCAAAGAATGAGGAATTCATTTATCCCGTGACGGAATATGTTCATCCCATCCAACGGGCACTTCGTCAACATCCGGGAGGCAGGATGGAGTTTTATAATCCAGAACATGAATTAACGCGAACACAGGATTTAGAAAAATCCTATCATGATGCTGGTCAGTTTTATTGGGGCAAGACATCGGCTTGGTTAGAGCAGAAAAAAATGCACACTGATGCTGTAGGTTTTCCTATACCGAATTGGAGGGTCGTGGATATTGATAATGAAGACGACTGGCGGCGCGCTGAGCTAATTTTTAATGCCTTCATTGGCAATATTAAACTACACTCAAAGTGATGAAAATCTCAAATTTCAAGGTTCTCGTGCTGGGATCCACAGGCCTACTAGGCAGTACGCTTTCGCCATTTCTTTCTTCACGTGGGCATTTAGTTATAACTCATGGTCGAAGTGCAGAGGCTCAATATAAAACTGACTTTAGTGACCACGACAATGCACACCAACTTTTGGAAAACGTTAAACCAGAAGTTATAGTAAATTTGGTCGGGTTAACGGATGTCGATAATTGCGAAACCAATCCCAATCAAGCTTACCTCACAAATGTACGAGTCGTCGAAAATATTACAGACTGGATAAAACATAAAAAAACCAAATGTCATCTGGTACATATTTCGAGCGATCAAATCTATGACGGTCTCGGACCTCATTTAGAGTCAGATGTCACTTTGACGAATTATTATGCTTTTTCTAAATATGCTGGCGAATTGTCTGCAAAGACAATACCGAGCACCATTCTTAGAACGAATTTTATTGGTCGCAGCCATTGTGTCAAAAGAACAAGCTTGTCGGATTGGCTCTTTTCCGCACTTTCAAATAATAGACAAATTCAGGTATTTGAAGATGTGCTATTTAGTCCAATGTCAACTACTAGTCTTACAGCAATGATCGAGTTGTGTATTCAGATGCAGCCAATTGGCGTATTCAACTTGGGATCACAGGGGGGTATGAGTAAAGCAGATTTTGCGTTTGCTTTTGCGAAAGAAATTAATCTTTCAACCACCACTATTTCACGAACTAAAACCAATCAAGTTTCATTCCTAAAGACATACCGACCTAAGGATATGCGTCTTGATAGTTCAAAGTTTGAGAATACGTTAGGAATTAAATTGCCGGAATTATCAAATCTAATTCAGCAAATAGCTCATGAATATAAATAAATTACCTTCTCCGATTCTAGAAATCCAAGGGCAGTGTATCGGAAATGATTTTCCTACCTACTTCATCGCTGATATTGCTGCCAATCACGATGGCGATCTTGAGCGCGCCAAGTCTTTAATCTGGTTGGCTAAAGAGGCAGGTGCTGATGCAGCAAAGTTCCAGCACTTCAAGGCAGAGAGCATCGTCTCGGACGTGGGCTTCAAGTCTCTTGGCGGCCAGCAGTCGCACCAAGCCAATTGGAAGAAGTCGGTCGTCGAGGTCTATCGCGACGCCTCTGTCAGCACCGCCTGGACTGAAACGCTCAAGGCCACCTGCGACAAGGTTGGCATAACCTTCTTCACCAGCCCCTACGATTTTGATCTGGTCGACCACATCAACCCCTTCGTCCCGGCTTACAAGATCGGCTCGGGTGATATCACGTGGATCGAGATGGTTGAGCATATTGCGTCCAAGCAAAAGCCCTACATCTTGGCCACTGGCGCCTCGAGTACAGAGGACGTGGTGCGTGCGGTCCATGCTGCTCTGGCGATTAATCCGCAGATAGCCTTGATGCAGTGCAATACGAACTACACGGGCAGCCTCGAAAACATGCGCTACATTCATCTCAACGTGCTTAAAACATACCGCTCGATGTACCCGGACATGATTCTTGGCCTTAGCGATCACACCCCAGGTCATGCTACTGTGTTGGGCGCGGTGTCGCTGGGCGCGCGCATGATCGAGAAGCACTTTACCGACGACATGCAACGCATTGGCCCTGATCACAAGTTTTCGATGGACCCGAAATCCTGGCGTGATATGGTCGACCGCACACGCGAGCTTGAAGCCGCCCTAGGCACTGGCCTGAAGAGGGTCGAGGACAATGAACTGCAGACGGTTGTGCTCCAACGCCGCGCCGTGCGCCTGGCGCGCGACCTTCCCGCCGGCCATTTGCTTACCCGTGATGATCTGACTGTGCTGCGACCGGCTCCGCCTGGCGCATTGCTCCCCTATGACATCTGCCAGGCCATCGGGCGCCGGCTACGTGCGGCCAAGACCGGCGGCCAGCACTTAACCCAGGTGGATCTGGACTAGCATGGTCTGCGTATCTACCGCAGCGAGAGGCGACAGGCAGGCACCGCAGCTTGCCGCGGTGATCCCGGCGTTCAACGAAGCACGCAGTATCGAGGCTGTAGTGCGCCAAGTGCGTCTGCGTGCATTTGCCATCGTGGTCGACGACGGTTCTACCGATGACACCGCAGCCCTAGCCCGCGCCGCTGGTGCACACGTTGTGAGTCATCTGTCAAACCGAGGCTACGACGCAGCGCTCGAAACTGGTCTTCGCACTGCCCGCGCATTAGGTTGTACGTATGCCGTAACCATGGATGCTGATGGCCAGCACGACCCGACCCTACTCGATCGATTTTCAGCCGAACTCGTGGGCGGTGCCGATTTGGTCGTGGGTCATCGTGACCGCAGGCAGCGCTGGTCCGAGGCATTGTTCTGTGCCATTGGTCGCGTCGTCTGGGGCCTTCATGACCCGCTTTGCGGCATGAAGGGTTACCGACTGGGCGTCCTGGCCAAGGTAGATGATCTCAATACGTACGCATCCATCGGCACCGAGCTAGCTTTACGCCTGATCAGGAGTGGTGTTCGCATCACTCAGCCCAAAATCAAGACTCGTCAACGTGATGGTGTTTCGCGCTTCGGTGGCGGCATCAAAGCCAACCTGCGCATCTCTAGAGCGTTGTGGATCGGTCTTGTGCGGCACCAGCGTTCCATGGGTACATGAACAACACAGCGGTTAATCCGCACAATGTTCAATGCCATGATCTTGTCCACCGGTATGGCCAATGCCGAAGTGATTTATGAGGCCAGATACGCCGTACACAAAGGCGGTTGCAAGAAACTGGCCATCCTCCACTGCGTCAGCGGCTACCCCGCACCCGCAGAAGACTACAACCTGCGCACCATCCCCGACATGATTCAGCGCTTTGGCCTGGTCACCGGCTTGTCAGACCACACCCTGAACTACACCACCGCCATCACCAGCGTGGCCATGGGCGCGTCGATCATTGAAAAGCACTTCACGCTGGACCGTAGCGGCAGCGGCCCGGATGACAGCTTCTCGCTGGAATCTGCTGAATTGGCTGCACTTTGCAAAGGTAGTAAGACGGCCTGGGCGGCGCTTGGACAAGTTGACTACGGGCGCAAATCCAGCGAGCAGGGGAATGTGAAATTCCGGCGGTCGCTGTATTTTGTGAAGGACTTGAAGGCGGGGGATGTGATTACGGCGGATTGCATTAGGAGTGTTAGGCCGGGGTTTGGGCTGGCGCCGAAGTATTTGGAATCGGCCATCGGCAAGCGTGTTCATACTGATGTGGTGCGCAATACGCCTGTAAGAACCGACTTATTGGCATAAGGGAATCTAATCAACCATGCGATTAATTGATCTAAAACTCAGAAACTTCCGCGGGTATCGCGACGATACACCCGTATTGTTCGAAAACTTGACTGCGTTCATTGGCAAAAACGATGCAGGTAAGTCCACGGTACTTGATGCGTTGAACATTGTGCTGGCCGATGGCAAGGTAGATGCCGCAGACATCTGTGTGCATGCGGATCACAACGACAGTATGGAAATTGAGTGTGGCTTCGCTGAATTGCCTGAAACACTCACCTTGGACTCTGGCAGCGTCACGCGTCTTGAAGATGAATATCTGGTGGATGCCCAAGGCCTTTTGCGCTTGCGTTGGTCATGGACTGTTAAAAAAGACGACGAGGGCTTTGTGCTGGGCAAGCAGCAGGTTCACGCCATTGCTTTAGCACCATCCAACGCTGGCCTCTCCGATTTACATGACAAGAAAAATGCTGATCTCAAGCGCTTGGTTAAAGACGCTGGCCTCGAAGCCGACTGCGACTTGACCAACAATGCGAGCCTGCGGCAGGCGCTCTGGTCAAAAGCACGCTTGACGGGCACGCTGTCCTTGGTAGAAACAAGTGTCGAATTGACTAAAGAAGACGGCAAAAGCATCTTCAAACAAATACAAGCCAATTTGCCTCTATATGTACTTTTTCGGGCTGACAGGCCATCTACTGACCAGGACGCCGAGGTACAAGACCCCATGAAAATTGCCGTTCGTGAGGCACTTGACGCCTTGCAGGACGAAATTGAAGTTATCAAAACATGCGTCCGCGAAAAATCGATCGCGGTTGCCAATCGCACGTTGGACAAACTGCGCGAATTCGATCCGCAGCTGGCCAACTCTCTCACACCGTCATTTGCAGAGCCAAAGCTTGATACAGCCTTCAAACTGACGTTGCTGGGTGATGATGGTATTCCCGTCAACAAAAGGGGTAGCGGTGTAAGACGCCTGGTCTTATTCAGTTTCTTTAGGGCCGAATCAGAACGGAGGCAAAACTCGGCAGGTAACCGTGACATCATCTATGCCGTTGAAGAACCCGAAACGGCGCAACATCCCAATTTTCAGCGCGTGGTGATCAACACTTTGCGGGATTTGGCCGAGCAGGACCACTGCCAAGTGATCGTTACCACCCATGTACCGGGGTTGGCTGGGCTGCTGCCAGTTGCGAGCCTGCGCCTGGTTGAACGCGGTGGCAGCCATTCAACCGGCATCAGCAGTGGCTCAGATGATGTGTACCAGAAAGTCGTAGACACCCTCGGGATGATCCCGGACAAGCGTGCGCAGCTATTGCTGTGCGTAGAAGGCCCAACGGATATGGCTTCTTTAAGAACGTTTTGTCACATTTATCGACAGCAGCATCCTTCATTGATTTGTATAGAAACCGACCCGCGCGTTGCAACTGTGTTGCTGGGCGGGTCAACTCTGCAAAGTTGGACTGCACAGCATCTGTTACAGCACACCAATATCCGCGAGTTCCATCTTTATGACCGTGACATGTTGCTCGAAAACGGGAGCTACAAATATGCGACTGCCGTATCGACAGTGCTTGATCGCAAGAATGGTGACACTGCCCGTCTGACAAAGCGACGCGAGATTGAAAACTACTTGCACCCAAATGCCATTGATCGAATCATCACACCGTTAGTCGGGCATCAAGTTAAGGTCAACTTCACGCAAGACGACGATGTTGAATCAGTTGTTGCAGCTGCAATTCCTGACCAAAACGGGAAACCTAGGAAAAAACTCCAACGGCGTGACATGAAGTCTTGGCTAAACAGAGAGGTGGCATCGGCAATGACACTTGATGAGCTAAAAGAAGTTGACGCAGATCAGGAAGTGCTTGGCTGGTTGAAAGATATATCCAGCATGGTGCTGCATGGTTATGCACACAAAGCTGAATAACTCTACCATTAACGAGATATTTGATAACAACGGTGTTTATCGGGCTGTGCAGACAAGCATGACTTGCAATTTACAAACTGTGGTTGCACGCAGTTTTGACTTGTTGGCAGGCGAATGGCTGCTTGGTGTTTTCAAGTCTAACGGCGGGACCGTAGTGGCACTGCGTGCGGTATGGACAACTGCAATATTTGCAGTCGCCTCTGTCATCGCGGTGTCGGTGTTTGACCCTGTACGAACGGGACCGCTTACAGTGAATTCCGCACGGGGAGTCCTGTGGGAAGTCTCTGGCTCTATCGTCATTTTTTTAGGGGCAGCGTACGTAGCGCTCTATGCCCGATTTGTGTCCCAGTGGGGTTATTTGGCCGGGTTATATAACTTAATTAAACAGACTGAAGCGACAGCCGGCTCAGACAAGAAAATCATTGCACAGTGGAAGGCTGGTTATCTGGAGGATGCAGAAAATCTGCACTTGGCCGCTAAAAATAATCTGGCACCTGTTCTACACGCTTGGGTTCAAGATCCAGATGTGATCAGGGCATATATCAAAAATACACCTGGTGGTAGCAACCGCTTGCGGCGCTTGCGAAGCATGGCAGCGCGTGCCTACGAGGAAGAGGCTGTCAAGTGGCAGTAGCCGGGCTGAAAAAATACATCCAGTTCGGTGAAGTATAGATT
>Ga0075012_10003973_pt1 | contig 13881 bp, 9 predicted proteins | sample All_14_2_FD_71474 | JGI IMG/M metagenome (GOLD analysis project Ga0075012, IMG submission 71474) | Freshwater microbial communities in response to fracking from Pennsylvania, USA - Allegheny Zone_MetaG_DW_15 | ecosystem: Environmental > Aquatic > Deep subsurface > Groundwater > Drilled... | reverse complement strand
CGCTGGAAGGGTAGATACCGATATTCCCATACATCCGCAAGTCCACAGCTGACGCGCCATCGTTGACATCAAACACCTCGGTGTTTGGCGTTCCGTTTGTCGGACCGCTAAAGGTCATGGCCTGGATATGGCCAGTCAACTGCGTACCAACGTAGGAGCAGATCTGCGTCACCCCGGCTGATGTTGCACTGAACGGTGCATTCATGGCCAATTCCGCGCCATCACCGATCACGATGCAGGGACCGCTCGCAGCCAACCATGCTGGGTTTAACTGCAATCCATCGCCCGACACCGTGCCGAGTTTTCCTTGCAGCACTTCAAGGGCAGGCGGACTCGTGAGGTAATTTCCTCCGGGGATGACTGGGCCATCGAATCCCAGCAACAATGTGCCGGGGCCTTCTTTCACGAGCCGCATGTTGTTGATATCGGCACACCCTTTGATCCACTTGTGTGTCAGCACCGTTGCCGGCTCGGTTACATCAACGATTGTTTTCAGCGGCGCAATCGCGGCTCTGAACTGGCGGTCCATGGTTGCAGTCGGACCTGTGTAGCGCAGGCGTCCACCTTGAAAAACCAAATAGTTCCAGTTGGTCGGCGTATTGCCGAAAGGACCATCCTGACCTCCGACCGGCGCACTGGCAATGGAGACGGTTGCACCCTGCGCAATCGTCGTGATTCCGGTATACGTATTCGCAGCGGTCAATTGAACCGTGCCCTGCTGGAAGCGCAACCCCAAGCCAGCGGGAGCAGCGCCATTTGCAATGATGCTGGAGACGACCATGGTGCTATCTGTCGGAGCCACGACACCCAACGCTGAACCTGCGGAGAACCCGCTTCCAAATGCGTCAACAAGCGCGGGCAAATCGCTTTCTGAAAACCCTGAGGCATCTGCAAATTTAAAGGCCGCCGTAGCACCAGACGTTACTTTTATCCGTCCAGCGCTCCAGAGCTGAGGCTGATCATTGAACAGTGCAACCCGCTTATTGAATGTGAGCACCCCAGCGGAAACCGTGATCGTACCGGTCGCGCTATAGGCGCCATTGAGGATCACCTCGCCGCTTCCGGACTTGGTCATCTGCTGAAGGCCCTCACCGCCCATGAACGCGGCCTGTACATACATCTGATAGGGCGAGTCGACCGTGAGGATCGCATTGGACTGTACCGTGATCGAACGCGTTGCTGCGAGCGTCATGTTGGTGTAGGCGTAGAGGCCACCCCCGTTAAAGACCAGTGCGCTGCCACCGAATGCGTTTTCATTGGTGACACCGATGTAGCCCTGCACAAACGTCGTTTCTCCCGTATACGTGCTGGCCAACTTCGGTTTCAGCACCAAGGTCCCTGCGCCTTTTTTCGTAATGGAAACAGGACCGGAGACAATCACATCGTTTTCGTAATAATTTGCCTGATTGACCGTGAGCACAGCAGGCGCTGTTGACGACATCAGCAACCGGCTTTCACTGTTGCTGCTGCTCATGAAGGAATACCAGGCACCAACGGTCTGGTCGAACCCATTGAGATCGAGGCGCGAATTTTTGTTATAGTTTACGCCTTGCTGGAGAATCTTCGTCGGATTGAGCACATTGGTGGCCTGCATCACAAACGCACCCGAGCCACAGACCTCCACCAAACTATATTGATTGTTGGTGACCGCCAAGTAGAGACACGACGGATATGATCCCACGTGCGCATGCCACGTGCTGTTTCCGTTGTTGACACTGATCGGCTTATCCGCAATCAGAATCGACCCGCCATCCGGCGCGGTCACAAAGTTTGCCGCAGTGGCCGCACCACCACGAATCTGAAGCTGGCCATTCCACGCGACATTCTTTACGCGCACCGTACCGGAATCTGAACGAATCACCCCCGTCAAGACGTTGGTACCCACGCGATTGATCAGACCGCCATAATAGTCGGTTGCGCCATCCTCGGTAGCCAAGGAAAAATCATTCGAAATCGTACCGCCATTCGGAATCGCGATCCCGACCGTCGCACCATAATCGATGCGCACGGGTCCGGAACCCAACGCAGCTTCATTCGAAATCACGCCCGAAGCCCAGCGGTCATAGCGCGTTCCACCGGAATAGAGATTCGTACCAATAAAGTAGACCTGCTTGGTATAAGCTGATTTTGAATTGTTGCCACGAATGAGAAGCGCACGGTCACCGCTCAATTGGCCGGAAACCAGAATACTGCTATTGGTGGCCTCCAACGTGTTGGTTACACTCGCATTGAGCTGGATGGGAAGATCCAACGTCAACAGCGTCCCATTGCCTTGGCTGCGAATAAAATCACTCAGCACAAGCGCATTTCCCGTCAGCGTAACATTACTGCTGCTGGTAAAGAGCATGGCATTCAGCGTCAACCCGGAGAGCAGATTGGTCATGACCTGCCCCGCACCTCCAACGATCACGGTGTCCCCATTCTCCGGCAGACTCGGCGACCAGTTCGCGCCGTTCGACCAATCCCCGTCCACACCTAACCACGTTTTATCCGCAGCTGCTCCGGGCAATACTCCCGTCACAAAAACAACTGCCATGATTCCAATACGTTTACATACGTTCATACTAACACCCCTTGTTTTTTTTATTATACCTTTTCCGGCTTTTGCCTGTCTAGTCCGATCGTCCATTTTTTACAAATCGCGCACCGCTCTATTTCGGCAACAAGCGGAAAAACGCGCATCCATTGGTTTTTGTCGGCACTTCCGTGCGCCACAGATCCCCCTCCCACACCGGTGTCTCTGGCAGGCGCTGCCAAACGATAGGCGCAACCAGATTAGTACAGGAGTACAGCGCAAAAGCACCAGGATCCATCGAAGGCCACGACACGGAAAACCGCTGATCGCCGGCAGACATGCTTAAGCGCGGCGCTTCGGGTAAGACGGTTGTCGCAACGAGCGTGAAGCCGAAACAGAGGTCACTGCTCGACAAGGCATATTGGTGAATCTCAACCGCCAACAGATTCGTCCCAGGCACAAGCACGGCACCGCTTATCGTGTTCGTCAACCAAAGACTCTCCGCTGTACCGCCCACGCTGCTGCTCGCTGGCGTGGTGCTGGAAATAAGCCCAGCAGGAAGGTTATCGCGCCACACTTCTGTACCGTTCAGATAGACCACAGCACCGTCATCGCGCAGCAATCGGGCCGTCAAGGTGGCAACACGCGAAGGATCAGGCACCACGAATTTTTGTCTAAAATAGGTGGTCCACTGGAAGTTATTCGCCACGGTTGTTGCGGGAAGCAGCCCATTCGCATCACCGAATCCAAGCAGCGCGACTCCGCTCTTCCATGCAGCATCATCGAACATTGCGGTTCGCCAGGCTGTACCCAATGCATTGGTGGCATCCCAATAGCGCCACGTGGAATCAGCGGCAAGCAAAGGCACGGACAAGGGCGGCAAATAATTCGTAAACACCACTGGCGGTGAAATCGCGCTGAAGCCTTGCGTATCGCGGGCCACAGCCTGGACCGTATGCGCGCCATAGGCGAGCGCATCCAACGTGGCAGTAAACGGCCACGTTGTACATGCGGCAACCAGAGTGCCGTCCACACAGTAATCGATACGTTGCAACGTGCCATCCGGATCGTCTACAGCCGCACAGAGAGCCAAGGCTGCGGCATTGGTCGTATCGCGCAAAGGAGCAGTCCATTCAACGCTCCGAACGCCATCGCCCGCAACAGGGAACACGGTGATTTCGAAAGACACCGTGGCGTGAAACATTCCATTATCCGCCGTCACGCTCACCGTGGCGCTCCCCGTCTCATCAGGAACAGGGGTGATCTTCAGCATGCGCTGTGAGCCGCTTCCGGCCAAAGCGATATGGGTTTCCGGCAGCAGCCGTTGATTGGATGACGAAACAGAGACCTGAAGTGCATCCGCGGAACATTCCGCGTCGGAAACAGTGAATCCGATCCACTCGCTTGACGCATCTTCGGCGATCACCCGATCATACAAGCCCGTCACTGTAGGCGCAGGAGGGACCGGATCGTGAAAATATGCGGGCAGATTGGTCATTGTCAGATTGTCGAGATAAAAGGTTGTTGTGTTGGTGTTTTCACTGACCCATCCAATCCAATTGAGCCGGCTCCATGTTGTTCCACCGGAGTGCAGATTGGTGAACCATTGCGTGGGCTGATTCTGCCGCGTCACGCCCAATCGCCAGCCTTGACTGGCATATGTCGCGGTATCACAGCCGATCTCAATGTGAAACCATTGGTTGGATGGAACACTCGTCAGCGTTGCGCCCGCAACTTTCAATGCACAGCGATCGATCCACAGCGAAGGCCCAGCGACATAACTTCCGCCTGGGTAGTCGCGCCATTCATGATACATCTTGGTCTCCGGCGCTAAACGGATATCAAACGCATAATTGAGATTACCTACCAGATCCGGCGGCGTATAATTGAAAAAGGGATAGTACGTCTGCGCCAACCCTGGCGCATCGGTCAAAGCAAGGCTACGCATCCCCGAGGCAGCCACATTGCTGACCACGCCAATGCTGGCACCGTTTCCGGTACCGTAAACGCTGGCATTCGGCAAAACGGAACCAACACCCAGATTCTCAAAATTCTCGCAGTAGTCGAACAGCGTATACGTCACAGGTTGCGGCAATCGTTCCGGCATGCTCGGTATACGCGCCGTTGCCTTCCAAACATCATCCCCGTAGACACCGGCTGTGGAAAAATCAAAAGGATGAAATCCGACAGTAGCCACCACGCCAGTAGAGGCCAAGCGGAAATCGCGATTCAACCCGTCGATGAAAAGCGGGTCGATAATACGTGAACCCACATCCTCTCCCGCAGCCTGCCATTGTGAAAACGTCTTGCCCGCAAAACTGATATTCGTCGTGCTGACTTGCCAATAGAGATTGCTGCGCATCAGAAAAAAATCTGTATCCGACCACTGCGAATAGAGCAAGGTTCCTGATGGCCAGTAAACAATATTATTTTCAAAGACAAAGGAGACATGATTGGTCTCCTTGCGTGAACGCTGAAGTTGTGCGGTCACGGCATGCGCGAAAATGTTATTGCGGATTGTATTTGTCTCTCCGTAATGCTGATGGTATCCCCCTGTTTTAGTATCATGAACAAGGTTGCTCGCAAGCAAAATGCCGCTGCTACCTTCATCGTTGTAGAGGCCCCATCCACCATACGCATAGCTCATGATATGATGGACATAGTTTCCATTCACGGTTGTCCCGGGCGAGATGCCCAGCGTATACACGGCGCCCATATCGCTGAGTACACCCCACCCGAGATGGTGAATGTGGTTGTTGTCGATCCGATTCCGCCCAGCCAGCGACGCACCATATCCCCACGTCCAGCCTACGGAGACCCCAGTGTAGTAAAAATCCGAAATGTCATTGTGGGTCACGCGATTCTCGTAACTCTGCCCAATCCAGACACCGATCGCCCCTGCATGAATACGACCACCGGCCCGGATAATGCAGTTGTCCACGGTAATAAATCCCGTCTGATCGTTAAGATCGGTCCGACGAACCGTCTCGCCAATATAGATGCCGCCACCCCCAAGATCATGCAACAGGACGCGCGACACCGAACAGTCGCGACACCCGCGCAAAAAGCGCAATGCATGGCAACCAACATGCGCAACGTCGCAATCGACGAAAGCAATCGCGCGCGCGCCATTCACGGTAATCACAGATGGCAAATCCGATTCTGCCTGATTGGATGCATGACCACCGGCGGGCAGAACATACTGACCGTATTGAAAGGAAAGCCCCTGAAACGTGATGTTTTGGACAAACTGGCCGGTTGTCGAATCCCCTGCGATTTCAATAAAGCTGGAACAGAACGGCGCTATCACCTCAGCCGTATTCAGGTCTTCATTGGGCAGTGGCCAATACCAGAGTGTCCCATCGCGGGAGAGAAACCACTCGCCGGGCTCATCCAACGCCGCCGCAACGTTTTCAATCTGGTAACGCTGCCCCACACTGAGCGCCCACGGTGCGCGATTGGTCAAGGTCAGCACATCGCTCGCATCCAGCGACAGCGGACGATGGCGAGAACTTTCCCAGGTGTGATACATCACGATGGTTGCATCAGTAAATGCTTGCCCTGAAAGTGAGCGCAAGGGGGCGACATCAACAGCCTGTGCCACAAACGCTCGATTACTGGCTGAAGCCACCGTCGCAGCCGTGTAATAATAATCCGTGTTGGGAGAACGTGCACGTTGTGCGCGACGTCCATCAATGAAGAGTTGTTCAAAATAGACGTTCCCTTGGGCAACCTCAGGCAAGTAGGTTTTCCACACGGCGCCTTCGCCACCCACCCACCCATGAATGCGCCGTCCCCCTGAAAACAGAGGATGTGCGCCCGGTGCCGCGCAATACAGAATCGGTTTAGTCGGCGCACCACTGTCGATCACCCCCAACGTCAAGGGGGCTTCAAGTGAATAGGTTCCCGCACCGATTTCCACACGACTGGGCCATTCGCCACCCACCGTGCTGCGCACGCGGCGCAGTGCATTGCGCGCCCCCTCCAACGATGCCACAGGGCCATCCGTATGCGCCATATTCGGTTCTGCGAGCTGTCCTGACCACACATCGTTTCCCAGCACCGACACATACACCACATTCGTTCCTGATTGCGCCAAAAGCGCTGTGGTGAGCCCAATCCAAGCCATTGCACAAAAAGCCAACCCACCCTTTCTCCTGCAGAGAGAAAAGTCGGCCAGGGATTCTTTACACCATGATCGAGCGATGGCTCGACCGATTAACCCTCTGATAATGATGTCATACACACGCTTATTTTCCAGATGAACAGGATGGTAATCAAGACAGTATCACGCCCACTCATTTGTCGTCAAGCCTCCGTCTCCGGCCAACCGACTGAACAAAAGCACGCCCAAATATTCCTCCCACAAACATGCGAAACAAAACATGAAAAAAATATTTTCCCCTATTGACAGGTGATTTCAAAATGAGGTATAGTGCTCGCGTGAACAGGATAAAACCGTTCATTGCATTCTCGCACAGCGCTTCCCCCGCGACTGTGCAACAGGTTCCCCCCTGTCGGATGCATAATTATATATGTCCTCCCTGGCGACGGATAGAAACGCAAGTTTTTATCCGTCGTTTTTTTTATTTAATGCCTTGTTTGAATCTGCTATGCTCCCACTATCGTATGAGCGTGAGTGAACATCCAACACTTCTTTTGGCAAATGGCGCGTTTCCCGCGCATGCCTATCCGCGCAGCCTGCTGGATACAGCGTCCCGTATCGTGTGCTGCGACGGCGCTGCGGATCGTCTTATTGCGCAGACACAGCGCATTCCTGATTGGATTGTTGGCGATGGTGACAGCCTCTCGCCAGCAACCAAAGCGCGTTTCGCGGATCGTCTGGTCGTGCTTGCAGAGCAGGAGACAAACGATTTATCAAAAGCCTTCCGCTTCTGTTTGTCACACGGCTGGAACACCCTGACAATCCTGGGGTTAACAGGCGCACGCGAGGACCATACGTTAGCCAACATCGCCTTGCTGCTGGATTTTGCAAATCAGGCGACCATAACGGCCTACACCGATCACGGCCAATTTATTCCCACGCGCGGCGGCACCTATCCCGCACATCCCGGACAGCAGATCTCGCTCTTTGCCATGGATCCCTCGATTCGCGTCTCCTCCCATGGGCTTAAATATCCGCTCGTTGACCTTTCGCTCGCACGATGGTGGACCGCCGCGCTCAACGAGGCGCAAAGCACCTCCTTTCACCTCACCCTTTCACATGGGCAAGTCCTGATCTTTCAATCATACACAACAGAGGAAACCTGAATATGGATTTAAGTCTACTCGTCAACCATTTTGCCATTCCAGGACGCCTCATCTGCGTCAACCCAACAGGCTCTGGCAATGTGAACGACACCTTCTTGGCCATTTTCCGCAATACGTTCGACGAAAAGCAGGTCATCCTTCAGCGGATCAACAAGAATGTCTTCCAGAATCCGCAACAGATCATGCACAATCTGCGCACCCTTACAGAACATGTGCATATGAAGCTCGAGCAAGAGGCCGAGCACGCTGACCGCGTCTGGCAGATGCCGAAGATCATTCATACGCGCGATGGTCATGACTTTTTCACGGATGACGAGGGCGACATCTGGCGCGTCATTACCAAGATCGCCTCGGCAACGGCCTTTGATGAACCCCAAGGTGTTGAACATGCAACCGAATGTGGCGCCGTGCTGGGACATTTTCACCTGACCATTGCAGACCTCGACCCCACCCTCATGCAAGATCCCCTGCCCGGCTTTCACATCACACCAAAATATCTTGCTAATTATGATTCGCTCCTGGAACAAGAGCCCAAAGCCAGAGAGCGTCTGAACGCATCGATGGAGTCGCGGCGCCTGGGTATGTTTATCGAAAAACGACGCTCGTTCGCCCATATCCTTCAAAACGCACTCGATTCGCGCGAGCTGACCCTGCGACTCATGCACGGCGACCCCAAGGTCAACAACATCATGATCGACGATGTGACGGGAAAAGGTACGGCCATGATCGATCTGGACACCGTCAGTCCCGGCCTTGTTCACTATGATTTTGGAGATGCTCTGCGGTCGTTGTGCAACCGAGCCGGCGAAGAAGAACCTGACCTAAAGAATGTGATCTTCGATCTCGACCTCTGCGCCGCCTTCTGCAACGGCTATATGGCGACCGCCGGTGCCTTTTTAACGCCTGCTGACCGGCATTACCTGTACGACGCCATCCGCCTCATTACCTTTGAACTCGGGTTACGCTTTTTCCGCGACTACCTGGCAGGTAATATTTACTTCAAAGTCCGCCATCCCGAGCAAAACCTGAATCGCGCCCGCGTGCAATTCCGTCTCTGCGAATCGATCGAAGCACGCGAGTCAATGATCCGTAATCTGCTGAATACACTTTAGCCCTGCACACAACAGCAGCGACGCGGCACTCCGGAACACACTGGATGCCGCGTTTTTCATTTCCAAAAAAGCGGGGGGCGCCGGATATCGCTATCCGACGCCCCCCAGGTGTGTGTGTGTTATATATATCGAAAAATCGTCTTTAACACCTATTTCTTCTTTTTCTGCCCACTTCCTTTTTCGTGAGCCCCATACTTTTTCATATACTCCATGAATTTCACATGAAACTGTCTTGGATCTTTCTCCTTTAAATCCAAAAGTTCGAGGTAGGCGGCAACATCTTTCTCTTTGATCTTCTCCAACCCCTTCTGGACATGTTCTCCGGAAACACCGGCGTCCAGTCCCTCGCCTTCTGACATCTGCGCCTTATGCAACCCGCGCATGCGTTCCCGAAACTTTTCAGGATCCTTCTCACGCAAATCAACCAATTCCTTGTAAAGCGCTGGATTCTTCGCCTTGATCGACTCCAAGTGGCGATTGACCATCTCTTTACGTTTTTCTGCGACCGCACTCTGATTCGCGGCAGCCTTCCCCGTATTGTTTGTTTGCGCATCAACACGGATCGTTGTACTCACCGTAAGCGCCATGATCACCAGCACACAATTGAATCGAATCATACGCAGATCCTTTTTAAAGGCACCGGAAAGAACTTCGCTAAGTTAAACGGATGCACTTATTTTTTATTGCCAGCTATATTAATTTTTTGTCATTCGGTTTTCAAGTATCGATTCATTAAAAATTTCACTTTTTGCGCAAGATGACAAAAACACTCCCTGCGCATCTTCACAAGGGCACCCTGATTTTTGCGATTTTGGAATTGCGACCCCCGTATTCGGTTTGGTATTCTTTAAACTTTATGAAACCAGAAGCAACCGCTGATATGTACTTGACGAGTTCCTCGCCGCATGCCCACTCCGGTGAGTCTGTTGAACGGATCATGTGGGATGTCGTCATTGCATTGATGCCTGCGGCATTGGCATCGGTGTGGTTTTTCCGTCTTGATGCACTGCGCCTGATGGGTGTCTGCGTCGCGACCTGCCTGTTTTTCGAATGGGGATGTCGGAAACTGATGAAACGCGAAAACACGCTTTCGGATTGGAGTGCCGTTGTAACAGGGTTGCTGCTGGCCTTCAATTTACCGCCCGCACTCCCCTCGTGGATGGCCGTTGTCGGTTCGATCTTTTCGATTGTCATCGCCAAGCAGGTCTTTGGCGGCCTCGGCTACAACCCCTTTAATCCCGCACTCGCTGGACGCGCCTTCATGTTGATCTCTTTTACGGGTGCAATGACCACCTGGAGCGCCTCCACCTGGTTTAAAAGTCTTCCGGATCTGGGCGCGGATGCCATGACGGCTGCGACGGTCGATGCGCTGGCCACCGCCACGCCGCTCGGATTTATCAAAGGCTCGCTCAAAGCCAGCTATGACCTTCCCGATTTTACCACGCAAGCTCTGCTCAATTTTTTCACCGGCAACATCAATGGCTGCATTGGTGAGACCTCGGCCGTTGCGCTCCTGATCGGCGCGGCTTACCTGCTCTACCGCAAGGTCATTACGTGGCATATTCCAGTCTCGTATCTCATAACCGTCTTTGTCTATGCCGCGATCCTTCATCATGTTTCACCGGACAAATCCGTGGCCCCGTTGGTCCATGTGCTTTCAGGCGGCCTGATCCTTGGTGCGTTTTTCATGGCAACGGATATGGTCACCTCGCCTGTCACGCGCTGGGGCATGCTGCTTTTCGGTACAGGATGCGGTGTCATTACCATGCTGATCCGTACGTCCGCCACAGGCGCATACCCTGAGGGTGTCAGCTTTGCGATTCTGATCATGAATGCCTTTACCCCGCTCATCAATCGCGCCACGCGTCATCGCGTATTTGGAACCGTAAAGAAGTAACGCCATGAAAGACACGCTTAAGCTTATTCTCGTTTTAACGCTCATCTGCGCGATCAGTTCCGCGCTCCTGGCTGCTGTGTTCCGCGTTACGGAAAAACCGATTGCCGTGGCACGCGAACAACGAACCCTTCAGGCTGCGGCGAAGGTGCTGCCCGCAGGTCTAGGCATGCCTGAAAAAACCGAGATCAACCACACGACCTTTTTTGTTGCCAAAAAAGAGGGCAAGGTTCAGGCTGTCGCAACCGAAGGACGATCGGCCAATGGATATGGCGGCGATGTGGTTCTGATGATCGGCATGTCAAGCGAAGGCAAGTTGATCAGCTACGAGGTGATCCAGGCAACGGAAACCCCCGGACTGGGAACAAAAATGACTTCTGACGGCTTTAAAAAACCGCTGCTTGGCCGACCATTGGATAGCACCTGGAAAGTCAAGAAAGACGGCGGAAGCGTTGATGCCATTACGGCCGCAACCATCTCCTCGCGCGCGGTGCTGGATTGTATCTGCGATGCGATCAAAAAGCGCAATGCGGTTCTCGGCCAACTGTAAGCCGCGTGCATCGTCTGCGCACGCTATATCCTTTCTTTCCCCATGAATACGAGCATTCGCGAATTTGCCAGCTGGGTAAACGGGGTTGCGCCTGCAACTGACCGTGTTTTCTCAGGGATCTCCAAGGACTCGCGGACCCTGAATCCCGGGAACCTCTATGTGGCCTTGGTCGGCGAGTCGTTTGACGGACATGCCTTTGTCCAACAGGCTTTTTTACGGGGCGCTGCAGCAGCGCTGGTTAATACGACGTGGCAACAGCCTACCCCCTGCGGCGTGCCGCTCATTCGCGTCGCGGATACGCGCGTGGCGCTTGGCGATGCCGCTGCAGCCTGGCGCCAGCGTTCACGCGCCTGCATCATCGGCATCACCGGCAGTTCAGGCAAGACGACCACCAAGGAGATGGTGGCTGCCCTGCTCTCCGCGGCAGGCCCCGTGGCTGCCACAAAAGGGAATTTAAACAATGACATCGGGTTGCCGTTAAGCGTCCTTGACATGCCTGAGACGGCGCAGTTTGGCGTGTTTGAAGCCGGCATGAACCACGCTGGTGAGATCCACTACCTTGCGCGCATTTTAAAGCCTGATATCGTGGTCATTTCGAGTATTGGCCGCGCACACATTGAATTCTTCGGCTCGACCGAGGCGATTGCGCATGAGAAAGCCGAACTCCTGCGTGCCCTCTCCCCGACAGGAGCTGCGATTCTCTGCCGCGAAACAGCGCACTTCGATTTGCTGCGGAGCCTCTGCCCTGGCCAAGTCGTCGTCACGTCGCTGCACGATTCGTCCGCCGACTATTTTGGAACCTACCATCCCGAAGCCACAACGCTGACACTCATTGAGCGCGAAACCGGAACGCAGCAGACCCTCACGATGCCGCTCCCAGGCGAACACAACGCCTCCAACCTGCTGCTCGCTTACGCTGCCGTCCGAACCGCAGGCCTTTCCGCTGAACAGGCGCTGGCAGGCCTTGCGCATTTCGAACTGCCTGGCAAGCGATGGGAAGTGCATACTCTTGCGGGACGGACCATCATTAACGACGCCTACAACGCGAATCCAGACAGCATGCTCGTGGCGATCAAGACGTTTCTCAGTCAGCCGCGGCAAGGCCGTTCCTTGCTTGTCCTGGGTGATATGCTTGAGCTGGGCGTTTTCAGTGAACCGTTCCACCGTGAGATCGGCCGCACTGTGGCAGCCCTCGCGCCTGCCACGCTGCTGGTTGTCGGCGATGCTGCAACGCGGTTCCTCGCTGATGAAGCCCTGCGCGCAGGTTACCCGGCACAGCAGATCCTCTGCTGCGAATCAACGGAAGCAAGCGCACACATCCTGGCCGCGCACACACACCCTGGCGATGCAATCCTGCTCAAAGCGTCACGCGGCATGAAACTCGAACGTATCCTCACGGAATGGCCACAGGACGAACGTCACTCATTCGGGTAAGACGTGCCCTTGAATAGGACACTTGGGCACACTGCCCTCAAGAGTATAATCAACTTTGGAAATCGGGCAAATCGGTTTTGTCTTAATATAACCATTTGCGCCAAAGAGACTGTCGTATTCAATCGTTCCATTGCGCACCAACATCGCCTGTTCGGTAGCCCCTTGAATTTGACGGAGATTGCTGACGCACGCATTTTTCCAGGATTCATCGCGCGAGTGAATATACCCCGGCAAAGCGATGGTCGCAAGGATCGCAAAGATCGCAACCACGATCATGATTTCGACAAGCGTGTATCCCTGTTTCGCAACACCTTGCATAGAACATTCCTCTTCGGGTGAACGTCCTCACGCACGTTGTAGCGGCAATATCCTGGAAATTGAAATTGCCACCCCTGAAAAGCAAGAAAGGGATGCAGTGCCCTGCACCCCTTATTCTTGCCGATTAATAATCTAACCACATCTGACCACGTCTTACTCACCAGTCGGGAGAACGTGTCCATCAGCGGACTTGGAGCAAGTCGGGCGCGTTCCGGTCAACGTGTAGGTACCACCAGCCGGGCAGGTCGGTTTTACCTTGATGTACTTATCGGCACCGAAGAGATCGCTATCGCCAGGACTTGCAATTGCAGCCAACTTTGCCTGCTCAATCGCACCTTCCATCTGCTTCAGGTTGGCAATGCAGGAATTCTTCTGCGACTCTTCACGTGACTTGAGGAAGTTCGGGATCGCAACAGCGGCCAAAATACCGATAATCGCAACCACGATCATGATTTCAACCAACGTAAACCCTTGACGATTTAATTTCATAGTTTTTATCCTTTGTCTTTCTTTGGTTCTTATTAACCGGCAACTTGTCGGTCATGCCTTCTTAATAGCATCTGCCGTGCCAACACAGCAAATCGAAACCGTTTGACGCGCATTCGTGCGCCCATCTATTTCAGAAGTCAATTCACAAGAGACTTATACACCTGATTTCACGTATTTTCAAGCACATTGGTTCTCATTTCTGAAAAAATTCTTATGTTTTTTTCTCAAAAAATGGAAAATCATACGTTTTGCGATTCGTCGTCAGACAATTTTCGATAGAGGGTGGCGAGGCTAACCT
>Ga0075012_10003969_pt1 | contig 13885 bp, 14 predicted proteins | sample All_14_2_FD_71474 | JGI IMG/M metagenome (GOLD analysis project Ga0075012, IMG submission 71474) | Freshwater microbial communities in response to fracking from Pennsylvania, USA - Allegheny Zone_MetaG_DW_15 | ecosystem: Environmental > Aquatic > Deep subsurface > Groundwater > Drilled... | reverse complement strand
GGCAATGGCAGAGCTTTTCGCTAAAGAAGGCGCAAGTGTCATTGCTGCCGATATGGGATCCATGGGTTATGAAGCAAAAAATGTAGAAGGTTATTCATTGAATGTTACTGACGGAGAAGGCTGTAAGAAGTTTTTCGACTATGTCGTGGAAAAATACGGAAAGATTGATATTCTGATCAATAACGCCGGGATTACCCGCGATGCCTTGACTCGTAAAATGACCGATGAACAATGGGATTTGGTCATTGATGTCAATCTGAAAGGTGTTTTCAATCTCACCCGTCACATTGGACCGCATATGCAAGCCAATGGCGGCGGATCCATCATTAATATTTCATCCGTCGTTGGCGTCTTTGGAAACATCGGTCAAGCCAACTATGCCGCAACCAAATCCGGGTTGATCGGATTGACAAAAACCTGGGCAAAAGAATTTGCGCTGAAAGGTGGCAATGTCCGCGTCAATGCAATTGCACCGGGCTACACGATGACTGATATTCTAAAGACCGTTCCTCAAGAACTGCTCGACGGTTTCGCAAAGCAAACCATGCTTGGCCGCTTGGGTCAACCCCACGAAATAGCAAATGCAGCCTTATTCTTAGCGAGTGATGAATCTTCTTATATAACCGGTCAGGTATTAAGCGTTGACGGAGGTATGCGTCTATGAAACATTATCCCATCCATTATCATACTTGTGCCAATGGTGAAACGATTGCTTATCGTACAGCCGGAGACAAAGGTCCGACCGTCGTCTTGGTTCATGGTAACATGAGTTCATCCGTTCACTGGCAAACCACCATGGAACAGTTGGAAAAGGATTATCAGCTAATCGTCCCGGATATGAGGGGCTTTGGGGATAGCAGCTATCACAGCGAGCTGAATTCACTGCTAGACTTTGGCTCAGATTTGCTTGATTTGCTGAATGCATTAAAAGTCGAAACATGTTCACTTGTCGGTTGGTCGACCGGAGGCGGTGTCGTTCTGGAGATGGCAGCCGAACTGAAGGAAAAAGTTAAAAAAGTGATTTTGTTGGATTCGGTCGGATTGACAGGGTATCCAATGTTTAAAAAAGATTCCGCCTATCAACCGATACTGACAGAATTACTGACAACAAAAGAAGATATTGCAAAAGATCCGGTACAAGTATTGCCGATTGTAGCAGCATATGCCAATCGCGATAAAAATATGTTAAAAATGATCTGGAATGCGGTCATATACAACAACAATCAACCCAGTGAAGAGGATTATGACCATTATTTGGAAGCTATGTTGAAACAACGCAACATCATTGATGTCGATTACGGACTCGTCGTATTCAATATGACTCATGATCATAACGGTGTGGTTGCCGGAAGCGGGCGTATGGATCTGATTACCGCAGATATCGTTATCCTTCATGGCGAGAAAGACTTGGTCGTTCCGGTCATGTATGCACACGATATGAAAAAGCGTTTTGGTGACAGAGCAGAACTGGTGTTATTTGAAAACGCCGGACACTCCGTCATTACCGATGATTTGAACTTATTTGTAACTACACTTAAAGAAAAATTAGTTTAAGGAGGAGATACCCGATGGGTAAAGAAGTAAATGTCGGAATTGTCGGTGTGGGTATCTATATTCCAGAAAAAGTCATGACGGCTGCGCAAATCTCTGATGCCACGTTGGGTGTATGGAGTGAGCAAGCAATCATTGATAAGTTGGGGATCATTTCGAAAACAGTTGCGGGGGATGATGATGGAACTCAGGAAATGGGTGCCAAAGCAGCCTTGGATTGTCTGGTTAAAACCGGAGTGGATGCTGCTGATATCGACGTAATCCTATGTTTCGGGGAAGAGTGGAAGGAATATCCGCTGACAACCTCTGCACTGTATATTCAAGATCGTATCCAAGCGGTCAATGCCTGGGGAATCGATGTTCAAAATCGGTGTTGCACATCCGTTACAGCCATGAAAATGGCTAAGGATATGCTGATTGCCGATGATGATATTCACACCATCCTGGTATGCGGCGGTTATCGAAATGGTGACTTCGTTGATTATACGGATAAGAACATGTCTATGATGTATAACTTAGGAGCTGGGGGAGCGGCCATTTTACTGAAGAAAAATTTTAACAAAAATTTATTGTTGGGATCTCATATTATTGCTGATGGTTCATTGGCGCGCACAGCCGGCGTAGAAATCGGCGGAACCTGCCGTCCGATCACCAAAGACAATCTCGATGAAGCCTATAAATCGTTGCGACTGATGCAACCGGAAATCATGAAGAACCGACTCAATGAAGTGTCGCAGCATAACTGGCTCACCTGTATTGATCGAGCTTTTGAAAAATCTCAAATAAATAAGAGTGAATTGGATTATTTGGCAATCTTGCATATCAAACGTTCCGGCCATTTGGGTATGTTGAAAGATCTCGGATTAAGCGAAGATCAGTCGATTTATCTGGAAAATTATGGTCATATCGGTCAAGTCGATCAATTGTTATCCTTAGCCTTGGCTCTGGAAAAAGGCAAAGTGAAAGATGGATCTGTAGTTTGTATGCTCGCGGCCGGCATTGGCTATGTTTGGGCAGCCAATGTCATCCGATGGGGTGTAGCGATATGAGCATCTTTCTGCAATTACTTTTGAGAAGTCTGGAAACCGGCAGTGTCTATGCACTCGCTGCATTAGGGATCATAATCGTATATCGAACATCCAATATTACCAACTTCTCACAAGGTGTGGTCAGTATGTTCAGTACATTTGTGGTGACAGCCTTATTTATCAACACCGGAATGCCCCTGTGGCTAGCCATTTTGGGTGGGGTTGCCAGTGCGATCACTGTCGGTATGCTTATTGACTTTATCGTTATCCGACATACTAAAAAAGTTTCACCTGTTGCCAAGCAAATTATCACATTGGGATTGATCATGGTCGTTCTTGGAATCACACCGCTGTTCTTCGGAGTTGACCCTCTGACATTGCCACGGCTGATCAATGCCGGAGATCTAAAGATTTTAGGCGCAAATATCTCATACAACGGCTTATTCAATATTGTCTTTGGATTAGTGCTGATGTTTGTCTTGTTCTACGTCTTGCAAAATACGAAATGGGGACTGGCTGTCCGCACCACCGCATCGAACGAGTATACGGCTCGGTTGATGGGCGTTCCCACCAAAACCGTCACGATGTTTGCCTGGGGCATTGCCGGGGTACTCGGCGTATTCTCCGGCGTCATGGTTGCACCGATGACATCAGTCAGTCTGAATCTGATGGATCAGGTTCAGATCAATGCGTTGATTGCTTGTGTTCTCGGCGGATTTCAGACGTTTTATGGCCCGATCTTTGCGGCTTATATGATAGGGATCAGTGCTAACTTACTATCTTATTATGTATCTTCCGTATGGGGCGGACAAATCTTGTATATCGTGATCCTGGCTTTCTTGATCTTCAGGCCGCATGGCTTGTTTGGTAAGAAAATCATCAAGAAAGTGTAGGCACATATGAAAAAGAACAATTATCTGAAAAACCCATACGTACAGTTTATCTTATTTGGACTGGTGTTGGCGACATTGCCCATCATGGCTCAAACCTTTCCGTTTATTAAATCCGGATACATCATCACCATCGGCGGAACGCTTATATATGCGATTGCTGCTTTGGGACTCAACTTATTGCTTGGATATTCAGGGTTGATTTCCTTGGGTACAGCGGGCTTTATGGGCTTGGCTGCCTACATTTCAGCCTATCTGACCGTCGATTTAGGTTGGCCGTTTCTGGCATCCATGGCAGTTGCGGTCATCATACCGACCATCATCGGCATTCTGGTAGGTCTGGTTTCTTTGAAAATTGAAGGCATGTATCTGGCTATTGCTACCTTGGCAGTTTCAGAAGTCATACGTAAAACCTTTGAAGAATTTGATTTCTTTACCAATGGGTTTAGCGGTAAAGCTGCGAAATTTCCTTCATTCTTTAATATATCTCTCGATCGGGCAACCACGTACTATCTGATTGTCATAGTCATGGTGCTGGTTATGATCCTGATGTACAACATGGTCAATGGTCAGTTGGGCAGAGCACTAAATGCGATGCGCGGCAGTGAAGCCGCTTCACAAGCGATGGGTGTCAATTTATTGAAGTATCGTTTGATCGCCTTCGCCTTCGCAACGGCATTTGCAGCTTTATCCGGAGTCCTTTATGTGCACTTTGTCCGCTACAGCTACCCTTCGATCTGGTCACTAAAACTATCGTTAGACTTTCTGGCCATGATCGTTATCGGCGGATTGCGATCGATTTACGGAACCGTGTTAGGCGCATTCATTATCTTCGCCGTCCCGGACTTATTCTTAAAGCAGATCCCATATTTCAATCAGTTGTCATACATGTTCAATGGGATCTTAATCATCTTAGTCATTATGTTCTATCCCAACGGGATCGTGTATTTACGCTACGACATTAAAAAATGGTGGAAGAAAATATTCGACAGAAAGGGAAAGGTGAATCATGATGTTGGATAATGAAGTTCTTAAGATCGATGGTTTATCAATCGCTTTCGGAGGGTTGAAGGCCGTGGATAATCTGTCGTTTTCAATCAAAGAAAATGAAATATTCGGATTGATCGGACCTAATGGAGCCGGAAAAACCACTGTATTCAATTGCATCACGCAGTTCTACAAACCTAATGCCGGATCACTGCTGTTTCGCGATCGCAAGGGAGAAGTACAAGAATTAACCAGGCACAAAGTCCATGAAATCATCAGACTCGGATTGGTCAGAACGTTTCAAAACGTCGAACTTATCCGTGAACTGAGTCTGATTGACAATGTATTGGTTGGAGGGCATATCGACTTTAAATCCACCGTTTTTGAACAAGCTTTGAAATTGCCCCGGGCAGTAAAGGAAGAGAAAGCGCTTCGCATCGAAGCTGAAGACATTCTGCGAAGGCTGGGTATATACGATCGCAAAGATATGATAGCTTTTGGACAGCCCTATGGAATTTTGAAAAAGGTCGAATTCGCCCGAACATTGATGAGCCATCCGAAACTGATCATTCTTGATGAACCGGCGGCAGGCTTAAATGATGTCGAAACACTTCAACTGGCTCAGATGATCCGTCAGATCCGTGATGAGTTTCAATGTTCAATATTGCTTGTAGAGCATGACATGCGCCTGGTTATGGATGTATGTGACCGAATTTGTGCCATTAACTTTGGTCAGTTTCTGGCCATTGGCAGCGCAAAGGAAATTCAACGCAATCCGGCCGTACAACAGGCTTACCTTGGAAACAGTGAGGAAGAACAACATGAAAAAGACAGCACTGTACATTAAGGGATTAAAAGTCCGCTATGGGGCAATCGAGGCATTGAAGGGTATCGATATGGAAGTCAAAGAAGGAGATGTCGTGGCTATCCTGGGAGCCAATGGTGCCGGAAAAACGACGACACTGCGAACCATCTCCGGATTGATTGAACCTGCGGAAGGAAGCATCCTGTTCTATAACAAAGAAATCGGTAAATTGGAGCCTAATAAGATTGCTCAAATGGGCATTGCTCAGTCTCCGGAAGGAAGACAGGTATTTAGAGATCTGACAGTCGAGGAGAATCTGAAGGTCGGAGCATTCACCTTGAAGGATAAAAAGAAGATTTCTGAGTCCTTTGAGCGGGTTTATCGCTATTTTCCGGTATTGAAAGAACGCAAAAATCAGATCGCTTCGACACTTTCAGGCGGTGAACAACAGATGCTGGCTATCGCCCGGGCACTGATGAGCCATCCGAAGATCTTGCTTCTCGATGAACCGTCCTTGGGTCTGGCTCCATTGATCATCCGCGATATCATGAATATCGTCCGGGAAATCAAAAATGAAGGTACGACGGTCATCATCGTCGAGCAGAATGCGGCACAAACGCTCAAAGTGGCGGATTATGCCTATGTATTGGAACTTGGGACCATCAGCACGCACGGTCCTGCAGAAATATTGAAGAACGATCCAAAGCTGATTGAGGCTTATCTGGGATCACATTAACAAGGTATTAATGCATAAGGCATTAACATACAAGGAGGAAAAGTGATGTTTAAGAAATTATTAGTTCTTCTGGCAGTTGCACTGTTAACGGCGTCTTTAGCCGCTTGTCAACCTGCAGAAAAAGAAGAAGCTGCTCAGGGTGTATCTGATACGGAAATCCTGATTGCCAACTGTGCGGCAACTTCCGGTGCATTTGCTCCGGTCGGCGTACCGTTTATTGCCGGTATTGAAGCTTATTTGAAGGTTTTGAATGATGCCGGCGGAATCAATGGCCGTACGGTCCGTTTCTTGCACCAAGATGACGAATTTGATCCGATTAAAGGCAAAGCCTGCTTACAAACGATGGTCGAAGACGAAAAAGTATTCGCAATCGTCGGTCACTTTGGTACACCTGTTGTCGGTGCTACCTTAGAAGACTTAAAAGATTACGGTATTCCGGCAGTTTATTTTGCTACCGGTATCGGACAATTGTATAATGATAAAGCAGAAGGCCGCGACCGCGGAATCATGCCGGTACAACCGATTTACAGAACAGAAGGCCAAATCATGGTTGCCCGTGCTGTTGCATTGTCCGGTGCTAAAAAGATCGGTGTCATCTATACCAATGATGATGCCGGTAAAGACTTATTGTGGGGAGCTCAAAAACAAGCCACCGCATTGGGTTTGACCTTGGTTGAAGCTCAAGTCACTGCCGGTGCTACCGATGTTTCCGCTGCAGTTACAACCATCAAAGAAGCCAATGTTGATTTCATTATCGGTGCTGCTATTCAGGCAACTATCGGTACGATCGTTAAAGAATTGGCTGCTCAAGGCGTAGACAAAGATGTTATTACGACTTATGTTAATGTTGCTCCGGTAATCGCTCAACAATTCGAAAACGAAATTGCCGGTAAGTTTGATGTTTACGGTAATGGCTGGGTTTCGTTTGAAGGCGACCGTATGGCTGAACTGCAGAAATTCGCAGCAGCAGCTCCGGATTATGCCGCAAACGCTTATGCTATGACTGGCTGGATCGCCGCTCACTTCTTCACAGAAGGTTTACGCCGTTTAGAAGAAGATGATGTCATCACTTGGGAAAAATATATGGATGCTATGGAATCAGCTCCAATCAATAACCCATTTGGCGGATCAATCGACTTCGGTGATGGCTTACGTGCCGGTACTCAAGAAATGAATCTTTCGAAAGTTGATCCTACAGCTCCGACGCATTGGGCTGTTGTTGACGGCTTGAAATCGATTGACGCATTGCTAGGAAAATAGAGTTTATTGATGCGGGAGAGTCTTCTCTCCCGCATATTCCATATGGAGGACGCTATGGACTATTCAAATAAAGTGTTATCAGTAGAAAAAGCATTGGAATTGGTAAAGTCAGGGGATGTAATCGTTACCGGATTAGGTGCCGGTGAAGCACATGATTTTCTGATGCAGTTACATACGATTGCTTATCGAATCAGCAATGTGACGGTAACCAATTGTTTACCGATGTCGGATTTCCCATTTATGAAGGAAGAATATAAGGATAGGTTTTTTGTGGATGGGTGGTTTTACTCACCGGCTTTACGTAAAGCACATAAAAACGGCAATATCTCTTTTATTCCCAATCACTTGCATTTGGCCGGAGTAAAACGGTTGGACTTTGTCAAACCGAATATCTATGTCGGCAGTTGCAGTGCGGTGGACAAACATGGATTTGTTTCTTTATCAACCGGAAATACCTATGAAAAACGCATGATCGAAGCGGCGGATCTGGTCATTTTGGAAGTCAATCCCAACATGCCGAAGACGTATGGCGATTTGGAAGTCCACGTGAAGGACATTGACTATATCATAGAATCGAATTATCCGGTTCCGGTACTTCCTGAAGCACCGATTAATGATAAAGATCTGAAAATCGGCCAGTTTATTGCCGATTATGTCAAGGATGGTGATTGCATTCAGTTTGGCATCGGCGGAATTCCCAATGCTGTGGCCAATGCTCTAGTCGACAAGAAGGATTTGGGTGTTCACACCGAAATGCTTACGACCGGTCTTATGAAGTTGGCGAAGCTGGGGGTAGTCAACGGTTCAAAAAAATCGCTGCATCGCGGGAAAATGGTATGCACCTTCGCTTTGGGATCATCGGAGTTGTATGACTTCATCGATCAAAACCCCTCAGTGATGATTTTGGATGGTAATTATGTCAACGATCCGCATATCATCGGGTTAAATGATAACCAGATTTCGATCAATACGACCCTTGAAATCGATCTGACCGGCCAATGCTGTTCAGAATCGATCGGTTCGGTTCAGTTCAGTGGTACCGGCGGCCAGGCAGATACGGCGATCGGTGCTCAGAAAGCCAAAAGCGGAAAATCGTTTATCGCTCTTTATTCGACGGCGATGGTCAAAGATGATACAGGGGAAAGAGTTGAGATTTCAAAAATCGTCCCTCAACTCAAGCCTGGTGCAGCGGTCACATTATCACGCAATGATGTTGATTTTGTGGTTACGGAGTATGGTGTTGCGGCATTGCGAGGCACAAACATCCGCCAGCGGGTTTCAAGGCTGATCGAAGTCGCTCATCCGAAGTTTCGAGAAGAATTGTATGCGCAGGCAAAGGAAATCGGAATCATCTGATGGCTACCTTTCAATTTAAAGAATATTCGATTTATTACGAATCGTATGGAGAAGGGAAACCGTTGATCATTCTCAATGGCATCATGATGTCAACGGTCAGTTGGCAGTCTTTCGTTCGATCTTTCAGTCAGTACAACCGGCTGATTTTAGTGGATATGTTGGATCAAGGAAATTCAAGCAAGCTGGTGGGGCAGAAGTATGATCAGTCGTTGCAGGTGGAAGTGATCAAGGGACTTGTTGATCACTTAAAGCTGGACAAAGTATATTTGTTTGGAATATCTTATGGCGGTGAAGTTGCGATGAAGTTCGCTCTTGCTTATCAGCAACGTGTCGAACGGTTATTGTTGTTCAACACCACGGCTAAAACATCGCCATGGTTGAGGGAAATCGGTTATGCATGGAATAAAGCTGCCGCGGATGGTGAAGCTTACTATTCCACAACGATACCGACAATTTATTCGCCGCAGTTTTTTACGAAGAATGCGGCTTGGATCGAGCAACGCAAGTCGATTTTGGTACCGCTTTTCAGCAATCCGGCGTTCACCGAAGCGATGATCCGTCTTACAGACAGTGCCGAATTTCATGATGTATCCCAAGATATTCATAAAATTTCAGTTCCTACTTTGGTTGTCGGCTGTGAAAATGATTATATCACTCCGATAGCAGAACAACAGTTTCTTGTAAGTCAGATTCCAAATGCCCAATTTGTGATCATTCCGGATTCCGGTCATGCTTCAATGTATGAAAAGCCGTATTTGTTTACTTCGCTGGTGCTGGGATATGTACTGGCTGATCATGTAACATTTAAGATTGGATAGTTCATTGTCATTATTTGTGCATCATGATATTATAGGTGCAGCCATAGGAGTGTGTGTATGCAATCTTTAGTAAATCAACCCAAAACAAAACGCGGTCAGGCAACACTGGATCGATTGACCAATGCTGCTGAACAGCTGTTTTATAAAAAGGGTTACCATGGTACATCCATTAACGATATTACGGGATTGGCCAATGTCGCTCCCGGGACTTTCTATATTTATTTTGAGGATAAAATGAGTCTGTATTGCTATTTGCTGCTTCAATACAGCCATCGCATCCGTATGCATATTGCCAAAGAAGTCAAGAAATGTTCGACCCGAAAAGAAGCCGAACGTGCCGGTCTGAAGGCTTTCTTGCACTTCATCAATGATCATAAGCATATTTATAATATCATTTGGGAATCCTTATATATCGATAAGCGGTTGTTTATTGACTATTATACAAAATTTGCTCAAAATTATATGTCTCAAATCGAAGTGTCTCAGGCAAATGATCAAATGAAAGTATATGATCCGGAAGTCATTGCGTTCGTATTGATGGGTATATCCAACTTTATCGGATTAAACTGGGTCATGTTTAAAGAAACCAATGATTTTGATTATGTTGTCGATCAGGTCATCGAAATTCTGGATAAGGGTTTATTTGTTGACTAGGCTCGTCTGGGCCTTTTTTTAGCGGAGGGTTTATGAAGGCATGTTATCCCGGAACATTTGATCCGTTGACCAACGGTCATATGGATATTATTGAAAGAGCCGCAAAAATTGCGGATGAATTGGTTGTGGCCATTATGGTCAATCCGGATAAGAAAGTTCTTTTTTCAGTTGAAGAACGGATTGAAATGATTGAGGAAGCCGTACGTCATTTGTCCAATGTATCTGTGGTAGCTTCTGAAGGATTGACTGTCGATTTGTGTCGCCGCTTACATGCGTCGGTGTTGATTCGCGGCATCCGTGCCGTTATGGATTATGAGTATGAGTTGCAGCAGTCGACCGCGAACATGATGCTGGATGATACGATTGAATCGATATTTTTGGTTGCTACGCCGGAACTGTCCTTTATATCATCTTCTGTCGTTAAGAATCTGGTCGTATCCGGGGGAGATGCTGAGAAATTTGTTCCCCAGGCCATCAATCGTAAGTTGAAGGAGAAAATCCATGGATATCATTCTGGCATCTAGATCACCAAGAAGAAAACAGTTGCTCGCTCTGTGCGGAGTTGATTTTAAGGTGCGGGAAGCGGATATCGATGAAGTTTTGGATGCATCGGTAAGCAGAGTTGAGGCCATCGAGAAATTAGCATTACATAAAGCTCAAACTATCTGGAATCATCACCCGGAGGCCCTCGTCATCGGTGCTGACACCATTGTCTTGATTGATGATGAAGTGCTCAATAAGCCGGTGGATAATGAAGATGCTAAGAACATGTTAAGAAAGTTGTCCGGTCGTACCCATCAGGTCATAACAGGAGTTTGCCTGATGGATAAAGACAAAGTCAAAACGTTTTCTTCGGTGGTGGAAGTGGATTTTTGTGTTCTGGATGAAGATGAAATTGACAATTATGTTAACAGCGGTGAACCGATGGATAAGGCTGGAGCGTACGGCATTCAGGGGCTGGCCGCACCCTTTATTTCCGCGATCCGCGGTGACTATTATGCAGTGATGGGACTGCCGGTATCCAAGGTTTACGGTCATTTAAAGAATTGGTAGTTTTTAATAAAAAGGGTTGCAATTTTGGCCTGTTTTTATTATCATTGTTTATGCACTATGCCGCTATAGTTCAATGGTAAAACGGAGCAATGGTAATGCTCAGTTCCCAGTTCAATTCTGGGTAGCGGCACCAGTTTGTCATTAATGCACCGAAAGGTGCTTTTTATGTTTAACTTTGTGATGATTTTCGCTATAATTTAGTGGATATAAGAATATTGAACATTGTTTGTGTGTCAGTATGGGAGGTACTATGGAAAAACCAGTATTGGTCATTCTTGCTGCCGGTATGGGCAGTCGGTATGGCGGTCTTAAGCAGATCGATACTGTCGGAAACAATGGTGAAAGCATCATTGACTTTTCGATATATGATGCAAAGGAAGCGGGTTTTGAAACGGTCGTTCTGATCATTCGAAGCGAACATGAAAAAGCTTTTGAGGAAGCTTTGGGATCGAAGATCCGCAAGCATATGAATGTCATTTATGCCTATCAGAACATGAATGACTTACCGAGCGGCTTTGAATATCCGCAGGGACGTGAAAAACCCTGGGGAACGACCCATGCTTTACTGTCGTGCCGCGATATTTTGTCCGGTCCGTTTATGATCATCAATGCAGATGATTACTATGGTAAAAGTTCATTTAAAATCATGTTTGATTATTTGAGTAATCAGATCAGGGATGATGAATATGCCATGGTGGGTTATGTTTTGGAAAATACAGTCACTCATTCAGGGATGGTCACGCGTGCCGTATGCGAAAATAAGGATGGGTATTTGAATAAGATTGTCGAAAGACCGAAAATCGGTTACATCGATGGTGTCTTAATGGTTGAGGTCGATGGTCAAATGGTTGATATCGATCCAAAAAGTCAGGTGTCTATGAACTATTGGGGATTTACCCCTGCAGTCTTTCCATACTTTCAGTTTGTATTCAGACGCTTTTTAGAAAAAGAGCTTGATAGCAATCCGCTTAAATGCGAGCATGTATTACCTACGGCCGTGGGCGAAGGTTTGGCACAGAGTCAGTTTAAGGTGAGAATGCTTACTTCAGAGGATCGATGGTTTGGGGTTACTTATCGCGAAGATAAGCCGATGGTCGTTGAAGCTTTGGCAAAGATGAAAGCAGAAGGAATGTATCCTTTCGATTTATGGAAGTAAAAAAGGGCGAGTCATTCGCCCTTTAGAATATCGTTTCAAAGAAGTTTCGGAAGATTTCCATCGTAGATAGTATGGTTCCGATGGAGGAAAACAGGTTTGCACTCATCACGACCAATAATACATGCAGAAAGCGATTGGACATAAATCCTTTCACTGTATGCACATCCTCACTGATTCTTTCTAAATCAGAAACCATCGGTTTTCTGACAATGGCTTCAACGGTTCCGGCAAACCAGCCGGCAGCAAGCAGTGGGGATAATGAACTGATCGGCGCTGCCACAAAAGCTGTGAGTATGGAAAAGGGATGACCTAGGACCAATGCGGTCCCTAAAGCAGATAATCCGCCGTTAAGGATGATCCACGTCATTACTTGGCGCATACCAATGGATGAATCAAAACTGAATGTAATCAGGATCAAAACCAGGATCAATGCCGGAATCAGCCATCCGGAAGCTTTGCTCAGCCATGTCCGATCCGGAACTTTATCTAACTCAGCCAAGCTGTGTGTATGATTTAACTCTCTGATGATACCCGGAGCATGAGCGGCACCGATGATTGCGACCACGACATCTCCATGAGCCTGCTTGATGCTTTGTGCCATATACTGATCGCGTTCATCAACCAATCCCCTCTTAATAGAGGGAAATTTACCGCCGACTTCCTTTAAAGCCAATTCAATCATGTCCGACTGTTTGAGTTCTTCCAGTTTGGCTTCCGTGATTTCTTCCTCACTGAACATGCTTGAAATAAGGGCTGTCAGAAGTTTGACTTTTTCCCATAATCCCAGACTTCGCCAAATCCGCATAAACGTCGTCTGAATGTTTCGGTCGATATATTTGACTCGTGCACCGATTTCCTTAGCACTTTCAATGGCCTGCATCATTTCGGCACCGACCGAAATGTCCAACTGTTTCGCCAACTTACGCTGATATGAGCTCAATATCAGATTTGTCAGTAAAAAACCGGCTTGTTTCTTCTTGATGACGGATATGATATCCACATTTTCCCAAGATTGTTTCTCAGTAAAAGCTTTCGCCCTTTGTGCATCAAGTTCAATACACACGGTAGCCGGTTTAATATCCTCAATCGTCTGCTTCACGTCTAAAACGCTCTGTGCAGAAACATGAGCGGTCTTAACGAGAATGACGGTCTTATTTTCGATGGTCAAAGTAACTATGGATTCGTTCATATGTTGGTCTCCTTTGTACATTGTAATCAAAGATGGGTTATAATACAAGAGTATGACAATATTATAAAGTGAATAGGAATTTAGTTTGTTAAATGGGTTTTTTACCCGTATCGAGGAGAGAATCATGAAAAACAACAGAAACAGAAGAGCAAGATATTTCAGAATCATAACCCTGATTTCCATATTGATATTTGCGATTACGGTGTACTTGTTTCAACACTATAAACCGGCTGTCGAAGCAACGGCTTTAATCGAAAGTCAAAGTGAAATGATCGTTGAGGAGAAAATCGGCATGAAGACAGCTCTTGTCATCACTCCGTCTGAGGTTGATGATAGTGTCGGATGGATCATATATCCCGGAGGTAAAGTGGATTATCGGGCATATGCTGTTTTGGGATATCG
>Ga0075012_10003968_pt1 | contig 13887 bp, 12 predicted proteins | sample All_14_2_FD_71474 | JGI IMG/M metagenome (GOLD analysis project Ga0075012, IMG submission 71474) | Freshwater microbial communities in response to fracking from Pennsylvania, USA - Allegheny Zone_MetaG_DW_15 | ecosystem: Environmental > Aquatic > Deep subsurface > Groundwater > Drilled... | reverse complement strand
CCGCAGCACTTTCCCTCGATCATCGAAAGCCAGACGGTGGATGGCAAGCTGGTCGCTTTGCCGATCTTCACCGATGCGCCCGCGCTGTATTACCGCAAGGATCTGCTGGAAAAGCACGGCAAGCCGGTTCCGGCCACCTGGGAGGAAATGACAGAGACCGCGCGCCTGATCCAGGAGGCCGAACGCGCCGCAGGCAAGGCCGATCTGTGGGGCTTTGTCTGGCAGGGCAATGCCTATGAAGGGCTGACCTGCAATGCGCTGGAATGGGTGAAATCCTTCGGGGGCGGCCAGATCGTGGAGCCGGACGGCACCATTTCGGTCAACAACCCGCAGGCCATCGCCGCGCTGGATCTGGTCAAGAGCTGGATCGGCACCATCAGCCCCGGCGGCGTTCTGGCCTATCAGGAAGAAGAGGCGCGTGGCGTCTGGCAGACCGGCAATGCCGTCTTCATGCGCAACTGGCCCTATGCCTATGGGCTGGGCAATGGGCCGGATTCAGCGGTGCAGGGCCTGTTCGACGTGGCGCCGCTGCCTTCGGGTGGCGGGCATGACGGATCGGCCGCCACGTTGGGTGGCTGGAACATTGCGGTTTCAAAATATTCGGCCAAGCAGGAGGCGGCGATCAGCCTTGCGCTTTATCTGGCCGGGCCAGAGGCGCAGAAGCAGCGCGCCATCGCGGAATCGAACCTGCCCACCATCGCCGCGCTGTATGATGATGCCGATATTGCGGCGGCCCAGCCGATCATTCCGCGCTGGAAAGACGTGTTCACCCAGGCTGTTCCGCGCCCCTCTGCCCCGACCAAAGGGAAGTACAACGAAGTCTCGGCCAAGTTCTGGTCTGCCGTCCACAGCACCCTGTCGGGCAGCGGCACAGCTGCAGAGAACCTGGAGCTGCTGGAGCTGGAGCTGAGCGATATCAAGGGTTCGGGCTGGTAATCCTCCCCATTCCGCCGAACCCCGGCGGGCGGAGCGATCCGCCCGCCCCTAGCTCCGGCCCAGGGTGGCCAGACGGGAGAGCCCCATGACATTCCTGCCTTCCCGCAGCGGCGATCTGTCGCTTCTGCAACAACGCCAGCGCGCCGCCTTCTGGTTTCTGGCGCCCATGCTGGCCGCGCTGATCTGCGTCGCCGCCTGGCCGCTGCTGCGCACGATCTGGTTTTCCTTCACCGATACCTCGCTGTCCGATCTGTATGGCGGGCAATGGATCGGGTTCGACAATTACCTGTCGATGCGGACGCTGTCTTCGGGCCGCACGGTCTGGCGCGGCACGCTGGTGGATCCGGCCTGGTGGAATGCGGTGTGGAACACGCTGCGCTTTGCCTTCGTTTCCGTCACGCTGGAAACCGTGCTTGGGCTGATCGTGGCGCTGGTGCTGAATGCCGAATTCCGGGGCCGCGGTCTGGTGCGGGCGGCTATCCTGATCCCCTGGGCCATCCCCACCATCGTTTCGGCCAAGATCTGGGCCTGGATGCTGAATGACCAGTTCGGGATCATCAATGACATGCTGCTGTCGGTCGGCCTGATCGACCAGAAGATCGCCTGGACGGCCAGCGTCGATACCGCGATGTATGCCGTGCTGATGGTGGATATCTGGAAGACCACGCCCTTCATGGCGCTGCTGATCCTGGCGGGGCTGCAGATGGTGCCGCGTGACATCTACGAGGCGGCGCGGATCGACGGTATTCATCCGGTGAAGGTGTTCTTTCGCGTCACCCTGCCGCTGATCCGGCCCGCGCTGATGGTAGCGGTGATCTTCCGGATGCTGGACAGCCTGCGCATCTTCGATCTGGTCTATGTGCTGACCCCGAATTCCGCCGCGACCAAGACCATGTCGGTCATCAGCCGCGAAAACATGGTGGATTTCGACAAGTTCGCCTATGGCGCCGCGCAATCGACGCTGCTGTTTTCGATCATCGCCATCTTCGTGCTGCTTTACATCTGGCTTGGCCGGGTGGACCTGACGGGAGATTCCTCCAGATGACCATGCCGCAACCGATCAAGACCCTGGCCTTCTATGCGCTTGTCGCGGTGATCGTGCTGTTTTCGGTCTTTCCGTTCTACTATGCCATCGTCACCAGCTTTGCCACCGGGACGGCGCTGTTCGAGGTCAGCTACTGGCCCAAGGTCTTTGATCTGTCGAACTATAATGCCGTGCTGGGCGGGCGGAACTTTGGCCGGTCGATCCTGAATTCGCTGTTCATTGCCAGCACCACGGTCATCTGCGCGCTGTTCCTGGCGGTTACCGCCTCTTACGCGCTGGCGCGGGTGCATTTTCGCGGGCGCGGGCTGCTGATGATGACGATCCTGGCCGTGTCGATGTTTCCGCAGATCGCGGTGCTGGCGGGCCTGTTCGAACTGATCCGCTTTCTGGGCATCTTCAACACGCCCTGGGCCATGATCCTGTCCTATACCATCTTTACCCTGCCGTTCACCGTCTGGGTGCTGACAACCTTCATGCGTGATCTGCCGGTGGAAATCGAAGAGGCGGCGATTGTCGATGGCGCAACGCCCTGGATCATCATCACCCGCGTGTTTCTGCCGCTGCTGTGGCCCGCGCTGGTGACGACCGGCCTGCTGGCCTTCATCGGCGCCTGGAACGAGTTTCTCTTTGCGCTGACCTTCACCTCTTCCGAAACGACGCGCACTGTGCCCGTTGCCATCGGCCTGCTTTCCGGCGCCAGCCAGCAGGAAATTCCGTGGGGCCCGATCATGGCAGCCTCGGTCATCGTGACCGTGCCGCTTGTCCTTCTCGTGCTCATCTTCCAACGCAAGATCGTGGCGGGCCTGACGGCCGGCGGTGTGAAAGGCTGAACCCATGGCCAAGATCGAACTGAACAATGTCACCAAATCCTATGGCGCACATCAGGTTATCAAGGGGATCGACCTTGAGATCCGCAAGGGCGAATTCATGGTCTTCGTAGGCCCTTCGGGCTGCGGCAAATCCACCCTGCTGCGGCTGATTTCGGGGCTGGAGGAAATCTCGACCGGCGATCTGATGTTCGATGGCGCGCGGGTCAATGGCCTTGTGCCTTCGAAACGCGGCATCGCCATGGTGTTTCAAAGCTACGCGCTTTACCCGCATATGAAGGTTTACGACAACATGGCCTTCGGGCTGGAGCTGGCGAAATCCGGCAAGGAGGAGATCGACCGCCGCGTGCGCGAGGCGGCCCGGCTGTTGCAGATCGACCATCTGCTGGATCGCCTGCCCAAGCAGCTTTCGGGCGGGCAGCGGCAGCGGGTGGCCATCGGCCGTGCCATCGTGCGCGATCCGCGGGTGTTTCTGTTCGACGAACCGCTGTCGAACCTGGATGCCGCGCTGCGGGTGCAGACCCGGCTGGAAATCGCCAACCTGCATCATGCGATGAAGGATGTGACGATGATCTATGTGACGCATGACCAGGTGGAGGCCATGACGCTGGCCGACCGTATCGCCGTGCTGCGGGACGGGCGGCTGGAACAGGTGGGCACCCCGGCGGAACTGTATGAGCGGCCGAATTCGCTGTTCGTGGCGGGTTTCATCGGCAGCCCGAAGATGAACTTCCTGACCGGGCGCTTTGCGGCGGCTGAGCATTGCACCACCCTGGGCATAAGGTCGGAGCATCTGGCCGTCAGCGATGCGGCAGCGGGCCGCTGGTCGGGTGAGGTGATCCATGCCGAAGATCTGGGATCGGACAATTACCTGTTCGTGCAGATCGGCGCGGATGAGCCCGTGATCGTCCGCCAGCCCGGCAAGCTGACCATCCCGCTGGGCAGCCAGATCGGGCTGACGCCCGACCCCGCCCATATCCACCGTTTCGATGCCGACGGCAAACCCGTCTGCTGACGCTTTCCCTGCCATATCAGGGCTTACGAGGAGAACCCAATGTCCATCCGTGTTACCGTCTGGGGCGAGAACGTCCACGAACACAAGAACCGCACCGTTGCCGAGGTTTACCCCGAAACGATGCACGGCACGATTGCCAAGGCGCTGAACCGCGAAGAGGGCATCACCGCCAGCACCGTGACCCTGCAGGATGCCGATCACGGGCTGACGCCGGAAAAGCTGGCAGAAACCGATGTGCTGATCTGGTGGGGCCATGCCGCCCATGGCGAGGTGCAGGACGAGATCGTGGAGCGGGTGTGCAATGCCGTCTGGGGCGGCATGGGCATGATCTTCCTGCATTCGGCGCATTTCGCCAAACCGTTCAAGCGGCTGATGGGGGCGCCCTGCAACCTGACCTGGCGCGAGGCGGGCGAGCGGGAACGGCTGTGGGTCACCAGCCGCCACCATCCCATCGCCCGTGGTCTGCCCGATCATTTCGAGCTGGAACATGAAGAGATGTATGGCGAGCCTTTCGGCGTGCCGGAGCCGCTGGAAACCGTGTTCGTCAGCTGGTTTGCCGGGGGCGAGGTGTTCCGGTCTGGCCTGACCTATCGGCGGGGCGCGGGCAATATCTTCTATTTCCGCCCGGGGCATGAAACCTATCCCACCTATCACGATGCCAATGTGCAGCGCGTGATCGCCAATGCCGCCCGCTGGGCGTATAATCCGCTGCCGCGCATCGCAGATCCCAGCGCCGCGCCCAACACGCCGGTTGCCGAGGCGCTGGAACCCATCGTGGAGCGCGGCCCGCGCCTGCATCACGAAGGCGAGGAGGGCTATCGCTGATGACCCGTCTTCTGATTGTCGGCACCGGCGGTATGGCGGCGCATCATGCTGCGGGGTTTCAGGCGATTCCGGGGGTAGAGCTGGTGGCGGGGGTGGATACCCGCCCGGCGCAGCTGTCTGAATTCTGTGGCAGATGGGGCATCCAGCACGGATTCACCTCGATCGACGAGGCGCTGGCCTGGGGCGAATTCGATGCGGTGACGAATGTGACCCCCGATGCCGCGCATTGCCCGACCACCCTGCCGTTCCTGAAGGCGGGCAAGCATGTGCTGTGCGAAAAGCCGCTGGCCACCAATGCCGCCGATGCCGATGCCATGGCCGCTGCGGCCCGGGCTGCGGGCGTGGTGAACATGGTGAACCTCAGCTATCGCAATGTCGCGGCGCTGCAGCAGGCCGCCGCCATGGTGCGCGCGGGCGAGATCGGCGAGATCCGCCATTTCGAGGCCAGCTATCTGCAAAGCTGGCTGACGCAGGATGCCTGGGGTGCCTGGGACAAGGAAAGCCAGTGGCTGTGGCGCCTGTCCACCGCGCATGGATCGAAGGGGGTGCTGGGGGATGTGGGGATCCATATCCTTGATTTCACCACCTTCATTGCCGGGCTTGATGCTGCTGAGGTGTCTTGCCGGCTGGCGACCTTTGACAAGGCGCCGGGCGGGCGGATCGGTGACTATGTGCTGGATGCCAATGACAGTGCCACAATGCAGATCGTGCTGAGCAATGGCGCGCTTGGCACGGTGGCGGCGACGCGCTTTGCCTCGGGCCATCACAACGACCTGAAGCTGCGGCTTTATGGCACGAAGGGTGGGTTGGAGGTGCAGTTCGAGCGCAACACTTCGCGTCTGCTGGCCTGCCGTGCCGCCGATCTGGTCAGTGCCAGCTGGCAAGAGGTGGCCTGCCCCGAGGTGCCGAAGATCTATGCGCGGTTCATCGCCGCGATCCGGGGCGAAGGCGTGGCAGAGCCCGATTTCAACCGGGGCGCCGCCTTGCAGCACCTGCTGGACCGTGCCGAAGCCTCCGCCGCACAGGCGGGGCGGAGCCTTGGTCTGTAACCCATAGGAGGATGGCCCGCCCGGTATTTCAGGCGGGCCATCCGGATAGCCTGATGGCAGGACCGCCGCAGTTTCAGGGCAGGGTGGCGGCCATCTGTGCGGGCGCCGGGATTGCGGGCGTCATTGGCCGTGGGGCATGGGCCACGGCAACCCCGGCAGCTTCCAGAAAGCGGGCGACGCGCAGGCTCTGATCCTCGCGCCAGGGGGCAGCGATGATCTGCACGCCAATCGGCAGCGACCCGGAAGCAAAGACAGGCACTGTTGTCACCGGCAGGCCGATGGCAGAAAAGGGCTGGGCCAGCAGGCCAAGGTTGGGGCGCAGCGGCAGATCGCGCCCGGCCAGCCGCAGCAGCTTGCTGCCGCCGGGTGGCGCGGGGCAGGGCGTGGCTGCCGCGATCAGGATATCGACCGAGCGGAACAGCGCCAGCGCCTGATGCAGGCCCCAGTGGCGCACGCGCTGCGCCCGGCTGACCCAGGCTGCGGGCAGAAGCGCGCCGGCCAGAAACCTGTCGCGGGTGTCGGGGTCGAACTCTGCCGCCCGATGGCGCAGCCTTTCAAGGTGAAAGGCGGCGCTTTCGCTGTTGGTGATCAGATATGCCGCCGCCCGCACCGCCTCGGCCGCGTCAAACCGGGCGGGGAGGATCTGGGTTTCTGGCGAGAGCGCAGCAGCCACAGCCGCCACGGCCGCCAGCGCCTCTGGCCCGGCATTGTCCTGAAACCATCCGTCCAGAACGCCAATGCGCAGGCCCCGGATATCTGGTGGCATTGCGGCGGTTGGCGCAGCAGGCCGGTCGGTGCAGGCGTGATCGGCGGGATCAGCGCCTTGCAGCGCGTCATAGGCGAGGGCCAGATCCTGCGCGCTGCGGGCCATGGGGCCCAGATGATCCAGACTATCCACAAAGGGAAAGGTGCCACCGCGCGACAGCCGGCCGTAGGTGGGCTTCAGGCTGAACACCCCGCAAAGCGAGGCCGGGACGCGCAATGACCCGTTGGTGTCGGAGCCGAGCGAGACCGGCGCGATGCCCGCCGCCGTTGCGGCCCCCGATCCCGACGAGGAACCGCCGCTCATCCTTGCCGGATCATGCGGGTTGCGACAGGCGCCGTCATGCGCGTTTTCGCCCGTGAAATCATAGGCATATTCGCCCATGCCCAGGGCACCCAGCAAGACCGCGCCGGCACGGTTCATCCGGGTGACAAGCGTGGCATCCGCCCGTGCGGGCGGGCGGTCACGGTTGATCCTTGATCCGGCCCGCGTGGGCAGGCCTGCAATATCGAACAGGTTCTTGGCGGCAAAGGGCACGCCGGCCAGCGGGCCAAGGGGCAGGCCCGCAGCCCGTGCCGCATCTATGGCCCGCGCCTCTTGCAAGGTACGGGCGGCGGTGACATCGGTATAGGCATTGATCCCGGGATTGAGGGCCTGAACCCTGTCCAGCGCCGCGGTTGACACATCAACGGCGCTGACACGGCCCGCGCGCACGGCGGCGGCAATGACGGCAGCCCCCGCCCAAGGCGACAGCGGATCATCGGTCATGCGTCACCCCAGGCAAGCGATAGACCGGCGCGAGGGCCAGATCATCATCCGCAAGCGGCACCGCCTCCAGAACCGACGCCATCCCGGCCGCGATGCCAAGAAAGCGCCGGACCCCGGGGCGCCAGGTTTCGGCAATGGTCAGCCCGACCATCCCCGAAACCGCGTCGATATAGGCATCCTGCTGCACGCCTGTCATTCCGCCGGATGTGCCGAGGGCGCGTCGGATGCCACCGGCTCGGGTGCGGTTGAAAAGCTGACGGCACCGGCCCGGGCGCAGACCAGCAGGAAGCCCGCGATCAGCACATAGGCCAGCGAGACCATCGGCGTCACGTTGAAGCCCAGCGTCTCGCCGTGCATGAAGCCCAGGAAGGTCATCACCGCGCCTGCCATGGCAAAGGCGGCTGCCATTTCAAACTTGCGTTCGATGATGAAGACCGCGATGGCCGCGAGCACCAGACCCGACAGGATCGCGCCGCTGCCAAAGACCGCCAGCCCTTCGTACAGCACGCCGCCCATCGCCATATTGTCGATCAGCTCGGGCGACATCTGCACCCCGGCGGCGCCCAGCGTGCCGTCGATCAGTGTCTTGGCCCAGGCGGCCAGATGCGGCAGCATCCCCAGAACGATCGCCGGTGCATGGGTGCCGGGCGTGGTCTGGAACGCCTGCGCCCCGATCAGCATCCCGATATACAGCAGGATCGGCGAGATGGCGACGACCGGCACCAGCGCCAGCAGCAGGGCGATGACGCCGAACCAGCACAGCAGTGCGACGATCACCCCGGTTGCCGCAGAATAGCCGATCCGCCCGCCCATCGCCTTCCAGCCTGGATGGCCGATGTAGACGGCATTGATGAAGGGATTTCCCATCAGGCAGCCGATCAGCGAGACCACGCCATCGGCGGTCAATACCCGTGTGGTGGGGAAATGGTCGCCCGCGGCCTCGGCGGATTCGACATTATCCATTGCTTCGACCAGATCATAGATGCCGAAGGGAATGGCCGTCACCAGGATGATGCCCAGGAATTCGAACCCGTTGAACACATGGTCAACCGCGGGGATCGGCAGCGAGAAGCCGAAGCTGGATACCGCAGCGCCCAGGCCTGCGGCGCTGATGCCGCCCACCTCGAACCCCAGAGCGGCGGCACCCCAGGCAATCAGCATCCCGAAGGCGATGGCGACCAGACCTGCGGGGATACCGCGCGGATAGCGGGCGCCGCCGAACCAGGAGACAAGGATGATGGCGAGGCAAACAACCCCGATCACCGGATTCATGAACATCTCAAGCGCCGGGCGCATCGAGATGAAGGCGATGGAAACGCCTGCCAGCGTGCCCAGAAGTGCGGCGCGCGGCGTGACCTTGCGGACCCAGGGCGCGACAAAGCCGCCGATCATCAGGATGAAGCTTTGGAAAAACACCCAGACAAGGCCGGCCTCCCAGCCCCTCACGGGATCACCCGTGGACAGCGAGATCGGCAGCATGATGACAAAGGTGACGACAAACATATGCGGCACCGAAATGCCGGATGGCAGGGCGCAGACATCGCTGCGCCCGGTTGCCTGCGCCAGCCTGTAGGCCAGCCAGGCATAATAGCCGGTGGACAGCAGCATCATCAGGCCAAGCGCGGGCAGGATGCGCCCGAAAACGATCTCGTCGGGCATCTGCAGCACGAAGCGCAGCAGCCCGGTCAGCACCAGAATATTCACCAGAATATTGGTGCCAAAGCCGAAAAGGGCGTTCCAGTCGCCCGGTGTCCAGAGTCTTGGCGTGGTCTGCATAGGCTCTCTCCGCGATGAGGGTTGAGGTCAGGCCGCCTGTGCGGCGCGGTCCAGGGCAGTGACAAAACAGGTGGCGTCGCTGACCCAGCCGAAAATTCCGCCCTGGGCCTTGATCATCTCCAGCCCGATCCGGTGGAATTCGGGGAAATACGAGGCGCAGGCATCGGCAAGGGCGACACAGCGATAGCCACGGTCATTGGCTTCGCGGATCGTGGTATGGACGCAGACCTCTGTGGTGACGCCGCAGACGATCAGCGTGTCGATGGCATTGTTGCGCAGAAGCTGTTCCAGATCGGTCTGGTGGAAGGCGCCTTTGCCGGGCTTGTCGATCACAGGTTCGCCTTCTGCGGGGGCAAGGGCCTGCACGATGTCATGGCCCGGTTCGCCCCGGATCAGGATGCGCCCCATCGGGCCGGGGTCGCCAATGCGTTTGGACGGCGCGCCGCGGTCGATCTTGGCGCGGGGCGCATCCAGCAGATCGGGGCGATGGCCTTCGCGCGTATGGATCACCAGCATCCCGGCCCCGCGCGCCGCTGCAAGCGCCGCCTGACAGGGGCCCACGGCCGCCTGCAACAGCGATACGTCATTGCCCAGCGTTTCCCCGAAACCGCCGGGTTCCAGAAAGTCGCGCTGCATGTCGATGATGACAAGGGCGCATTGCGATGGGGCAATCTGGATCGGGCCGGGTTCGGCCGGCAGCAGAACCGTGGTCATCGGTGAGGCTCCTTTCGGGAAAGGGCTTGACAGCCAGAGGGGCAGACCCGCCACGATGCAGGTGCAGCATGAGGTGCGGAGGCAGAAAGATGGATGGTTTCGACAGCATGGCCGTGGCGCAGCAGATCCGCGCCGAATTCGACAGGTACGAAGCGGCCCTTGTCGGCAATGATGTGGCGGCGCTGATCGGATTTTTCCGCGCCGATGCGCAGGCCATCCGGATGATGACCGGCAGCGGGCTGTATGGCATCGACGAAATCGCGGCCTTCCGCAAAAGCCGCGATGCCAGTGATATGGCGCGCGATCTGTTGCGGGTAGAGATCCGGGTTCTGGCCGCTGATATCGCGGTGGCCACCGCCGAATACCGGCGGACGGCCTCGGGTCTGAAGGGCGCGCAGACGCAGGTGTGGCAACGGGGGGCGGAGGGATGGAAGATCGCCTGCGCCCATGTCAGTCTGGAAAGCTGAGGCGATCATGGCGCCGCCTCGGCCAGGACGTGGCGCCAGTTGCCAAAGGCGCTGACATCTTCGGCCAGGCCGGTGGCCGCGGCCTCGCAGAGAAAGCCCTTGGGGGTGGTGCCATCGGCCAGGCGCAGGGTGCCGATGCTGAGGGGGGCCGGGATACCGGCCATGAAGGTGCCGAACTGCGCGATGGGCAGGGCCCAGACCTCGACCGCGATCGCGGTGCCGCCTGATGGGATGCGCAACAGCCCGGGGCGCCGGGGTGGCCCCCCCGGCAGGCTGAACAGCTGGTATTCCGGCAGGGTCGACACCTGGCGCAGGAAGCGGCCCCCCAGCCGCGTCAGCTCGGGGTTGAGCGGAAGCCCTGACATATGGGCACCGCAGACGGCCACCTCTATCTCGTCGGGCCAGGCTGCACCATCGGCGGGGCGCAGGGCCGGGGGCACGGGCCAACCGGTGGCGCCCAGGCTGCGCGTGCCCCATTGTTCGATTTCGGCGCCAAGTGCTGCCAGCATCGCATCCCTGCCGTCTTGCGCCAGCAGTGTCACGCCACCGGGCCTGCCGTCGCTGCGCGCCGGGGCGGGCACTGCCAGACCGCAAAGCCCCAGAAGATTGGCAAAATTGGTATAGGTGCCCAGCCGGCTGTTCGGCCCGATGGGATCGGCCTCCAGTTCTTGCAGGGTCGGGAACGTGGGGATCGACGGCACGCAGAGCATGTCCAGCCCATCCAGCACGGGCTGCACCGCACGCCGCAGCGCCGCCATGCGATAGAGATCGCGGAAGGTGTCGGTCGCCGTCATCCCCTCGGCCCGGCCGACAATCTGGCGGATCACCGGCAGAACGGCCTCGGGCGTGGTATCCATCAGCGGGCCGACCACGGCGTGCCGCTCGGCCACCCAGGCGCCGGCGTAAAGCATTTCGGCAATGGCGAAGAACGGGGTGAAATCAACCTCCACCACCGTGGCGCGTGTGCGCAGCCTGTCGCAGGCCGCATCAAAGGCGGCTTGCTGTGCCGTATCGCCGAAAAACCGGATCGTCGCGGCACTGGGAACGCCGATGCGCAGCGTATCGGGCAGCTGCGCCACGGGTGGCGCGGCGACAGGCCGGGCATAGGCATCGGCGGCATCATAGGCACAGGCTGCCCGGAACACGGCATGGGCATCTGCCACGGTCAGCGCAAAGACCGATACGGCATCCAGCGTCCGGCAGGCGGGCACGACACCCGAAGTGGACAGCGCGCCGAGGCTGGGCTTCAGCCCGACGATATTGTTCAGCGCCGCAGGCACCCGGCCTGATCCCGCCGTGTCGGTGCCCAGCGAAAAGGCCACCAGCCCGCGCGCGACCGCCACCGCCGAACCTGATGATGATCCGCCCGGCACGATTAGCGGATCCAGCGCGTTGCGCGGCACCGGCCAGGGGGTGCGGACACCGACGAGCCCGGTCGCGAATTGATCAAGATTGGTCTTGCCGACTGGCAGCGCCCCCGCCGCCCGCAGCTGCGCCACCACGAAGGCATCGCGTTCCGCCATATAGGCAAAGGCCGGGCAGGCGGCCGTGGTCGGGCAGCCCGCCACGTCGATATTGTCCTTGACCGCGAAAGGTATGCCCCAGAGCGGGCGGCGGCTGTCATACGCACCAAGGGACTCGGCTTCGGCCAGCAGGCGTTCGGTGTCGATCAGATGCAGGAAGATGCCGGGATCATCCGCCGCGGCCACACGCCGGGCAAATTCTGCCATGACATCGGCGGGGCGCAGCCCGGACGCATAGGCCCGGTGCAGTTCGGGTAGTGTGAAGGCGAGGCTTTCGATCATCTGCTGCCGCCGCCTGATATGGCCTGTATATCCGGTGTCATCCATGGCCCCCAAATCCTGTCATTCCCGCAGCAGGCATTGCCTTTGCTGCACTGCAGAAGGTTGAGGCTGTTTTGCGCTGAAATCTAATGCTATGTTTTCAGCACGATGCTGCGATTTTCGCAGCGCTGTCGTGAAAGGTATTGCAGATGAAATACTTGCACGCCTATTCGTTGATTCACGACGTTGCCCGTGCCGGTTCGATCCGCAAGGCGGCCGAGGATATGAACATCACTTCCTCGGCCCTGAACCGCCAGCTTCAGCGGCTGGAAGAAGAATTCGGCACCCAGATCTTCGAACGATTGCCGCGCGGTGTGCGACTCAACCCCGCCGGGGAGCTGCTGTTGCAGCATGTGCGCAGCCAGAGCGCGGATCTGGACCGGGTGCGCAATCAGGTGGCGGATCTGTCGGGCGAGCGGCGCGGCCATGTGACCATCGGTTGCAGCCAGGGCCTGAACCCGCTGTTCCTGCCCGAGCAGATCGCCCGCTACCGTGCCAAGCATCCGGGCGTTACCTTCAGCGTCCGCCTGCGGGATCGTGCCGCCGCCGAGCATGACCTGCGCACCTTTTCCAGCGATATCGCGCTTGTGTTCGAGCCTGTTCATCTGGTGGATTTCGAGATCCTGAAGGCCGTTCCGCAGCCTGTCTGCGCCGTGATGGCGGCAGATCATCCGCTGGCGCAGAAACCGGGGCTGCGGCTGCGCGATTGCCTTGGCCTGCCACATGTCATTCCGACGGCCGAATATGGGGTGCGGCATCTGCTGGAGCTGGCGACGCGCGGCAAGTCACGCCGCCTCAACCCGGTCATCGAGGCTGACAGTTTCGAGCTGATGCGCCGCTATGTGCTTTATGAAAAGGCGATCTGCTTTCAGATTCCGATCGGGTTGCAGCCCGGCGGTGATCCGCGGCTGGTCGTGCGCGAGCTGGACAGGCGCGACCTGCCGGTGGGTATGCTGCTGCTGGGCCAATTGCGGGGGCGCACCTTGCCGGTGGCTTCGGCCAAGTTCGCACAGCAACTGGCCGCGGCGCTGGAAGCGTTCGACTGACATGGGGACGCGCCAAGGTTGCCTGCCGGATCACCGCAGGTGCCGGGATTGGCTGGCCCATAAGCGCTGAGGCAGCGGCAGTTCACATTTGACCGGGTTCCTGCCGCGGGATCCCGAATTCTCCGCTCACGGCGGCCAGATGGTCGTGGAATTCGTCGATCAATGCGGCGCGGGGGCTTTTCTGCCGCTGGATCAACCCGATCTGGCGGTAGGTCGGCGGGTCACCGAAGGGCAGGCAGAGCATATCCTGCCCGGCGTCGATGACGGCAATACGCGGCACGACCGACACGCCCAGACCGTTGACCACGCAGGCGGTGATGGCGGCGATGGTATCCATTTCTGCGATGTCGTTCAGCGGCAGGTTCATCCGGCCCAGCTCTGTTTCGATCAGCCGGGCCAGCGGCACATTCGCGCGAAAGCGGACATAGGGGTGGCTGACCAGAATTTCCTCGACCCGCCGCTCTGCCGTGCCGGGCGGGGCGATGACCACCAGTGGTTCGCTGATGAACGGGCGCCAGAGCAGCTCGCGCGAGCTGACGCTGTTTTCTGCGACCATGGCCGTATCCAGCCGCCCCGCGATCACATCCTGCATCATGCCTTCGGAGGTGGCGACACGCAGGTTGATCTTCAGCCCCGGATGATTGGCCGTCAGCCGCGCAATGGCGCGGGGCAGCAAGCCGATGGCGCTGGTGCGGACCGACCCCACGGCGAAAGTGCCGATCACCGACCGGCCAGAGATCGCGTCGATCGCATTTTCGGCGGCGCGAACCAAAGCCTCTGCCGCTTCGACCATCTGCAGCCCGGCCGTCGTC
>Ga0075012_10003966_pt1 | contig 13891 bp, 13 predicted proteins | sample All_14_2_FD_71474 | JGI IMG/M metagenome (GOLD analysis project Ga0075012, IMG submission 71474) | Freshwater microbial communities in response to fracking from Pennsylvania, USA - Allegheny Zone_MetaG_DW_15 | ecosystem: Environmental > Aquatic > Deep subsurface > Groundwater > Drilled... | reverse complement strand
TTGCCGATCACCAAGCCATGTTCGTTGACGCCCATTTCTGCGCCCCACATCCAGAACGGTTTGGAAAGAAAGACCGCATGGGTGTGTGCCACTTGGGGAATTTCAATGTACGTGCATTTCACCTTGCTTCCTGCGGCATGGTCTGCGGCGGGGACGTGAATAAGGTGCTGCCCCTCGTTGGGTGGGCGGTCTGAATTTTTCCCGAATACGGCTATGCCATTGGTAGTGGCGAGTTTGGTAGCGATGAGAGTGTCACACATAGCTGTTCAATGTCCTTCTCAAGTGGCGATTTTCCGAATTATATCTTGTTCCATACCGCTGCATGCATCTTTACCCGCACACGTACACGAGCATCTGCATTGGACGAAGCCCACAGCGACGAGGTTTTTCGGTACACAGTCTCTTCCAATTTTTCAAAACCTTCCCATTCGGTTTCCATGAACTCTTTCATTTCAGAGGGAGTATCCCAATAATAAAAGTAGGGAAATTCTTCTGCTGTTTTTTGGATGAACCATCCGCGGGCTTCTACTTCTCTCATAGCTTGATTCGCCGCCGCATCATCGGCAACACCAACAGACAGATCGCTCAACCTACCCGACACCTGCCAGCCCGCCGAAGAGACAACCTCCACCGACCACGAATCCTCCAACGGACGTAGGTCGAGCAGAGTTCCATTTGGTTTGAGAACCCTGTGAATTTCACTCAGAGCATGCACCATGCTCTCATGTTCCAGTCATCAGAGCGACCAGGCGAGGATGGCAATATCAAATGTTTCTTTCGAGAAGGGAATGTAACGCGCACTTGCACCTGTGAATTTTATTTTTGGATGCAGGTCAATGGGACAGTCTGCTCGGGCGATGCGTAAGGCAGAATGGTCAGAATCAAACCCAATGGTTAGTGAAGAGGCGGAGGCGTATTTGAACGTCAGCCGCCCTTCACCACATCCAACTTCCAAAACGCGTTTGTTTTGAAAGTCGATCAGGCTGTGCAGTTTTTTTGCTTCGAGGTTTTCGGGGTCTTTTTGAAGAGACATTTATTGATTCGTCTTTTTGGTCGCTTTGACCGATTCTGTGATGATCTCTTTTAGGACGGCTTTGTCCACATCTGCCAGTTTTTTGATGTAGAGGCACACTTTTGAAGTGGTATGTTTGCCGAGTTTCTTAAGTAGTTTTTCATAGTTTTCTAAACTCGGGTCGATGTAAAGGGTGAGGTATTGCTTACGTGGCGAAAAACCGATGATAGGCCAAGGCAGTTGACTGCCGTTGGCATAGGTCATCATATATTCGCCAAAGCCGATAATGCTTGTGCCCCACATAGCCGGTTCGTCTTTGGCAGCTTGCTTCATCATCTTGGATATCTCGAAGCAGTCTGTGCGCACTTGTTCATTTGCTAAAGAATTGATGAAATCTTCGACGCTTGCATCGTTCTTTTTTGTTTTTGGTTCTGATGCTTTGGCCATTTCTAAATCCTTTCATACTCATGAACGAATAAACTGATTGTATTTTAGCCTATTTGTTCTAGGAACCAAAGGAATTAATCGCTCAATATCTTGAAATGGATTTGTGGTGCTTTTCGTTCTACAACTTTCTCAGAAGCCAAGGCAAGCCGTAATAGGGTAACTTCATCCCAGGCGCGACCCATTGCCTGCAGACCGATGGGTAAGCCCTTTTGCGTGTATCCAACAGGGAAGGTAATGGCAGGTAAGCCGGTTAAATTTCCTGCTGTAGCGAAGCGCATAATTTCCACGGTGGTGCTCAAATCAGAGTCGCCATCAGGCAAGGCACCCTTCTTGATCTCAGGTGCGGCAATGGCAGTGGTGGGGGTGAGAATAACATCCACTTCTTTGAAGGCGTTATTGAAATGACGGATCATTCGCGTGCGAATGCGCTGCGCTTTGACATAATCATCCGCGTTGAATTTTCGCCCAAGAGCAAGGTTGATGCGTACATCCAAACCATGTTTTTTGTGATGCTTGTCGTACGTCGCACTCATACCTTGTACCATCTCGCTGACGATGGTCACCGTATGGGCAATGCGATTTGCTTCAAGGTTTGGGATGACGATCTCTTTGATCTCACAACCCATCTCTTCGAATTTCTTGAGCATGGCATTGCATGCATCTACCACTTCTTTTTCTGCATGTTCAAACCATTTGCGATAAATGCCGATCTTGAGTCCCTTCAAGTTGACATCATCCCAGCCGTTCAAGGTGGGTAAAGGTTGGTGCAAAGAATTCTCGTCTTTCAGGTCAGGTCCAGCCAAAAGGGCGTAGGCTAGGGCAACATCAGCGGCTGTTCCCGCAATGGGACCGATATGCGCTACGCTCCAATCTAGAGGGAATGCACCATGTTCACTGATTCGTCCAAATGTAGCTTTCAAACCGACCAAGCCACAGAATGCCGAAGGGATGCGGATCGAGCCGCCTCCGTCTGCACCGATGGCAACGGGCACAAGTCCTGCTGCAACGGCGGTGGCAGAACCGCTTGAACTTCCACCTGTGAAATGATCGGGGTTGTACGGATTGCGTGTCGTACCATGATGTGGATTCAGCCCAAAGACGTTGATGCCGATCTCATGCATATTCGTCTTGCCAACCAGCATTGCACCGACTTTGCGTAAACGCGCAGCCACTTCCGAATCTTCTTTTGCGGGTGATTTCCCCAAAAACGAAGTGCCGACTGTGGTTGGGTAGGGTGTCACATCCAATTCATCTTTGATCGCCACCGGCACACCATCAAAGATGCTGAGCGGCTTTCCGTTTTTGTATCTCTCTGTCGATTCGCGTGCCTGCCGCATCACATCATCGCGGTTCACGGCTATGAATGCCCGCAGAGGCGCATCAGACTTGTCACTGGCTTCGATGGCATCTAGTACTTTCTTTGCCACTTCTTCGGGGGTGGTCGATCCGTTGCGATAAGCGTTTGCGTAATCAAATATCGTCGCAAACTGAAAGCCCATTCCTTGAGGAGCAGATTGCGGCCATTCATGTTCGGGTATGGAAGCTGATTCGCGTTGCAGTTCGCCAGTGTAATGGATCGGGTGATGAGTGGGCGCTTCATCGAAATGCTGTTTACGCAGCCAAGTCAATCCCGCGCTTTCGAACAAGCTGGGAATCAACGCGCTTTGCAAAGGTCCTTCCACCAAAGAAGCAAATAACTTCAACGCCCCACCCGCTAGATACGGCAACTTCACTGACTTGAGATCATACTCGTCGCTCATGGATTCACCTCGTTAGACTACCAGCACTTTCGACCCGCGAATTTTACCTTGCTTCATTTCGACCAAAGCCGTATTGGCGTACCCGCCGTTGATGTCTCGCCCCGTCGCTTTAAATGTGGACAAAGATTTTCCCGTCCGCCGATCTCGTCCAACTCGGCGTGACAGACTCCGCAGCGGGTGACGCATAGTAGGACTTCGCCCGGAGTGAGAGTCAGCTCGGGGTGTTGAACCAGCTTCAAAGGAGTCTGAAGCGGTTCTACATCCCCGAGTGCTTCCCTATCCCGTACCGAATTGACGGTCGCCCGCATCGCCCAAACCAGGGACGATATACGCGCGTTCGTTGAGATGGTCGTCAACGGCGGCGACGTAGATATCAATGTCGGGATGTGCGGTTTGCATGGCTTTAATGCCTTCTGGCGCAGCGATCAACCCGACGAATTTGATCTTGGTCACTCCCCAACGTTTGAGCACTTCGGCAGTTGCCGTAGCAGAACCGCCTGTTGCAAGCATGGGATCAAGGATGAGACAGACGGCGACGCGCGGCTGGATGGGGAGTTTGTTGTAATACTCTACAGGCTTAAGGGTTTTTTCGTCGCGGTACAAACCGATGTGCCACACTTCGGCACTGGGCATTAATTCCCAAATGCCTTCCACCATTCCCAACCCTGCGCGCAAAATGGGCACAAGACCGATCTTTTCTTGCAATTGGTGGGCTGTCATTTTTTGCAGCGGAGTTTCGATCTCTACGGGTGTGGTGGCAAGGTCGGCGGTGGCTTCATATGCAAGAAGTCCCGCGATCTCTCTTACAAGTTCGCGGAACTTCTTGGGTTCGGTCTTCTTATCGCGCAGACGGGAAAGTTTGTGGGCAACGAGCGGGTGTTTAGATGCGTAAACGTTAGACATGAAATATTCTCCAAAATGAGTTGACCAATTATACCCAGCAGTACGGGCATTTTATAGCCGTAAAAGTGATGTTTGTCCCGTGACTTTACCGGGCGGTTTCGTTACACTGAGAAAAAGGAGTTCGTATGAATGGAAATGATTTTATGGCGTGGGTACTGCGCTCGCCATTGCATGGCATATTGAGCAAAGGCATGATGCTTATCACGGTCGCTGGGCGCAAGACTGGAAAAAAATACACATTACCCGTCGAATATTTTGAAGCCGATGGTTTTCTATGGATTGTCACCAGCCGCAATCGAACTTGGTGGCGCAACTTGCAGAGCGGAGCCAGTGTGGAACTTCTCCTCAAGAATCAACCTGTAAGCGCGTATGCCAACCTTGTGACCAATCTTGAACAAGTCGAAACGCATTTGCTTGATTATGTGCGTCATACTCCGACGGCGGCGAAGGTAATGGGGCTTCGCATGGAGAATAAAATGCCAAACGCCGAAGATCTTACCCGAGAGGCTCAAAAGCGGCTTTTCGTCCGCATTCAATTAGCGAAATAGCACGAACGGCAGCACACCCAGCATTGCACACGCAATAAACCCAATGACAAAAACTGTCAGGCAAGTTGGAAGAAGCCAGCGGATCCACGTCCATGCTGCGTAGGTATTCCATGCTTTGATGACGAATGGTTGGGCTTTGCGGAGAAGGTCTGGCGCCTCTTTTTCGAAACTTGGGCTTGGTTTTACCTTCGGCGGCTTAACCTCCGCTGTGGGCTTTGCCTTCACCCGCATCTCCGCTGGGATGGTCAAATTTGCACCGCAATAGGTGCATGCCATCTGGCTGACTCCCGGCAGAGGTTCGTTGGGTCCGCCGCATGCTGAACAATGAAAGGATTCTGTCATGGCGGCAATTATATAGCCGAAAAAACATGGACGGCTCAACGCCGTCTATGTTTGATGTTTAGAATGAGCTGAATACAGACCAAAGAGTTCCACCAACTATCAGCAGAACCACCAACATAATGAAGCCCGTGATCAAACAGCTAAAGCCAAATGACCAGGCAGTGATCTTTTTTGCGGTATCTGTGTAACTTTGGACCATAGGCGCATAGGCGTTCATCACGCTGTTCGTGTATGCACTTACATCATAGACCTGTGAATTTGCCAATCCTTCCACCGTGCGGCGGGCATCCATTTCGCTGATGCTGGAGAAGCTCATGTATTTTTGAACTGCTTCTTCCTTTTTACCGGCTTGAGCAAGCTGCACGACTTGCGACCATTGCGCCCCATAACCCATCATCGAGTTCATATCCATGCCGAACATGCTATTGTTATTAGATGAGGTCTGAGTCTGTGAAGAAGCAGCTGGCTTTCTCAAATTTTCAGGGATGATCACAGAGCTCCCGCAGTAAGGACATCTGGCTGTGCTTTCCCCAGTGGGCGGGTCAATGGGACCTCCGCAGCTGGGACATTTGATCAACTTCATGGTGTATTCAGACATGGCAATTCTCCTCGGGTTGGCGATGCAGGGATTATACGCTTGGCGTTTTTAGGGCAAAGGTGCCATTCGTACTATTTCGGATTAAAATCAACGCCAGACCAACTTATAGAGGAGACGTTCATGACCGAACAGTTTACGTTTGGCGGTGAGATCGTTTGGAGACCTACACAAGCGCAAGCGGAGGGTGCAAACCTAACCACTTTTATGCGTACATGGGATGTCAAAGATTTTGATGCATTAATGCAAAGGTCCACGCAAGATATAGCATGGTTTACAGAAGCTGTCTTTAAGTTTTTAGATGTTCGATTTTATGAGCCGTATTCGAAAGTTGTTGATCTGAAGGATGGCATCCACTTCCCGACATGGTGTGTAGATGGGAAGATGAATATTGTTTTTAACTGTGTTGAGAAATGGGCTGAAAATAAAGAAGAAAAGGGAAAGATCGCCATTGCATTCGAAGGGGAAGAGGGAAATACAAAAACACTTACCTATGATGAATTGAATAAAGAGATCAATAAGACCGCCAATGCTTTGCGTGCTTTAGGGTTAGGCAAAGGCGATGCCATCGGCATCTTCATGCCCATGACGCCTGAGATCGTAGTGGCTTTACTTGCAATTGCTAAGATCGGGGGAATTATCCTGCCGTTGTTCTCTGGCTATGGGGCTGGTGCCATCGTCTCACGCATGGTGGACGCGGAAGCAAAAGCCCTCTTCGCAGCAGATGGAGCCTTCCGACGTGGCAAGGCTGTGGAGATGAAATCCATTGCTGATGAGGCGGCGGAACAGATACCTTCGTTAAAATATATGATCGTTTTGAAACGGACAGGGCAGGATGTAAAGATGAACGATAGAAGGGATCATTGGTGGCATGAGCTTGTGGATGTGCAAAGCGATGTCTGTGAAACCGAAAAGACAGGCGCTGAAGATCCCTTGATGGTAATTTATACCTCCGGCACCACGGGCAAGCCGAAGGGCGCTTTACACACGCATTGCGGATTTCCCATCAAAGCGGCACAAGATATGGCATTCGGTACAGACGTCCACCAAGGTGATGTCATTTATTGGATGACGGATATGGGCTGGATGATGGGTCCATGGTTGGTGTTTGGGAGTTTGATCCTCGGTGCGACGATGTTCCTCTACGATGGCGCACCAGATTTTCCAACACCAAGCCGGCTTTGGGAGTTGGCTGAGAAGCATAAGATCAATCAAATGGGCGTTTCGCCGACGTTGATCCGTTCGTTGATTCCGCATGGGGATGAGCATTTCAAGAAGCATGATCTGTCTTCGCTGAAATGCTTTGCGTCTACTGGCGAGCCGTGGAACCCCGACCCGTGGATGTGGTTATTTGAGAAAGTGGGCGGCGGGCGGATTCCTATCATCAACTACTCTGGCGGGACGGAAATCTCTGGCGGAATTGTGATGGGCAATATGTTGCTGCCGCTTAAACCCTGCGCCTTCTCCGCTCCCTGTCCGGGGATGGATGCAGATGTGGTGGATGAGAACGGCAAGTCAGTTCGGAATGTGGTGGGCGAGCTGGTCATTAAAGCACCATGGATTGGAATGACGCGCGGTTTTTGGAAGGATAAACAGCGTTATCTTGATACATATTGGTCTCGTTGGGAGAATATTTGGGTACATGGCGATTTTGCCGCGGTGGATGATGACGGCTTATGGTATATCCTTGGGCGCTCGGATGACACGATTAAGATTGCCGGCAAACGCTTAGGTCCGGCAGAGGTTGAGTCGATCCTCGTTCGGCATGAGTCCATTGTGGAAGCGGCGGCGATTGGGGTGCCGCACGAGGTCAAGGGGAGTGAACTGGTTCTTTTTGCAGTGACCAAGCCCGGGGTAGAGCGAAGCGCGGCTCTTCGTCAGGAGTTGCATGAGATGGTTGTGGCAGAGATGGGCAAACCGCTCGCGCCGAAAGCTATCCTATTCGTGAACGACCTGCCCAAGACACGTAATGCCAAAGTGATGCGTCGAATGATCCGCGCGGCGTATTTGGGTCTGGAGCTGGGGGATACTTCATCGTTAGTGAATCCACAAGCGGTGGAGGAGATCAGAAGATCGAAATAAAATTGCATTGCATTGAGGCGTGACCTGGTTGGCATGTTAGCCAGCCAGTTTTTTTATCTTTCAAACTGATTTCTCACCTTTTCCTAAAAACCAATTTGCGAGCCCACTGGGTATAATTATTAAGTCTCGCAACTTGCGGGAAAAGGAGTTTGAATGAAAAACGTTCGAAGTGTGATACTGGGTGTGACCGTTTTGTTGGCGGTCATCCTAACTTCCTGCGGATCGCCAACACCTGAGGTGGTAACGGTTGTGGTGACGGCCACATCGGCGCCGGCAACCGAAGCGCCCACAGTGTTGCCAACCCAGCCTCTCGCACCAGTGACGCTTGGCGGACCGCAAGGCGGTGAAACGATCAAATGGATCGACGGCAGCTCGCTGGTTTATATTCCAGCTGGGACGTTCACCATGGGGTATGGCGGTGATGCCCCCGTTCACAGTGTTTCACTGGATGGGTATTGGATCCAACAGACCAAGGTGACAAATGAAATGTTCAACCTGTGTGTGAAGGCAGGCGCTTGTACTTCACCGAATCAGGAATTGGGCGGACCAGTCTTTACCAACCCTGGTTTTGCCAGTAACCCGGTGGTGGGTGTCACTTGGGATCAGGCACAGGCGTATTGTTCATGGATCCAGGGCAGCCTGCCAACCGAAGCCCAATGGGAAAAAGCTGCACGTGGAGCGAATGGTAATCTTTATCCGTGGGGCAGTTCGGCACCAACTTGTGACCTGTTAAATTTCTCCAACTGTTACGGACGCACCACCAATGTCAAAACCTATGAAGCGGGGAAGAGCCCGTTCGGGGTGTTTGATATGGCTGGGAATGTGTTCGAATGGGTGTATGACTGGTACGATGCCGCATATTATGCATCCTCGCCTGCTGATAACCCAACTGGTCCGCAGACCGGGCAATATCGCAGCATTCGCGGCAGTTCTTTTGAAACCGCTGAAGAGCAGGTGGACCCTGCCATTCGCCGTTTCAACGAGCCGACCGATAGCGGGCGTGATGTTGGTTTCCGTTGTGCAGTGGCCAACCCGCAGCCGTTTGCACCTTATTGTCAGTTGACGGCACATGTGCCTGCGAATCAATTGGACTCTTCCACAAGTTGTGCGCTGCCAGAAGGTGTGGTGGTCAACCAATACTGCCAGAATGGCGATGGGTATGGTGTGGTGCAGATCTCCTTTGATGCAACTTGGGAGGAACGCGGTACACGTATTCAATGTCAGGAAGTGGTTGAAGGCGGTTTGCGGACTCTTGTATGTAAAGGTCCGCGTGGAATTGAGTCGACCAATGAGGTGATGGTCTGTAACCCGGCTTGTACCAATCAGCCGGATGTGAGCAGCTTGAATGCGTTCTGTGATGCGGGGTACACGCTCGACCCAACGACCGGGAAATGTACGTACACCCCGATCCTTTCTCAGCCTGCGGCGGGTGGATGCCCGCTTGGGTATGTGACGGTTCAACGCGGCGATCAGCAGGTGTGTGCGGTTGGTCCGGGACCGGATAACTCGTGCCCGATCGGTTTGTATTTTGATGATCTGGCTGGGATGTGCGTGCCGCCCAATGGTGAAACGAATGCACCATTTGGAATCGATGACCCAACCCTTGCTTCACAAACTTATGCAGGGTGTGCCATGGGCTTTTCTTATAACGAGAATTTCCAGTGCTGTCAGCCTGCAGCTGGAGCGACTCCACCCAGTTGTGCACCGGGCTTCACCTTTGACGAGAATTCAGCGGCTTGTGTGCCTGTACTCGAAGAGGCGTTGAATGGCACTGGTTGTATCGCAGTGCGTGTGAATACGGTGAAGTGCGTTCAGCTTGAGGATAAGGTTTGTGCGCCGATCGACTCGGAAGCTCGTTGTGTGGCAAACTTGAACTGTAAGTGGAATGAACCTGCAGATGCTTGTGAGCCGAGAGTAAAGCCTTAGTTCGTTGAATTTGTTTTAGACATTGCGCCCGCCCGTGAATAGGTTCACGGGCGGGTTTGATTCTGACCATTAACCTTTGTTGCCCCAGTACCAAATGGTGGGTCGTATGCTAAGACAAATGGGTGATGTAAGAATATATCTTCTTCAATTGTTGCTCGTTATACTACTTGAGTTCTTAGAACTTGAAAGTGAATCCGTTTTATTTTTATTGAAAAGGAGTGAGACATGAAGAAACTATTGTTGATCGTTTCGGTGATCACCGTGTTTTCTCTGGCTTTGGGAGCGTGTGGTCCTTCCGCTGCTACGGCTACAGAGGAGGCAGGGCAAACCGAAGCCGCACCACCTTCTGGTCAGGAAGGAGCCGCGGGCTTGAGTGATGCGCCTGCCACTGAAGCGCCGACGGATGTTCCCATCAAGACCGTGGACTTGGTCGGTCCGCCAATGGAAGTGGGTTCCAAGTATATGTTCGTAGATGGAACCGTGTTGGTGGCTGTTCCGGGTGGTGAATTTACCATGGGGTATAACTTCGCCGATAACCCCGAGCGCAAGATCACTGTGGGTGATTTCTGGGCGTATGCCACCAAGGTGACCAATCGCCAGTATGCCATGTGTGTTGCGGCAGGGAAGTGTACTCCGCCCGACCCTGAGAAGGCTCCTAATTTCGGTGTTGTGGAATTCACGAACTTTCCCGTTACGGGTGTGACCCATACACAGGCGGCAGAATACTGCGGTTTCGTGAAGGGACATTTGCCCACCGAAGCTCAGTGGGAAAAACTGGCGCGTGGCCCTGAGGCGAATATCTTCCCGTGGGGCAATGGCGCTCCGAGTTGCGGACTGACCAACTATGCGTTGTGCAAGGGACAAACCACCTCTGTGAATGATTACCCAACCGGCAAGAGCTATTACGAAGCCTGGGATATGGCTGGTAATGTGCGCGAATGGGTGGCAGATTGGTATAGCCCGGTTTATAACGTGGAGAATCCCGTGGCAGACCCGCTCGGACCGGAACTGGGTGAGAAGCGTTCGGTGCGCGGCAGCAGCTACGCCGACAGCGCGAACATCACCATTGCGGCTCACCGCTTCTCGCTTGACCCGAATGAGACCAGTGAAGACCTTGGTTTCCGCTGTGTGGTCAACGAGCCTGATCCTTCGACGCTTTTTGCTCCGTGGTGTGAATTGATCGGTTATGCCGGTATGGGACCCGACGGTTCGCCCGCTCAATGTACTCCGGAAGTGAAGTGTAACAATGTGAATATCTCGGTTTCGCAGTTCTGTGAGCCGGGTCAGCAATCGTATTCTGTTGTGACGTTGGAAGTGGTGGATACGCCGCCATCAAGTTGGGATTCGAACCCTCCAGCGGGCTGCAGCCCCATTGATGAAACGGCAGAGAAGAAGAAATATCTCTGTACAGTGGATAGCTCGGCTTCTGCCACTGGCTCTTGTGAAGATACGGTGAAGTGCGCGGCGACCTGCCCCATGAATTACAACAAAGTTGGTGACTCGTGTGTTTGGGATGGCAGCGGTACCAGTGGCACCGAATGTTTGCCCGGCGCGACCTATGACCCGCTTACTCAATGTTGTACGGCGACCCCCGGCTCGGGTGTGGACTTTGGCTTGTGTCCGGCTGGTTTCTATGATGTGAACGGTGTTTGTGTGCCGAACCCGAAGGGAACGATCAAGACCGTTTCTACGGTTGTGGATGTGATCGATAACTGTTCTCCGCCAACCGATGACCCAGGTAATCCCGGTGATGATCCTGGTGACCCAGGTGGTGGTGACCCAGGTGGTGGCGGATGTGTTCCAATACAATGTAAAACTTACGAAGTTTTTGACATGGCTACCTGTTCATGTATTCCGTAATTGAATGAGGTGTAGAAAAAAACAAGCCCCAACATTTGTTGGGGCTTGTTTTTTTCTATTAAGGAATGGATTTTTCAAAGATATCCCAGGAGGGTGGGGTTATCTGCCCGCAGCCAATCAAGTTAGTGGATGTGTCTTCTTTGGAAGATAGTTGAAAATAAAATATATTCTCGTTGTCTTGCAGTATTGTGATACTTAACCATTCTGGAATTTCGAGCAGGTCCGCTCGAATGATGTCGGGGATGGTCGTATTGCGATTTTCAACCAATATCGTATGAAACCCTCTGCCCACAAGGTATTTCCAACGCAAGTCAGATGAATTAAGAGATGCGAAATTATTTAGTTCCTCTGTTGTAGAAGCGCATTGGATCAGGTCAGGACGCAGCCAATATCGGTGACGGGTGTATGTGAAGACCCTTACGCCAAGAGGCAATTCATTATTGACTTGGTCGGTAATCAAACAACGCATGGTTTCATTGCTGCAGTTTGCCTCTCCCGTAGCGATCTGTCGGAGAGTACTTCCTGTTTCAAGCGGATAACTGACATAGCCAAGGACTGTGTAAACGACAAAAATGATTACAGGAACTTGTACAAGCCGTTCATTGAAGTTGCCAATGGAGGCATAGTCTGTGGCGGCTTTGGCTACTGGCAATGCCAAAAGCAGGGCGCAAGCCAGAAAATAGCGCAGTGCAAAATTGGAGGGGTAGGCAATGAACCAACATACCAATCCAAAGATCGCGGCAACGCTCACAACAAATAAAGGATTTTCCCTCCAACGGTTTTGTTTTGGCAGGAAGAACAGCAAAGGCAGGAAAGCCAACATCAACGTGCTGACCCCACCTCCTTGCCCCCAAAAAGCTCCAATGGTCAATGAAAATGGAAGCAAAAGATAGACCCTGCGGATCGTTTCCGCTCCATACCAAACTTGGCTGGATATATCCTCGGTATTGAAAGCCGCCATTGGGTCCGCGAAAAGGAACTGGTTCTTGACCGGCATTTGGCTGGCAATGAACAATCCGCCAAGTCCCATAATGATGAGAGGTAAAAGATGGGTTTTGAAGGTGAACTTTTGAGATGGCTGAAAAAGTTTCCAGAAAAGGATGAGAGCAAGGCTGGGGAGAAAATTCACGGCATAATTTAGTTTCGCCATAACAGCCATTCCACTGAACAGCCCGACCAAAACTGAACTTTGAAGTTGGTCTTTCTCTTCAAACTTAAGTGCCCAATAAAAAGCCGCAAAAGCAAAGGCAACGCCATATAAGTCTGTTTTTCCGCTTCCGCTCAAAATGATGACCGCTGAAGAAGTGAAAACCATAAGAAGGGTCAACCATTGGCTTCGACGGTTTAACCCTACAAGCCTGCCAAGCGATAAAAGTAGTACGCACCCTGCTGTCATGGTCAGCCAACTGAAAACTTGGGTGCTTTCTGGGCTGCCCAAGGTCATCAAGGCTGCGAATTGCATTTCTCCTTGCATGCCAAGGCTGGCAACGTCTTCGTACCCTGGCAGAACTTTTAATTGTTCGGCGGCAGAAATCGTTTTTGCGATAGCCATATAGTATCGCGACCCCGAGGTCTCCAATGGAAACCAGTACGGTACCCATATCAACCACACAAGGATTGTCGAGAAGATAATGACCTTCCAACCCCAAGCTTCATTCATGATTTCGTGCCAGATTTTCCTGCATTGGTTTATGACATCGGGAAAATTTTTGTAATTAAGGACGATCCCTCCAATTATTAGTAAGACAATGATGCCATTAATAAGCAGAGGCGAAAAAATGCCCGCAAGCGCCATGAAAACCCATAAGTTGGCGAGTAATCCCTGACCAAGCAGGAAACGCGTTGAAAACCCAACTAATGTTGATGAATAGGCAAGTTTCCCTTTTTTGTCGATGATGCGCATTGCCATATCACCCATCCCTATACAGGCAATGGAGTATGCGATTGCAGTTAATAGAATGGAGAGAGTATCCATGGAATCAATCGTTGAACTTGAGGGCAAATTCTAAATTTAGGTCAGACGTTTGGAATGTTGGGAATATCTTCCCCTGTAAATTGTAAAAAGGTTCTGTGAAACCTAATTCATTTACGATCGTTACAACTGGCTGCGGAGGATAAAGGATGAGCTGTAGAAACAAAATTGCGCCGACCCAAAGTCCCAGTAGGATGTTTACCAACAGGGTGAGCTTTTTACGCTGTATTTTTAAATCGGGTTTCATAAGGTGGGATTTTACCATTTGGCGTTTGGTGACCCGTATCTCTTCGAATGCTATGTGGGGCATTGCGTGTCCGAAGTCAAGCCGTGAGATTTCATATTAAATCTACCAAAAAGCGGGATCGGAGTTTGAATTCGGATATAATTTGTTTGGTTTTGAAGAGAACTCCCTTTAAGAACCCGTTTTTATTAATTTTGGCA
>Ga0075012_10003965_pt1 | contig 13892 bp, 11 predicted proteins | sample All_14_2_FD_71474 | JGI IMG/M metagenome (GOLD analysis project Ga0075012, IMG submission 71474) | Freshwater microbial communities in response to fracking from Pennsylvania, USA - Allegheny Zone_MetaG_DW_15 | ecosystem: Environmental > Aquatic > Deep subsurface > Groundwater > Drilled... | reverse complement strand
GTGCTCACCGAATTGCTCGAATAAATTACCTGTTTAAACACTAAAATTTATTGAAATGAAAAGGTCGATAATTTTGAAAATCCTAATATTTAGGGCTATTTAACGAAAAAAGCCACCTGATAAGGTGGCTTTTTGTGATCCGGCTGGGATACCTAAATCCTAACCGAAATGCCTGCTTTTATGAGGTTTTTTACATAGCCTTGCTAATTCTGTTGACAGTAATGTTGACAAAAAATTTAGCTCGTTTTGCGGCTATTTGAAAGAACGATTTCTAAGAGCTAAAGTAATGATTAATAAACTAAATTCAAACAAATCAAACTAAAACTAATGTGTTTTTTTCTAGCTGTTTTTAAGGTGTTTGTTCAAGTCACTAATTCTTCTTCTTACAACAATTATCCAGCTTTTCATAAGCACTTACTACTGCTGGGACTTCATCGGCATCAAAACCCAGTTTTGAAATTTCTGTTCTAATTTCTGCAATCGTTATTTTCTTGGGTTTATATTTAACGCTAATTGTCATATCGGTTTCATTGTACTCCACCAATTTAATCCCTTTTACAAAGACCAAATCTGTTTCCATTAAGCCACCGCACGTTTCGCACACCTTACAGTGATTGCAATAGGTTTTGGTTTTAATTACAACTGTCTCAGTTTTTTTCTGCGCGTTTGCGATAAAAGAACCTGATACTAAAATGAGTGTGATGATTATATTTTTCATAATTGTTTCTTTATAGAATAAAATTAGTTGAATAATCTGTGATTAAAATCTAGTAACTATTTGAATTTCATTTTTTGAATTCGCACAGAATTCAAAATTGCTAAAAGAGCAACACCGACATCTGCGAAAACTGCCTCCCACATCGTTGCTAAACCTCCTGCTCCTAAAGCAAGAACGATGGCCTTAACTGAAAAAGCTAAAATAATGTTTTGCCAAACGATTTGTTTTGTTGCTTTTCCGATGGAAATTGCCGTTGCAATTTTTGAGGGATGGTCGGTTTGAATAATCACATCAGCTGTTTCTATTGCTGCATCACTGCCCAATCCACCCATCGCAATTCCAACGTCACTTAATGCTAAAACGGGAGCATCATTGATCCCGTCACCCACAAATGCAATGACTTTGGATGTGTCTTTTTTCAGTTCTTCTACTTTCTCAACTTTATTTTCGGGTAATAAATTTCCGAATGCTTTTTCAATCCCTAATTTGGTGGCAACATCCGAAACAACTGCCTGTTTATCTCCTGAAAGCATGATCGTTTCAATTGACATTGATTTCAAATCCTGAATAGCTTTTCCGGCATCTTCTTTTATTTCATCTGAAACAGTAATAAAACCAACAAACTTATTGTTTAGAGCAACCAATACGATGCTATCCACGATTTCATCAATAGACTCAGGATAAATAACATTGAACTTTTTAAGCAATTTGGAATTTCCAGCAAGAATTGTTTCGCTATTTAATGTGCCTTTTAAACCATGACCGGAGATTTCTTCGACTGAGCTGATTGAAAAACGCTCACCTTGATCCATGGATTCTGCAACTATCGCTTTTGCTATTGGATGGGTAGAATTCTTTTCAATTGCTGCTACCATGGATAAAAACTCTTCTTCTTCATATTTTTCAGATTGCACTTTCTGAACCTTGAATACACCTTTGGTAAGAGTACCTGTTTTATCCATCACCACTGTATTTACTTTCGTCAACAGATCCAAATAATTAGATCCTTTAAAAAGTATTCCGTTTCGGGAAGCTGCACCAATTCCACCAAAGTAACCTAGTGGAATTGAAATGACCAAGGCGCAAGGACATGAGATTACAAGAAAAATGAGTGCTCTATACAACCAATCTGAAAAAACATAAGAGTCAACAAAAAAGTAGGGCAAAACGGTGAGTAATGTTGCTGAAAGAACAACAATTGGGGTATAAATCCGTGCAAATTTTCGAATGAATAACTCGGTTTGAGCCTTTCTGGCAGTTGCATTTTGAACCATTTCCAGAATTCTGCTGATCGAACTATCTGAAAACTTTTTACTGACTTTAATTTCTATAACTTGTCCAATGTTTATCATTCCTGCTAGAACATTGTGATCCTTATAAATAGTGTCAGGAACACTTTCTCCTGTGAGTGCGGAGGTATTAAAACTTCCTTTTTCATTCAACAAAACACCGTCCAAGGGGATTTTTTCACCGGAACGAACCTGAATTGTTTCACCTATTTGCACTGTTTCGGGATGAACTATTTCAGTTTGATTATTACGGATTACCGTTGCTGATTCGGGACGGATATCCAACAAAGCTTTAATGTTTCCTTTTGCTCGTTTAACGGCTGCAGACTGAAATAATTCACCAATTGTATAAAAGAGCATCACTGCAACTCCTTCTGGATATTCTCCAATTGCAAATGCGCCAATGGTTGCTATTCCCATTAAAAAGAATTCAGAAAAGACATCTTTTCTAAGAATTGCTTTACCAGCATCAATTAACACAGGTATTCCTACGGGTAAATAGGCAACACCATACCAAACAAGACGCACATAATGGTTGAACCAGGATTGTTCAATTAGATGATCAAAGGCTAAGGCAATCATTAATAAGATGAAACTGACAATGGAAGGTAGATATTCTTTGAAATCATCCATCGTCATTTTTGATGAAAGTCCTTTCGCTTTCAATTTCTCTTCCGCCTCGAGATTGACTTTCTCTTCCAATGAACAACAGGTGATGTTCCCCTGGTCATCGTAGGTATGTTGATGGTTTGGATCTGTATTTATCATGGTGACTAATTTTTATTAATGCGCATGACCTCCGCCACCTTCAGACTTCATCAAATGACTCTGTATGTAATAGGCACCTTTCAACACAATTTGTGCGTGTGCTGGAATCGTTTGCAAAACAGTGACTTGAACAAAACCTAATTGGGTCGTTCCAGTTTTAACTTCAATTCTTTGGAAGTGAAATGATTTTCCATGTTCTTCTTCATGTGCAGGTTCTTCTTCATGATCGTGACCATCGTCATGTGAATGTCCTTCTGCGTGATCGTGTCCTTCTTCATGATTATCCTCTTCTTCTGATTCTTCTAAGACGAAAATAAATTCGCGACCATCGGCTTTTACGACTGCATCCACAGGAACCGCTTTTACAGAATGAGTACCAACATTAATCAAAGCATTGACATACATTCCAGGTATGAGGGTTTGTTGTTCATTGGTGATATCCGCATGAACCGCTACCGATTTTGTTTCATTCTCGAATGCTTTTCCGATGCTAAATACCTTTCCTTGAATCTCGGTATTGTCCTGGTTGGTTAAAACGAAATTGATGGTTTGTCCAACTTTCACTTTTTGCAGGTCTTTTTCATAAACCAATAGATCCACATGCATTTTAGAATTATCAACAATACTAAAAAGCACTTGACCTGGCTCTGCATTTGTTCCAATTTTAACATTCACATCTGTAATATATCCGCTGATTGGCGCAGTGATAGCCATTGAAGAAGTGGCGTTTTCAGAACTGCTTAAATTCATTGTATTCATCTGTTTTTTTAATGAATTAAATCGAGCCTTTTCAACCTCATATTCTGATTTGGCTTTTTGCAATACCTTTTTAGAATTTGCATTTCCATCATTCAAGGTTTTTTGTCGCTCATACTCTAGTGTAAGCAATTCTAGATTACTTTTTGAGGTTAAATAGGCCTCTTGAATTTTTGTGAATTCAAGATTTTCAATAATGGCCAAGGTTTGACCTTCCTTTACAAATTGCCCCTCAATGATGCTGATTTTTTTAATAATACCACCAATTAAAACCGATACATCTGCTTGATTTTGAGGAGGCAGTTTGGTGTATCCATTTGCATTGATTACTTCACTCAAATTCTTCATTGCAAAATCGCCTAACACTATCCCAGAGGCTTTGTATTGAGCTTCATTCAATTCGACTTCTTTTACTGTCGATTCAGCATGTTCTTCTTTCGGTTCTTCCGTACTTTCAGAAGATCCACACGACACTATGCCAACGAGTAATCCGGAAACAATGATCGCGGAAATTACTTTTCTATTTTTTATTTTTAAAAACATGGTCTTTCAATTATTGATTTAATAAATATTGTAAGTTGATCACTGCCTGGTTGTGATTGTAAATCGACAGCAAGTAGTTTGAGTTGATCTCTAATACAGTTTGATATCCCTGTAGATATTCAATGTATGAAATTTCACCTTCCGCATAATTTTTGTTTGCATTATCAGAAATGATTGCTGCATTTTTCAAGGCAGTATTTTCATAGTATGAATTGGTTTCTCTTGCCAACTGCAATTCTTGAAGTTGTTGTTCAAATTGCATATGAAGTTCATTCGACAATTGAGAAGCCTGACTTTCGTGAATTTGAACTGAAGTTTCTGCGGCTCGATTTTTTGCCACATAGGATCCTGCAAAAATTGGGATGGATACACCAAGAGTCACACCTTGGAAACGAGGAGTTCCATCGTAATTGATAATTTGACCGTTCACATCTTGAACACCTGTCAAGGATTGAATAAAGTAACCAACTTTCAAATCAGGGAACATCATTGATTTCTCTACATTTAACCCAGCCATGGCAATTTTTACATTTTCCAAAGCCAATGCCAATGCAGGATTTTGATTTAGTGCAGAACTATCTGTTACCTGAATACTTGGAATCACCGTAAAAGGTTGTTCAGCAATTGTAAAGTCTGTTTCGAGTTTCAACAATGTTCTGATATTCAACTTTTCGTTTCTGATGGCCAGAGCATTTTGCCTTTTCAACTTTTGCAATTCCTGCAATTTGGTTTCAGCCGTGATTTTTTCCAGATTATTCACATCTCCAGTTTCGAAACGCAAGGTTGAAGCCGCAACAAAATTTTGCAAGAGACTATCTTGAACATTCAAGAGATTTTCAAATTCAATTAGATACAGCAAATGATTCCATGATTGTCTGATTTCATAAACCAAACGAACTTTATGGGATTCCAATTGAATTTCACTTCCTTTGATACTGGCATCAATCAATTGTTTTTTTGCAGCAATTTGAAATGGATTTATGCCTTGAGAAATCGAATAATTCTGATCAAATTTCCCAGTATTGTATTGCCCAAGCATCGCCCCCAATTCGGTTTTTGGCAACTCAAATGCGGTTCCTTTCAATTGAGTTTGGTATTGAATATTCAATTCTGCTTGTTGAATCGAGTAATTGTTCTTTAAACCATACTCGATTGCACTTTCCAAATTCAACGTTGGTTCGTTTTGTGCAATCGATGAAGATGAGATTGAAACCAGGAAAAGAGTTGTTATGACTGATAATTTAGCCTTTTTACTTGGTTTAACACCTTTTTCAAAATAGATGTATAAAATGGGTAAAACTATCAATGTTAAGAGTGTAGCGGTAATTAATCCCCCAATTACTACAGTTGCCAGTGGTTTTTGCACTTCAGCACCTGCAGAATTACTTAATGCCATTGGTAAAAATCCAAGTGAAGCAACTGCTGCCGTTAAAAGCACAGGTCTGAGCCTCACTTTTGTGCCTTCAAAAACTCTGTCTTCTACTGATGTCATACCTTCAGATTTAAGTTGATTAAAATATCCAATTAATACAATACCATTTAAAACGGCCACTCCAAATAGTGCAATAAATCCTACACCTGCAGAAATACTAAATGGCATGTCTCTTAACCATAAAGCAAAAACACCCCCAATTGCAGACAAGGGAATTGCAGTAAAAATCAACAAAGATTGTTTCATGGATTTAAACGTAAAAAATAACAAAATGAAAATCAGCAAGAGTGCAATGGGAACTGCTATCGATAATCGGGCAGTTGCCTCAACAAGGTTCTCGAATTGCCCTCCATACGTGATATAGTAGCCAGATGGCAATTTCAGTTTTTTATCCAATTTTGTTTGAATTTCCTCCACAACACTTTTCACATCCCTTCCTCGAACATTGAAACCAACAACAATTCTTCGTTTTCCATCTTCGCGGCTAATTTGCATTGGTCCGGGTTCGTAACTGATATCTGCCACTTGCTCCAAAGGAATTTGACTTCCCGATGGAAGCGTAATGAACAATGTCTTTAAATTTGAAATATCACTTCTGCTGTCTGAATCCAGGCGCAACACAAGATCGAACCGCTTTTCACCTTCGTACACAACTCCTGCTTTAGATCCTGCAAAGCCAATTCGAATAACGCTGTTCAGATCACCCACATTTAAACCATACAGTGCAAGTTTATCGAAATTGTAACGAACAGTAATTTGAGGTAAACCTGCAACACGTTCAGCTTTCGCATCAGCCACACCTTCTATACTATTGATAATATTCAAGGCTTCATCCCCTTTACTAACGAGCATATCCAAATCTTCCCCAAAAATTTTAACCGCTACATCGCTGCGCACACCAGTCATTAGTTCATTGAAACGCATTTGAATGGGTTGGGAAAATTCAGTTGTTGCTCCAGGAATATCACTCAATGCTTCTTCCATCTTTTCCATCAATTCTTCTTTGGTTTCAGCTGATGTCCATTCGCTTTTATCCTTCAACAAAATGATCATATCTCCTGCCTCCATTGGCATTGGATCCGTTGGAATTTCAGCACTACCAATTTTAGTGACGATCATTTTAACTTCCGGAAAGCGCTCTTTCAATATTTTTTCAGCCTTAGTTGTCGATTCAATTTCCTGAGACAATGAACTTCCCGAAGCAATAATCAAGTGAGTAGCGATGTCTCCCTCGTCTAGCGTTGGAATGAATTCACCTCCCATTCGATTGAAAACAAGCAATGCAAACACAAATAGAGCAAATGCTGCACCGACTACCAATCCTTTTACTTTTAACGATTTTTGAAGGAAAGGTTTGTAAATACGTTGTGCACCGTCAATTAATTTATCACTGAAGTTCTTCTTATGTCCCGTTTGCTTTTTAAGTACTAATGCAGACATCATTGGAACATAGGTCAAGGAAAGTAGAAATGCTCCCAGAATTGCGAATGAAACGGTTTGTGCCATTGGTCCAAACATTTTACCTTCTATTCCTACCAATGCGAGAATCGGCAAGTAAACGATAAGGATGATTATTTCTCCAAATGCGGCGCTACTTCTGATTTTTGAAGAAGCCTGATATACTTCATCGTTCATTTGTTCAGCAGTTAGCAGTTTTGTTTCTTTTGACACTTGTAAACGGTGGATAATTGCTTCCACAATGATCACTGCCCCATCTACGATCAATCCAAAGTCAATTGCACCTAAACTCATTAAGTTTCCGGAAACTCCAAAAAGGTGCATCATAGAAACAGCGAAGAGCAAAGAGAGTGGAATTACAGATGCTACAACAAGTCCTGCTCGCCAATTTCCTAAAAGCAAAACAAGAATGAAAATAACGATCAATGCACCTTCAATCAAATTCGTTTGAACTGTGCCTATGGCTTTATTCACCAATTTAGTTCGATCCATAAACGCTTCGATTTCGACACCTTCCGGAAGTGATTTTTTGATCTGTTCCATTTTTAGCTTTACGCGCTCAACAACCTCTGCAGAGTTTTCGCCTTTCAGCATCATGGCCATACCACTCACTTCTTCACCTTTCCCGTCTTTTGTTACAGCGCCAAAACGAATGCTACTACCCATTTGAACCTTTGCAACATCACGGATTAAAACTGGAATTCCATTTTGGTTTTTAACAACGATCTTATTAATATCATTGATACTACTTACCATGCCAATTCCACGAATGAAATAAGCATATGGCTTTTTATCAATGTAGGCACCACCCGTATTTTCATTGTTCTTTTTTAGCGCCTCGAAAATTTCGGCTACCGTGGTATTCATACTCTTGAGTTTGTTTGGTTCAACAGCAATTTCATATTGCTTCAAACTTCCACCTAGGGTATTTACCTCCGCAACTCCAGGAGTGCCCAACAATTGAGGACGTATGATCCAATCCTGAATTGTTCTCAATTCAGTAGCATCGTATTTTTTCTCATAGCCCTTTTTCGGGAAAACAACATACTGGTAAATTTCCCCTAAACCCGTACTGACTGGCGCTATCTCGGGACTTCCAATGCCATCAGGTATTGAATTCTCAGCTTCTTTCAGACGTTCATTTATCTGAGTTCTTGCCCAGTAAATATCAACATCTTCCTCAAACACGACAGTTACAACACTAAGTCCGAAGCGACTAATTGAACGCAGTTCCACGATTTTAGGAATTGGCTTAACCGCCAACTCGATTGGATAGGTGATGAACTGTTCTACTTCTTGTGTTGCAAGTGTTGGTGAGGAAGTAATTATTTGAACTTGATTGTTCGTAATATCGGGCAAAGCATCGATTGGAAGTTTACTAACAGAATACGTTCCAACGGCTATTAATACCACAGTGAATAAACCAATAATGAATTTATTCTTTATACTAAAATGAATGATTTTATCTAACATTTGAAAAAAATTAATCACAATAAAATACAGCGTTTTGCAGCATGATAGTTTGATCATGTGCATCAGCCAATTGTTTCAAGTCACTACTTGAAATCTATTTGTGATTATGCTATTTTAGGCGGTTGCCAAATAGCGGAATTGAATTCTGATGTGCAGAATTGATAGGCGGGAAATGACGATAAACGTTCATCCGCTGGAATATTATTTTTTTCTAATTCGATTGGAATTACCGTTTTGGAAATAAACAACGATAATGAAGATGGCAGGTGGTCATGACTGAGAGGACAATGATCCTCTTCATGTTGTGTATCTGTTTCATCGTGTACACCATTGATGTGTTCAATTACAAAATCTTGGAAACTTAATTGATGGTGTTCTTCGTTGTGATGGTTGTAATGTTCAATAAATTCCGGGACAAAAGTGATCAGATGCGCTAATTCGGATGGAAACGAAATTCCAGCGATGAACAAGCAAACCAATATCTTTTTAATCCATGTCATTGAAAACAAATGTAGTGAAAAAAAATTAGAGCAAAATTCAGCTATTGAATCATCAAATCCCATCAAATTTTCACGATTTCATACTCTATATGCTCTTAACATATTCTCTAAGGTAAGTTGACCATAAGGCTAAATTATTGATTTAAACGGCGTGTTTATCACATTTATAATCAATACAGTACAAAGAATATGAATGCCCTTGATAAGAAGATTTAAAGCACGGAAGTTTGTGATGTCGAAGTGCTTTTTCAGCGCGCAATTTTCTAGAAAGCTAAAGTATTTCGACAGGTGAAATGGTCAACCTGGCAATAGACTAAAAAAACAAAATCAAAGAGCAATGGCAAGACAAACCGGCTTAATTAAATTGAAGGGAACGTTGGATAACGTGAACTTCTACAAAACCAAGGATGGTAACTTGGCGCGGATGAAAACATCCGTTGATGCGAAGCGAATTGCGAATGATCCTGCGTTTGAACGTACACGTGAAAACGGTGCTGAATTCGGGTCTTCTGCAAGTTCTGGCAAGTTGCTGAGAGATTCAATTCGAACAATGATGCAAAATGCATCAGATGGACGAGTGGTTGCACGTTTGACAAAGGTCATGTCGCAAATCAAAAACCTTGACCCAACGAGTGCACGTGGTGCACGAAATGTGGGTGTGGGAATTGCGGACCCTGCGGCAAAAGCGAAACTCAAAGGATTCAACTTCAACATTGAAGCAATCCTTGGTTCGATTCTGTTCAACCCTTTTGCGGTTGACGTCGCAACTGGTGTAATCTCAATTGACGGACTTGTTCCGATCAATGAATTGGCAACTCCGCAAGGAGCAACACACATTACTTTACGCGGTGCATGGGCAAAAATTGACTTTGCCGCTGGAGTAACTGAGGTGCAACAAACGAACGCTGTGAACTTACCGATCGATGCAACATCTACGGATGTGGTGTTGACACCGGGAGCAGTTCCAGCTGGAGCAGGAACGGATCTCTACCTTTTAATGGTGGAATTCTTCCAGGAAGTGAATGGTGTGCAGTACACGTTGAAAAACGGAGCGTACAATGCATTGAGTATTGTTGAAATCCAGTAATCAGTAGAAAAATGGAAAAGCAAAAATTCAAAGACAAGTTGAAATCGTACTTAGTACGATGCAACGCAGAAACACCTCCATTCTTCAAAAAGCTAAGAACCATTGGGGTAATTGTAGTAGCTGCAGGAACTGCACTTATTTCAGCTCCAGTGGCTCTTCCAGCGGCTGTCTTGGCAATTGGTGGTTACCTCATCGTTGGTGGTGCGGTAGCTTCAGCAGTTAGTCAGGCAGCCATTGCAGATGCACATGCAGACTGCGATGATGAAGATGGGGATGATCTCGGTGGTATGGCACCGTTAGCAAACTGAATGTGTAATCGGTTCCGACACGGAAGTTGTCGGGACCACATTTCTCAAAAAATGGAAAATTGTAAAAAAAGTGATTTGATAGTAAACGTTCGCAAAAAGGACGTTCGTCGATTCAAAGCTGGAGCGGAACTCTCTGGAAAAGTGAACATCATGGATGTTGATTTCAATGAAGAAGTGAACGAAACTTCAGAACTGATTGAAGTGAAAATCAAACTTTCTACTGAGAGTTGTGAAGCTGCTCCAGTTTGTGAAGATTAATTCTGAACGGAATGGAGAACACAAGCTGTAAAAAAGAGCAATTGAATGTGACGATTCGTGCTTCACGAAATGTTCGATTCAAAGCAGGTTCAGATTTGAGTACCAAAGTAAACCGTGTTGTCGTTGACGTAAACGAAGATTTAAGCGACGATCAGCACAACTTGGTAATCAGCATTCATTTGTTCGCCGAAGACTGTAAAAAAGACCAACAAGACTAAAAACAATCAACATGCAAGTACATCATCAAGATCATACAACAGCAGCAGGAACAGTAACCGGAACGGTGTTTACCGTTGCTGCGAACATCGATTCGCACGACTATATGAGAACTGTTATTCTTGCTTGCGTAGGCGCAATTGCTAGTTTTGTGATTAGTATCCTTTTGAAATGGATCTGGTCAAAACTTCGAAACTAACATGATGTCCCGACGCTACCGCTTGGTCTTCGAAAGCTGTGCTTTCTCTGGTTGTGGAAAGTTCTGAAAGGCAATTAAACAGTAACATATTTAAATCGTAACGCCCCTGGAAATAGGGGCGTTTTTTGTTACCTAAACTTTTCAATGTAAATGCATCTGCAGAACTGATACAAACGCACGAACATTGCCCTACGATTGCTACCCGGTGCTTCCTTTCTTGCACGCATGCGAATGTACCTGCCATGCAAAGCAAGTTGTTCTTTTGGTAATTGATTTAAGTGCCCCTTGATAACCGCTGGATTGACATGGTAAGGGACGAAGTATTTTTCTGATTTTTTCATAAAATTGATTTTTAAACCCGCGCAGAAATGCTGGCTGCACTTTGCATAGGCAACCAAAAGGGCAAAGGGAGGAAGCGGTACAAGGTTATTTGAAAAAATACTACCCCTCAAAAGACCGCAAGGTGATACAAAAAACAAAAACTTCGAAGCAAAATTTGAGGTATTTCAAAAAAACGGAATGGGTGGAGATTTTTTAAAATACCCGAAGGGCTTGACCTTGGACAGCGACGCCCGTGGCCTAACTTGCCTTTGGTAAAGGGGAGGTAATTATTGATTAAACCGCTGTCTAAATTTGAAAAGATATCAAGTATAAAAATTAACTTACATTTTCTGAAGATTGGTAGAATTTAGAAAGTGTAATTCCTTTAATTGAAAATCCTATTTGATTTTCATTATATAACCAACTCGCTTTTCTTTTTTCAATTGAGGTCGGAAATTGTAAATTTAGGCTAAAAAAGAAGAATGAATTTAAATAAAAGGGCATATGACCTTGTCCAAAAACTTTCTTTTTCTGAAATCAAACCAAATTTAAATATTGAGCCATTAACAGGATCTTTAGGAGAAAGAGGTGCTGTTGATTTGTCGGATAAAATTGTGCCTAATCAAGGTATATCGAGAGGTATAGATTACGCGAATCGCACAATCAATATTTATGGATTTATCATTGGATTTGAAGTTGGGTTTGATGAAAATGAATACCCACATTTTCAAGAATTTATTGTTGATATTCAACGTGAGCATTTTGATGACTTAGCATCTTTTAATTTTATTGAAGAAAAGGCTCTTGATTGGTTCTTATTCATCTTTGAGCACAAACGGTCATCAAATGATATATTACCATTCTTAGAAGAACAGGTGAGAGCAAATATGAAAAGCCACACTTTTTATTTCCCAGTCAACAACATGAATATTGAAACCCCATTTACTTTAGGGAACACGCGGTTTTGCTATTTCACGAAGGAAGAGATGGATAACTATTACAAAAATCTAAAATCAAAAGAAAATTCGACTTGGACTGATGAAGTTTTTGATGGCATTTATCGAAGTAAATTCCAAGGTGTTGTTTTGGCACAAGTTACAGTCGATAGTGAGCGTAGTCGTGCAGAAGATCTTGCTAAAGAAATTGCAAGTATCTCTGTAGATATTCTCAAGTTTCATACTAACAACTTGACTGTTCCTGATTTCAAAGTTCCTTTTGACCTTAATTTCAGACTAAACTATCAAAGAAAGTCAGTTTTTCTTACAGGTAACGGTTTAAAAGATCCAGACTTGGCTTATAATGTGCAATTTAACACAAATGATTACTCTTGGACCGATGAGCGTTTGACTTTTGCTTATAATCAATCAATGGGATTGTTTTCTGAATTTATTATACTTCGTAAAAAAGATGAACTTTATTTATTGATAATTCAAGCTATTAAAAACTATGCTAATGCATTGGCGAATTGGGATTTACATGAACGTTGCGTTTCATTAATTACAATAATTGAAAGCCTATTATTAAAATTTGATGAAATGTATAAAATGGAGCTAAAGGTAAAACAACGTATTGTTAAAATTGGAAGTTCAAATGATCAAGAGGATGTTGAATTGAATGGTCACCTTTCAAATATTTATCAAGTTCGTCACAAAATGGTGCATAAAGCTGTTAGACTTAATATTAATCATGTTGATTTGGGAAAAACACAAACAATGATTTTAGTTTTATTAATGAAGCTAATTTATTTAAATCATCAATTTTCAAAAAAAGAAGCAGTTTTAGATTATTTAGATTCAGTGGAACGTGTTGCTTAATATAGGAAAAAGTGCCTACAGCTAGAGCGTTGGGAAAACGAAGGAAAGCAACGTAGCCCTACGGAGTTGCTGACTGAGTGTGGGAGTGCGGAAAGAAACCGAATGAAGTGATAACGGAATGAGGTTGATTGTAGCACGCGAGCCGCCCGCGAGTGGAGCGAAGGTGAAAGCCCAAAGAGGGACCCGGAGGGGAACGAGGGCGACCTATGTAGGTACTACACAAGGGCTTGGCTGAGTTTTTGAAATTCGAAGAAAGATTTATATCAAGTGTGTGAAATGCTGGGAACGTAGGTACGGAGTGTACAGCATGAACACTCTTGACTCACAATAAACCCAAGAAAGGAAAACGAATAAAAGTGCTGTGTGACTGGAGGTACGGAAGGAACACTGCACAATTGGAGGATTATCAAAAACTGTGACAAGCCCGCAGCCTGAGCGACTAGCAGGCGAGCATTAACACAAGCAGCGGTGACACCCCAGTTAAAAAATAATGAGTGAAAGCGCAGAGAGAGGGAGGTTTGGCGGAACGGAGCCGAACGAATACCTTATTGGGGTCTGGGGTGGCAGAGAGCTGCGACTGACGACGATGGATGAACAGGCGAAGTCTTTTTAGTGAACAGCCAAGGAGGGAATTCTGGACGACTGGCTAAGTGAACGGTGTTTGCAAGGGCAAGGACGTTAGGACGAAGCTTGTATTACCCTTGCAAACAAAAAAGCTGAAGCTGTGAAGACAAGGAGGAAGACCGCTTTTC
>Ga0075012_10003964_pt1 | contig 13893 bp, 15 predicted proteins | sample All_14_2_FD_71474 | JGI IMG/M metagenome (GOLD analysis project Ga0075012, IMG submission 71474) | Freshwater microbial communities in response to fracking from Pennsylvania, USA - Allegheny Zone_MetaG_DW_15 | ecosystem: Environmental > Aquatic > Deep subsurface > Groundwater > Drilled... | reverse complement strand
CGGGATTAGGCGCCAAGACCGCCACCACTCTCTGCCCCGAGCTTGCAGCCAATCATCCGCGCGGGGCGTCTGTCTTCGTCGAAACGGTTATTCTCATTCTCTCCGGGCGAAGGCCCGGCGCCCCGCCACCCTCCCCATCACTTCAGCGCCCAAAGCGCGTGAGGGGGCGGAGCCGTGCGTGGATGCACCACAGCCTTCTCCCCACCGCCGTCATCCTGGGCCTTGTGCCCAGGATCCAGACTCACGGCACCCGCCGTGGGGCACGGTCGTCTCAAGCGAGCAAAGCCGGCCCGGGAACCTCAAGGACCATATCCGCCCAGGCACAGTACCCGCTGCAGACCCATCCACCCACCGCCTGCCCCCGCCGACGTGACGACGCGACCGCTTGCCCCGTGCGGACGAAAGAGGAAGTGTGGACACTGCCTCCTTGCGGATCCTGACCCGATGACCCAGACCGACGTCACCCTTGCCCCTGTTTGTCACCGTGCTCGCCGCGATCGACGGGCCCGTTTTGCCGCCGTCGAGGCGGCCGGGCTGGCCCTGACCCTGGCCCTGACCGTGGCCACCGGTGCCCAGGCCCGGGACGCGGGGCAGGGGACTGGTCCCGATTGCGCCACCCTGGCACCGGTTGCGGATGGCGGCGAGGCCGGGGTCGCCGCCGGTCTGTTGATCGCCGCCTGTCAGCGTGATGCCGGACACTCCCATGCGGTGATCCGCTGGGCCACGACAGCCGACGCCGTGGCCTATGGGGCCAGCGATGCCGCGGGACTGCCGATCCTGCTCAAGGACAATATCGAGACACGCGACATGCCGACCACGGCCGGGTCGCTGGCCCTGGCGAGCAATGCGCCGGGCCGTGACGCGCCGCTCGTTACCCGCCTGCGTGACGCCGGCTATTTCATCCTCGGCAAGACCAACCTGTCGGAATGGGCCAATATCCGCTCGACCAATTCAATCAGCGGCTGGAGCGCGGTCGGTGGCCTGACGCCCAATCCCTATGATCCGGCGCGCACCGCCTGCGGGTCGTCGTCGGGCAGTGCGGTGGCCGTCGCCGTCGGCCTGGCCCCCGTCGCCATCGGCACAGAAACCAATGGCTCGATCACCTGTCCGGCCTCCGTGAACGGCGTGGTGGGGTTCAAGCCGACCGTGGGCCTGGTCAGCCGGACCCACATCGTGCCGATCTCCCACTCCCAGGACACCGCCGGGCCGATCGCCACGACGGTCGAGGACGCGGCCCTCGTCCTGACCGCCATCGCCGGGTCCGACCCGGCCGATCCCGCCACCGCCGAGGCTGATGCGCGAAAGATCGACTATCGCGCCGCCCTGGACGCCGGGTCGCTGAACGGTGCCCGCATCGGCGTGCTGCGCTATGCGACCAACTATTCCGCAGACACCCTTGCGGCCTTCGAGACCTCGCTCCAGGCGATGCGTGATGCCGGTGCCGTGCTGGTGGACATCACCACCGCCCCGGACCTGAGGACCATCGGGGCTGAGTCATTCAAGGTGTTGATGTATGAACTCAAGGCCGACCTGAACGCCTATCTGGCCTCGACCGACCCGACCCAGGTGCCGACCCGGACCCTGGCCGACCTGATTGCCTTCAATGCCGCGACGCCCGCCGAGACCGTCCTGTTCGGCCAGGAATTGTTCGAACGGGCCGAGGCGACGACGGGCCTGACGACCCAGGACTATATCGACGCCCGCGCCACCTCGTTTCGCCTGGCCGGGCCCGAGGGGATCGACAGGATGATGGCCGACAACGATGTCGTCGCCCTGATCGCGCCGACGACCTCGCGCGCCTGGACCAACGACCGCGAGGACGACGACAATGCGCAAGGCTCCACCTCCAGCATCGCCGCCGTCGCCGGCTATCCCCACCTGACCGTGCCCATGGGGTTTGATCGCGGCATGCCGGTGGGCATCAGCTTCATCGGCGGCAAGTGGGATGACGCGACCATCCTGTCGCTGGGCCATGCCTTCGAACAAGGGACTCATGCGCGACGCGCCCCGCAATAGCGTCCCGTCTTGCTTCAGCCGGAGGGATTTTCGATCAGGAACCGCAGCCAAGCGGCACCGTTAACGCGCCATGGAAAAGCAGTTCGTTCGTTTCGCGACCCTGACCGCCAAGATCGCGGGCAAGCCCTGGACCTTCATCGCCTGTCTGGGGATCGTGGTGCTGTGGGCCGTGACTGGGCCAGTGTTCAAATTCAGCGAGACCTGGCAGCTGGTGATCAACACCGGCACGACCATCATCACCTTCCTGATGGTGTTCCTGATCCAGAACACCCAGAATCGCGACGGTGCGGCGATGCAGGCCAAGCTGGACGAGCTGATCTATGCGGTAAAGAAGGCCGACGCCCGCTTCATCGGGATCGAACATCTGACTGAACGCGAACTCGACATGATCCTTGAGGAGGTCGAGATGCGGGGCGTCGAGGTCCATGCCGGCAAGCCGGCCCGCGCCATCCATGGCCAACCCGCCGCCCGCGCCGAGGACATCGAGGCCGCGCAGCCCAGGGCGGCCACCCCGGCCGGGAAACGCAAGCCTACTGCCGTCAGGAAGCCTGCCTCGCCTCGCAAACCGGGCCCATCGCAATGAGCGATCTCGTCGCCAACATCGTCGGCACGGCGGCGGCCCTGTGTTCGATCGCCAGTTTCGCGCCCCAGATGATCAAGATCTGGAAGGAGCGTGATGCGTCTTCGGTCAGCCTGAAGACCTATTCGCTGACCGTGGCCTGTTTCGTCCTGTGGGTGGCCTACGGCGTCCTGACCTCGGCCTGGCCCATTGTGGTGTCGAACGCCTGTGCCTTTGTGATGGCGCTCGGCGTTCTCGCGATGAAGTGGCGGTTCAGGAACGGAGAGCCGGCCTGCTAGTCCCGATCCGGTGCACCGAGCGGGAAATAGCTGCGGTATTTCCGGGCCTCGTCAACGCACCGCGCCATGGAGGGGCGGGCCAGAAGTCGGGCGCGATAGGCCTTGAGAGGGACCAGGTCCTCCGGGATTGCATGGGTCCAGTCGGCGTAGAACAGGGCCGGAGCGGCAGCGCAGTCGGCCAGGCTGAAACCGTGGTCGGTGGCCCATTCGCGGTCCCGCATCCTCTGGTCCAGCCAGGGGTAGATCTCGTCCAGGACGGTTCGGGCCTCCCGGTCTGCCCTGGGATCGCGCTCCGCCTCGGGCCTCAGGGCGTTGTAGATGATCCGCTGCTGCGAGGCCGAGACATAGTTGTCGAAGACCCGGTCCAGCATCCTCACCTCGACCGCTGCGGCAGGATCGGCCGGGATCAGGGCCACGGGACCGGGATGGGCCAACGCCAGATGCTCGATGATCGTGGTGGCCTCCAGCACGGTCATCCCGTCGTCGACCAGCACCGGGAAACGCTTCAGGGGCCAGAGCGCGGCCAGTTCGGCCATCGCCGAAGGATCTTCGAGCAGACGGACCTCGTGGGGTGTCCGGTTCTCGTAAAGGGCGATCAGGGCCTTCTGGCAGTAGGAGGAGAAGGGATGGGCATACAGGATCATCGGCAGTCCTCAGATGACGCCGTGGATCAATCCCAGCGCCTTGGCTTCCTGGGCCTCCAGATACCAGTTGCAGGGCGCGCGTTCGAGTACCTCTTCCATCGTCACCTGGGAACCCCGGATCAGGTTCCTGAAGCCCTCGTTCTGGATCACGATCGAATGTTCGATCTCGTGCAGCAGGGCCTTGACCGAGGCGATGCAGGTGGTCAGGGGGCCGTTGATCTCGATGGTCTTGCTGATCTTGCGCTCGTGGATCATCAGCCGGGTGCCCCGCGTCAGGTAGCGATTGGGGGTGGCAAAGAAACTCATGAAAGTCGCCCCGGCCGAATAGATCGCGGCCTTGCCGAGAAAGACCAGTCGGCGCCCGGGCGTGATCTCGGTATGAAACCGAACGTCCTCGCCCATCATTCGCGCCACCTCGGGGTCGCCCCCCAGAGTGGACAGTTCGATGATCACCAGTCCCTCGGTCGGAGCCATGGCGAACTGACGTCGGAAACTGTCGTACATCGCATAGTCGACCGTTCCGGCCAGTTGAATGCGCGGAGCACCAAATGCCCTGGGCGGCAGCGTCTCGGGAAAGGGAAAGGTCATGGTGTGAGCCGATCGTTGACCCGCCACAGCGCGGCAGGCCCGGTTCGGTTCCCGACGACTTCCGGCTCAGGCGGCGTCGGCGGCGGCGGCGAGGTCGGCAAGGACGATCTTCTTCATCTTCAACATGGCCTCGGTCGCACGTTCGCGGCGCCCCGGATCGGGATCGCCCAGATAGTCCACCAGGGCCGTGGGTACGATCTGCCAGGACAGGCCATATTTGTCCTTGAGCCAGGCGCACTGGCTTTCGGTGCCGCCGTTCGCCGTCAGCGCGTTCCAGAAACGGTCAACCTCGGCCTGATCAGCGCACGAGACCGACAGCGAGATCGCCTCGTTGAACGTGAACTGAGGTCCGCCATTCAGGCCCTGAAACCGCTGTCCGGCCAGTTCGAACACCACCATGATCGGATTGGCGCTGACAATCCGCGATCCCTCGAACAGGCTGCAATAGAACTCTGCGGCCTCCAGGGCCTGGCCGTCGAACCAGAGGCAGGGCGAGATTTTCTGGGCGGCGATGGCGGCCATAACGGGTCCTTCCGTGATTTCGGACACCATTATGTAACCGTTCGGTTAAATGCAAGGTCGCAAGGAATCGGCCTACAGATGCCGGACTTTCAGGCTGGATTCGCAAGATGACCCCGATCCTCTACGGCATTCCCAACTGTGACACCGTCAAGAAGGCCCGTGTCTGGTTGGACCAGTATGGCGTGGTCTTCGTCTTCCATGACTATAAGAAGGCCGGGGTGGATCGGGGGCTGCTCGAGGCCTGGGTCGCCGAGCACGGATGGACGGTGGTACTGAACCGGTCGGGCACAACATTCCGGGCCCTGTCGGACGCCGACAAGGCCGGGATCGATGCCAAAAAGGCCGCGACCCTGATGCTGGCCCAGCCCTCGATGATCAAGCGGCCGATCCTGGACCTGGGCGACCGCCGGATCGTGGGGTTCAGGCCCGAGGTCTATGAAGCGGCGCTGGGATAGGCTGGATCGGCGGATCGGTACCGTGAAGGCTGCCGATTGCGACGACGGCCGGTCCTGTTCTTTGACATGGGTCTCGGGGCGGTCGTGACCGTCGGCGCGTTCGGTGGTCCAGTCACCCGATGCGTCGGCATATTCGATAAGGACGGTCTGGGAGGAGGCTGGGCCGAAGCGGACGATGTAGCTCAGGATGTCTGGCGGCAATAGTAAGGCGCTGATCCGGAGTCATCATCAGGCCTTACGAACATTTCATGTTCGGGGCCGCATCCGCGGGAGCCTCTGGCCGCCTCCTGTTACCAGAAGGCCGGGGCATCAGGCTCCGGACCATGACATCGAAGGGGTTACACCATGGAAGGTTTTGAAGTTCTCATCCCGTTGGCACCGTTCATCATGATCATTGCGATCGTGGTCGTTCCGGCCATTCTCAAGAGCAAGGAACGCAAGGAAATGCAGGCGACGCTGCGGACGGCCATTGAAAAAGGCCAGCCTCTGCCGCCCGAAGTTATCGACGCTCTGTCCAAGGACAATATCAAGCCGCCGGCAACCGCTGCGCGCGACCTCCGGATCGGCGTAATCCTCTTGGCCGTCAGCATCGGCATCGCCATTTTCGGTTCTGTGTTCCAGTTCATGGGCGACTTTGAAGGGGCCAAGGCCTCGTTTCCAATCATCGGCCTGGCCGCGATCCCCGGAATGATCGGCGTCGCCTTCTGTATCCTGAGTGTCTTCAATAAGAACAAGGACTGAGAGCGGTCGGGGAGGGGGGATCTTTCAGATGACCAAGTCCCTTTTGGACCTTCACGACGTCGAGCTCGCCGCCCTCGCGGCGGCGGGCGGACGTCGGGAGTTCGGCGAACTGGCGCGCCGCCACGGCTCGGCCGTGCGGGCCCTGCTGCGCCGCATGGGGGCGCAACCCTCCGAGGCCGACGACGTGGCCCAGGACGCCTTCATGACCGCTTTCCAGCGCTGCGCCGAGTTTCGGGGCGAAGGCACGTTCGCGGCCTGGGTCAAGCGGATCGCGGCGCGACAGTACCTGAAACGCAAGTCCAGGGACGCTCGCTATGTCGCCGAGATCGAGGTCGAGGAAGCCGCGCCCCAGGTCGATACGCCGGGCCTGGTCGATCTGGACGAGGCGCTGAAGGCGTTGAGCGAAACCGAGCGGTTGTGTGTTTCGTTGTGTCACGGGGCAGGAATGTCCCATCCGGAAATCGCGGCGGCCATGAATCTGCCGCTTGGTACGGTGAAGTCTCATGTCAAACGTGGTCTGGATAAACTCCGCGCCCGGCTTGCGCCGGAACCGGCCCGGTACGGCCAACACCGGGATGGCTCAATTCAAGGTGGGAGGACGGCCCATGTCGTCTGACGAATTCGATCCCGATATTGAGCGTCTGTTCGCACGGACGCCGCAGATGCCGGACGCGACTCTGTTCGCCGCTGACGTGGAGGCCAGACTGGCTTCCGGGTCGCGGGTTCGAACTCTGGCCCTGACAACTGCCGGATTGATCGGTGGCTGTATCGCGGTGCGGGAATCTCTGAATCTGAACTTCAGTCTTGCGGCGGCCGAAACGCCGGTGGCCGGCCGGGCGCTGGGCCACAGCCTTCAGGCGGCTGGTGCCAATGCGGGCGGTGCGATCCAGGGCGCGATTGAGCAGATGGGACTGACGGATCTGTCGCTTGGGTCGATGGGCGGAATGCAGCTATTCTGGCTGGCCACTGGCGTGCTGGTGGCACTTGTCGCCGCCGGTTTAGTGAAATTGTCGCAGGAAACCTGAATGTCGAGTCAGAAGCAGGACGTGGTCAAGCGCATCGCCGCGCCGGACATCATGAAGCGCAAGGGCGGCCGGATCGAGGACGGGGGGCCTGTCGTCTGCCTGACAGCCTATGATGCGCCGACGGCTGCGCTTCTGGACGATCACTGCGATCTGCTGCTGGTCGGCGACAGCGTGGGCATGGTGGTTCATGGCTTGCCGAACACGGTCGGTGTGACGCTGGAGATGATGATCCTCCATGGTCAGGCTGTGATGCGTGGATCGCGTCGGGCCATGGTGGTGGTCGATATGCCGTTCGGATCCTACGAGGGCGGCAAGGAGGTCGCCTACGAAAACTGTGCCCGTGTGATGAAGGAGACGGGTGCCCAAGGGGTCAAGGTCGAGAGCGGACCCACGGTGCCGGAGACCATTGCCTATCTGGTGCAGCGCGGCATCCCGGTGATGGGTCATGTGGGCCTGAGGCCCCAGGCAGTACTGACCGAGGGCGCGTTCAGGGCCAAGGGGCGGACGGACGACGAGCGTCTGAGGGTCATCGCCGAGGCCGAGGCGACCGCCGACGCCGGGGCCTTCGCCATTGTCATCGAGGGCACAGCCGAAGGGGTGGCGCGCGAGATTACCGAGGCCGTTCATGTCCCCACGATCGGAATCGGAGCCTCGGCCGCCTGTGACGGCCAGATTCTGGTCACGCCCGACATGCTGGGTCTGTTCGACTGGACTCCAAAGTTCGTGCGGAAATATGCCGACCTGAAGACCGAAATCGACCGCGCAGTGGCCAGTTACGCCGCCGATGTGAAGGCTCGCCGTTTTCCTGCCGAAGTCGAGACCTACTTCTCGAGAAAGTCGGCTTCATCGTAGTGCCTCCTTCCTAGGGAGAGCCGTTGCGGCGAGGGAAGCGAGCCTCTAGGGTCCGCGCCGATTGGCTATCCCGTTTTCTGGCCAGCGATTTGGGGCGACGTTTTTCGTGGTTGATGTCTTTGAAGAAGTCGAGGAGGAGCTTCGCGCCTCCCGGTACAAGCGTCTTGCGACGACCTGGCTGCCGATTGTCGGCGGCGTCCTGTTGCTGGCCCTGATCGTCGCCCTGGCCTGGTGGGGCTGGGATTCATACCAGAACTCGCAGGCCGATAAGGCTTCTGTCGCTTATGAGCGCGGTGTCGAAGCGCTCCAGTCCGGTAACACGGCCGGCGCCAAGGTTGCCTTCGAGCAGGCCGCAAAGGTCGGTAACGGGGCCTACAAGTCCATGGCCTTGCAACAGCAGGCCGGTCTCGCTGTCGCTGCCAACAATGAGGTCGAGGCCATCCGTCTGTTCGACGAAGCCGCCAAGGCCTCTGGCGATCCGATCCTGGCCGATGTTGCGCGCCTGAAGGCCGCCTATCTGGTCATGAACACCAACGCCTCCCTGGCTGATATCGAGGCCCGCCTGACGCCCCTGGCCGAGGAAAAGCGCCCGCAACGTCCCTTCGCCCAACTCGGCCTCGGCATGGCCCGCCTCCAGCATGGCAAGACCGCAGACGCCCGCTCGGCCTTCGTGCAATTGACGCTCGGTCAGGACGTTCCTGACGGTGTTCGCCAGATGGCACAGACTGCGATCGAGACGATCGACTCGGGCTCATCTGCCAATATCGACGACATCATCCGCGCCCAGGCCGCCCTTCCGCCCCCTCCTGAACTGACGCCCGAACAGCGGCAGATGCAGGCGATGGCTCAGGCCGCCGCCCAGGGCCAGGCTCAGTGACGCCCCCCATCGCGACGACGCCCGGAGTGCGAATGCCCACGAACCATCGACTGCTCAAGCTTACCCTTGTGGGCGGACTGGCCCTGAGCCTCGCCTCCTGCGCCGCGCAACGCGCGATGCTGCCATTCGGCCTGGGTGGCAAGGAAGAGAACACTGCGATCGCGACCGAAGGTCAACGGATCTCGGTCCTTGCCTTTGAACAGCAATTGGCACCGTCGGCAGCCCTGGCCGGTCGCGACTTTTTCATTCCGGGCCCTCAAGCCGCCACCGCATGGCCTGTGCCTGGCGGGACGATCGAGAATTCGGTCGAGCACGTCATCGCGGCCCCGGACTTCACCGTCGCCTGGAAACGGGATATTGGCGCAGGGTCATCGCGAACCAGCCAGATCATGGCCCCGATCGTCGCCGACGGCGGCAAGGTGTTCGTTCTGGACGGAGATTCGACCGTCACGGCCGTCGACGCCGGCTCGGGCGAGGTTGTCTGGAAGCACAACGTCAAGCCCGACGAGCGCGAGCGCGGCTCCGGGATCCTGGGATTCAATATCATGCGGGGCGGCGGAGCTGTCTCGGATGGCTTCGGCGGCGGCGTGACGACCGGCGGGGGCAAGGTTTTCGTTGCCTCGGGATATCGCACAATGTCGGCGCTCGATGCTGCAACTGGCTCTCTCCTCTGGACTGTCCGCACCGATGCCCCGCTTCATGGCGCGCCGACACTTGCGGGTGCTCGGGTCTATGTGGTCGACATCGACAATCAGATTATCGCCTTCGACACTGCAACGGGCCAACAGAGCTGGTCTTACCGCGGTATCGCCGAGCCGGCGCGTATCATGCGCGCCTCGTCGCCGGCCGTAAGCGGCGACACGGTGATCGCGCCCTTCTCCTCAGGTGAGGTGATCGCGCTGCGCGCCTCCAACGGCCAGCCTGTCTGGCAACAGGTGCTGTCACGTTCCAGCAGGACCAGCGCCCTTTCGGAAATTCGCGACATCGCCGGACGTCCGGTCGTGTCGCGCGGCCTTGTCTATGCGGTCAGCCACTCGGGCGTCATGCAGGCGATGGACATCCGTTCTGGCACTCCGAAATGGACCCTCCCGGTCGCCGGGGTCAATGCTCCGCTGCCGGCCGGGGATGTGGTCTATGTCGTCTCCAAGTCTGGCGAACTGACCCTGATCAACCGCGACAGTGGCGCGATCTACTGGACGCGTGACCTCAACGATGGTCGAGTGCGTCAGGAAGGGGGGCTGTTCGGCTTCTTCGATCGCACTGTGCGGCCGGAATGGTCGGGGCCGATCCTGGCGTCCAACCGCCTGGTTCTCGTCAACTCGGACGGCGAGGCCGTGGCCTTTGATCCCAAGACCGGGCTTCAAACGGCTTCGATCAGGCTCGGCTCCGCAGCCTATGTGGCACCCGCTGCCTATAACGGCGCGCTCTACGTCCTGACCGACCGGGGCGAACTCGTCAGCATCCGCTGACGATCACTGTAAAATAAGTTAGAACTGCCGACATGGCATTGAAGGTCGCCATCGTCGGCCGCCCCAACGTGGGCAAGTCGACCCTGTTCAACAGGCTGGTCGGAAAGCGCCTTGCGCTTGTCGATGATCGCCCCGGTGTGACCCGCGACCGTCGCTATGCCGACGGCAACATCGGCGACATGGATCTGACCCTGATCGATACCGCCGGGTACGAGGATGTCACCGACGACAGCCTGGAATCGCGCATGCGCGAACAGACCGAGGCGGCGCTCGAAGACGGCGACCTGATCCTGTTCATGATGGACGCACGCGAAGGGGTGACCTCGCTGGACACCATCTTCGCCGACCGCCTGAGGAAACAGCACAAACCGGTCATCCTGTTGGCCAACAAGTCCGAGAGCCGCGAATCGGGCGGCGGGGTGGGCGAAGCCTATGCACTGGGCTTTGGTGAGCCGGTCGCGATCTCGGCCGAGCATGGCGAGGGGATGGCCGACCTGTATGCGGCGATCGTCGCCGCCAGCGCAGACATCTTCATCGAGGAGATTGACGAGCCGGACAAGCCAATCCGTATCGCCATCATCGGCCGCCCGAACGCCGGAAAATCGACCCTGATCAACCGGCTCATCGGCGAGGACCGGATGCTGACCGGGCCGGAGGCGGGGATCACGCGTGATTCTATCTCGGTCGACTGGGAATACGAAGGCCAGAACATCCGGCTGGTCGATACCGCCGGAATGCGCCGCAAGGCGCGAGTGCAGGAAAAGCTGGAGAAATTATCGGTCGCCGACACCATCCGTGCGATCAATTTCGCCGAAGTCGTCGTCCTGATGATGGACAAGGACAATGCGTTCGATGTCCAGGACCTTCAGCTTGCCGACCTGGTGGAGCGGGAAGGACGGGCCCTGGTCTATGTCGCCTCCAAATGGGACCTTGAGGAAGAGCCTCAAGCCAAGATGGCCGAGCTGAAGCGACTGGCGGAAGAAAAGCTGTCCCAATTGAAGGGGACGCCGTTTGTGGCCCTGTCTGCACATTCAGGTCGGGGTGTCGAGCGACTTATGCCTGCTGTGCTCAAGGCCTATGAGACATGGTCGGTCAAGGTCAAGACCAAGGACCTCAACGACTGGCTGGCCATCGCTACCCAGAGACATCCGCCCCCCGCCGTGGACGGCAAGCGGATCAAGACCAAATACATGGCCCAGACCAAGGCCCGTCCGCCGACCTTTGTCCTGTTCGCCAATCGGGCGGCATCGGTTCCGGATCACTACATCCGCTATCTGATCAACAGTCTGCGCGAGAGTTTCGACCTGCCCGGAACGCCGATCCGTCTGACCCTCAAGGGCGGCTCGACCAACCCCTATGGCGAAGGCGGCTCAAAGTCTGGCCCCGAACGCTACAAGGGCGACGCCAAGACCGCACCGCGCAAGGTCCGCAAGAAGGAAGACGAGGAATCCCGACTACCGGGCAAGGCGCTGGAGCAGAAGAAGACCCGTGTCGCCAAGCCGCGTGTGATCTCGGCCGTCAAGAACAGTGCGTCCAAGAAGGCCGGGTCTTCCGTTGCGATCCAGAAGGGCGCGCGGGGCGGTGCGAGGCAGGTGTCACGGTCGGGTCGTGTGAGAACAGGCCAAAAGCATATTCCGAAGAAATAGGAGCAACCGCCAACACAGTGCTGGGTTCAGCCGAGCAAGGCTGAGGTCCATCCTGCGATATTGTCGACGATCTCGACGACCGTGGCCCAGATCAGGAATAGGTAGCCGACCGTCGCGAGTGCGGTCAGCCACCCGATCAGCACCGCAACACCGTCCTTCTGCATCACACCCAGGGCAAAGAAGATCATGGCCAGTCCTGGCAGCATGTCGCCAAACGGGATCGGCAGGGCCATCACCAGCGCCAGAAGCACGCAGGCGGTGCCCATCAGGATCTCGCTGACCGCGCCTGTCAGCCCCGACAGGCGAGGGCGCGTCAAGCTTTCGGCACGATGCAACAGTTTGATGAGGCTGAGGCCTCTGGGGTGCCTGCGCACGCGGCGACGGACCCAGGGTGCCGCAATGTAGCGCGTCGATTCGGGACCGAACCCGACCCTGATACTCCAGGTCAGGATCCATCGCCTGAGCCAGGCCGGTGCGGCAAAGGGGGTCGTGATGATACGGGAATAGGTCGTTCTGGACAGCGACGCCCTCAGCAACCATTTCGGAAGCCAGACCTCGTTGCGCTGAAAGGCCAGTTCGAGCGCCAAAAGGATGATTGGTGCGGCAAACACGGCCTTGCCTCCTGGTGGCCATGGAATGAGGGCCATCAAAGCCAGAACCAGAACCATGGCCCCGATTCCCCGGTCGCCGAAGGCCTCGACCACCTCGTCCAGGGTCAGCTTCGGATCGACTCCCAGACCCAGGTCCTCGAGCACCTGGGAGAAGGTCCGAGATTCATCGACGGGGGTGGAGGTGAGCGGCATTCAGCAGTCTGACAAACGGCCCAACCGGCCCGCCCGTCATTTAGGGTGCGGTGCGGTACCGCGCCAGACGACTGTCGGATGTTAATGCGAAATCGACATGTCGGGATGGTTCGGCCTGCCCTCAGTCGTCCACCCGACCCAGACGACGGTACAGATTATAGGCCGACACACCGACACAGGCGGTACCGATCACGGCGAGGACTGCGGCAATAATCGTAATGTCGTCCGCACCGGAAGATGCCTGAGAGGCTTTTCGGAAGGCCGCCATCGACATTCCGAAAGACAGCAGGCCAAAGGCTCCCATGACCAGATAAAGGCCTGTCTCGCGCCACTCGATGCGAAGCGGCGGCTCGCTCATCACCTCGTGGCGGATCAACTGATGGGCTCCGAGTCGCAAGGCCCCATCGTCCTCAAACAGTGGGGCATCGGTCTGGACCGGTTCGTCATGGGGCCAGACCAGCCGCTGGGACGGAAAGACCGAAGTCTCGTCCAGCGGGGTCAGGACCAGCAACTCGCCGCCGTCATCCGCGGCTGATCCGGCCGAGATCGATGGTTGGAACAATGGGGGTTCAGTCAGCTGTGTTGTGGTCTCGACATTATCGACGGCCGTCAAAGAAACGGCAGGAGCGCCTTCTGGTGGCACCTCGGGCCTTGCCGGCTCCGCCACCGGTGTCGGAATGACTGCGCTCGGAACATGGCCTGCAACGGGTCCGGGCAGGGGGCCAACGACGATTGCGGAATAGGCGGAGTACCGATCAAGCGAAGGAATGACGGGTGGTGGAGCGATCTGGATTCGGGTTTCGGCCAGAGGGGCGTCCATGCCAGCGAGGAAGTCGTTTGAAGGCTGTTGGGTCTGTTCAAACCGCGAGGTGTCAATCACCGGGGGTTTTGAAAGGGTGGGTGCGGTCTCGCTCTGTCCGAGATCCATCGGGTCGAGTGCTGTAACGGCATCGTCCGCCTCATCGACTGATCCGCCGATGTCGAGACCCGGTTCGGAGCCGGGCTCAGGATCGCTCACGGGATCATGCACTGGATCGGGCACTGGCTCGGACTGAGCTTCGGTCGCCGGGTCAGTCCTGACGTGCACCACGGGTTCGAAAGAGGATTCCGACGCTGCCTCCGAAACAGTTTCGGGAGCGGACAGATCCGCAAGGTCGGCCTCGATCGTCGGGGTAGCAGACACGTCTTCATGCGCCGCTATGGGGGTCGAGAAGAGGGGAGCGACGTCCTTGGAATTCAGGAAGCCTGTCTTGTCGATAGCCTCGAGATGCACCTCTTCAAACGGCTGATGCGGAGCCTCCTCCGGGGGCACAGCGACCGGTTCCACATCTTGTGACGTGTAGTCTTCAGGACCTGAGAGTTCGGTTTCGATGGTGTCAACGCCTTTGAGGTCTGAC
>Ga0075012_10003958_pt1 | contig 13916 bp, 10 predicted proteins | sample All_14_2_FD_71474 | JGI IMG/M metagenome (GOLD analysis project Ga0075012, IMG submission 71474) | Freshwater microbial communities in response to fracking from Pennsylvania, USA - Allegheny Zone_MetaG_DW_15 | ecosystem: Environmental > Aquatic > Deep subsurface > Groundwater > Drilled... | reverse complement strand
GTTTCAAACGGCGGGCACTGAGCCGCCCGCGCCGCGGCCGCAAGCCCGGCGGTTTCCGCGTTCCGAAAAATGGCCGGAAAGTCCAGGACGTTTCCCGGCAGGGCCGCGCTGCCGGCCAGGGCAAAGCCGGATTCGACCGGGATGTCCTCGAAAATCCACGGCGCCATCATGGCCGCGGAATCCGCGGCTTTCACCTGTTCAGGAAGGAACGCGGCCTCCCGGATTCGCTGGTCGAGGGCGGCGAGCTCGGAGACACCGGCCGGGGATGGATCGAGTTCAGTCTCCTGCGCTCGCCGTTCCGGCCGTTCGGAATCCGGAGCCGCGATCAGATGGGAAAAATGAACGGAAAGCCGGGCGCGGTTTTCGGCCTTCCAAGGACCAAGCCGCGCGGCGACCCCGTGAACGGACGCGTCGATGACCTGCTTCGCCCGAATCGCAAACCAGGCCGCACGGCTGGCAAACACCGCTCCGCCGATGCGGTCGCCGGCATTTTTTAGCAGGGAGACCGGCCGGGAATGGTAGAGCAGTTCCACTCCCCGGCTCAGGAGAGCCTGCTCCAGGAGGCGCTTGAGGGTGAGCGGAGTGGGATCGGTTCCCGCCTCCGCCAGCGCTTCTGCGAGGACGGAACCCAGCGACTCGGCGGAGGGCAGCGGCTCCAGCCGGCCGGCGATTTCCTCGCCCACATAGGAACGGTCGGAAACCAAATAGACGGAAGCGTTCCGGCTTCGGGCGGCGAGGGCGGCGGCTACGGCCGCGGCGGTGGAACCGATCACGAGCACGTCCACTTCGGAAATGAAAGGAATGGATTGATCAGGGGCGGAATTCAAAGTCATGGCATTATTCAATTCTCAATTGATGGATTCCTCCACCGAAAAGGTTGGAATGGAATGATCGTTTACGGTATAAAATGATCATTCTTTCGTGCAAGAATCGAAACCCAGACGCTTGGCGGAGTGGCCGCGATTGCAGGTCCGGATGACGCTGGCCTATGAGGGGGAGCCGCCGCCGCTTCACCGCAAGATGACGGCAACCAACGGATTCTATTCCTTTTGGCTTATCCAATCCGGCCGGGTCACGCTTTCCGGCGTCTTCGGGAAATGCGTGCTCCGGGCGGGCGATTGGATTCTCTTTCCGATGTATGTTTCCAAGCATCAGGAGTTCCAAAAGGGAAGCCGCCTTCTTTCGCTGGGTTTCGAGGCGATGTGGGCGACGGAAACCCCTTGGATGGAGTTCTCCCGTCCCATCACCGGTTCCGCGGCCGGCGCGGGCGCATTGATTCGCCGGGCCCGGGAGGTATTGAACGTCTTTCCGGCGGAACAGTTTGCTTCTCCGATCCCCGAAAGGAAACTTAAAGTGACGGATTGGATCCGCCTTCAGGGCGCGTTATTCCGGTTTCTCACCGCGTTGACGCCCTGGGCGATCCGGGAAGGCGCCACCTTTCTCGATTCCCCGGCCCGGGATTCCCGCATCCAGAAACGGCTGCTCGAACTCCGCAAGGAACCTTCGGCGCGGCCGGTTCCCTATGCCCGCTGGACGGAGCAGACCGGTCTGAGCCGGGTTCATCTCGACCGGCTTTTCCGGGCGCATTGCGGGGATTCGCCCAAGCAGATCCAGAACCGGTTTTTGCTGGCGGCGATCAAGCGGGAGTTGGTCATCGGCCGGGAAAGCGTCAAGGAACTGGCAGCCAAATTCGGATTTTCCGATACCTCCCACCTTTGCCGATGGTTCCGGCGGCGCGCGCAAACTTCACCGGAACAATTTCGGGCTTTGGGAATCGAGTGACCCTGGAAAGAACGCATCAAGCACCCGCTCGCTTCGGCCAGCGGCGGCAATGCGATGCCAATGCGGCAGTGGCAGACCGCTTTCTCCTACCGGTTCAAAGCTTCGCTTTCTTCAACTTCATCCTCGAAGGGGAAAAGTGGTTTGCGGCGATTTCGGTAGGCAAGCCGCTGCATGTCCGCGGAAGTCACGCCAGGGGTGTTTACGCGGATCAACGTGCCGCAGATTTCGGCATAGGCTCCCACCGGGGCGTGCACTCCCTTGATGATGATCACTTCAAAATCACCGGGATTCAGGCCGCAGGCAAAAATGGGCTGCGCGCTCGCATTTGGACCGCCCCGGCGGCTCATGAGCATGAGCGTCATGCCATCATCGGTTTCCACGATCGCCGTCGGCCCCATGTCGCCGCCTTTTTTCCCGCCGTGCCGCGGCTGAGTCTCGGTGTATTTTCCATCGTGAAAACTTCGCACCGTCGCTTTGACCTCCAGGGGTTCGGCCGGGGTCATGGACAGTTTTCCCCCCACCTTTAGCCGAATCCGCGCCCCGATTCCCGCCGCCCAGGCTTGAGCGACTCCATCCGCATCGGGAACGTAAAACAAGGTTCGATAAGTGCCTAAACAAAGTCGGGCGAGAATCGTGGAATCCCCGGGAGCGCCTCCGCCCGCGTTGTCGCCCATGTCCAGCAAGCCGACCGGCTTGGGGGCCTCCGCCACCCGGGCGACGGCTTCCTCCGGGGAGATGAGTTCGCCATGAAAAAGATTCCGGTTCTTCACCAGCCAATCCGCGAGCCGGTCCACGCGATTTCGGGCCAGTGCGGGCTGATTGTCGGTCACCACCACAAAGGCCGAACCCATGTCGGTGATATCCGCATAGGGAAATCCCAGCGCGAGGCTGGCGGAAAGCACCCCTGGCTCGGCCCGGACCGCATCCAGTTCTCGCTGCACGCTCAACTGCGGTTCCGCAAAGCTGAGCTGCCGCTCGATGTTCATGGCCACGCGAGGAAAGGCGGCGGCCATGACCGGACGAATCTCTCCGCGCAACGTCCGAATCATCATTTCACCGGCCTCCACGCCGCGCGCGCGCATGTCGAGATGCGGGTTCTGCCGATAGGCGATCAAGGCGTCGCATGCGCTCACCATGGCCGCGGAGAGATTCACGTGCGGATCCATGGTGGCGATCAGGGGAATGCGGGGACCGATGAATTCCCGAACTTTTCCCAGCCACCAGCCGTCCATGTCGGGCCGGGATTCGTTGACCCCGGCGCCGTGCGGGGCGGCCAGAATGCCATCCAGCGGCCCGGCCGCCATCAATCCCTCCGCGACGATCTTCCAAATCCCATCGAGCGCCTCGTCCGAAACCATCCCCCACGGATTGGCATGGGCAAAAATAATCGGCACCGCCTCCACGCCGGCCTCCTCCAAGGCTCCGAAGAATCCGCTGATTTCGTGATGCGCATGGCGGTAATGAGTCCGCACCTCCTCGCCGATCAACAAAGTCGCCTGGCGGAACAGCTCAAACGTGGTCGGAACCTCGATAAAGGTATTGCTCTCGTGCTGGATCGCGATAATCCCCACGCGCCGGGCCGGAGAATCGGGCATCATTTCTCCCCCACGGAAGACTTTCGCTCGAACTTCCAGTTCGAAAATTCATCCAAGAATTCGATGACGGCCGGCACGATGAGATCGAATAATTTTCCGCCCTTCTCCGCGGTGGCTTTCGCCGGATTTCCCATCGCGCCGGTTTCGGTCATTTGCGCGAAGGTTTCGCTGACCGACACTCGCGAAGGCGTGTAGCCAAGCGGATCATAAAACCTGGAATGCCGTTCCGCCCGCCGCCCCCGGGCCTTGTTCATCTTCACCCAATCCGTGCGCAACCCGAGCATCATCGAGGTTTCGAATTCGCAGGCGTGGGTGAGATTGGGAGACTCCATGAATTTCTGCGCCGCGAGTTCCCTCCGAGCCACGTGCCAGTAAGTCGCGTTCACGACCCAGGGCGCGGCGGACTCGGGATGCTCCAACGCCACGCGATACAACGCCTCCGCGGCCGGAACCACATTGCCGCCATGGCCATTCAATAAAACGATGCGGCGGAAACCGGCGGAAAGCAGCGAGTCGATGAGATCCTTCAACACGAGAATATAAGTCTCGCTCCGAATGCTCAGGGTGCCCGGAAAGCCCAGATGATGATGGGAGCTTCCCACCCAAAGCGTCGGCAGGAGCGCCACTTTTTTCGGCAGCCCGGCTTCGGCCCTCCGGGCGATTTCGGCAACAAGCGCGGTGTCGGTGATCACCGGCAAATGATCGCCGTGCTGCTCCGTGGCGGCGATGGGAAGAAGCGCCACCGTTTTCGGCGCCCGACGCCCGAGCTCAGGAGAGGTCAGTTCGCCGTAAATCATGGCATGCGGACGATGCAGTCAATTTCCACGTCGATGTTCAAAAGCTGGCAGCCGACCGTCGTGCGCGCCGGTTTGTTTTCGCCGAAGAATTTCACGTAAGCCTCATTCATTTCCGCGAAGTTGCGCTCGGTGATCTGCTGAAGGAAAACCCGGCAGGACACAATGTCATCCATCGTGGCTCCGGCGGTTTCGATGATCAACTTGAGAGACTCCATGGTCAGCCGCGTTTGTTCGCCAATGGTGCCGCGATTCCAGCCGCCGATCGCCGGATCGAACGGTCCCTGACCGGCCACAAAGAGGAATTTTCCTTCCGCGACCACCGCCGAAGAAAGCGGGAGCTTGGAGGGATTGCGATTGGGAAGTTTGGTGATGTATTTTTTCATAAGATTTTTCGATCCAAGCTACCGCCAGCCAAATTGCGGCTGACCGGCGCACTCCCACTCCGTTTTCCAAAGCCCGCAATGAGTGTGCTCGGTGATCAGCAGCCCGCGCGAGCCGGGCCCGGTGAAATGAACGTTGGAGGGTTTGTCGAACGGCAGCGAAAAACGGGTTTCCAAGGTTCCGTCCGGCGCGAATACCTCCAAATAAGGTGCCCCCCAGTTCGTCGCGATCAACCGGCCGCGTTCGTCGAAATCGATTCCATCCGGCCCGCCCCGATGTTCACCCGGCAGAGTCGCGAAAATGAATTTCTCCATCACCTGCCCCGGCGCGCCCAGCCGATAGCCATGCAGGCGTTTCGTGGCAGTTTCCGCGATGATGAGCAGGCGATCATCGGCGGAAATGGCGATGCCATTGCAGAACGCAAAGCCGTCCCCCAATTTGCGAACCTCGCCATTGGCGAGCCGGCAGAACACTTCGCCAATGGGCGCCTCGCCCGACGAGCCGGCCGGGGCGGTAAAATAGAGATTTCCTTCGGAGTCAAACGAGCAATCGTTGCACCCCCGAATCGGCTCGCCGCCGAAGGCACTCACCATCGCGGAAATTTCGCCCGCCAGCGTCACGCGCAGAATGCCGAGTTTCATGTCGGCGACCCAGATCGAACCATCGCGATGCAGCTGCAAGCCCGCGGGAATGCCGCCGGTATGGGCCAGTAGTTTTTTTTGCCCACCTTCACCGATTTCGAAAATCGATCCGGTGCGGGGCTCGACCAGGAAAATCCGCCCCTCCCTGGTCACCAGGGGTCCTTCGCTGCCCAGGATTTCCCCGGCGATTTGTTTCACGACAGCCCCCATGTTCAGTAAATGACCCCCAACTGCGGGGTCCCGGTCCAACGTCCGCCATTGTCCTTGAGCGCCCGCATGGCCGCTTGCAGCGCGCCGGTCACCAAATGCGTTCGCCGGACCGGTGTCGGCGCCCTGCCGGTTTGAAAAAATTCCTCCACCTTGGAATTCAGGTGCGCGAAGTTGCTGAAAAATTCCCTTCCGCCGACAGTGTCAACCGAGCAAGCGCGAATGCGGCCGTCGCCGGCGCGAATGGCGGCCACCCATTGCGTGACGAATTTGGGCATCGCGAAATGCGTCACCCGCAGGCCATCGCGGTGTTCGAGTTGATACACCAGCAGGTTCTCGGTGCGGTCCAGCAGGAACTCCAGGGTCTCATCCACCCGTTCATAGCCATGGTGCGCAAGGGCGTGGACGAGCAGATCCCGGGGAATCTCCCCCGCCGCCAGCGCCGCCCGCACGGCGGCATTCTCGAAGGACCGCACCGCCCGGATGCCGGTCTCGCCGTCGGGACGCTTTTCGATCAGCGACTGGACGTATTCCATGGTGTGATAGCCGTAATTATCCGGATCGCCGTGAAAGAGCGCCAGCGCTTCGGCAACGGCTTCTCCCGGTTGCAACGGCGCGCCGGGCTTCAGGGGGCAGTGCGGCAGCGAAGACCCAGCGTAGAGCGGAAAGCCGAGTTCCTCCGCAACGGCGAACATTTCGCAGGACTCATCGAAACTCCAACTGAAATGCTTGTCGTTGAAAATCGGAACGCTTCGCGCGGATTCGCGAAAAACCGCGGTGATCGCGTCGAACAAGCGCTTGCGCGGATAAAGCCGCTGGCGGTATTCGTTAAGCGGGTAATCACCGTGCTCGCCAATCAACAACACCGCGTCCACGGCCAATTTATCGCCTCCCAGGGTTAGCGCGGCTCGCACCTCTTCGAAAATCGGAATGCCATTTTTTTGGCAGAACGCCCGGCCGATATCGCGCTCGGTGGTCTGATCCAGGTAAACGGACGCGATCCGGGACGCCGGCTTGTTCCAGCCATTCCTGGCATCGGTAAAAAACGGCTCGACCCAGCGCGTCACCATGACATCGGTATGCGACAGCGGGAACCAAACGGTCGAAATGACGGCGATCTTCATTCGGGAAGCGAAGTAATGCGGCCATCCGCTTCAAAAAAACTCCGCGACTTCCAGCCGATCTCGGCCGCTTTGGCATTGGAATAACGGGGATTCGCGCAATCTGACACAATGATGTAAGCCTCGAAACCCGGGCCGTTCGCCGCCGTCAGCGCGCATTCGATGGATCTCGCCAGATCGGGAAAGGTCACCAACGCGCTGCTGGCGGGCGGGCGGGCCATGGTCCGGTGAATTTCCTTGGGATACGGCTCGCCGAAACGCAAACTGTAGACCGTCATCCCATGGCGGCGGGAAAAAAGTTCGCCCAATTGCTCCCCAAAAAGTTTGGTCACGGCGTAAAAATTAAAGGGCCGCGGCGGCAAATCATCATTCACCTCCGCATACCGCGGCTGGCCGAGGAAAATGGTCAGGCTGCTGCCGTAAACCACCCGCTTCACGCCGGCCGCGCGGGCCGCTTCGAAAAGATGATAGGTCCCTCGGACGTTGACATCGATCGACGCCTCATTGAACCGGAGGTATTCCTCGCCTTCATCCGCATCGAAGCGTTCGTTATCGGTCACAAATGCCCGTTGCGATGCGATTGCCAGATGCACCACGGCGTCGATTCCCTGCATGGCCGCGAGAACGGACGGATAGTCCGTGAGGTCGACCGCATGGATTTTCCTGCCGGCAGCTTCCCCCGCCACTCGATCCGTCAACACGTAGTCGAACGCCGGGGACAGCAACGGGATCACCCATTCGCCAAATTTTCCACCGGCGCCAGTAATCAGGACTTTGGGATTCACGATAATAGTAAGTATAAAAACTTTGATTCACCACGCGGCCAGCCGCACCACGCGGGCTTCCGGGTTTCCCCAGGTTCGCCTGATCGTCACGCGCAGCGCGTCGGCCGAAACCGGCGAATCCAGCTGTTCCCGCCAGCGGCGGCGGCCATTGTCCGTGACTTCGCGCAACGTCCGCCATTCGCCGCCCCGGCGGACTTCCACGGAAAAATCCCGGACGGTTTCGGGCGGCGGCTGGCCCCAGATCATCCGGCTGAGATACCCCTCCGACTGGGTCAGCGTCAGATAGCGGTGAAGGCCGGTATCGAAAACGATTTCCAGGCGGGAGATCGTTTGGGGCCGCTCCCACTCCGCCTGGATCCAGGCGGGTCCAGCGGCATCCGGCGCGCTCATCCAACGATGCGTTCCCGGACGCTTGCGTTGTTCCGCCACGCTTTCCGGACCGTAGAGGGCGCGATTCTGGCCGGAAATCACATTGACGGCCGAACCGGCGGGAAATTCGCTCGAAGCCGAAATCGTGGCCAGGCGCAGAAGATTTTCCGCATCGATCAAATCGGCGCCGATGAGGTAGCCGTCCTCCTGCAGAATGGTTTCGCGAATCGCGGCCATCGCGGCGCCATTGGCGGCAAGCTCGCCGGGTCGCAATTGGTGTTTCACCGCGTGCGCGGCGGCGATTCCTACTCCCTCTCCAATCGCCGCACAGGTCGCCATGACCCGCGTAGAGGCGAAGGCGATGTGGCTGGCCGAGATGTTCCGACCGGCAAACATCAGATTCGGCAAATCCCGGGCCACGCAGCTTCGCAGCGGCACATCGTAAAGCAGCGGCACCTTGGTCCAGGTGCAGGGCGGCTCGTCGCTCTGGTCGAACCCGCAAACCGGATGAAGGTCAATGGGCCAGCCGCCATACGCAATGGCATCCGGCTGCAACGCCGACCGCAACACGTCGGTTTCGGTCAGGACATGCTGTCCGAGGAAGCGGCGGCTTTCGCGTTTGCCGGGAACGACGCCAAACCAATCCAGCGACCAATTTTCCGCACCGAAGTCCCCGCCATTCTTCACGTAGTCCCACACGCCAAAAAGAATGGCCAGCAGTTCATCGCGAATGGCTTCGTTGTCCTTGATGGTATCGAGCTGGCCGCCCCATTCCAGCCACCAGAACCCGTATTCATAGCTGAAGGCGCGGCCCGGCTCACTCCATTCGCGATTGACCATGTCGGCGGCGGTGATTTTCCGCGCCCACGGAGGCGGCGCGTAGGGCATCGGCCGGTCGTGCTTGCGGGCCATGAATAGCAGCGTGGAACCGAGCGTTTTGCCATCCGCTTCCGCGGGAGCCAGCGTTTCGCCGTATTGCGAGCGGGCTTCGCGGCCGTGCACGAACGCCGCGCCCGCCGCCGCCCCCAGGCCGCCGTCGCCGGTGCAATCGACGAAGACCTTCGCGGCGATCCGGAAACAATCCTCGGTCGAAGGCCGGACCGCATCCACCTGGGCAAGGAGCGAATCCACCACCACGGCGTCGGTCACCGTGGTGTTCAACAACAGCGTCAGGTTCGATTCCGCCCGGCATTTTTCGTAAAGGATTTCGTCGAACATCGACGGCGAGCGCTGCGGGTTTCGCACCGAATTTTCGAGCCGAATTTCCTCGATGAGTCCGCTTTCCCGGGCTTCGTTGAGCAAATCCTGCGCGGGCCGGTTGGTATTGGCGCCGACGATGTGCATGCGGATTTCGCTGCTCGCGTTTCCCCCCAGCACCGGCCGGTCCTGGCAGAGAATGACTTTGACGCCCTGGCGGGCGGCGGCGAGCGCGCAGCAGACCCCGGACATGCCGCCTCCGGCGATCAGGACATCGCCCGTCAACGAATGGGTTTGAAATCGTTTCATACTTCAGCAAATGAGGAAAGAGAGGGCGCGGATCCGGAGCGCACGCCGGGCAGCCAATCCGCCAGGGCCGCCGCAAAATCACGTCCCAGCCGCCGGGCGGTTCGGGCGTTTACCTCCGCCCCGAGCGCGTTGGCGTAGGCAATTTCCAGAGTCGCCGTCAAAACGGCCTCCGGCAAGCCTCCCGCCCAGGCGGAAAAGGTCCGCTTGTCGGCGGCCGGCAGATTATTAAATCCCGAACCATGCGCCAGTTTTCCCGGCGCCCGAAAGAGGCCGTCCTTGCTCTGGACACGCCGCAGGCTCGCGCTGAGCCGGTCCACCTGGCGGGCCTGGGAACGATCTTCGGGTTCGACAAAAAAGATGCTTTCATGCACCGCGCCCGCCAAGGCCGGACAGTGCAGATCAAAGGCGGCAAACGGCCGGCCGGCGAGCCAGGCCGGCAATTGCTCCCTGACGGCGCGCACCTCGGCATAAATCGATTCGTCCCGATAGTCCCGGTTGTGATCGTGCGGACGGCGGTTCTTGCCCTGGTCGCCATTTTCGACTCCATCGAGATCCATGAACGGAACGATCCAGAAGCTCACGCGTTCGCGCAGCCATTCGCCGGCAGAGTCCTTCGCCAGAAGGCCCGACAGCACGCCTTCGAGCACGTAGGAGGCCATCATTTCGCAACAGTGCTGGCGGGCGGTCAGCACAATTGCCAACGACGCTTTCGGGTTGCCGGCAAGCACCAGCGGCGCCTCGCGGCCTTGCGGCGTCCGCGCCAGCTCTTTGACCTGCCATGTTTCCTTTGCCGAATGAGCCGCGAGAAACCGATCCCAATCCGCCCGGACGTAGGGCATGCCCATCGAAAAGCGCACGTCGTTCGCATCCGGGGGAAAGGAATAGGAGAACTCCCCATTCGCCACCGCCGACGCGCCCAGCCACTTCCAACTGACACCCGCATCCCGGCTCACCGCCGGTCCCCGGACCCCCAGGTTTTTGGGATCAAAAACAAACGTCAATCGCCGTCCCGCCGCGCCCGTTACCCGAAAATACCAGTAGAACCAAGGCGTCAATGTATCCCGCAGATCGGGGCGCAGCCGCACGGTCGATCCTTCAATGGAATCCACCGCGATGTTTCCGCCCGGAAAGTTGCAATCAATCGAAAATGCCATAGCCGCGAAGATGCCTAGAGAGATATTCCGGTTATCACAACGATGTGATTTCAATGGATTCCGCGCAGGTTTCAAGCAAAAGTTTACTCTTTCACATCTTTCCGTCCGCCGCCGATCCCAGCCGGCGTAGCAATGGCAGATCGCCCCACGGCAAAAACCCGGGCACGCACCATGCCAGCGAGGCCGTGGGAGGATCGCCGGCCGAATCCGGGCAATCAAATTCCCTCAGGTCAAAATCGGCGCCGGGGTGAAGCGCCCGGCACAACAGCGCGGCAAACACCGCCTCCCGTTCGGCAATCACCTCAATCCGGGAGTGCGGGGCGCGGGCACGAATCACGAGGCAGATCGCGGCGATCGCTTCCGCCCATTCGCCCACGAGCGTGTAGCCGAGCCAGAGACAGGCTCGGGCCGTATCGTGCAAGGCGGCGTGGGGCAGTTCCTCCGTTTCCCAAATGAGCTCGCCCACCCCAGGCAGATCGGCCGTGACCGCAAAAATCCCCGCCTCGTCCGCCTCCGCCCAATGTTTGGCCACAAACTCCCGCCCTTTTCCCGACGGCGAAAGAATCAGTCGAACGCCCCCGCCTGCGGCCGGCCAGTCGCCGCGAATCACGGTCGGCAACGGAAGATCGCGCGAAGAAAAAATCGCGCCAGCCTGGGTGCCATCCGGCCGCGGGCGTTTGGCGATCCATTCACCGCTTTGCGGCGGATTCCAGCCGATCAACCGCGCGAGCTCCGCCCGCGCCCGGGCAAATCCAGCCGGCTCCACCGATTCGCACCGGAGCCGCCGGACCCGGCGGACAGCGCGATACCCGCATTCCCCCGGCCGTTCGCCGGGCGGGTAGCACATGAGTTCATCTTCCGGCACGTCCACCCACTCCGGCAAGGCCTGCGGCGAAGAGCCGGGCGCGCCCGCCAGCCAGTGGCGCATCCAGCCCAGCATCGCCTGCAACGGAGCCTCGTGATAACCGTGCGTCATGTCGATCAGCCGCCAATCCAGGCACTCGCGGGCGTCGCGAAGCGAATAAACCTCCTGCAATTGCCGGCACGTCGCGGACATAGCCTCGTAGCCGAACGACGACCGGTCGTGCAGCGCATTCATGATCAGCAACGGACGCGGAGCGATGAGTCCGAGCACCTCCCATTCCTCCGCGATCCGCAACCCGCCGGGGAGCGTTTCGCACAGGCAATTCCGTTCGGTGACATACGATTCAAACGATCCCACCGAAACGACCGGAACCGCTGCCTTGATGCGCACATCCAGGGCGGCCAGCCACATGGTTTGGTTTCCTCCCCCGGAAGCTCCGGTCGCGCCGATTTTTTCCGCATCCACAAAGGGAAGCGATTGCAGCACATCCACCCCGCGGCGATTGTCGCGAATCTGTTGTGCCATCAATGAATCGCCGCCCAAAAACAATTCGGCTGCCTTCATCGCGCCGTGATAGCTCCATTCCCGCTCCCCTTCGCTGCGTTCGCCGGAACCAGCGGCATCGACCGTGAGGGTAACGATCCCGTGCAGCGCCAGAAGATGCCCGCGGGACTGCACGTGGGCGGCCACTTTCCCCTGCTTCCAATGCCCATGCAGGTTCAGCACGGCGGGAAACGGCCCCCCGCCTTCGGGAACATAGAGGTTCCCCGTGACCCGAATGCCGGGGGAGCTGGCGAAGGAAACGCGTTGAATAAGGTAACCCGTTCGCTGGATCTCCCCGTGAATTTGAAAATCCAACGGAGAATTTTCCGGAGCCAGCCGCAGTTTCCCGGTCAGTTTCGCGCGCAGCCGCGAAAATCTTTCGGACAATTCATCCGCCGAAAGCGGCAGGGCGTGCGAGCGCGCCAGTTCGGAGGCTTCCCGCCGCAAACGGTCCCGATGGAGATAGCCGTGCGGAGAGGACCAGAGATGGGGAATTGGATTCATAGGATTATCGGGATTCAACCAGCAAGCCGGAATGCGGCGGCAGGTGCGCCAGGAGCCAGCCTTGCTTGAGCGGCACGGATTCATCGGTCCAGAAATTGCGAATTCGCTGCCGCGGCACATTCCAGGCGGCGAGATCGAGCTTCAAAGTCGCCGGATGCTCCTTCCAGTTCACCAGCAACACGCGGTGCAATCCGGAGGCCAGCTTCTGCACCCAATATGCCGGATGCGCCGAACGGAAGAGATCGATCGGAATGGCCGCCGCGCCCTTTTCCGCCTGCACCGCCCGGCGCAGCAGCGCCAGCCCCGTCTCATTCAAGCGGGGCAGATTATCCGAGAGATTCATGGCGCCGCCGGAAATAATCACCAGGCTCAGCAGCACCTCCGCCTCGCGCGCGGTCAGGTCGACAAGGCTGTCCAGGTAATCCCGGCCTTCCACGTTCGGATCTTCCGGCCGCACGAAAGGCAGCACGGGTTTGAGTTGATGCAAATTCGGATCGTCGGAAGTCTCCCCGCCCCGGCACAGCGTGAAATCCGGGTCGTTGATCCAGAGCCGCTCCTGCGCCCAGAACCGGGCGGCGATCGACGACACGTTCTCCTTCACGGAACCCCAGCGCGAATGGATGTCGGAAGAAATGCGCACGTCATCCACCAAGCCGGGACCGCCATCGAGGTTGAAATTGCAGCCCAGAATCCGGCTTTCCGGCCCCACGGCCTTGCGGATGGGTTCAACGATATGCCGCATCAATTCACCCGGAGCCGCGCGCCGGTCGAAAAAACGCCGCGCGGGAACCGTCCAGGCCATGAAATCGAGTTTGAAATAGCGGTAACCGTAGCCGGCGTAGCGGCGGAATAATTCGTCCCACCACGCGCGCACCCGCGGATGCGTGGGATCCAGGATGAATCCCTTGCGCTCCATGCAGGAAAACGCAAGGCAGGGAAATCCCGACGCGCCGGTAGCCAGGGTGTTCGGCTCCAGCTGGGCCAACCGCGAATGGGGCTCGGCGATCGTCGGCGCAAACCAAAGACCCGGAGTGAATCCCATGCGCCGGAGATTGCGCGCGAGCTTGCTCATTCCCGATGGGAAGAAACAATTCGGCTCCCATTCGCCGTAGCAATACTGCCAGCCGTCATCGACGATGATCTTGCGGACGTGCTTTCGCAAAATGGGATCTCCGGCGATCAATTCGGCATTCCGGCAGACCTCCTCTTCGGTGATCGTCCAGCGGTAATAATCCCAGCTGTTCCACCCGCTCTCCTGCGGCGCGAGGATCGGCTCGCGGCCCTCCCGCTGAGCCTCCGCCCAATCGACCAGCAGTTCGTGACCGTTCGTCGACGCGCGGATCGTCAGCGGAGCCGAAGCGAATTTCGTTCCGCGAGCCGGCGCAAACAAGGTTATGGCGGCAATCGATTCGACCGATCGGTTGATTATCCGGCCGGCGAAACTCGAAACCGGTTTTTGTTTGAGCGGATGCGCCAGGTGCAGCGTGGACTTGCCGTGCGTAATGGCGACCCAGGCGTGGCTGGCGATTGTCGCCGGCCGGCCGGACTTCGCCACGCGGGATTCACATCCGCCCATCTTGCGCCCATGCGTCAAAACGTGGGTAGCCGGAATCCTTGAAAAGACCGCCGAACGTAATTCGACCCGCTTGGAAGGTTTTGCCAGACG
>Ga0075012_10003956_pt1 | contig 13919 bp, 8 predicted proteins | sample All_14_2_FD_71474 | JGI IMG/M metagenome (GOLD analysis project Ga0075012, IMG submission 71474) | Freshwater microbial communities in response to fracking from Pennsylvania, USA - Allegheny Zone_MetaG_DW_15 | ecosystem: Environmental > Aquatic > Deep subsurface > Groundwater > Drilled... | reverse complement strand
CGGTGACGACACGCACAGCGCCGGTGGCGACATCCATGACCTTGAGCCGGGACACGCCCGCCTCGTTGACAGCATAGGCGACGAAGCTGCCGTCGGGGGACAGGGCATAGTCGCTGACGTCCCATCGCGTTTCAGGACTGACGGGAACGAAGCCGCTCCGCTCGATCCGCCCGAGGCGCAGGAAGTCGGAATCCTTGTTCGAGGTCGCCCAGACGGCGCCGTCGGCCGCATATCTGGGGTCGACATAGGAGACCTGCGCCGCCGGATCGGTCAGGGGCGTCATGCGGCCGGACGCCAAGTCCAGCTCATAGACCACGGCGTTGTTGATCGACATCCGGTTCAGGACCAGCGCCTTGGCGCCGTCGCTGGAGAAGTCGGCGATGTTCCAGCCGCCGCCGGAGACCTGCGCGACCAGGCGGTCGCTAGATGGGTCGGCGGGATCGACGACATACAGGTCCATGTCGGCGCCGTTGCGGCGGGATGAGGCGTAGCCGACCCTCTTGCCGTCCCGGCTCCAGGCGCCGAACCAGTTGCGGCTCTTGCCGTCGGTGATGCGGGTCAGCCGACCGCCGGACAGTGTGTAGAGCTGATAGAATTCGTCGCCGCCATTGTCCTTCTGGACCAGCAGGGTCTGACCGGACGGCGACAGGGCGCCGGCCAGGATCGGCTCCGCCTCGAAACTGATCTGGGTTCGGGCGCCGCCAGGGCCGGCGACGACATGGAGCTGATCGGTCGCCCCGAACCGGGTCTTGATCAGCATGGACCGGTCAGCGGCGTTCCAGCCGAGGAAGGCGGCGCGGCGCGCCTGAAGATAGGGTTGGGTCGCGGCGACCAGATCGTCGGGCACCGCCGGCAGGCCGTCAGCAACGATGGCGGCGGGCTTGGGCGCCTCAGCCAGGGCCGCAGGGGCGGCGCTCAGGGCGAGCAGGAGGGCCATCGGCAGACGGGTAATCATGGAACAGACCGTGCGGTGAATGGGGGAAGCAAAGGGAGGAGATCGCCGGCTCCCTTGGAGGAGCGGAGCCGGCGACCGGGAGCGCAGACCGAACTAGAAGCGGTACCGCGCGCCAACCGTGACGTACCGACCGATGACGTCGTAGTACGGCGAGTAGAGCGACCCGACCGGCGGGTCCTTGTCGAACAGGTTGGTCGCGTTGGCGTATAGCTCGACACCGTTCGCACCGTAGTGGGCCAGGTCAGCCGTCAGCCCCAGATCGACATAGGTGTAGGCGTCGATGTGGTTGTTCGAGATGGCGACGGTGCTGTTGTAGTCGCCCGCCGAGATGTAGCGCGCGCGCAAGTTCGCGCCGAACACCTCGCCCTTCCAGCCGAGGCTGGCGTTGAGGCGCAGCTTGGGCACGCCCAGGCCGAACGAATAGCCCTGGGATTCGACATATTCGATCTCGGTCACGCCGTCGTCGGTGGTCAGGCTGTTCACCCAGGTGCCGACCAGACGCATGGTCACCCGCCCCGTGGCGCCCGGCACCCAGAGGTCAGCGTCCGAGGCGTAGGACGCCTCAGCGTCGATCCCGTCCGTGTGATACTCGGCCAGGTTCACATAGGTGGACAGGGTGCGGACCAGATTGCCCGCCGAATCGCGCTCGACCTTTGCGCAGAGATCGAGGTTGCCGTTGTAGCAGCGGTTGACCAGATCCTGGGCCGCAATGGTCGTGATCACGTCGTCGATCTTGATGTCGTAATAGTCCAGCGACAGGTTCAGGCCGGGGATAGACGGCGGCGCATAGGTGACGCCCAGCGTCAGCGTGTCGGCCGTCTCCGGGCGAAGGTTGGGATTTCCGCCGCCGTTGTTCAACACATAGACCAGCGCGCCGTTCTTGGCCGGATCATTGAGGTTGTTCCATCCGGTCGTGGTCGTCGTGAACAGTTCAGACAGGTTGGCCGAACGGATGTCGCGCGACTGGGTCACCCGGCCCCGGAAGCCCGGGAAGAACTCGTTCGTCGCACCGACCTTCCACGACCAGATAGAACCGGTGGTGTCGTAGTCGGAGATGCGCGCGGCGGCGTTGAACTGCAGGTCGTTCAGAACCGGCAGATCGCGGACGATGGGAACCAGGATCTCGCCGAAGGCCTCCTTGACGCTGAACTCACCGGACATGGCGGAGAAGCTGAAGGTCTTGAAGGCCTTGGCCGCGTCCAGTTCGCCGACGCGCTGGTCAGTCTGCTCCTTGCGGGCCTCAAGACCGACGGCGATCGAGACGTCGCCCGCCGGCAGGCTGAAGGGCTCGCCGCGCAGGCTGATCCCGGCCACGTCCAGCTTGGTCGTTGTGCGCTGCTGCGGGGTGCCGGTCACATAGTCGATGGCTTCCTGCGACGGCGCCCCGAGGCCGAACAGGTTAATAGGCACGCAGCCGGAGTTGGCGTTGGTCAGGGTCACGCGGCAGACGGCCTGGCCGGTCGATGGATCGATGACGGAATCGACGGCGTTGGCGAACTCGGTCTTCAGCAGGAAGCCAGGCGTGTCGATATTGTTCTCGAATTCGCCGTGGCTGTAATAGGCGCCCCAACGCCAGTTCTCGCCGAACTCACCGTCCACGGCCAGGGTCGCCTGGGTCGTCACCCGCTCGAAGTCGATCGTCGAATACGACAGATCGGAGTTGAAACGACCGAAGGTGAAAGACGTCTGCCCGGCGGCCGCCATCTGCTGCTTGATCGTGGAAGACAGGAAGGCGTTGTCGATGCCTATGGTCAGGTCGCCGCGATCATGGTCGCCGAACCAGACATAGTTGTTCCACATGCGCGAATGACGGACATCGGCCGTGACCCGCAGCCTGTCGTTGATCTCGTAGACCGCACTGGCCAGACCCGTGTAACGCCTCTGCGGCGTGACCAGGGGGCTCAGGTCGTCATTCGACGGACCTTCGCCGCCGATCGAATTCGTGCCGCTGACCGTGCCATAGTCGAACGGACGCAAGGTGCCGTCCGGGTTGAACACCATGCCGCGGTTCACACCCGACATGATCAGACCGCCATAGGCGGCGTTGGCGAAGCCCACGTCAGGCGTTATCGCGCCATTGACGGTCGCCCACCGTCCGATGTTCGGGCGCGAGGCCTTGGGGATGACGCCTTCGTTGTCGAGATATTCACCGCCGATGACGAAATGGCCGCGACCGTCGGCGAAGTCCGTGCCCCAGGCGCCTTCAAACCGTTCCTGCTCGGCGTCGTCATAGGACGAGATGCCGTATTCGGCGCCCAGCTTGCCGCCGGTGAAATAGCGGTCGATGCCGATGTTGACGACGCCGGCTACGGCGCCCGATCCCCAGGCGGCGGAGGCGCCGCCGGTGACCACGTCGACGCTCTTGACCAGCACCGACGGCACGGCGTTGAGGTCGTTCTCGCTCGACACCCGACGTCCGTCGATCAGGACCAGGGTTCGGTTGATGCCCAGGCCTCGCAGATCCACGGGCGCATTGCCGGCGCCGGTGTTGGTGCCGGTCGTCTGGGCCGAGGTGGTGGCGCGGAACTGCGGCATGTCGTTCAGCGCGGCCGCGATATTGGGGCGCGCGCCGACCGACAGGTCTTCGGCGGACAGGTGGATGGTCGGGGTCGGCGCCTCGAAACCGGCGCGGTCGATCCGCGAGGCGGTGACGACGATTTCATCGACCGAAGAGGCGGCGTCGGCAGAGCCTTCAGCCTCTTGGGCGTGAACCGAAGTGGCGCAGGCCAAGAGCGCAATAGCGCTGCAATAATGGATCAAGTGGCGGTTAAGACGAGACAAAGCAAGATTCCTCATGGCGACGACGCCCCTCCCCAGGGATGCCCAATGCGACTGACGCTCTTCGGCGTCCGTTCGCCCCCGCTGTCATTGGGCCTGAGAGTTTCGGGCCGTCGCCGACCCTTTCTCCTTCGGCGAGACCGCATCCCCCGGATCCGGCCTTCTCTCCAGCGTTCCTTCAGCAAGACGGTCCGTTTGCCTGAGCGTTTCCGGGGCGGTTGCGCCTTCGGCGTCAGCCGGAGCCGATCTCTCCCGCCTTGCTAAGCGCGAGTAAGATCGACCTGAATACGGCTGTCAAATCGACATATTTGGGTAAAATATTTCATTATTAAGTCATAACTCACACGAACATGCCATGCTGCCTCGTGTGAAGATCCTGGACGGCTCGGCTCGACCGTCTCAACGTCGCCCCGTGAAGGCGGCGTGACAGAAACACCGGTCTCGGAAGAGAATTAGTTATCCACAGGAAAGGCGTCAGGGAGCTTTCGGATCCGAGGGCGCCCTGGCGGCGTCATGCATCGCGACGCGCCACTGATCCAGCAACCTCGCCCTGCGCGCCTGGTCGAGGTTGGCGAGCAGCGCCGGCCCCACCCGGACGGGTCGCACGCCGGGGACCGGGGCGCGCCGCTCGGTCAGGATATCGTCGCGCGCCGGTCTTACGCCCAGGCTGGCGATGACCCTCTGGCCTTCTCTCGACAACAGGAAATCCAGAAACAGCCGCGCCGCGTTCGGATGGGCGGCGTTCCTGGGAATGAAGGCCACGCGCGAGACGGACAGGTGATAGTCGTCCGGCGTGACGAGGCCTATGTCGGGCGCCCGCGCGGCCCAGGACGCGCCGTAGGACTGGTTCATATTATAGGCGAACGCCATCCGCCCGTCGGCGAGTTGCCCCATCATCCGCTGACCCGATGTGTCGACGCGTGGCTTTTGCCGCCCCAGGGCCGTCATCAAGGCCCAGGCGTCCGGATAGATCTGCACATCGGCGGAGAGTTGCATCAGCGCTACGCCGCTGCGTTCCGCATCGTAGAGGGTGACGCGACCGTCGAAGAAATCGGCGTTGGCGCTGAGCCGCTCGAGCAGTTGCGCGTGGCTGCGGGGCACGATCTCCTCAGGCAACCGTTTGCGGTTGTAGGCGAAGACGATCGGCTCCGCGGTCAGGCCGAACCCCTGATCGCGCCAGACCGAGCCGTTCGGCATGGCCGCCCGATGCGGCGACCTGTAGATTTGGGCGTAGCCGTCGTTGATCAGTTTGACCTGCACGTCCATCGCCGTGCTCCACACCAGGTCCGGTCCTTTCTGGCCGGAGTCGGCGAGCGCCTGCACCCGGTCCGCCATCAAGGTCGAATTCATATCGTCCAGACGCACGGCGATATCGGGCCAACGGCGACGAAAGGCGTCGAGCACCGGCCCCATGAGGCTCGTATTGGTGAAGATGCGCAGCGCGCCTTCGCGACGGGCCAGCCAACGAACTCGCGGCGCCGTGGCGGCCTCGTCCGGCTCGCCTGCGCACGCAGAAACACTCAGGCCTGCCAGGCCCAGGAGGAGATGTCGTCGATCCGCCTTCACCGGTGAGGGTTTCCCGCTATTGTGCCGTGCATGATCCGCTGCTCCGTCGCATATCCATGAGAATACTGGTCGTCGAAGATGACAAGGCGCTTCAGCATTCGCTTGAGGCCAGTCTGCACGCCGCCGGTTTCGAGTCGCGCTCTACGGAAAGCGGCGAGCAGGCGTTGCACCTTGAGGAGGCCGAGGTCTTCGACGCGGCCGTACTGGACATAGGGCTTCCGGACATCGACGGTTTCGAAGTTCTGAAGACGCTGAGGCAGCGCGGGTCCTCGACCCCGGTTCTCATGCTGACGGCGCGCGATGCCTTGGGCGACCGGGTGGCAGGACTGGATTTCGGGGCCGACGACTATCTGGTCAAGCCGTTCGCCCCCTCGGAACTGATTGCGCGACTGCGGGCGATCGTTCGCCGACGCGAGGGCCGGTCGGCCGGAGCGACTGTCGTAGGATCTCTTGTCTGCGACTGGAACACGGGCAGGGTTCAGGTGAATGATCGGGACCTTTCTCTACGTCCACGAGAATGGGCGGCGTTGCGCGTCCTGGCCTCACGACCCGGCCAGGTGGTCGATCGCGAGCTCTTGGCGGCCGAGGTCTTTCCGCAGGACGAGGCGCCGTCTCTAAACGCCCTCGAAATCCATGTCGGCCGCCTTAGGCGAAAATTGCAGCCCGACGGCCCTGCCGTGACCAATATCCGCGGTCGCGGCTATCGGCTGGACCCGTGAACGACGCTGCTCGGCCGCATCGGCCGCACAGTCTGGTCACGCGATTGCTGATCGCCCAGGTCGCGCCGCTGGCGCTCTTTGCGGTCGTGGTCCTGGCCGTCGGCGCCTGGACGGCTCAGCGTGTCGTGGAGAGCACCGCCGATCGCCTGCTGGCCGGGGCCCTGCAGACCATCCGCGAAACCGTCTCGGTCGCGGACGGCAAAGTCACCGTCGATGTGGCGCCCTGGGCCCTGGCGCTTCTGGACGGGCCGGAACGGGACGCCGTCTTCTACAGCGTTCGCGAGGGAGACAGCCTGATCACCGGATACGAGGAGTTGCCGCGCCTGCCTCGCGTTTCGCCGGATCGTCCCGTGTTCGCTGACCTGTCCGTCAGGGGCGTCCCCGTCCGAATGGCCCAGCAGACCTTGGCTATTCCCGGACGCGCCTCTCCCGTGGTCGTCTCGGTGGCCCAGAGCCTGGATTCCCGACACGCCAGCCTTAGGGAGCTCTATCGCAGTCTGCTGTTGCTCCCGTCCCTGCTCGTGGTTCTGGCTGCGCTTCTGATCTGGCCGGCGCTGCAATGGTGGCTCCACTCGCTCACCCGCCTGATCGAGGACTTGACGCGCCGTCCCAGCCCCTCGGCCGATTTCGCACCGACCAATGTCGATCTCGCCCCCCGAGAATTCTGGCCGGTTCTGAACGCCTTCAATCATCTTCTGGCCCGGCTGGAGGTCTCGACCTCCGGCATTCAACGGTTCGCGGCTGACGCCTCGCATCAGTTGCGTACGCCGCTTTCGATCGTGTCCGCCAATCTTGAGCTTCTGTCGGAGTCACCTCGCGCCTGGACCCCAAGGGAAAGAAGGCTGATCGCGGACTCGCGCGACGCTGTCGGCGGCATGACGCGTCTAGTCGGTCAACTGCTGTCAACCGCCCGCGCCGATGGCGCCCTGATCGACACTTCCGCAGACCTGGGCCGCGCGGCTCGCCGCGCCTGCCAGGCCGCAAAGGCGCGCAGCGGCTTTCCCGACGGCGCCCTGCGTCTTCGCCTGCCGGCCGAACCGGTCATTGTACTCGGCGCCGAAGACCTGATCACCGAACAGATTCTCAACCTGATCGACAACGCCATGCACCATGGCGCGCCGCCTGTAGTCGTGCATGTGCGCATGACGGGCGGTGTCTGCGTCTGGGACCACGGCCCAGGAGTCGATGAAGCCATGCTTCCCAACCTCACAGACCGATTTTTCCGCGCCGGCTCATCCCAGACGCCCGGCTCCGGCCTCGGCCTGGCGATCGTGCACACCCTCGCCGAAGCCCAAGGCGGGCGATTTCAACTCTGCAATCGCGGCGGGATGCGGAGCGGCCTTGTCGGCCAGATCGTGTTCAAGTCTTGGTCCAGTTGAAAAGGTTCTGCTCCGACTGAGGAAGCGGCCCTCTGCGTTCAGCCTCGACAGGCCGAACCCGTCCGTGCGCCTCAAGGCAGCCCCGCACGTCCGCTAGTCTTCCACGGTCTCTGCGTTCGCCGCAGTCGCACCGCGCCGGTTAGCTGTGCTCGTTCGGCGACTGCCCGCAGCCGAAGACCGACAGATCGACCGCCTCGGCCATCAGGGCGTAGCCGGCGTCATTGGGGTGCAGCCGATCATCGCGACTGGCGCCGGCCACAAAGGCTTCCGGCCTTGCCGGGTCCCTTACGGCGACGTCGAAGTCGATCACCGCGTCGAACAGGTCGCTGGTGCGGATGAAGCGGTTGAGGACCTGGCGCGTCGCCTCTGAGCCGGCCTCGTAGCGTTCCGATCCTTCGAACGGCGTCAGGCTGCCGCCGACGACCTTGATGGCGTGGTCATGCAGGCGCGCCACGATCTGGCGATAACCAAGCTCCATGTCCGCAGCATCGCGGCCGGGGCGCATCAGGGGGGCGCCGCTGTGGCGGATGTCGTTGATGCCTCCGAGCAGGATGACGTAATCGACCCCAGGCTGAGCGAGGACGTCTCGGTCGAGCCGGGCCAGCACGCTGTGGCTGCGGCCCTGGTCCAGAATGCGATTGCCGCTGATGCCCTGGTTGAGGACCACGACCTGCCCCGGACAAGTCTCCTCGAAGCGTCGCGCCAGCACCGAAGGCCAGTCGAGATGAGCGCCGAGGCTAGCCGTCGCGCCTTCGGTAATGGAATCGCCGAGCGCGACCACGACGGTCGGGGCGGCGTCGCGCGCGCCATATACCGCGGACACCACGTTCTGACGACGGATGAGCGGCCGTTCGTCGCCCACGTCGGCAAGGCCAGCGGCGACCCGGACCGGCGTGCGGCGGACGGCTGGCCGCGTCGGCTCGGGGAAGTACAGGCTTAACGCCACGTCGGCGAAGGCGGGAACGGCCAGGGCCACAGGGTCGCTGATCAGCGCCGCCCCGACCGGGACGACGATGTCGGACTGGCCGTTGAACAGAACCGGAAGCGCGCCTCCATCCTGCCCGACCTTTCGCACGGCGATATGAGACACATGCAGGGGCGCGTCCCCGAGTTCATTGCTGATCCGGAATCGAAGCGCGTCAGCCGAGGCGCCAAGCCGCATGTCCTGCCGCACCGTTTCAGCACTGAACTGCAGCGGCGCTTCCGGTGCGCCGTCCCGGCGATCCGGAGCCGGCGAGGCGGTCCACAAGGGAACCCAGACCTGAGCCGCCGCATGTCCCGCCACAGTCAGGGCGACGACAAGGCAGACGCTAGCAAACATATTTTTCAGCATGGTTCCCTCCAGCAGGGCCGGTCACGAGAAAGACGCGCCGCCGTTCACATCGATGTTGGCGCCGGTGATGTAGCCGGCGGCGTCCGAGGCCAGGAAGACTGCGGTCTCGGCCGCCTCGTGGGGACGGCCTTCACGGCGAAGCGGAACGCTTGCGGCCACGGCCTGGCGCACCTCGGGCTTGGTGAAGTCGTCATGGAAACGCGTCGAGATCATGCCGCAGCACAGCGCGTTCACGCGGATGCCCTTGGGTCCCAGCTCCTTGGCCATGGCGCGGGTAAAGGTCATGACGGCCGCCTTGGAGGTCGCGTAGATGGCTGCGCCCGGCCCGCCGCCGTCGCGCCCGGCCAGGGAGGCGAAATTCACGATGGCGGCGCCTTCGACCATGTGCGGCACGACCGCCCGGGTGGTCAGGAAGACCGAGGTCATGTTCAGGTCCATGACGGTATGGAAGAAGGCCTCGTCGATTTCTGCGAGCGGCCTGCGCGCGACCATGCCGCCGGCCGTATTGATCAGGATGTCGATCTTGTCGCCGAATGCGGCCTGGGTGGCGGCGACCAGGCCGTCGACCGCCGTCGCATCGGTCACGTCGGCCTTGTGAACGATCGCCGTGCCGCCCGAGGCCTCGATCAGGCGCAGGGTCTCCTCGGCGCTGGCGGAATCATTGGCGTAGTTGATGCAGACCTTGGCGCCTTCGGCGGCCAGCTTCAGCGAGACCGCACGGCCGATGTCGCGGCCGCCGCCGGTGACGATGGCCACCTTGTTGTTCAGGGTCATGGTCGTCTTGTCCTTTGGAACGGGGGAGAATTTAAAGTCAGGCTTGGTCATCGACGACCGGTGCGGCCGGGCCATCGACCTTTTCGATCCGGCCGGTGACGAACCAGATCGCCGCCAGCGACAGCGGCACGAGCGCCGCCACCAGAATGAAGATCGGGGCGTAGGAGACCTTGGTCATGACAGGCACGAGCCAGGTGGTGATCAGGGTTCCGGCGACCGCCGCCATGCCGCCGATGCCGGCCAGGGACCCGACGGATTTGCCGTGGAAGACGTCGCCGGGAAGGGTCTGGATATTGCCGATGGCGATCTGGAAGCCGAACAGCACGCCGGCGATGGTAAGCACCGCCAGGGTCGGATCCGAGGCCAGGACCGCGCCGAGCAGCGCGGGCGCCATGATCAGACAGCCCAGGGTGATGGTCCATTTGCGGGCCCGGTCGATGCTCCAGCCGGAACCGATGAGTTTTCCCGAAAGCCATCCGCCGAACAGGCTGCCGAACATGGCGCCGACAAACGGCACCCAGGCGAAGATGCCGATCTGCTTGATGTCGAAGGCGAAGGTTTCCGCCAGATAGATCGGCAACCAGGAGACGAACAGCCACCAGATCGGGTCCAGGAAGAACCGCGAGATGACGATCCCCCAGGACTGACGGTGCGACATCATCTGTTTGAGGCTGGGCGTATAGGCGGCCGTCGCGGATTGCCCCGTCTCTTCTGGCGCATCGAGAATAAGGGCGCGTTCGGCGGCGTTGACCCAGGGGTGACGATCGGGGCCTGCGCGGTAGATGACCAGCCAAGGCAGGACCCAGACGAAGCCCAGGCCGCCGATCAGAAGGAATGTGCCTTTCCATCCCAGCGACAGGAAGAGAAAGGCGATCAGCGGCGCAGAGATGATGGCGCCGATGGAGGCGCCGGCGTTGAATATGCCCTGGGCGAAGGCGCGCTCCCGAGGCGGAAACCACTCGGCATTGGCCTTGACCGCCCCCGGCCAGGCGCCGGCCTCGCTGATCCCCAGCATGGCCCGGAAGACGCTGAACGCCGCAATGGAGCCGGCCACCGAATGCAACGCGATGGAGACGGACCAGACGCCGATCGACCAGGCGAACCCCAGGCGGGTGCCGATCCGGTCAAACAGCCGGCCGAAGGCGAACTGACCCGCCGCATAGAACAGCATGAAGATCGTGACCAGAAGAGCGTAGTCCTCCTTGGTCGCGCCGATTTCGCCGGCGATCTCGGGCCACATCACCGCGAGCGCGTTGCGGTCGATGTAGTTGATCACCGTCGCCACCGCGATCAGGGCGATGATGGCCCACCGGATGGCGGATGGTTTCTGCATAATCCTCACTCCCATGTCCCGGGCCGGTCGCGTCGCGCCGGCCTCTATCGATCCAGGCGCGCCCAGGCGCCCGTCCATTGGTAGGTCTGACCATCAGCCGAAACCGTGTGCGAACGGTCCTCTGCGGGGTCGTCGGCGACGCCGAGCACCAGCCGTTTGCCGGACAGCAGGATCAGCACCACCACGGTGGCGTCGTCGCCACGCGCCTGACGGATCGACGCCACGCCGCTGGTCGCCCCGGTGACGGTTTCAGCCCTCCCGTCGTAGAGGCCGTGCGGTTCCAGGACGCCGACGAAGCTGACCTCCTTCTGGCCGTCCACGCGCTGGATCAGGGACGGTTCGCGCCTCAGGTTGAAGTTAGGGTCATTGGCGCCGCTCTCCGCCAGAATGGCGCGCGACGGCGCATCGGCCGCGAACCGGTAGGTGTAGAACCGTCCGTCCAGCAGCCAGGTAAGGCTGCGCGCCTCCGTCGTCGGCTCGGAGGACGCATCGACCCAGAGATGCTGATAGCCATTGGCGGCGCCGAGAACCGGACGGGCGGCCAAGGCGCGTTGCGCCTCGAACCCGACCGTCATGATGTGACCGTTGTAGTGCAGCGGCAGGTCGTACCGGGCCGGCCGGTCCCCGCTGACCCGCAGCAGATCGACGACCACGGGCCGGCCCAGTTCGGGATGGCGCACGAGCGCCTGGGTGCGGGTGAAGACCACGTCCTCATAGGCGCCTGTCTGCCGCGCCGACACGATCTGGGTGTCTTCGTCCGTGTCGAACACCAGCCGTTCAGGAGGATGCGCCTCGCCAACGCGCCAGTCGCCGCCAAAATGACTCCGTTCGTTCACCACCAGGGTGTTGTGGGCGACCGTTTGTTTGGCCCATGAGGTATTCTCGGGCAGATAGATTCCGCCCGCCTTGGCCTCGATGTTCAGGAACCGCGCCGCACCATAGTCAGACACCACCGTCCGGCCGTTGTCGTAGAAGAGCCAGTTCAGCTTGTCGAAATGGCCGTGGCCCATGCCCTGGGCCGTGGCCTTGAACACCAGGGCCTGCCCGCCGGGCCCGCCGGACCGCAGGATTCCCAATCCACCGCTCTCCCCGTCCGGTCCGTCGCGCAGCATGACCGATCTGAAGGCGAAGGGCTCCGGCGCGCCCTCGGCCAGCCCCTGAGCCACCTTCAATCCGTCCGGAGACAGCAGGGTGCGCCCCTGGACCTCGGCGATCGAAAGGAGGCCCGGCTCTCCGGTGCGGGCATAGGCCACCGCGACCCCGGCCACGAGTTCCTCGGTGTCCAGACCCTTGTCGAGAATGGCGTCGTTGACCGGAATGAAATAGCCGGCGTAGCTGGACTGTATCAGCGTATCGACCGCCTTCAGAAGCACGCCGTCCCGATGCTGGAAGATGCCGCGTTCGGGCTCGTTCTGATCGACGGCGCGCGCGAAGATGATGAAGGGCGCCAGGGCGTAGCGCTGATAATAGGGGCCTTCTTCGTAGTAGCCGTCGGGCGAGAACAGCAGGTCGATCTGGCGCAGGAAACCCGCCTCGCCGGTCTTCGCCAGACCGGTCAGCGCCTTTTCCGTCAGATCCGGGTCTCGCAGAACATAGCCCGTCATGCCCACGCCGGCGACGGCCCAGGTCGCATGGTTGTGGATGCGATCGAAGTTCTGCGGCGTCTCGTCCGACAGGAAACGCGCCATCCGGCGAAAGACGTCATCGTCGATGGTCCTGCGATCTTCCGCCGACAGGGTGTCGCGAACGGCGTCGTATCCCTGGCTCGCATAGACCAGCCAGACGGAGTCGTTCAGCGTCTGCCAGAACAGGCGGCCGGGAATCTGGCCTCGTCCTGCGGGGTGGGCGCCGAGCGTCGGATAGAGCCGGGCGTATTCCAGCAGCAGGTCCCGCGCATAGTCTGCATAGGCCCGGTCGCCGGTCAGGCGATACAAGGCCCCGGCGTTGTAGATGGCCTGATAGTTCCGCTTGTGCTGTTCATGCGTGAAACCGCCGCCGGGATCCTTGGGGACCGGCACGCTGATCGGCCGCGCCATGGCGGCGCGAACGCTGCGTTCGATACGCGCCTGTTCTGCGGCGAACAGGGGATAGCGCGCGCCGGTTTCGGCCATGGTCCGCCAATCGGCCGGGGAGACGAGCACGGGGCCAGTGTCCTCGGCGGACGGGGCCTGGACAGCGCCGGGCCTGACGACGGTGGTCGGCGCCTGCGCCAGGGTAGTGGACGCGATCGCGCCGAAGCCGGCGCCGACGGTCAGGACGATGGCGAGCGAACGGCCAGGGATCATCGGGCGGTCTCCGGGACAAGGTCGGACTGGAGGTCAGGCGTGCGCACGAACTGGTTGCCGGACGCCAGAAGGACAGGATCGCCGACCTCGTGCGTAAACCGCATGGGCCCGCTGTCGATCAGGCGGTTGTCACGCAGTTCGGCGTGCTGGACGCCCCGCATCAGAACAGCGGGACTCTCTGGCGACCCAACCCGGTCGAACAGGGCGCCAGACACCTTGAGCGTCGGGCCGAACGTGCTTTCGTCGGTACCGCCCCGATAGAGGTCGACGACGCCGCCGCCGATTTGCCGGAACACGCCGTCCTCAATCTCGATCCGTTCGGCGTTGTAGGCGCCCTTGTCGTCGGTCTCTGCAGCCGCCGCGACGACGGCGCCGGACACGTCCGAAATCGTCATGCGCCGCAGCGCGATAAGGGCGGCCATGCTGCCCTTGCCGGTCGAGACGACGTCGAAGCGCCGGTTGACGGTCAGCCCTTCGATGCGACTGTCTTCCAGGATCAGCTCATAGTTGGCGGCGTTCGATCCCGGTCGCACGCGGATCAGGGCGTTGCCGACCTCGTCCGGCGCGCTACGGCCAGACACGGACACCCGCGACAGCCTCAGCGAGCCCCCGGCCTCGATCTGGAACAGGGCAGGCCGGGAGAAGGTGATTTCAGCCACGCCTTGCGCCGGCCCCTGGACCGTCAAGGGGGCGTCCAGGCTTAGGGTCTGATCGACCTCGTACCGACCCGCAGCCAGCTCCAGCCGGTCGCCGGGCGCGGCCGCCTCGGCCGCCGCCGCCAGCGTCCCCTCCCCCGG
>Ga0075012_10003954_pt1 | contig 13922 bp, 14 predicted proteins | sample All_14_2_FD_71474 | JGI IMG/M metagenome (GOLD analysis project Ga0075012, IMG submission 71474) | Freshwater microbial communities in response to fracking from Pennsylvania, USA - Allegheny Zone_MetaG_DW_15 | ecosystem: Environmental > Aquatic > Deep subsurface > Groundwater > Drilled... | reverse complement strand
TGGGCGGCCTGCTCTGGAACCAGAGAGGTCGGCGTCATGCCCGGCTGGGTGTTGACCTCCAGAAGAACGAGAACGTCCTTAAGATCGTCATAACGGAAGTCCGATCGCGAAACGCCTCGGCAACCCATTGCGGCATGGGCCCGCTCGGATTGGCGCAAGGCGGCCTCGAAAACATGGGGCGGCAGGTCCGCGGGAAGTCTGTGGACAGAACCGCCGGGCGCATATTTGGCCTCGTAGTCGTAGAAGCCCTTGGTCGGGGTGATGTCGGTGACGGTCAGGGCGCGGGGGCCGCCTGGCTCGCCCAGGACGGCGACGGCCAGCTCCTTGCCCGGGATATAGGGCTCGACCATCACCTGCTCGCCATAGGTCCAGTCGTCGGCCCCGACGGCGGCCTGGGGCCCATTGGCACCCTCGGGCACCAGATAGACGCCGACGGACGAGCCCTCGGCGTTAGGCTTGATGATATAGGGCGGGTCGATGACGTGGCGGCGCGCGACCTCGTGCCGGTCGAACAGGCCCCCGCCCGGCACCTCGACGCCCGCCTGGCGCAGCACGGCCTTGGTCCTGTCCTTGTCCATGGTCAGGGCCGAGGCCAGGACGCCGGAGTGTGAATAGGGAATCTGCAGCGTCTCCAGTATGCCCTGGACGCAGCCGTCCTCGCCCCAGGCCCCATGCAGGGCATTCAGGACGACGTCGGGTTTCAGATCGGTCAGCACCTGGGCCAGGTCGCGGCCGGCATCGACACGGCTGACCCGTGCCACCTGCCCCTCCAGCGCCAGGGCGCATTGCTCGCCCGAACTCAGCGACACCGCCCGCTCGGACGACAGCCCGCCCAGCAGGACGGCGACGTGCAGGTCAGAAAGGGGGCGTTTCATGACAGGAGCGAACTCACAGAGGGCGACCGATCCTCTTGATCTCCCGATCAGGGTTTACGCCGCGTTTACTCTGACGTCGGCGCTGACGGTTTCGTCGTCGTCACGCCTCGAATGTCCAGGGATTGAGCACCGGCACGCCCAACGGCGCGAAATCGCGTTCGTTGCGGGTGACGATCGTTAGATCATGGACGGCGGCGGTCGCACCGATCAGCGCATCGATAGCGTAACTCCGGCGGTCCAGATTTCGCAGCACCAGCATATATCGTCCCCAATAGTCAGCGACCTCCGGCCCCACCGCCAGGATGCGCTCGCCATAGCGGGGCAGCACCTGCTCGTTCAGCCAACGCTCGAGGTCCACCCCATGCCTATTGATCCGCCGGTTCTCCACGCCCATCCGGATTTCGGCGATGGTGGCAACGCTGAGATAGGTGCTGCGGCCCGAGATCGTCGCGAACCACGCCATCACACGCTCGTCGGGGGGAGCCTTGGTGAACTCGGAGATCGTATTTGTATCGAGAAGGTAGCTCACCCGTCGTCGCCGAACAGCGGCTCTCGCACGCCGCCCGGCATACGCTCAAACACAACGCCCGACCCCGCGAGGGGGGCGAACAGTTCGAGCAGGCTGCCGGGGCGGTCGTCCGGGTGACCAGGTACGTCGGCGGCCTCCTGACGGGCACGCCAATCAGCGGCGGAAACCACCACGACCTCTTCCTTGCCATAGCGTGTCACACGCTGCGGGACTCCGGCACGCGCTTTCGCCACGAGTTCGCTGAACCGGGCCTTGGCCTGGGCGACCGACCATTCTGAGGCAGAGTCCGGCTTTGGATAGATCGGCTGATCCATGTTGGTCATTATAGTCATAACGATCCCGCCAATCAAGCTGGACGGTTCACGACCTCTTGCCGATCCGCTTGATCTCCCACTCCAGCTGAACGCCGGTCTTGGCCCGCACGTCGGCGCGCACCGCCTCGCCCAGACCCTCGATGTCCGCGGCGGTCGCCTCGCCCGGATTGATCATGAAATTGCTGTGCAGATCGCTGAACATCGCCCCGCCGCCGGTCACGCGATGCAGCTTGCCGCGCCATCCCGCCTCGTCCACCAGCTTCCACGACGAATGGCCTGGCGGGTTCTTGAAGGTGGAACCGCCGGTCTTTTCGCGGATCGGCTGGGTCGTCTCGCGCCGCTCGGTGATCGCCGCGATCCGGGCAGCGACGGCGACGGGATCGTCGGGCGTGCCCCGGAAGGTGGCCTGGGTCCACAGGATGTCTTCGTCGTATCCGTTGTGGCGATAGGCGTAGGCGAAATCCTCGACCGAATAGTCTCTGAATTCTCCGGTGCGCGTCACACCTCTGGCGGACACCAGCACGTCCTTGGTCTCGGACCCATAGCAGCCAGCGTTCATGACCAGCGCTCCGCCGATCGTGCCCGGAATGCCGGCATAGAACTCCAGCCCCGCCAGACCCGCCTTGGCCGACGCCTTGGCCACCATGGCGTCCAGGGCCCCTGCCCCCGCCGTGATCGTCTCGCCCTCGGTCGCGATCCCGGCAAAGGCCCGCCCGGCCAGACGGATCACCACCCCCTCGACCCCGCCGTCGCGCACGATGACGTTCGATCCCACGCCCAGGATGGTCACCGGCACGGCCGGGTCCAGCGCCTTCAGAAAATCAGCCAGGTCGTCGGCATCGGCCGGAATGAACAGGGCCTCGGCGCTTCCGCCCACCCGGAACCAGGTGAAGGGGGCGAGGGGTTCGTTAAGGAGCAGCTTGCCGCGGACGGGAGGAAGGGTGTCACGCCAGGTCATTCAAGGCTCGCTGATCTTGTCCTTCTCCCGTTGGGAGAAGGTGGCGGGGCGGAGCCCCGTCGGATGAGGGTCGGCTGCATCCATCGGCGTCGGCCGCCGCTCAGACAGGCGACGCGGCTTTGCCGACTTCAAACAGCAGCCCCTCACCCTTTCGCGCAATAACGACGGCGATGCCGCCGTGCGCTCAAGCCCTCTCCCGCTGGGAGAGGGGGTCATGCCAACCCCTCCAGCTGCCCCGGCAGGGCATAGGCCCAGGTGGTGATGTCGCCGGCGCCCAGCAGGACGACCAGGTCGCCGTCCTTCGCCTCGGCCGCGATGACGGCGGGCAGGGCCTCCACGCCCTCCAGCGGCTGGACCGAGCGATGGCCGAAGCGGCGGATGCCGTCGACCAGGGCCTGTTTGTCCACGCCCTCGATCGGGGCCTCGCCCGCCGGATAGACGTCGGCCACGATGACGGCGTCGGCGTCCGAGAAACAGGTGGAGAACTCCTCCATCAGGTCGCGTAGCCGGGTGAACCGGTGCGGCTGGACCACGGCGATGACCCGGCCGGACTCCTCGCCCTTCTGCGCCACCTGGCGCGCGGCCTTCAGGACCGCAGCGATCTCGACCGGGTGATGGCCATAGTCGTCGACGATGCGGACGCCCCCGACCACGCCGGTGGTGGTGAACCGCCGCTTGACCCCGCCGAACCCGGCCAGGCCCGACTTGATCGCCTCGTCCGAGACGTCCAGCTCGCGCGCAACGGCAATGGCGGCCAGGGCATTGGCGACATTGTGCCAGCCGGCCATGGGCAGGTGCAGACCCTCGATCCGTGTCGGCTCAGCCCCCGGCGTGCGCGACTGGATCACCACATCGAACCGGCAGCCGTCGGCGGCCATGTCGCAATGCTCGGCCCGGACCATGGCCTGGGGATTGACCCCATAGGTGACCAGTCGCCGGTTATCGATCGAGGCCACCAGCCGCTGCACCTCCGGATGGTCCAGGCAGACGGCGGCAAAGCCGTAGAAGGGAATGTTCTCGACGAAGTCCACGAACGCCTTACGCACCGCGTCGAAATCACCATAGTGATCAAGGTGTTCCGGGTCGATATTGGTGACGATCGCCACCGTGGACTTCAGCCGCAGGAAGCTGCCGTCGCTCTCGTCGGCCTCGACCACGATCCAGTCGCCGTCGCCGACCTTGGCGTTGGTCCCGTAAGCATTGATGATGCCGCCATTGACCACCGTGGGATCCAGGCCCGCTGCATCCAGCAGGGCCGCCACCATCGAGGTCGTGGTGGTCTTGCCGTGGGTTCCGCCGACCGCGATCGAGAATTGCAGCCGCATCAGCTCGGCCAGCATCTCGGCCCGGCGGACCAGGGGAATGCGGCGTTCGCGGGCCACGACCATCTCGGGATTGGTCGGCTTGACCGCCGTCGAATAGACGATGGCCGAGACGCCATCGGTCACATGGTCGGCGTCATGGCCGATGAAGATGCGCGCGCCCAGCCGCTCCAGCCGCTCGGTATTGGCGCTGGCCTTGGCGTCCGAACCCTGAACCGAATAGCCGATCTTCAGCATGATCTCGGCGATGCCGCTCATGCCGATGCCGCCGATGCCGACGAAATGAACGGGACCGAGGTCGAAGGGGACGGGGCGAAGGCGTGCGATCATTCAGGCGTCTTAGCGAGGCCTCCCGCCAATTGCACGAGGGATGACGTCAGGTCTCGTCACGCACGGGATGGAGGACAATCGACCTAGAGTGATCCGAAAAAAGGAGTGTCCCATGACCGTCCGCCTGTTCTTTGCCGTCGCCGTCAACGGCCTTGTGTTGGCATCGCCGGTGATGGCCCAGCAGGCCGAAGGCGCGGGTGGGCCGCTGTATGAGGCGGGGGGAACGGCCGATTCGTTCAATATGGTTATGGCAACGCCGCCCTCGACACGCCCGACCCGGCCGCTCGAGGTCTGGGAATGGCAGTTCAACCGTGAGGATCGGGTCCTGGCGGGCAATACCGTCGACACGATCGCCTTCCGCGTGAGGATCGATTGCACGGCGCAGACCCGTTAGTTCCTCGCTGCGGAATCCTTTCTGGACGACCGGCGCGTCCACGGCATTGAGATGACGGACGGGCCGCAGCCTGTCCCATCCGGTTCGGTGGGCGAGCGAACCCTCCGCATCGCCTGCGAACCGGGCTTCGCCGCCACGCGGGCGACCTATCCCGATCATCGCGCGGCTCGGGCGACCGTGGATCGGCACTTCGCCGGTCATTGAGCGCCGACGTTCAAACGGCCTTAACCTTGATGATTCAGGACTGACGGCTCAGTTTTCCTGGGGCCCTCAATGTCCGAACTTCCCGTCGATCAGGTCCTTCGCGGCGACTGCCTGGAGGTCCTGCGTGGCCTGCCCGACGCCTGCGTGGACATGGTGTTCGCCGATCCGCCCTATAATCTGCAGCTGGGCGGCGACCTGCTGCGGCCGGACAACAGTCTGGTCGATGCGGTCGATGACGACTGGGACAAGTTCGACAGCTTCGCCGCCTATGACGCCTTTACCCGGGCCTGGCTGACGGAGTGTCGGCGGGTGCTGAAGCCCGAGGGCTCGCTGTGGGTGATCGGCAGCTATCACAACATCTTCCGCCTGGGATCGGCGATGCAGGACCTGGGGTTCTGGGTGCTGAACGACATCATCTGGCGCAAGACCAATCCGATGCCGAACTTCAAGGGCACGCGGTTCACCAATGCCCATGAGACGCTGATCTGGGCCGCCCGGTCGCGCGAGCAGAATCGCTATACCTTCAACTACGACGCCATGAAGGCCTTCAACGAGGATGTGCAGATGCGGTCCGACTGGACCCTGGCGCTGTGCACCGGCGAGGAGCGGATCAAGGGCGAAGACGGCAAGAAGGCCCATCCGACCCAGAAGCCCGAGGCCCTGCTGCACCGGGTCATCATGGCCGCGACACGGCCCGGTGACGTGATCCTGGATCCCTTCTTCGGTACCGGCACGACGGGGGCCGCCGCGAAACGCCTGGGCCGGCATTACGTCGGCATCGAGCGCGACGAGACCTATGCCACGGTGGCCGAGACGCGCATCAACGCCGTCATTCCTGCCGCGCCCGAGGACCTGAAGGTCATGGGGTCCAAACGGGCCGAGGTGAAGGTGCCGTTCGGGGCCCTGGTCGAGGCCGGGCTGCTGGCCCCCGGCGACCGGCTGTATTCGCCCAAGGGTGACCGCGAGGCCCGCGTCCGCGCCGATGGGTCGCTGGTGTCGGGAGAGTTCACCGGCTCGATCCACAAGCTGGGCGCACTGCTGGAAAACGCCCCGGCGTGCAACGGCTGGACCTACTGGCGCTTCAAGACCGACCAGGGCTTCAAATCCATCGACGCCCTGCGCTCGGAAATCCGCGCGACGATGTAGTGGATCGCGCGGGCGACGCTGGTTAGGCTATTGGCTGAAGCACCCCTTCGGAGATGGCCATGTCATCCGATGTCTTGCCGGAAGCCTTGCTCGACCATATTCGCGACCTGCATTCGGGGCCGGACCGGGGCTATCATGGGTGGACCCATCCGTTAGCCCTGCTGGCGCTCCTGCCCGAGGTCGAGGACCAGCTGACCGACGCCTTAGCGGTCCGCTGTGCCATCCTGCTGCACGATGCGATCTATGAACCCCGACGCGCCGACAACGAGACCCGCAGCGCCGAGCTCGCCCGCGAACTCCTGCACGGAGTGATTGCGCAAGCCTCGCTGGATCGAACCATCGCCCTGATAGAGGCCACCAAGGCCCACGCCATTCCCGCGAACCTGTCGCCGGACGATGCCGCCGATATGGCCATTTTCCTCGACATGGATCTGTCGATCCTCGCAGCCTCCGAAGAGGCCTTTGATGCCTATGAGGCCGGCGTGAGGCATGAATATCGCGAGGTGCCGGACACGCTTTTCCGGGCGGGCCGGGCGGCAATCCTGGAAAGTTTTCTGGATCGCGATCGCCTCTATATGTCCCCCTGGGGTCTCGAACGGTTCGAGAGCGGGGCCCGGCTTAATCTGCGGCGATCCATCAACGCCCTTCGCTCCGGTTGACGTAAGAATTACAGGCGCTTCATTTGACCTGACTGCCTGGGGGCGGCACGGTCGGGGGATGCTGGGGGATAGCCTATGACTGACGCCGCGCTGGAGCTTCGGGCTCTGCGGAAGACCTTCACGCGGGTGGCGGTCGATGACCTGGACCTGACGGTCTGGGCGGGCGAGCTCTATGCCCTGCTGGGTCCCAACGGGGCCGGCAAGACCACCACCTTGCGCATGACGGCGGGCCTGACCAAGCCGGATTCGGGCACCATCCGGGTGTTCGGGGTCGATGCCCTGTCCGATCCGGTGGCGGCCAAGCGACTGATCGCCTGGCTGCCGGACGAGCCGATGCTCTACGACAAGCTGAACCCGATGGAATATCTCGAGTTCGTCGCCGGGCTGTGGGGCGTCCCCGGCAAGGTGGCCCGGGCGCGGGCGCAGGAACTGCTGGAATGGCTGGCCCTGTGGGAGCATCGCCGCGAGCGGTGCGAGGGCTTTTCGCGCGGGATGAAGCAGAAGGCGGCCCTGGCCGGTGCCCTGATCCATGACCCCAAATTGCTGATGCTGGACGAACCCCTGACCGGGCTGGACGCGGCCATGGCGCGCCAGGTCAAGGACCTGTTGCAGGATCGAGTACGGGCCGGGGCGACCGTCATTCTGACCACCCACATCCTGGACGTGGCCGAGCGCATGAGTGACCGGATCGGCATCATCCAGCACGGCAAGCTGCTGGCGGAGGGAACACTGGACGAGCTGCGCACGCGCTCAGGCAAGGCGGGCACAACGCTGGAAGACGTCTTCCTGGACTTGGTGTCCGCGCCCGCCCCGGCCCCGGCGGTATGATGCGGCTGTTTCCGGCGGGGTCGGTGCCGTGGCTGCTGGCGCACGAGATGCGCCTGGGCTGGCGCGGCATGGGATCGCGGCCCCGCGACGGCACAAAGAAGCCCACCGGATCGATCGGCAAGGTCGTGCTGTGGCTGTTGGCGGCCATCGGCATCGGTGCCGTGGTGCTGGGCGGCGTCGGCCTGGGCTTTCTGGCGGGGCGGTTTCCCCTGCCCCGGACCGAGATGGTCACCCTGATCCTGACCGGCGGCGGGCTGGTGCTGCTGACGCTGCTGCTGTCGCAGACGATCAATATGAGCGTGCAGGCGCTTTACGAGCGGCGGGACCTGGACCTGTTGCTGTCGTCGCCGCTGAGACCCCGTGTAGTCCTGACGGTGCGGGCGATCGCCATCGCCCTGGTCACCGGGGTGCTGTATATCGGCATCGTCACCCCCTTCATAGTCACGGCGACGCTGCTGGGGCGGCCCGAGTGGCTGGGCCTGTATGGGTTGCTGGCGGGAATGACGCTGCTGGCGGCGGCGCTGGGCATGGTTCTGACCCTGGCCCTGTTCGCCGCGATCGGACCGCGCAAGACGCGGACGGTGGCGCAGATCCTGGGCGGGCTTGTCGGCGGCGCGGTCTTCCTCGCCAGCCAGGCCTATAATTTCACGCGCGGGGACGAGGGCGAGACCACCGCCCTGACCGGTGCCTATCAGAACGCTCTGGCCGGTGGGGCCTTCAACCCCGACGGATGGCTGGGCTGGCCGCTGCGGGCTGTGACGGGCGATCCGGTCGCGGTGGTCGCGGTGTTGCTGGCCGGGCTGGTCCCGTTCGTCCTGACCATCGCGGCCCTGGGGCCCTATTTCGCCCGTGCGGCGGCGGGAGCGGCCAGCGGCGAGTCCGGGCCGAGGGGCAAGGCCGTGCGCGGGCCGGACAGGGATTTCGCCGACGGCCTGCAGGGGGCCATGGTCCGCAAGGAGCTGAGGCTCCTGGCGCGCGATCCGCAGCTGATCAGCCAGATACTGCTGCGGCTGCTGTATCTGCTGCCGCTGGGTTTTGTGCTGTATCGCAATGCCGACAGCCTGGGCGGGATCGCGTTCGGTGCCGGGGCGGTGGTCATCATGGCCGGCCAGCTGGCGGGCAGTTTCTCCTGGATCACGATATCGGCCGAGGATGCGCCCGACCTGCTGGCCGCAGCCCCCATCGACCGGACGGCGGCGGACCGGGCCAAGCTGACGGCGGCCCTGATCCCGACCCTGGCCCTGACGGCCCTGGCGCTTGCCGGAATCGCCTGGCTGGCTCCGCTGGCGGCGATCGTGGTGTTCATGGGCTGCATCGCCTCGGCCGTTTCGTCCGGCCTGATCAATCTGTGGCAACAGGCCCCCGCCAGCCGTAAGGCCTTCAACCATCAGAAGCGCGGCAACTGGTTCGTGGGACTGGCCGAATTCCTGGTCCAGGCGCTGTGGGCCATGGCGACGGGCATGGCCGTGGCGGGGTGGACTTGGGGCGCTGGGGCGGCGGTCGTGGCCGTGCTGATCACCCTGATGCTGAGGCGGTCACCCGAACGTCGGTACGCTGCCGCACAGTAGGCGAGGGGCACGGAACAGACGCACGATTGCGCTGTTACATGGGGTGATGCGCGAGCCTGTCAGTCGCGCTGGAGCCCGACATGAAAATCGCCCAGGTCACCCCGCTGTATGAGGCTGTTCCCCCTCGGCTTTATGGCGGGACAGAACGTGTGGTCGCGCACCTGACCGACGCCTTGGTCGATCTGGGTCATGACGTCACCCTGTTCGCCAGTGCCGATGCCCACACCAAGGCTCGGCTGGTGCCCGTGAGGGATCAGGCGATCCGGCTGGACCCCGCGCCGTTCAAATCGGATCTGGCCGCCCATATGGTGATGCTGTCCCAGGTTCTGGACCGGGCCGAAGAGTTCGACGTCATCCATTTCCACACCGACATGATCCAATTCCCGATGTTCGAGCGCTGGGCTGACCGGACCCTGACCACCCTGCACGGGCGGCTGGATATGAAGGACATCGGCGGCGTCTATGAGCGCTGGGACCAGTTCGCATTGGTTTCCATCTCTGACGATCAGCGCCGCCCCCTGCCCTTCGCCAACTGGCGCGCCACGGTGCATCATGGGATGCCGGGAGACCTGTACAAATTCTCGCCGCAGTCGGACGGGTATTTCGCCTTCCTTGGCCGCATCTCGCCTGAGAAACGCCCGGACCGAGCTATCGAGATCGCCACCAAGCTGGGCCGTCGCCTGAAGATGGCGGCCAAGGTCGATGCGGCGGACAAGGTCTATTGGGAAACCAAGATCAAGCCGATGATCGAGGGCAATCCTCTGATCGAGTTCATCGGCGAGATCGGGGACCATCAGAAGTCGGCCTTTCTGGGCGGGGCCGAGGCCCTGCTGTTCCCGATCGACTGGCCCGAGCCGTTCGGCCTGGTGATGATCGAGGCCATGGCCTGCGGCACGCCCGTGATCGCCTTCCGCTGTGGATCGACGCCCGAGGTGATCGAGGATGGGGCGACGGGCTTTCTTGTCGATACCCTCGAACAGGCGGTGGCGGCGGCGGGTCGGGCCCATCTGCTGGATCGCGAGGCGATCCGCGCCCGGTTCGACCTGCGGTTTTCGGCCACCGCCATGGCGCGCCGCTATATCGACGTTTATGCCGATATGACCGCTCGGCGGCCGTTCGCGGAGACGCCCCTCGCCGATGTGGTGACAGCCCTGCGTTTGCCGGAAGAGCCGCGCAGCTTCGGCTTGGCCGTCTAGCCCTCGCCTCAATGGGGAGAGCGGGCCTACTGTCCGGCGCGCGCGAGGCCCGGACGTTCGCCCCGCTTGTCGGCGGCCACGGCCTCCACCGCGCGCATAACACGCAGCAGGTTCTCGCCAGCCAGTTTGCGGATATCGGCCTCGGACCAGCCGCGCCGGATCAGTTCGGACAACAGGGCGGGATAGGTTTCCACCCCTTCCAGCCCGACGGGCAGACTGGTCACCCCGTCGAAATCGCCGCCGATGCCGACGTGGTCGATGCCCGCGACATCGCGGACGTGTTCGATGTGATCGGCGACGTCGGACAGGGTCGCGACCGGCTGGGGGTTGGCGGCGGTCCAGGCGGCGAGGCCGGCTGTCACCGCCTCGGGCGCGCCGGGATGCAGGGCCTTCAGCCGGGCGTCCTCTCCGGCCCGGGCGGCCCCCCAGGCGCGGACAGGTTCGCTGACGAAGCCGGGCACGAAGGTGACCATGACGATGCCGCCGTCTTCGGCCATCAGGCGCAGCACGCTGTCGGGGACGTTACGGGGATGGTCCGTCACCGCCCGCGCCGAGGAGTGGGAGAAGATCACCGGCGCGTCCGACACCCGCATGGCGTCCATCATGGTCTCCTCGGAGACATGAGACAGGTCGACCATCATGCCCAGCCGGTTCATCTCGCGCACCACCGCCTCGCCGAAGGGCGACAGCCCGCCCCATTTCGGCGCATCGGTCGCGCTGTCGGCCCAGGTCGTGGTGCGCGAATGGGTCAGGGTGATGTAGCGCGCGCCCGCGTCATAGAACTCGCGCAGCAGGCCCAGGGAATCGGCGATGGAATAGCCGCCCTCCATCCCGATCAGGCTGGCGATCCGGCCCGAGCGATGGATGCGGACCACGTCGTCGGCGGTATAGGCCAGGGCGAAGGCCTCCGGATGGGCGGCGACGATCCGCTTGACCGTGTCGATCTGTTCAAAGGTTGCGACGGCCGCATCGGGCGGGCTCATCGTCGCGGGCACATAGACCGACCAGAACTGACCGCCCACGCCCCCGGCCCGAAGGCGCGGAATATCGGTGTGCAGATCGGTGGTGGCGTCCAGATTGGTGGTCAGGTCCACGGCATGGGGGTCGTTGCCGTGGTCCTGGCGCAGGGCCCAGGGCAGGTCATTGTGCCCGTCGATCAGCGGCGTCCGCGCCAGGATCCGCCGCACCCGCTCCTGCCGCGCCCCATCCTCCGCATCCTGGGCCACGGCGGGGGCGGCCAGGGCCATGACGGAGACGGCGGCAATCAGGGCGGTGCGGAACATGGACGGGCCTCAGGCGGATCGGAGGACCGACTGTGGCAGACCTGAAGGGAGAGGCAAGCTCGGCCCTTCTCCCCTTGTGGGAGAAGGTGGCAGCCTCTCCAACTTGATCAGGGGGCTGACGGATCCAACTTGAAGCGTCCTCAAGAGACGTGTCCCGACACCGCGCAACCGCCTTCCATGCGCTTAGTTGTCCCTCAAGCTGCGGAGCAGGGGACGGTTCGGACCGTCGCGGAGATTTTGCATAGCGACGACCGCTGCAGATTTCGCGATCACAGCAATTGCGTTAGCTTGGCCTTATGTCAGACATAGTCACCTACTGGCGCCGTGTGGTGCGACGGGCGTTGGATGAGAGTTCCAAGGATGTTGGATGGACGAGCAAGGCGAGGCTCGTCGGCATCGTCCTTACGACATTTGCGGCTGCTTTGATCACTTGGTTTGCTACTTACAGATTGGGGGATACGGCCCGGGCGGGTGCCACCCTCGCTGGTTCAATTGGCGTTGCAGCCATTCTGGCGAGCATCAAGCTATTGACTGTGCCGGCCAAAATCGATGCAGAGCAAAGGGAAGAAATTGCAGTTCTGAAAGAGCAGGCCAAGCTAGAACCGCCTTTTGAGCCCGATGCGTCACTTCCTGAGGCCATTGGCTATATTTTGTCTGGCAAATGGACAGGCGGGTGCGCCGACGAATCCATTGAAGACGTTATCGCGGCCCTCGAACGAGTTCACGCTTTAGCGGGCTTGGGTCGGATCACGATTTTCGGAAGGCTCATGACGGACAAGATCCCAAGAGCGATCCCCGCTGAATTTTGGGCGAAGACTGGATTCAAGGGCCTCCACGGGTTCTTTTCAGATGACCAGACTGCAACAGAACTAGGTTGGTTAGACCCAGAGACCCCCGGATGGTTTGTCAATCTCGGCGTGGGTCGTTTGCAGATTGAACGCGTCTTTCCTGCCGACGCAGGACCAGCGAAACAGCTTGGCCGCAACTCCTAAGTGCTATCTGCCCCTTGGGGAGAAGGGATTATTCACCCCGCGACCTGGCCGAAGTCGGCGACGCGGCCCATGACGTCGCGGACCTGTCCCAGCAGTTTCAGCCGGTTTTCGCGCTCCGCCGGAACGTCAGAGTTGACCATGACGTCGGTGAAGAAGGCATCGACCGGCCCGCGCAGGGCCGCCAGCGCCGTCATGGCCGCCGCGAAATCCTCGGTCTCCAGCGCGGTGTCGACGGCCGTGCGGGCCGCGGCGGTGGCCATGGCCAGGACGGTTTCCGCCTCGGGCTGGTTCGGCAGGCCGGTCTCGACCATGCCGGTCGGCAGCTCGCCCTTCTTGCCCTCGGCCCGCAGGATGTTCGACGCCCGCTTGTACCCCGCCAGTAGGTTCGCCCCGTCGTCGGTGGCGAGGAAGGCGTCGAGCGCCTCGACCCGCCGCACGATGCGGACCAGGTCGTCGTCGCCTAGGGCGAAGACGGCATCCACGAGGTCGTGACGCTTGCCCTGGTCGCGGAGGAGCACCTTCAGGCGGTCAGCGAAGAAGGCCCCAATGTCATCGGCGAAAGCTCGGAAAAATGGCTCGACCTGAGCGCGGGACGCCAAAAGAGCAGTTCGCCTCGCCTCAATCGCCTCGCTATCGAGTTGGATCCTCTGGTCGCCAACTTCGACATAGCCTTGATGATTGGGAGCAAACTTCAGCGCATCGGCGTAACTCTCGAATATGCCAGCACGGTTTGATACGGACCGTACTGCCCTGAAATAGGGTTCGTCGGGGTAGTCGTCGTTAGCTGGTGAGAGAATAAGCAGATCGGGCGTGACCTTCTTTAGGAAGCCGTCATGGTTGAACGCAAACGCCAGCGGCGAACCGAGAAGCTCGTTGATTAGATCCTCACCCCAGGTGTTTTCGTGCCGCCTTGACAGGTCCTCGAAGCCTTCGAGATAGAGAGCCAAACCTTCTGAGCTTGGCACAACAAGGTTTTCATATAGGTGGGCAGCGAGGTTCTTCAGCGGCAATCGCACCCCATTCTCCAGCACCAGCCGGATCACCCCCAGCGCCGCCCGCCGCAGCGCGAACGGGTCCTTAGAGCCCGTGGGCTTTTCGTCGATGGCGAAGAAGCCGACCAGGGTGTCCAGCTTGTCGGCCAGGGCGACGGCGACGGTCAGGGGGGCGGTCGGCACCGAGTCCGCCGGGCCCTGGGGCTTGTAGTGGTCGCGGATGGCGTCGGCGATGGCATCCATGCCCCCCTCCCCCGCTTCGCGGGTACTCCCCCCAACGGGGGGAGAAGAAGCGAGAGATTGTCCCCCCTCTGGGGGGACCGAAGCCTGCG
>Ga0075012_10003953_pt1 | contig 13922 bp, 8 predicted proteins | sample All_14_2_FD_71474 | JGI IMG/M metagenome (GOLD analysis project Ga0075012, IMG submission 71474) | Freshwater microbial communities in response to fracking from Pennsylvania, USA - Allegheny Zone_MetaG_DW_15 | ecosystem: Environmental > Aquatic > Deep subsurface > Groundwater > Drilled... | reverse complement strand
CGTTGTGGCGATCATCACGTAACGCATCGCGCGGACTTGGCAGAATAACAGGTCGGAATTCCCGGTGGGGGATTCCGACTTTTTTATAGACCCACCGCGCAGGGCGCTGGCAAAAAAAAGGCGCGTCTGGATGTCCAGACGCGCCTCGAGTGAAGAATCGTGAATCGATTACTTATTGAGGGCTGCGGTGATTTCCACCAGTTTCGCCTTCAGCGCATACGGCATACGATTGCCATACTTCGCATAGGACTCCTCAACGGTCTTGATCTCCGTCTTCCAGCCTTCGGCATCCACGGTGGTCAACAGCTTCATGGTCTCCTTGAGGCAGGCGGCATCGCGGTTCTTGTCGACATAACCCGTCATATCGATTGAACCTTCCTTCGGGAGGTAACCGATTGCGGTTTCAACATAGTTGGCCTTGCCTTCGATACGCTCGCAGACCCATTTCAGGACGCGTGCGTTGTCGCCGAAACCATTCCACATGAAGCCCTTGTCGTCCTTGCGGAACCAGTTGGTGAAGAACACCTTCGGCAGCTTGTTTGCGTCGGTGCGCAGCGGCATCGTGAGCCAATGCAGGAAATAATCGGCTGTGTTGTAGGAGAAGAACGGCAACATCGCCATCGGATCGCGACGGACAACGCCGACTGCGCTCAGGTTGGCTGCGGTTGTCTCAGAACCAGCGGCTGAACCCATGAACACCGCGTGTGTCCAGTCTTTCGCCTGGTTGACGAGCGGAATCGTGGTCGGACGGCGGCCACCGAAGAGGAATGCATCGATCGGCACGCCAACCGGGTCTTCCCAGTTTGCTGCGATCACCGGGCACTGCGCTGCAGGCGCGGTGAAACGTGCATTCGGATGCGCGGCCTTGCCTTCTTCACCCTTCGCATTGACGTAGATCTTTTTGCCCTTTTCGTTGAGCTTGACGGTCACGTCTTCGCCCTTCCAGTTGATCAGATGATCCGGAGCGTCCACGCCCATGTCTTCCCACCAGATGTCGCCATCGTCGGTCAGCGCGCAGTTCGTGAAGATCGTGTTCTTCGTGATGGTGCGCATCGCATTCGGATTGGAGTTCATCGAGGTTCCGGGTGCTACGCCGAAGAAGCCCGCTTCCGGGTTGATCGCGTAGAGACGGCCATCTTCCTTGATCTTCATCCAAGCGATATCGTCGCCGATGGTCTCAACCTTCCAGCCTTCCAGCTTCGGCTCCATCATGGCGAGGTTCGTCTTACCGCAGGCGCTCGGGAACGCCGCTGCGATGTTATAGACCTTACCTTCCGGCGAGGTGAGCTTCAGGATGAGCATGTGCTCAGCCAGCCAGCCTTCGTTCTTGGCGAGGTAGGAGGCGATACGGAGCGCCAGGCACTTTTTGCCGAGGAGCGCATTGCCGCCGTAACCCGAACCAAACGACCAGATTTCCTTGGTTTCCGTGAAGTGAGCGATGTACTTCTTCTCGATCGGTGCGCAAGGCCACGTCGAATCCTTCTGCCCCTTCTTCAGCGGAGCGCCGATGGAGTGCAGGCACTTGATGTATTCGCCGTTTTCGCCGAGTTCCTTCAGAATCTTGGTGCCCACGCGGGTCATGATGTGCATATTGACCACAACGTAGGGGGAATCCGTGATTTCCACGCCGATTTTGGCGATATCCGAACCGACAGGACCCATGGAGAAGGGGATGACGTACATGGTACGACCCTTCATGCAGCCCTTATAGAGCCCCATCATGGTGGTCTTCAATTCGGTCGGGTCAATCCAGTTGCAGTTCGGGCCGGCATCTTCCTTCTTGGAGCAGGCGATGTAGGTGCGGTCTTCAACGCGCGCCACATCCGACCAGTGCGAACGTGCCAGGTAGCAGCCCGGGCGTTTCTTTGCATTCAGCTTGGTGAAAACACCTACTTCGACCATCAGGTCGCACAGGTCTTTGTATTCCTTCTTGGAACCATCGCACCACACTACATTGGTCGGCTGTGCGATCTTAGCGAAATCTTTTACCCACGCCAGCAACTCTTTGTGCTGTGTCGGCAGTTTAACGGCAACAGCCTTCTTGGCTGTCGGCTTGGCAGTCGTCTTACAGGCGCATTTGGCTGTTTTCTTGCAGGCCATGATGGTTAACCTCTTCTCATTCGTTGACTTTCTGCAATCCGGCATATGCAATAGGCACTAACCCTGCGAAAGTTGGCGCTATAGTATATCGACAGAAGAGTGCCTCTGCAACATATTTCCATAGGAATTTATATTTTATCAGCACTGGAGGTTTGAGCAAAAAAGACGAATATCTTGCGCTTCGCTACCAGACATCGATATGCGTCGCGCAAGCGTTTTTGAAGCGGTTCAACGGGGAGCAGAAGGTTAGCGAATGCTGAAAATCGTTCCCGCACAGACGAGCTGAACGGTGTTTTCTTTGTATGCGATCGTATACCCGGCCGGGACGTCAAGAATCTGCTGGAAATGGCCGCTCAACGTTCCACCCTCAGTGGCTTCAAACAGCGTAAAAGGCGCTCCGCCTTGCAGCGTTCCGGTCACATCCAGATCTAAGACGAAGGTGTTCAGATTGAGCGTGCCTTTGATGACTGCGTGATCCGCGACACCCTCTGCGATGCGCGTGTGGAGCGTGCCATTGCCGTTGAGCACGGCATTGCTGACGACTGTGATGTTTGCATGCGCCAGCGAAGCGTTCTTCAGCGTGACGGTTCCGTTGGAGATGCACAGCCAACCGCTGAACGTGTTGGTGCCGCATACGGTGAGCGTGTTGGTTCCCGTGACAATGAGAGCGCCCGTGCCTGCAATCGCATTGGAGATCGTGATGTTGCCGCCTGCGGTGTCCACAAGGCCTGTGGCCGCGAGGCTGAACGCGCCCGTCCAGAAGGCGGGCATCTGTCCTGTTCCGCCATTAAGGAGTTTGCCGCCGTTAAGGAAGACGTTACCGGCCTCGATGCGGTTCGCGCCATAGGAATCGAGTTTGCCACCGGCATTGACGGTGTAGGTGCCGGTCCAGTTCTGGCTGCTTTCGAGGCGTAGCAATCCGGAGTTGATTGTGATGCCAGCAAGATTGCTAAATCCATTGTTCGGACGGATGTTGATTTCACCTGCTCCTCCGACGGTCAGGACGTGTCCGTTTCCGTTCAGTATGCCATAGATGTTGAGCTTATTACCGGTTGAACCTACGGCGGCATCGTCGGTCAGTGCGAGGTTATAGACTTGCGCTTCGGCGCCGTTTGCGGTGTTGACAAGTGCGCCGCTTTGTCCAGCAGCACCCGGTCCGGCAATGACCACGGTCCGCGAACCGTTGTTGAGGCTCTGCGAATAGAGATCGAGCGTGCCTCCAGAGTTGATCGTGATGGTCGAGACGTTACCGGTCAACGCTGCTGCGACACCCATGCGAAGCGTGCCGCCATTGATCGTCACAGCGCCTTGGAACGTGTTGGTGGCGTTAAGCGTCAGGATTCCTGCGCCTGTTTTTGTCAGGGCGATCGTCTTGTTCAATCCATTTGAAATCGCACAGGTTGCTGTGCTGGATGTGGCCTGATTGATCGTCAACGTGTTGGTGCCTGTGCCTGCGCTGAGGTCGACAATCGCGCCGTTGGTTGTTCCGCTGAGCGCTCCGATCGTTGCGCTATTGCCATTGAGGTCAAGAACGCCCGTATTTAGGGCGACAGGACCTGTGCCGAGGCCATTCGGATGTCCCAGCAGCAACAGGCCTGATGTGAGCGTGGTGCCTCCGCTGAAATCATTTGCGCCCGAGAGCATCACGACTGTATTCGTGTCCCATTTGGTGATGGCTCCTGCTCCGGTAATCGAACCTTGCAGATTGATGAGGCTTGGCTTGCCCGCTCCACCTGCGCGGGTGATGTTAAAGACCGCGTTCGATGCCAGCGCAATGGGACCGGTCCAATTTGCATTCGTGAGGATGCTGTCGGTGTTGAGATAAAAATAGCAGGATCCGTTGACGGACAGCGGTTCTGCAGCGAAGTTCATGACACCCTGCAATCCCTTCATAGAGATCGATCCATTGGTGAGCGACGTTCCCGCGCTGATCGAACCGAGCACATTGGTGTTCCAGACTTCCAGCGAGCCGCTTATGACCGTGGTCGTCCCCGTGTAGGTGTTGTTGCCGCTGAGAACCTGATAGGAACCGCCTCCAGCAGGTACGAGCAGATTGATTGCGCCTGCAATCGTACCGCCGAAACCATAATTGGCGCGGATGATCGAAAGCGTGGCGAGTGAACCTGAGTTTGTGATCACGCCGGAAGTCACAGCGCCCAGGCTGCTTGAATCGTAGATGCCGCGAATTTGGGGACTGTAACCAGCCAGATCCAACGTTCCACCGGGATTCACCGTAACGTTCGTGATTCCCAGCGCGTTGACATGCCCCACCTTGACTGTCCCGCTGCTGATGATCAATCCCGAAAACGTATTGGACGCTGCCAGAATCAGGGTACCCGGGCTGGTGCTCGTTCCTGTTTTGGTTACGCTATAGGGCCCTGTCAGCGGAGCGTTGATCGTGGCCGCACCCACAGCTCCGACGTTCGTGTTGCCGCCGCCCACCTGAATGGACAAACCGCCTGTCAGTGTGGGCCAGCTGCCGACGACCTGTAGGGGATGGGTGTAGGCATCATCAACGTTAAACATGAACGCACCCGATGCGGGAAAAGTGCAGTTGGTCGTATTGAGCGTAATGTTGCTGGCGCGCGCACAGAATCCGCAGCCGCTGGAAAACGTTACTGGATTTGTAAATGAGGTCGGGGCGGTGCTCTGAAATGCGAGTCGCGCTGTATTGGTGATAAGGATCGCCATGTTGTTGGCCATCGCATTGGGATTATTGATGAAGAGGCGCGACCCCGACATCGTGAGAGTCCCAATGTTGTTGGCGGAAGGCGGCGACAAAATGAAGTCGCTACCACTGACAAAGAGTCCTGCGCCGCCTGTGATCGGTCCGTTATAATTGAGATAGGAGCCTAGGCTAATCGTGCCGCCCCCAGCACCCAACGTCATCGGCCGGTACGTGGTGCTCAGCGGTGATGTGTTGCGGAATGTGCCGCCCGCGAGCGTGAGGCTTTCACCAGCTGCGCTAAGCTGCCCATCCGAGTTGATCTGGAGCGTTCCACCGGAGACGAGCGTTCCGCCAGAATATAGATTGGTTGCTGAGGCAAGGATGAGCGTACCGTTGCCTGTTTTGACCAGGCCTGCGGTTCCCGAAAGCGTTGACGCGTTCGTAACCGTACCGACCATGACCGTGTTCGTCGGTCCGGTGAGCGTGATGTTGCCGCCCATCAGTTTGTATCCAGCGATGGTGAAGGTCAGCGAATTGGCCGAGACCGCATCGACGGTCACGGTTCCGGCTGTCCCTTCAAAGATTGCATCCCCGCTGGTCCATGCTGTGTCATAAGCGCCGCCGCTTACGATACCCCAGTTTGCTGTTGCTGAATCCCAAACTTGGGTTCCTCCGACATTTGAGAAATACTGTTGTCCGAATGACCGACCAGCCGATCCCCAAACAACCAGAATCACCGCGCAAAACACGGATCGTGTATTCATTGATGTTCTCCTAAAAACACACATGTATAGTGAATTACGCATTAATTTACAGGATTTCTGACAAAAAGACAAGAGGATGTATACATGTATCTTTACATCTTTTCCGTGACGGGAAGGGCGTAGAGAAGGAAATCTCCGCATCGGGAAAAGTTTCAAAAGAAGAGAAGAGCGATTGACATTGCCCCCTTGTTTTGCTAAAGTTCAAGGCTCTTATGGGACAACAATTAAGAAAACGCCTGAAACGTCAACGTCGTTACGCGTATAACAAACGCGTACAAGCTCGTTTGCGCGAAGGCATGAAGAAGTAATTTTTGGCGCGATGGCCGAATGGCTAGGCAGAGCTCTGCAAAAGCTTGTATAGCGGTTCGATTCCGCTTCGTGCCTCCATTTTAACCGTTGATAGAGGGTTCGTCCCTTTATCAACGGTTTTGTTTTTAGCGACCCACAGGGGAGTCCTGATCATGCATAAAAACATTGCCCTCGGCTATTTTGACCAGCATCGCGAAGCGATCCTGAAGGACTATTTTGATTTGTTGCGCATTCCCTCCGTCGGGGCAGATCCTAAGCGGTTAGGTGATTGCACCCGTGCGGCCGCTTGGATCAAGCAGTATCTCAAACCGCTCGGATTCGAGGTGGAAATCATGACGCCGGAGAAAGGGCTCCCTGTTCCGATTCTGGTGGCCGAGCGTTCCAGCGCCCAGTCGATGCGCACCGTGCTTTTTTACGGCCACTACGATGTTCAACCTGAAGATCCGTTGAACGCGTGGAAAACCCCGCCGTTTGAACCCACCCTGATCGAAAACCGCGTCTATGCACGTGGCGCGCAGGACGATAAAGGTCAGATGTTTTCTTTCCTCGTCGGCATCAAGGCGTTGATTGAATCCGGGGTTTCATCGCTTCCGACGCTGCGCATTGTCCTCGATGGTCAGGAAGAAAGTGGCAGCGAGACGCTCTCGCAGCTCGCACCAAAGTTGCGCGAGCGCCTCACCGCGGATGTCATGATGGTCAGTGATACCGGATGCGGACCTGACAATCGTCCGGCCATTGTTGCCGGCTTGCGCGGCGTTCAGCACTTTACCGTCAATCTTTCCGGTCCAGGGTATGATCTCCATTCCGGCCACCATGGCGGCGTGGCGCCCAATCCTGCGCTCGGTCTTGCGCGCCTGTTGGCCACGTTGCACAATCCCGACGGCTCCATTGCTGTCGAAGGCTTTTGCGATCATATTCAAATGCCTTCTAAAGAGGAAATAGCCCTTGCCGAGCAAGGCGATATGACGGATGAAGCCTACGAAAAGGAGATCGGCTGCCCTCCGGCAGGCGGTCAACAGGGATTGAGCAAAGTGATGCGCGGAAGCTTTCAGCCGACGATCGAAGTGAATGGTATCCATTCTGGGTATGGCGGCCCAGGCTCCAAGACCGTGATTCCCTCTAACGCCTTTGCCAAGTTGAGTACGCGCCTTGTGCCTGGACAGAAACCCGCCGAGACGTTTGTCGCGATCCAGAAACATCTGGAATCGCACTGCCCGGCAGGCATGAAGGTCTCGATCAGCGAGGCCTGCCGCGGTGCGCCAGGGTTCCGGCTCGCGGTGAATTCACCGGTTTTCCGTCTGGCTGAATCCGTGCTGGAGGAGATGGATCCGCGCGGTCCGATCTACCAATGGGAAGGCGCCTCCATCCCGATCATCGCTACGCTGCGCGAAATTTCCGGCGCAGCCCCGCTGCTCGTTGGCTGGGGTCGCGAAGAGGACAAAATCCACTGCCCGAACGAATCCTTCGGCCTGGATCAATTCCAATCGAGCATGACCTATGCTATGCTGATGCTCCACGCGCTGGCGTAAAACGGACCACATGGACCGTGTTGACTTCGCGGACAACACGGTCGTTTATCCTTCAGTTCCGCCCATTCTCCTCACTGTAACCACGGTTGGAGCGTGAGAATCTTTTTGTCCGTGATAAAGACCGGGGAATCATAGGCCGGGATATTTTCGAAGCGGATCGCGTTGTTGGCTGTGATCATCTTCTCCTTGGGAATCGCGAAGACCGCGCCGCTCAGCACATCGACCCAAACGGGTTCCTCCAAGGGCGCACCAGGGAAGGCGATGATTGCGCTGACCGTCTGGAAGGTGTTGGAAGGCACCACGCCTTTGTTCCAGAAGACGCAGAGCGGTGTTTGTGTGGCCTTATCCTGATAGCAGAAAGCCGCCAGCGGAACCGAGGAAGTTGCGGTGATGGCTGCCTGCTCGTTCAACGTCACGGCATCGTTAAAGACCGAGACCACATTCTGCACGGTGTAATAGGCATTTTTGACCTTGAGTACGCGGAAGTTTTCCGTTGCGCCTGCGGTTTTCAGGAGGCCGTAGCGGACCAGCCCGTTGTGAAACGATGTGGTGCGATAATCGAGATCCGCAGCGGTAAAGACGGAGCTATCTGCGCCGTGTCCCAGATCGCCCAGCATGCGGCGCGCATTCCATTTGGCTTGCGTGATTTCGGTCCAGGGGTATTTTGAGAGGGCTCCGGAAACACAGTATTCGGATTCGACGCCGGCTTCACCTTGGCGCAGGCCGATGCCCGGCGTGTATTTCTGGATAATCTCTTTGATTTTTACAACATCTGGATAAACCGTGTCGGGATTCTTGGTGTAGGCGTGATACGCTATTTTAGTGAAGAGATGTTCCTTGTTGCGTTCCTTCAGCGCCTTGACAAAGGCTTCGACAATCGCGGCTTTCGGGTAACAGAGGGAGAGGCCGGTGATGCGCGCGTCAGGAATTTCGCGTTTAATGATTTCTGCTGTGCGAATGCTGAAATCCACGATGGCCTCCACATTGTTCGCACCGTGCAGCTCTGGCTCGTTCCAGACCTCCCATTCCTGCACTTTACCTTTATACCGCTTGGCCATCAATTCAACCCAGTGATCCCATGCGGCGAGCCCCTCTTGCGAATTCGGCATGCCGCCGGCCAGCGTGCGGCCACCGCCACCGGCGTAGATGGGGTTCCCGTAACTGGTCTCCAGCCAGATTGAGAGGCCGCGGCTGAGGGCATCGTCGATGATGGAATCGAGCCAGGCAAAGTCGTAGATGCCCTTGTCTTTTTCGGTACGGGCCCAACCACCTTGAAGGCGGATGCAGCGAATACCCAAGGCTGGAAGATACGTTTTCCACGCATGGTAATCAGAGTATTCGCGATCGATCGTCTCGCAGCCGAGCAGCCATTTGGAGGTGGAGATTTCGTGTACGCTTTTGGGTTGTAGCGTACCGATGCGGACGAGTCCAGGATCGAGCGGTGTTTGGACGCGGGTGGGAGTGTTATCGATCACCTGGGCTGAGGCGAGTGTGGCCATGATGAGCGTTGCGAAGAGAAAGGGTGTGGTTTTCATAGAGTGAGTTTCTCAGGGTTTTAAAGATAAAAGTTAAGGGGTTGTAAGCGCGGGTTGATCCTGCGTTTCGTCGACAAAACGGACGCGGTCGAACGTTGCATTTTTAACATTTCGGAACCAGGAAATTTCGGGAAAACGTTTCGCTTCAAAAGAGGCATCGCGCTTCAGGAAGAATTCAACGTTGCTGAAATGGATATCGCTAACATGATCCGAAGGTTTTACCGCGATGAAGGGATAAGCGCCTGCGGTGATCTTCATGTCCGAGAAATAGAGGTCTTTGACGCGGCTGACCTTGGCGTCCGCAGGGAATTCGATGCGGATCGATTCGTTGGGCGAGACCAGCGTGAAATTGCTGAAGCGGAGGTTTTCAATCGCAAACGGTTTCAGCGAGGCTTCCGGGGGCGGAGGCGGTCCGAGCGGTCCGCGCACAGGGTCGGGTTGCACAGGATGCCAGCTGGGCAGCCACATCTGGATTCCGAGCCGCGCGTAGGGAACGATGATGTTGCTCAGCGAACAGTCGCGGATTTCGTAGTCGCCCGTCCACCCGACGCGCACGGCGCAGGCGCGGCTGCTGCGCAGAATGCAGTTCGCGATCACCACGCGTTCCAGCGCTTTGGGTTCGTTGAGCACCTCCTGATAGGCGCGCAGAATCAGGGCGTCGTCCTCGCTGTCGATGATGCAGTCGCTGACCGTCACATCGCGGCAGGAACCGAGATGAATGCCGTCGCCATTGGGGAAGAGGCGATGCGTCTCCACTTTGATTTTATGGATTTGCACGCGGTCACAGTCGAGAATCCACATGCTCCAACCAGAGGGATGATAGATCAGGATATCCGAGAGTTCCACATCCTTGCATCCGACAAAGAGGATGTTGCGGCCTGTGATCTGCTGATCGTGATTGCGTTTCCAATTGCCCGGCGAAACTTCGTGATGAAAAAGTTCCGAACTGCCGTCAATCGTACCTTTGCCCGTGATGGCGATGTTGCGCTGATTGACCGCGTAAAACATGGCGCGTCGATTGAAGCGCAATGCGCGTTCGCTCTTCCAGAAGGGCGAGGGTTCAAATTCGGGATACTTCAGAGGATCCGGCCCGCCTTTGAGCGTGGCACCGGCTTCGATCTGGATGCGCACGTTCGATTTCGGGTAGAGGGTATAGGTCATGAAGGTACCGCCCGCGACAAGCACCGTGCCGCCGCCTTCTGCTGCGCAGGTGTCGATGGCCTTTTGGAGAACGGCGGTATTGTCCGTGGTGCCATCCGGTTTAGCGCCCAGTTCCGCAATCGCCAATGTGCGTGCCGAGGCCGTGATGGATACGAGAGCGCCGAGAGTGATCAGCAAGGTTGTTTTCATAATCCATGCATCTTTCGTTTTGTTTTCCGCTACGTGTTTGCAGTCCCCCATAAAATAATCGATTCGACCGCTTCAAAACACGATGTCATTGTGGCACATGCGTCAAGGTTTAACAATAGCCATTTGCGCAAAAAGCAGGGAACATTTTGCGCAAAAGGCCATTGAATAAAGCCGCTGAAAAATGGTACGGTAAAACATCATGTATATTCTCAAACATCTGCCGCATGTGCTGGTGATCCAGGAGACCTCTGTGCAGTCCGGGCGCGAGCGTGTTCAGGGCGTCTTTAATTATGCGCACATTCATGGACCGTGGCATCTTCAGCTCATTCAGCAGGTGACGGGCGAGATCCGTCCGGAGACACTGCGCGATTGGCAAGGCTACGACGGACTGATTGTCGGACAGATGCTGCATCCATACGAACGTTTTCTGCATCCTTTACGCAAACCCATGGTGCTTTTTGACCCGCTCGATGAGACGTTAAGCGCCACATCGCCGTTGCGCAACAAAGTGCGGGTCTTACTGGACAACGCGGCGGTTGGGCAATTGGCCGCACAGCATCTGCTCTCTCTCGGCCTCAAGCATTTTGGGTATTATGGCGATCGCCTGCACCGCAATTGGTCACTTTTGCGCGATACGGCCTTTCAAGGTGCGATTCAGTCCGCAGGGTTAACATGTAGCGTGTTGCATCCTGAGCAAACGTCTGAATCGTGGCGCGCGAATAACGCCCAGTTAATCCGCTGGCTGACGGCCTTGCCCAAACCCGTAGGTCTTTTTGCCGCCATGGATATCAATGCGCTCCAGGTGATCAACGCCTGTGCCGAGGCGGGGTTGCGCATTCCACAGGATGTGGCGGTGCTGGGTGTTGACAATGATGAAATCGTCTGCAATGGCATTGCACCGACCCTCTCCAGCATTCAATGCGATTTTACTGCTGCGGGCTTTATGGCCGCACAGGTTCTTGATCGCCAGATGCGGCGCATTCCGCTGAAGCAAAAGATCTATTCATACGGCGTGAAAGGGGTGGTGGTGCGCGAATCCACGCGTGCAGAGACGTGCGTGCAGGATTCGCTGGCGAAACGCGCGCACGAATTCATCCGCATCAATTCCGGGGCGGGCATATCGGTCGCGGATATCGTGTGCCACCTGCATGTTTCGCGGCGGTTACTCGAAATGCGGTTTCGCGTCGCATATGGTTGTTCCCTCTTGGATGCGATGCAGAAAATACGGCTTGATCGCGTCTGTAAGTTATTGGTTAGCACCTCGTTATCAATTTCTGAAATCTGCGAGCAATGCGGGTACCGAACCGAGACGCACCTGCGGCGTGTCTTTAAAAAACAACTGGGGTGTACCATGCGGGATTATCGCGGCAAGCAGGGCATTCTCCAGGGATAAGACGATGGGGCAAAATTTAATATTTTCACAAAAAAAGGGATGAGGCTGTTTTTTGTATAGTAATTAAATCCAGGTATTGCGCCAGGGGTATTGTTCTGCTAAAGTGAAGGCTATTCTTTTAACAATGCTGGGAGGTTAGAATGGCCGAGAAAAAAACGAGTTCGCAGCTGGATGCCGTGCTGAGTCAGATCCGCAAGGAGTTTGGTGATTCCGCAATCATGCGCATGGGCGATGCGGAAGCAGCCAAGCATGTGCCGATCATTTCAACAGGGGCGTTTTCCTTGAATTTAGCGTTGGGCATCGGCGGTTTGCCGCGCGGACGTGTTGTAGAGTGCTACGGCCAGGAATCTTCGGGAAAGACGACCTTGGCGTTGCACGTGATCGCCTGTGCGCAGAAAAGTGGCGGCCTGGCGGCGTTTGTGGATGCAGAGCATGCGCTTGATCCAAATTACGCGCGCCGTATTGGCGTCAACTTGGATGATCTTCTGGTCGCCCAGCCGAATTCGGGTGAAGAGGCGCTGACCATTACGGAACAGTTGGTGAAGAGCGGCGCGCTCGACGTGATCGTGATCGACTCTGTTGCGGCCTTGACCCCGCAGGCGGAAATCGATGGCAACATGGGCGATTCGCACATGGGTTTGCAGGCACGTCTGATGTCGCAGGCCATGCGCAAGCTGACCAGCGTGATCGCGCAGACCAAGACGCTTTGCCTCTTTACCAACCAGGTGCGCGACAAGATCGGTGTGATGTTTGGCAATCCTGAAACAACGCCGGGCGGTAAGGCGCTGAAGTTCTACGCGTCGGTGCGTCTCAATGTCCAACGCATCGGGGCCATCAAGGATCCTGCTGGCACGGTCGTGGGCAACCGTACGCGCGTCAAAGTCGTTAAAAACAAAATGGCGCCCCCTTTCACGGAAGCGGAATTCGATATTCTCTATGCCCGCGGTATTTCGTGGGAAGGATCGGTGCTCGACGCCGCCTTGGCGCGTAACGTGGTGACCAAGCGTGGCTCCTGGATCAGTTTCGGTACGGAGCAGATCGGCCAGGGCGCTTTAGCGGCGACGGAGTTTCTGCGCACCCATCCGGAAATGGTCGATCAGATCGTTGAGAAGATCAACGCAGAGCCTGTTCCGGTAATCGGCAAGGCGGCCCGACCCAGCGGCGAAGAGGAAGAATAGCGTATGTATTGGATTGGCCCCCATGTCTCTGCGGCCGGTGGTGTTTCTCAGGCACCTGCGCATGCGCAGGCGCTCGGTGCAACTTCGTTTGCACTCTTTCTGAAGAACCAGCGGCAGTGGCAGGCTGCGCCGCTTGCAGAGGCTGAAATCGCGGCGTTTCATGCCGCGATGAAGGTGGGGGGCTATACGGCTGAACAGGTGTTGCCCCATGCAGGATACCTGATCAATCTGGCCAACCCGGACGATGAAAAGCAGCTGGTCTCATTTGATTCCCTGCTCGATGAAATGACGCGCTGTGCAGCCCTCGGGTTGCGGTATGTCAATTTCCATCCAGGCAGCCATCTCCGCATCATTACCCCTCAAGCGGCGTGCGAGCGGACAGGCCAGGCGATCAATCGTGCGCATCAGCGGATTGCCGAGGTTGTCCTGGTGGTTGAGAATACCGCCGGCAGCGGAGGAAACATCGGATCAACGTTCGATGAATTGCGCATCATTCGCGATACAGTTGAAGATAAAGCGCGCCTTGGCTTCTGTCTCGACACCGCGCATGCGCTGGCTTCGGGTCACGATATCCGCACCTACGATGGCCTGTTGTCGATGATCGAGGCGTTTGATCGCGCCGTAGGCCTTCAGTATCTGCGCGCCATGCATCTGAATGACTCCAAGGTCGGGCTCAACGCGCATGTGGACCGTCATGAATCCATCGGCAAGGGCGCTGTGGGCATTCCGGCGTTTGAAGCGATTTTCTCCGATGCGCGGTTTGAAAATATGCCGCTGATTTTGGAGACGCCGAATCCGGATATCTGGGCGGAAGAGATCCAGATGCTCAAGAATTTTTCCACGAAAACCCGTGTACGCAGGTAGATCGTTCATCGCGAACCGCAGCGTATCGAAATCAGGCGAAGGCCTCCCCCTGATGAGCGGAGGCGCAAAGAGGAACACGGCATGAAAAAAGCAGTCTGGTTGTTCGGGCTACTCGGTTTTACCTTGGTTGCGCGCGCAGAAACCCTTTCGCCGGAATTGATGGCTCAGGTAAAAACCTCGCTTCAGAAGGGTGTCAGCTGGCTTCAAGCCCAGCAGAAACAGAATGGAAGCT
>Ga0075012_10003949_pt1 | contig 13931 bp, 13 predicted proteins | sample All_14_2_FD_71474 | JGI IMG/M metagenome (GOLD analysis project Ga0075012, IMG submission 71474) | Freshwater microbial communities in response to fracking from Pennsylvania, USA - Allegheny Zone_MetaG_DW_15 | ecosystem: Environmental > Aquatic > Deep subsurface > Groundwater > Drilled... | reverse complement strand
GCTCCGATCGGCAGCGAGCCCGCGGCCTTTCCGGCGGCGGCCGTGCCCGCCGCCCCCTACGGTCAGGGCGAGCCCTTCAACCCCGTCGGCGATCTGGTGGCCGGGGCGTCGGCGGCGCTGGCTCCCATCGAACCGGCCCTGCCCGAGGTCGCCTCCAGCCCCGGCTATGGCCAGCCGGACTCGTCCGGCGTCTCGATCCCCCGCATCGCCATCCACGTCTTCGCCGAGCGTCAGGATACGCTGGCGGCGGCGGACCGGGCGGGCAAGGACCGGCGCATGGCGCGCGCCACCACCCATATCCGCGTGGGCGGCATCCCGGCGGCCATCGAAACCTATGCCCATGAGCCGACCCCGCCGCTGATCATCGTCGAATGCCTCAAGGACCCCCACAGCCTGCTGGCCGAGATCGACAGCCTGGCCGAGGTCTGCGATTCCGGCACCAAGGTGGTGGTGATCGGGGCCACCAACGACATCCTGCTGTTCCGCGAGCTGATGCGGCGCGGGGTCAGCGAATATCTGGTCGCGCCGCTGCAGCCGCTGCAGCTGATCGCGGCGATCGGAGGCCTGTTCTCCGACCCGGCCCAGCCGTTCGTCGGGCGTTCGATCGCCTTCGTGGGCGCGCGCGGCGGCACCGGCTCCAGCTCGGTCGCCCACAATACCGCCTATGCGATGAGCGAGCGGATCGGCGCCAATACGGTGATCGTCGACTACGATCTGCCGTTCGGCACCGCCGGTCTGGATTTCAATCAGGATCCCCTGAACGGCGTGGCGGATGCGCTCAGCCAGCCGGATCGTCTGGACGCCACCCTGCTGGACCGGATGATGGTCCGCTGCACCGACAAGCTGAGCCTGTTCGCGGCTCCGGCGACGCTGGAAGCGGACTGGGACATCTCGGTCGAGGCCTTTGAGGAGGTCACCAGCCGCATCCGGGCGACGGCACCCTTCGTGGTGCTGGACCTGCCGCATATCTGGAGCGGCTGGATGCGCCGCAGCCTGATCTCGGCGGATGAGGTGGTGGTGGTGGCGACGCCCGATCTGGCGTCGCTGCGCAATGCCAAGAATATGATCGACCTGGTCCGTCAGGGCCGGCCCAATGATGCGCCGCCGCGGCTGGTCCTGAACCAGGTCGGCGTGCCGGGGCGTCCCGAGATCCCGGCCAAGGATTTTGGTGCGGCGCTGGGCGTTCACCCCAGCCTGATCATTCCGTTTGAGCCCAAGGTGTTCGGCACCGCCGCCAACAACGGCCAGATGGTGCTGGACCTGAACGACAAGTCGAAGTCGGCCGCCGCCTTCCAGACCCTGGCCCAGATCGTCTCCTGCCGTGAGATGCCGGCCGTGGCCGGACCCAAGGCCAAGGGCAAGTCGATGTTCGGCAACCTGTTCAGGAAGGGCTGACGGGACCCGTGTTTGGCAAGCGCACACAGTCGACGGCCCCGGGAGGCGCGGCCCCGCGTCCGGCCCCCGCCGCGCCGGCACCGGCTGAGGCGCGCGAGCCCAAACCCGGCATCCAGACCGAGGCCTTTGCCTTTGGCTTTGACGAGGCCGAAGCGGCGCCCGGGGTCCAGACCGCCGAGGCCCATGCGACACGGCCGCCGTCCGAACATGCGGACCGGCTGGACGCGCTGGCCGCTCGTCCGCAGCGCCCGCAAGCGAAGGCCCCTCCGGCGCCCGACCTCTCGCGCGCCAAGGGGCCCGGCCCCCGCGCCACCCCCGCCTTCGAGCAGATGAAGAAGGTCCAGACGGTCACCGAGATCGTCCGCGAGCAGTCCGACTATTATCACGCGACGAAGACGACCATCTTCAACGCCTTGATGAACACCATCGACCTGTCCCAGCTGGCCCAGCTGGACCAGAAGGCGGCGTCCGAGGAAATCCGCGACATCGTCGCCGAACTGGTGGCGATCAAGAACGTCTCCATGTCGGTGGCCGAGCAGGAGCATCTGGTCCAGGACATCGTCAATGACGTCCTCGGCTACGGCCCGCTGGAGCCGCTGCTGGCCCGCGACGACATCGCCGACATCATGGTCAACGGCGCCGGCCGGGTGTTCATCGAGGTCAATGGCAAGGTCCAGCTGACCAATGTCCGCTTCCGCGACAACACCCAGCTGATGAACATCTGCCAGCGGATCGTGAGCCAGGTCGGCCGCCGCGTGGATGAAAGCTCGCCGATCTGCGACGCCCGCCTGCCCGACGGGTCGCGCGTCAACGTCATCGCCCCGCCGCTGGCCATCGACGGCGCGACCCTGACGATCCGGAAGTTCAAGAAAGACAAGCTGACGATGAAGAATCTGGTGGAGTTCAACTCCATCAGTCCCGAGGGCGCCCGGGTGCTGGGCGTGATCGGTGCGTCGCGCTGTAATTTGGTCATCTCGGGTGGTACGGGCTCGGGCAAGACGACCCTGCTGAACACCCTGACCGCCTTCATTGACCCGACAGAACGGGTCATCACCTGCGAGGATGCGGCGGAACTACAGCTGCAACAGCCGCACGTGGTCCGCCTCGAGACCCGCCCGCCGAACCTTGAGGGCCAGGGCCAGATCACCATGCGCGATCTGGTCAAGAACTGTCTGCGGATGCGTCCCGAGCGGATCATCGTCGGTGAGGTCCGCGGACCGGAAGCCTTCGACCTGCTGCAGGCCATGAACACCGGCCACGACGGGTCGATGGGCACGCTGCACGCCAACAGCCCGCGCGAAGCCATCAGCCGGATGGAATCCATGATCACCATGGGCGGCTATGGCCTGCCGTCCAAGACCATCCGCGAGATGATCGTCGGCTCGGTCGACGTCATCATCCAGGCCGCCCGCCTGCGCGACGGCTCGCGCCGCATCACCCACATCACCGAGGTGGTCGGGCTGGAGGGCGACGTCATCGTCACCCAGGACCTGTTCGTCTATGAGATCACGGGCGAAGACGAGAACGGCAAGATCATCGGCCGTCACCGCTCGACCGGCATCGCCCGCCCGCGCTTCTGGGACCGCGCCCGCTACTATGGTCTTGAGCGCGAGCTGGCCGAAGCCCTCGACGCGGCGGAGTAGCCCCGATGCTGGCTCTTCTCGCAGCGGTGCTTGCCTTCATCACCATAGGCTCGGTCGGCTGGGTGCTGGTCGGCGGCGACGATTCCAGCGCCCAGGCCGTCAAGCGCGCCCAGACCTTTGGTGGCCCCAAGGTCGACAATGGTCGGCTGAAGAAGACCGCCGCCGTCAATACCCCCGAGGCGCGCCGCAAGCAGATCGTCGACCAGCTGCAGGAGGCGGACCGCGCCGAGCGCAAGGCCCGTATGTCGCTGAAGGCGCGCATCCGTCATGCGGGGCTGAACCTGAAGGTGCAGACCTTCTGGATCATCAGCGGCGGGCTGGGCGTGACTGCCCTGCTGGTGGCGGTGATGTTCGGGCTGAACATCCTGCTGGGGCTGGGCGTGGCGCTGGTGTTCGGTCTCGGTCTGCCGCGCTGGGTCCTGTCCTTCATGGCCAAGGGACGGATGAAGAAATTCTCCAGCCAGTTCGCCGATGCCGTTGACGTCATCGTGCGCGGCATCAAGTCGGGCCTGCCGGTCCACGACTGTTTCAAGATCATCGGCCGCGAGAGCCCGTCCCCGCTCGGGCCCGAGTTCCAGAAGCTGGTCGAAGGGTTGGGCGTCGGCCTGACCCTCTCGGAGGCGCTCAACAAGATGTACGAGCGCATGCCCACGCCCGAGCTGAAATTCTTCTCGATCGTCATGGCCATCCAGCAAAAGACCGGCGGCAATCTGGCCGAGGCCCTGACCAATCTGTCGACGGTGCTGCGCGCGCGGCGGATGATGGGCGAGAAGATCAAGGCCCTGTCGTCCGAGGCCACGGCCTCGGCCGGGATCATCGGCTCACTGCCGCCGGCGGTGATGATCCTCGTGACGCTAACGACCCCGGCCTACATGATGATCCTGTTCACCGACCCGCGCGGCCAGTTCATGCTGCTGATTGCCGTGGCGATGATGTCGCTGGGCATCTTCGTCATGAAGAAGATGATCGCGTTCAAGTTCTGATGGGCCCCGCTTCAATGGACATGCTGGCATGATCCAGTTCCTGACCAATCCGCAGAACCTGCTCAGCCTGGGCGTGGCGGTGGCCGTGTTCGCCACCGTCTTCACCCTGCTGTCGTCCATGGGCGGCGGGGTCGGGCTGGACAAGCGGATGAAGGCCGTCGCCGCCCGCCGCGAGGAACTGAAGCGCCGCTCGCGTCAGGCCATGTCGACCCAGGGCGGCAGCCTCAGGCAGTCGGACGAAGGCTTCAAGAAGCGGGTCGTCGACCGGCTGAACCTGACCAAGCTGCTGGAAGACCCCAAGGTCGCCGAAAAGATGACCCAGGCGGGCTATCGCGGGCCGCGACCGCTGACGACCTTCTACTTCTTCCGCTTCTCGATGCCGTTCATCTTCATGGCGGTGGTGACCTTCTACCTGTTCGTGTTCAACGACTTCGGCCTGCCATTCATGACGCGGATCACGGCGGTGATGGCGGCGGCGGTGGTCGGCTTCTATGCGCCCAACCTCTATCTCTCGAACCGCATTTCCAAGCGCCGTACCTCGATCATGCAGGCCTTTCCCGATGCGCTGGACCTGCTGCTGATCTGCGTCGAGGCGGGCATGTCGATCGAGGCGGCGGTGCAGAAGGTCAGCCAGGAGATCGGCGCCTCCTCCATCGATCTGGCCGAGGAACTGACCCTGTTGTCAGCCGAGCTCAGCTATCTGCCCGACCGGCGGCTGGCCTATGAGGGGCTGGCCAAGCGCACCAACCACCCGGGCATCCGGTCGGTGGCCACGGCCATGACCCAGGCCGAGACCTATGGCACACCGCTGGGCACGGCCCTGCGCACCATGGCCAAGGAAAACCGCGACCTGCGCCTGTCGGCCGCCGAAAAGAAGGCCGCCGCCCTGCCGGCCAAGCTGACGGTGCCGATGATCCTGTTCTTCCTGCCGGTGCTGTTCATCGTCATCCTGACCCCGGCGATCATCAACATCCAGGACACGATGGCCAAGGGCGGCTGACGCCGATACCTCAGCCCTCGGCGACGACCTTCAGCCGGTCACAGATGTCGCCCAGCGCCTCGCGGATCACGCCGCGGTGCTTGTCCATGAACAGTTCGGCGCGCAGGCCCTGGAACATCATGCCCGTGGCTAGGATGCAGGAGTCCTTGTCCAGCTCCTCGATCTCGAAATAGCGCACGGTCGAGAACAGCCAGCCGCGCTTTTCCACCCAGACCAGCTGGGCCAGCGGTTGCCACTCATTGATGCGCCCGTCGACCGGGCGGGCGGCCATGCCCGGCCAGGTTTCGGTCATGCGGATCGGCGCGCCAAAGGCCAGCTGCCCCTCGGCGTCGGTCTCATAGGGGTTCCAGCGGCTCCAGCCCGGGAAGTCGACCAGCACGTCCCACAGGCGGTCAGGGGTGGCCTGAATGCCCACTCGTTTTTCGATGCGTGTGTCCATGGGCGGGGATGTGCCATGAGATGTAGCGTCTGACTACTGTCTAGCGACTGCCTTCCGGTCCCGGCTGGGAGGCGGGGGCAGTGTCGGGGCCGGGCGTCTCGTCGCGATCGGGCAGGTCCTCGGGCCCGACGCGCAGCACCGGGCTGAGGAAACAGCCGATCAGGGCCAGAAGGCCGAGGATCACATTGAACACGAACGGCGCGGCCTCCATCAGCTCATACAGGCCGACGCCGATGATGGGGGGGGCGAGAAAGCTGATCCCGGCCAGCGACATCATCAGGCCCGCGACCGCGCCCTGCTCATGCGGGCCGACGGACAGCGACGACCCGGCGGTAAAGCCCGGCCGGGCAAAGCCGACGCCCATCGACACCACGGCATAGCCGACCACCACCCCGAAAAAGCCGGGCGAGGCGATGCTCATGGCATTCCCGACCAGCGCCAGACCGGCCCCCCAGCGCATCAGGTCGCGCGGCTCCATCTTCAGCATGGGGATCAGGCCCCACTGCACCATCAGGGTGGCGGCGGCCCCGGCCAGCATGGCCACGCCGATGAAGGGCTGGGCCTGCGAGGGGGCCATACCCTCGACCGCCAGCTCGTCGATGACGTGAAAGCCGAGCACGGAGATGTTGATCGCCTGCACGGCCATCAGGGCGAGGCCGTACAACAGGTAATCCTTGATGCGCGGATCGCGCCACAGGCCCCGTCCGGGGTCGCTGAGCCGGTCGGTCGGCTGGCGCACCACATCGCCGCTGGGCAGGTAGCGCCACACGGCCCACAGGACGACCGCGCCCATGGCGGCAAAGGCATACATGGGCCCTGCCAGCCCGACGAGCGGAAGGACGAAGAAGGGCGCCAGCGCCGGGCCGATCACCGTGCCCAACCCCTGGGCCGAGGCCAGCCAGCTCATCGCCTGGGTGCGCTCGGCGGCGGTCGTCCGGTCGGCGACATAGGCCTGGGAGGCGATCGGGGCGGCCGAGCCGAACAGGCCATAGACGGTGCGGGCCACGACCATCAGGGAAAAGGCGACGACAGCCAGCAGCCAGCCCTCCAGCCCGGCCGTCGCGGCCAGACCGAAGCCGCTCATCGACAGGATGAAGCCGCCGAGGCCGATCAGGATGACCCGCTTGCGGCCCATCCGGTCCGACAGCCGCGCCCAGACCGGCGAGGTCAGGGTCCACATCAGGGCCGAGATGGCAAAGGCTCCGGCGACCAAAGTATCGGACAGCTCGAACGCCCGCCCCAGCGCTGGCAGGACCGACTGCAGCGCCATATTGCCCGCCGCCGCGATCAGGCTGACCGCGAACAAAAGCATGAAGGTGGGGCTCTTGAGGTTCACACCCCTTCGATAGGCCCGGGGGCGGCCCTGTGGCCAGTGTCAGGAGGCGGTCTTCGGATCAATTCGTGTGGCGTCGGGTTTCCGGCGGCGGCCGGCGCGCAGGCCCAGACTGTCGCGGATCTCGATCAGGTCGGTACCGGGCTGGATGACCAGCAGCTTTTCCGGCGAACGGGCATTGGCGGCCACCACGGCGCCCTTGGGACACAGGTCAAAACAGCCGGTTTCGACCACGGCGACGGTCGCCTTCAGTCCCTTGCCGGGCTTCATCCAGCGCTTCAGCGCCTTCCTGAGGCTGCGATCCTGATCCGGGCCAAACCCCTTGCGTTTCAGCTTCTTCGAGCATTTGCGGCACACCAGAACCACGTCCTGCCAGTCGGTTTTCGCGGTCTTGATGGGCATGGGACTCCAGATTGGACGGGGCCTGTGCTTGTGCAAGGCGGCACATGGGCACAGCATGAGGGGGGCACAGCATGGCGAGCAGGCAGGGAGGCTCAAGATGATCGGATACCTCAAACGCGTGACAGTCCTGATGGGGCTCACGGCATCGCTGGCGCTGGCGGGAACGGCGCCTGCGGGCGCGCAGTCCATCGAGTCCGCACGGGTCGAGGCGGCGGTCGAGGCCGTCATGCCCGATGTCGTCCTGTGGCGGCGGGACTTTCACCAGAACCCCGAGCTGGGCTTTGCCGAGCATCGCACCGCCGAAGTGATCGCCGAGCACCTACGCGGGCTGGGGCTGGAGGTTCGGGTCGGGGTCGGCAAGACCGGGGTGGTCGCCATCCTGCGGGGCGGACGACCGGGCCGGACGGTGGCGCTTCGGGCCGATATGGACGCCCTGCCGGTCGAAGAGGCGACGGGCCTGCCGTTCGCCTCGACCGCGACAGGCACCTATCAGGGGCGTACCGTGCCGGTGGCCCATGCCTGCGGCCACGACGCCCACATCGCCATGCTGATGGGCGCCGCCGAGGTGCTGGCCGGCATGCGCGACCAGATTTCCGGCACCATCGTCTTCATCTTCCAGCCCGCCGAGGAAGGGGCCCCTCCGGGTGAGCCCATGGGCGGGGCTGCGCTGATGATCGCCGAGGGGGTGCTGGACGATCCCCGGCCCGAGGCGATCTTTGGCCTGCACGTCGTGCCGGGCCTGCCGGGCACCATCTTCTACCGGCCGGAAGGCTTCATGGCGGCCTCGGACCGGGTCGACATCGTCCTGACCGGGCGCCAGACGCATGGCGCCTGGCCGTGGAAGGGCATTGATGTGATCGCGGTCGCCGCCCAGGTGGTCCAGACGGTCAATACGCTGACGGCCCGCACGGTCGATCCGACGGCGACGCCGACCGTCTTCACCATCGCCACCATCGAGGCGGGCGTGCGCTACAACATCATTCCGGACGAGGCGCGGCTGAGCGGCACGCTGCGCACCTTCGACATCGCCCAGCGCGATGATCTGGTGGCGCGGGCCGAGGCGGCCATCGGCCATGTGGCCGAAGCCTATGGCGCGACGGCGGAATTCTCGGTCAAACAGAATGCGGCGCTGGTCTATAATGACCCGGCGCTGTCGGCCTGGCTGGCCCCGGTTCTGGAAGAGGCGGCGGGCGAGGGACGGGTCAATCCGGCCGTTCCGCCGACCACCGTGGCCGAAGATTTCAGCTATTATCAGGCGGAAATTCCGGGGGTTTTCTGGCATCTGGGCGCAAGCGCCGAGGGGGTCGATCCGGCGACGTCAGCGCCCAACCACTCTCCCCTGTTCGACGTCAATGAAGACGTTCTGATCGTGGGGGTGAAGGCGCACGTCTATACCGCCCTGCGGTTCCTCGAACAGTAGGGATTTCAGGCGGTTCGGGCGAACCAGGTGCGGATCACGGCGGCGTAGATTTCGGTCAGGGACTCCAGCTGGCCGACCGGCACCTGCTCGTCGATCTGGTGCATGGTCTGGCCGACCAGACCCAGCTCAAGAACCGGGCAAAGCGCGCGGATAAACCGGGCGTCCGAGGTCCCGCCGGTGGTCGAGCTTTCCGGCCGGAGACCCTCGACGCTCTCTACCGCTTCCTCGACCGCCTCGACCAGCGGACCCCGGTCGGTCAGGAAGGCGTCGCCCGAGCACAGATGCTCCAGCGTGATGGCCAGACCGGTCTCGCCTGCGATCTCTGCCGCCTGTTCGTCCAGCCAGGCGGACAGGGCCTCGCCCGTGTGGGTCGGGTTGAAGCGGATGTTCAGCCGCGCCGTGGCCTCGGCCGGGATGACGTTGGAGGCCGGGTTGGCCACGTCGATCGTGGTGATCTCGAGGTTCGAGGGCGGAAACTTCGGATAGCCGTCGTCCAGATGGGCCTCGGCCAGACGGTTCAGCAGGCGCACCAGCACCGGCACCGGATTGGCGGCTCGGTCGGGATAGGCGACGTGGCCCTGACGGCCCCGGACGGTGATCCAGCTGTTCAGCGAGCCGCGCCGGCCGACCTTGATCATGTCGCCCAGCCGCTGGGAGGAGGAGGGCTCGCCCACCACACAGGCGTCGATCCGCTCGCCCTCGGCCATGAGTTGCTCAACGACGCGCTTGGTGCCGTGCAGGGCCGGGCCTTCCTCATCGCCGGTGATCAGGAAGGACAGCGAGCCGGGCACGCCGCCCTCGGCCAATACCCGCGAAACGGCAGCGACCCAACAGGCGATCCCGCCCTTCATGTCGACCGCGCCGCGTCCGTACAGGATGCCGTCCCGGACCTCGGCGGCGAAGGGGTCGTGCGACCAGGCGGCAACCGTGCCGGTTGGCACGACATCGGTGTGGCCCGCGAAACAGAGGTTCGGCCCCCCGGTCCCCAACCGGGTATAAAGGTTGGGCGTGCCCTCGAACGGCAGGTCGCGACAGGTGAAGCCCAGCCCCTCCAGCGCGGCCTTCAGCGTCGCCATTGCCCCCGCATCGACGGGGGTGACAGACGGGCTGCGGATCAGGTCGCGGGTCAGGGCAACGGGATCGATCAGGCGGGCTGGTGCGTGCATGGCCCCATGCTTTAGGAGGTGTCAGGACCTGCGAGAAGACCCCATGCCCCGTATCGATCTGAACTCCGCACCCCGGGCCGACGGCACCGGCTATCCCGAGGAACACGCCGGGCCGTGCAAGGCGCGCCGCCGGATGCGGCTGGGCGATGCGGTGGGGCTGGATCAGTTCGGCGTGAACCATCTGACCCTGCCGCCCGGCGCCTGGTCCAGCCAGCGCCACTGGCATGAGGGCGAGGACGAGTTCGTCTGGGTGCTGTCGGGCGAGGTGGTGCTGGTCGAGGATGAGGGCGAGACGGTGTTGCGCGCCGGGGACTGCGCCGGGTTCAAGGCGGGGGTCAAAAACGGCCACAAGCTGGAAAACCGCAGCGACCAGGACGCCATCCTTCTGGAGGTCGGCACCCGCAAGCCGGGCGGTGATTACGGGGAGTACCCGGACATCGACATGACCTTCCGCTCGGGCGTGTTCTCGCACCGCGACGGCACCCCCTATCCCAAGTCTGACCGCCGCACGTGAGCGACGACGGACCCGCTTCCTCTCCGCTGCACGAAGGCCCGGCCAGTCCCTGGTCCGTGCCCGATTTCCGCTGGCTGTGGCTGGGGCGGCTGAGCGCCGTGCTCGGCATCCAGATCCAGTCCTCGGCCCTGTTGTGGCAGGTCTATGAGATCGCCCGGCGCGACCATCCGATCGAACAGGCCAGCCTGTATCTGGGCCTTGTCGGTCTGGCGCAATTCCTGCCGCTGCTGGCCCTGACCCTGCCCGCCGGGGCCATGGCCGACCGGCGCGACCGAAAGACGACGGTCATCCTGTCTGTCCTGGTCGAGGGCAGTTGTGCGGCGGCCTTCCTCGGGCTGGCCCTGAGAGGCGATCCGCCGCTGTGGGGGCTGCTGGCCATTGCCGCCGTCTTCGGTGCCGCGCGTGCGTTTCTGGCCCCCGCGACCCAGGCCTTCCTGCCCATGGTGGTCGGACGCCGCGCGCTGGCCCCCGCCATTGCGGCGCAGTCGATCGCCTTTCAGACCGGCGCCATCGCGGGCCCCGCGCTGGGCGGGCTGATCGTCGGCCTGTCGGTGCCGCTGGCCTATGGCGTCTCGGCGGCGATGTTCGCCGTGGCGGTCACCTGCCTGCTGCTGATCCGCACCTCGGGCCGCCCGCCGGTCATCCAGACGGGGCTGACCCGCATTCAGGCCGTCACCGAGGGGCTGCGCTATGTCTGGAAGACCAAGATTGTGCTGGGCGCCATCTCGCTGGATCTGGTGGTGGTCATGCTGGCGGGGGTGGCCCTGCTGACCCCGGTATTCGCGCGCGACATCCTGCATGTGGGCGCGCTGGGGTTCGGGCTGCTACGCGCCTCCTTCGGGGTCGGGGCGCTGGGGATGGCCGTCTATCTCAGCCGGTTTCCGATCACCCGCAACGGCGGCACCTGGATGCTGGCGGCAGTCGCTGTCTTCGGCCTCTGCACCCTGACGTTTGGCCTGTCACGGATGGCCTGGCTGTCGGCGCTGGTGCTGCTGATCGGCGGGGCGGCCGACATGATCAGCGTCAACATCCGCCAGACCCTGATCCAGCTGGCCACGCCCGATCACATGCGCGGCCGTGTCAGCTCGGTCTCCATGCTGTTCATCGGCGCCTCGAACGAACTGGGCGAGGCCTATTCCGGGGTCATGGTGCGCCTGCTCGGCCCCGTGGGGGCTGCGGTGTTCGGCGGGTTCGGCGCGCTGGCCTCCACCGGCCTCTGGGCGAAGATGTTCCCGGACCTGAGGAAGGCCGACCGGCTGGAGTGAGGCCGGGCCGCGCGACTAGACGGGCACGGCGGGAACCGGAGGGTGCGCCGCCCGGGCGGGGGCACGGCCGGTCAGGGCCAGCTCGGCCTGAAGGAAGACGACGGCCAGAATGGCAACGGCCTCGGCCATCTCCTCGAACAGTTCGTGCTGGAGGAGCACGCCGGCCGAGACCAGCAGGGCGATGCGAACGACCGAGGCCCGGTCCAGCGGGGGATGGCGCAGCAGAGGCGCCAGCCATTGCGGACGGAGGCTCAGCAGGCCGGCCGCGCCCACCATGCCCCAGCCGACCGCCGCATAGGCGATGTCGTAAAGGCGGGGCGAGATGAAGTTGTGCAGATTGGTCTCGGCCTGGAGGTTTTCGGAGGCGAAGGCCCCGGTCGAGGTCCAGTGGAAGATGTGCTGGCCCCAGCTCGCCTCTTCCCCGAAGGCCAGAACGGCGAACAGGGCGAGGCTCGCCCAGGCGGCGATCCCGAGGACCCCGCGTGAGACCATCGCCTGCCGCGCGGCCAGGAGGGCGATCAGGATCAGGCCGACGGCGGTGACGGTTTCCACCACGCCGCCGTCATAGGTCTCGGCTCCGAACAGCCAGGGCGCCGCCAGCCCTTGTCGCCACAGGAACAGGGTGACAGGCACCAGCGCGCTCCAGGTCACCAGCAGGACGCCGATGCCGAAACGGGACAGCCCGGCCCGCGCGGGGTCTGCGCCCGGCTCCCTGACCCGCCACGCATGGAGCACCACCCCGAGGCCACACAGCGCGGCCAGACCTGTACTGATCGCCATCCAAGACATGGCAGTCTCCCGAGGCCCTGTTCCGAAGTGATCCGGGCCGGGATGATTTCAGCAGGATATGTGCCAGCGGCGGGGGCACTTCACCGGCATCTGGGCGAAGACGGTTCCGGCCCTCAGGAAGGCGGACCGGTTGGAGTGAGGGGGACTTGCGGCCCGAGCATCCGGGATCCAGGCTTCAGCCATGTACGACCCGCCAGGTACCTCACTGTTCTATTTACGCCTCGCCGTCGGGAGCGTCGTCGCAGCCACGCTTGCTGCAATTGGGGGCCGGTATGGGTTGGCCGTGCTGCTCGGATTGTTTGGTGCCCTGTGCTTCTGGAAATCCTTGCGAGCCAAGGGCACCGACTACTGATGGCCGGCCGTCGTCCTCGGGCTTGACCCGAGGATCGGTATCACGCGCTCACGTCAACAGGCCTGCCCGGACCGACCCTCGGATCAAGTCCGAGGGTGACGAATTGGGGCGTGAGCGGCCTCAGACCTGGGGACGACTCCGGGGGCGGGTGAAGTCGAGGTTGCACGTGTCGCAATGCGTCGGGAAACGCATCAAGGGGAACGGCCAAAAATATGGCTCGGGGTAGGGCCAGGCTTTGCAACGCGGACAACGCATCTTGATCATCAGGAAAATGAAGTAGGCCAGGGCAATTCCGAAAAGGGCAATCGAAATCAGGCCTTCGGGAGCGCGCAGGGCGTGGGCCAGCCACCCTGCCCCGATCAGCACGATCGGAAACCCGAGAAACAGCAGTCGCAGTCGGGTGCGGTGAACCATATTTACAGCATGGGCCACTGTCGGCGGGCGCTCAAGCCGCGCAGGCGCTTCCGCCCACTCCGCCGCTTCAGGCTTCGCGCTGCCCTTCGGGTCGCGGTCCCCCTTCCCCGTTTCACGGGGCAGGATCTCAGGCCCGGAAGTGCTTGCTGAGCTTCAGGCCCTGGCTCTGGTAGTGGCTGCCGCCTTCGCCGTAGAGGCGGTCGGGGCGTTCGGTCAGGGGTTCATAGACCAGGCGGGCGACGATCTGGCCGTGTTCCAGCATGAAGGGGGTGTCGTGGGTGCGGACCTCGAGCACGCCTTTCGAGCCCGCGCCGTGCGCCTCGTCGGTGCCGAAGCCGGGGTCGAAGAAGCCGGCATAGTGGACGCGGAACTCGCCGACCGAGGGGTCGATGGGGGTCATTTCGGCGGCCTGGTCAACCGGGATCTCGACCGCCTCGCGGGAGGCAAGGATGTAGAACTCACCGGGGTCCAGCATAAGCTCGCCGCGTTGGGCGCGCAGCGGCTCCCAGAAGTCGGCGGGGTCGTGGCCGGCAACCTTGTCCAGGTCGATCAGGCCGGCGTGGCGACGCCCGCGATAGCCGACGATGCCGCCGTCATTCTCGAAGGCCAGATCCACGCCGACGCTGCGGGTTTCCAGACGCGGCGGCTCGCCCGCCTTGAGGCGCAGCTGGTTCAGCCGGGTGCCGGGCCGGACGAGGACCGAGAAGGTCTGGGGCGCGATTTCCAGATAGAGCGGCCCGTCATAACCCTCGGCCACATCGTCGAAGGTGGCGCCCCGGTCGGTCATCAGGCGCACGAACACATCGACCCGGCCCG
>Ga0075012_10003946_pt1 | contig 13938 bp, 5 predicted proteins | sample All_14_2_FD_71474 | JGI IMG/M metagenome (GOLD analysis project Ga0075012, IMG submission 71474) | Freshwater microbial communities in response to fracking from Pennsylvania, USA - Allegheny Zone_MetaG_DW_15 | ecosystem: Environmental > Aquatic > Deep subsurface > Groundwater > Drilled... | reverse complement strand
AAGAAACAGCAGCGCCGCAAAAAATCCTGATTTACCTGCATGGCTGGCATGACAGTGTAAACTCGGGCGACCAACTGGCGCGTGAAGCGGTAAAACAAGGCTACACGGTTTTCGCGTACGATCATCGCGGACATGGCAAAGATTCTGAACGGCAAAACAGGGGAATTTCTACCGATTTGTTACGCCTGGATTTTCGACAATTTCTGCAGCACATTCAACAGCGCTATCCCGAAGCGGATATTGCCCTGGCAGGCCACAGCATGGGCGGCGCACTGTTAACGGTTGAAAATCGATTTATCAACAGAATACCTTCCGTCAAAAGCGTATCCCTGATAGCGCCGGCGGTCATGAGCGGATTGGATAAATTAATCAGTCCCGCCAAAATTTTTTACCGCAACATGCAACGCGAGGTGCAAATCGCCCAAACCGCATCCGACCGCTTCGGCGGCAAAGGCCCCTGGCTGTTCGGATTATTAAATCTGATGCGCAAAGCCTCACGGGCTTTAAACACGCTGTTATTCAGACACGACCTGCACGCCAACTGGCAAGTCTATGCAGGCGAAAGAGATATCTCCGTCAATTGCAGCGAATTCAAAGCCTTAACCCACTCAAACATCCAGTTCTTCCCCCGCGGCGACCACGCCCTGCATTTCGGCCGCTACGCCGCGACCGCCAACAGAAAAATAGTTGAGGATGTTGAAAGAGCATTGGACAGTCCGGTCACGGCGACACTGCCATTAGGATCCCGCCGTACCGCGCATAAAGCGGTACGGCGGTAATTTCCATACCCAATTCACCTCAATTCCCTTTTTATCTTGATTTATTCGCCACTTTGGTTAAAATATCGACACCTTATGTTTTTTATTGCCTCTAATGACCAAAAAACGCTTTGCATCGAAACGTGCCGTTCGCTCCGCTCCGGTTAAACCTCAGACAGCAGCTCCCGTCAAGGCTGATCCTGTTGCCAGGATTAAAGCGGGATTGCCGGATCCGGCCAGGCCTTTTTTCCCGCCGGGGCGTAAGTTTCTTGATAAAAAGCAGCTTGAGGTTTTGAAGGGAAATACGCAGCTTGAATGGGCCGGCTTGTCTGACGATCATCGTATGCTCTGTGTGTTGGTGCATTGGTACAGTCATGGCATGTTGATGATCAACGAGCATAATAAATATAAAGAAATGCAGTCGGACGTTGCAAAAATGCGGCTTTGTCTTGAGAACATGGCCAGGCACAAAGAAGATGTTTGGACGGTTCTTCAACTGGTCGTCAACCCCGGTCATGCGGGTTGTCTGACGCCAGAATCCAGACAGTTGCTGCATAACTGTATCTACGATGTAGCTTATTTATCGATAGTAGCGCCTGCCCTGCATGGTTTGACGCTGGTCAAAAAAATATCCAATGCCGAGGCCCTGGTGCAGTACGATGAGAGTTGCCTGGGCAGAAAGCGCTTGCTGGCTTTTATCGAACAACTGGAAGCCTCCCGTCCTGCGACCAGCTCTGCGAGTCTGTCAAACCTGATGCAATTGAAAAAAGCCCTCGCCAATGCCGATCAGCTATGCGGTGAGCTGTGTAATATGCTGGCTCGCGAAGGCTGTTTTGCCATACCGGGTGCGGACATCAGTTCCCGCGATGTGGTCGCGGTGCGAGATCTTGATCCGAGTCTGGAGCCGGCCATCATCACCGCAGAGTATTCAAAATTATTCATCAATCTTCTACACAATCCGGATATTTTTAACGCCGACATGTGTCAAAACGCAATACGCGAATGGATTTGTCATCCCCAACGAAGCGGTCAATTACCCATCATTCTCGCCGAATTTGTTGCGCTGAACACACAGGTTCCACCTGCCAAAGGCAATATTGGCCACCACACACAAGAGATAACGTCATTCGGGGAATACAATAAAATCGTTATCTTTTTTTTCAAGCTGATCAAAGAGGCGTCGTTTACAGACCAGATTGCTGTCCTGAATCAGCTTGTGCACATTGCCTGGCAATACCACCCTTCCTGCATTCAACTGATAGCAGACAACGAACGCACCAACATTGTCGCAAGTAATTTTGCCTGGTATAAACGCAATCAGACGCTCTATTTTCAGCATTTTGACCTCATTGCGGAAGATTTGATCCGCTTGCTGAACGCGATTCAGCAATCACAAGCTATACCTGGATTGATACCTGCCTGCACCAATTTCTATAAAGAAAATCTGATCGTCCAACTGGATGTCGCGCTTAGAACCCAGTATTACAGCATGCTAAACGACCTGTATCAAAACACGCCAGGCACCTTTGAACGCGCCCAAAAACGCATGCAGGAACTGCTGAAAATCGTCGAAAATTGTCGAAAAAGCATTGTGCCGTCTAATCACACCCGAGCGGCCATTCACGCCATTGAAACCAGTTTGCGTGGACTGGAATCCTTGCTGGATAGCCCCTGCCTGAGCTTGATACGTTTTCTGCATCAACATGAGGCCCACTTTGTCGAACTGCTGTCTGCCGACATTGATGATCATCAATATCTACAAGCCGCTGACCCAGACACCGTTAATCAATACCGACAATTGCGGCAACGCGTTATTGCAGAGCTGCAACATAAAAAAACACTCAGCGATTTTGCCGGGATGATCAACGAATCTTTTTCAGATTTCCTGTTTAGCGGCTTTGCTGGCGGCCTTGAAACGCGCATCAATACTGCGGATGTGTTGCTAACTATTTTCAGCTGGTGTTCGAGTCTGATCAACAGAACGAAAACTGCCGAAGTATTGCTGGGTCGTTATCTGGACAGTTATTCAGGGCATATTCGTAACGCTGAAGATGCCTGGACCGCTCTTATGCGGGAAAAGGATCTCCCCAGGGTTAACAGCCTGTATACCCTCTTATGCAAGACCCCCACAAGCGCCAATTTGCAGCTCGTTACGGCCAGCCTGCCAGACTATCAAGACGATTTTCAGCGTCCTTTGTTTAACCAGATGTTTGTATCCATAGTCAATGGCATAACCGGCAGGACTACCCAGCCAGACGTCTTGATGATTGGCAAACTGCTGCAATTTATCGCCGTCTTTCCCCAGACTCAGCATTTGCGCAGCATCCTGTTTAAAAGTCTGATTGCCGATATCCTCTGCACCCAAACCTACGCGTCTGCCGAAGACGAAAAACGTGTCTGCCGAAATCTGAATGCGGTACTGGACAGCATGCCGGATTTTGTTGATTGCCTGATCGACAACCAAACTCGCCCCCACATTCTCCACAGCATTTTTGCGGCCAGTCTGAAAGAAGCGGCGCTCTGGTATCACGAAGGCGAGATTGAGCGGGCCAAAGCCGTTTTCCGCGCCGTTGCAGCCCGGGCGGAGGATATAAAACAACCGTTCAATAACGCACCCATGATGAAAATCTCCGAGATGGTTGAAGATTGCGGCACGACCCTCAAGCAGACCGACAGCTTTGCACAACTGCTGGCCTTCCTGCATAACCCTTTTGTACCAAACACCGATATAACAGCGCGATTACCGGCTGAAACAGACAATCTGGCGCGTTTTCAAAACGCCTGGTTTGCGCTGTCGGTTAACGCGGGCAAAATACAGACGCGCGAAGAAGCCGCGGCTGTCGCCGATGCCTGGGAAACCGCGTTCAACCAACACTGCGATCATCCAACGACCAAAGCCCTGCTCTTGAAAGGCTGGCGTGCACACTGCAAACGTTTTTACCAGCATCTGAGCCTGAGCATATCCAGTCATCCAAAAGCTGAAACCGCTGCTCCGGAACAGGCGGGCAGCGTTAAAAAACGGACGCGGGAAGAAGCGGAGCAAGCGCTCAAAGCCAGTCGTTTGCTGGAGAAAAACACCAGCCGGCTTGAACAAAAACAGCATGCTGGCACGAAAAAAACAAGCGTGCGGGTGTCGGGGAAAAAGGCAAGACGGCATTTGCCAGCCATCGCGGACAATCCGCCAACACTTGCAGCCAGCAGCAACGTGCCATTCAGCCGTCTGCCGCAAAATTATAGCAATCCGCCACAAGTTCAGAACATTCTCGACACGCTGTCGGCAGCAGGATATCTCGCGTACCTGACCGGTGGATATGTACGCGATACCCTGATTGGATTGTTGCCCAATGATGCAGACATCATCACCAACTGCCCGCCGGAAGTCTTGCCCACGCTCCTCTCCAATGTGGCCAAAAACGCGCATTACCCCGGCGTATTTCATCAAAGCGATGGAAAACTGGTGGTGGATATTATCTGCCGTGAGGGTTCTGATATTGAAACACTGGCAGCCGGTTTTGATTTCACCGTTAACACACTGATGATCTCGACAGACAGGGAACTGCTCGTACCGAGTGCAGATAGTCTTGATCATCTCGATGCCAAATCCTTGCAAACCCTGGTGGCCTTTGACGCGTCCATGTCCAGCGATCCGTCACGTATTTTGCGCCTTATTCGCCTGTCCAATCAGTTGAACTGGCCATTGGATGACGCAACGCACGCGGCCATTCGCCGCAATGCGCACAAGCTGTGTAATATCTCGTTTTTTACATTTTTCAAAAACATTAAAAAATGCTTTTTTGGCAATCAAAATCTGGCCTGGCAAAATCTGCGCCTGTTTCTTGATCTGGATTTGCTGCCTTTTATCTTCCATGCCAACCCGGGAGCGAACGTGCTGCCTGGCAAGCTGCATCAGCTGATAGAAAACGAATTCGGGCCGATTCTGGATGGCGATAAAAAAGATCAGCTGGTGGATTTGCTAGCCTTGTTTGCCCAGTCCTTGCCGCTCAACGCCAGGCAAATCCGGGCGCAGGTTAATGCCTGGCTTCAGCATGTAACCCCGGACAGCGAGAAGCAAAAAACAACGCCGCTGGCCGCTGCATTGCCGCAACGCATCAACGCGTATTATGCCAAACATTCGCCACTCGAGGGCCTGAGCGGCAGCTCCCGGGAGTTCACGCCCTTCCCCCTCTTTTCCGCCTTGTTTTACTCCTGCAATCTGTCTCTGGTCAAAGATACCGGTTTTCCGGTGTTGTATGATGTGCTGAAAACGTTCAGAGTCCGCTTCCTCGATCATCGATATGTTGGACTAAGCAACCTGGAAGAAGCGCTCAAAAAAAACCTGCTGCCCTTGTTTTTTCAAAGCGAACAAATTGCGCCTGTGCCGGCAACGCATGCCTTTATTCGCGAACACATTGAGTGCATTTTCAAAGCAGCGGAGGAAACGCAACTCATAGACATGCTGGCCTTGTTCGCACTCACACTTGAAAAGGAACTGCCTGAAACCCTGATGATCATGGAAGCCTGGCTGTTCAAACTGGCATCAGCGGAAACCGCCAAAACATACATCGATGAACTGGCGCCGCGCATTGCGCATTATTATCTGTTATCTGCAGCCAGCAAGCCGGTTTCCAGCCCCCGATTTTTTGCCCCCGGCCCGGCTTCGTCTTCTGCTGAAGCACAGCAAATCCAGGTATCCAGACCCATGGGGCACCTGGCCATGTTATCTAATGAGGTATTATTGAAGATCTGCTCAGAATTGTCGCTCGATGACCTTATCAATCTGGACAAAGCGTTTTCGCACGCAGCAGCTTCCAGACGGGTATGGAATAATCCTGAACACTGGAAAAAAATGGTTATTCGCCATTTCCCGCATGTAGTGCTGCGGTTTTCCATGGTAAAAAACATAGACTGGAAAGACACTTTTCACCAGGCAAACGAGATCGAATATCGTAACCTGAATCCTCGCGCCAAGCGTTTGTTTTTCCTGGTAAAAGAAGGTGATTTGAATGCGCTCAAACAGGAGGAGCTGTGTCATGCTGATATGCTTGTTAAGGATAGTAACCAGGAATCACTCAAAAGCTGGGCTGTGTTTACAGGCAATCAGGCCATACTGGATTATGCTTATCAACTCGCCCTTCAAGAGTATCCATTCGATCAATCGCTCGTTAATGTGACCAAAGGTGATTATGTCGGTAGAACCATTTTGTTCTGGGCCATTGCCTATAGACAATCGATCAATACCATCACCGGTTTGATTAGGCGGGGAGCAAATCCTCATATGGCGAATAACATAGGCGAGACGGCGCTTTTTTTAGCCACATCAAGCAATCATATTGATGCCGTTGCGCATTTTCTGAGTATCCGCATGGATCCCAATGCCGTACGCAGCACGGATGGTGCCAGCTCACTTTTCATCGCCGCAGACAATGGCTATCTTGAAATCGTCAAGCTCTTGTTGGACCACGGTGCACATTCCAACATCACACTAACTGATAATGGCGTTACGCCTCTTTACATCGCCGCAAAAAAGGGCCACGTTGAAATCGTCAAGGTCTTGCTGAATAGTGACGTAAATCCCGATGGCGACCCGGACGTTAGTGGTGCTACGCCTCTTTGCATTGCCATACAATTTGGCCATGTTGAAGTCGTCAAGGCTTTGCTGGAAAAAGGCGCAAATCCTAATCCACATGCAAAGGGCAAAATAATCCCGCTTCGTCTTGCCATACAAAATGGTCATCTCGACATCGTCAAGGCCTTGCTGAATAAAGGCGCCAGGCTTGATATACGCATAAATGACAATATCACCCTGCTTAACTGTGCGGCATATTACAATCATCCTGACATCGTCGAAGCCTTGCTGGTTAACGGTGCCGATCCTGATGAGTGCACAACTCGCGGCACAGCTCCGCTGTACACTGCCGCAAGTAATGGCCATCTTACAGTCGTCAAAATCCTGCTGGAAAATAAAGCCAATCCCGATATCACACGCAAAGATGACGGCGCCTCTCCGCTGTTCATCGCCGCACAAAAAGGTCACATTCAGATCGTTGACGTATTGATGCAACACAGCGCTGATTCAGGGCTGGTTGTCACACAAACGGCCGCTGATCTCCTGGAATTTGCTTCCGGCTACAATCCCGCCATAAAGCAGCGCATGCAGGCATTCATCAATGAACAAACCCGCAGTGGGATTGATGCTGCCGCCATCACGGTAACGCCCTGGCAAATCGCCTGCATTTTGGATCAACAACCCGTTCTTGACTGCCTGCGTCGGCATGGTGTCGCGCCTGACAGAAACCAGGGGCACCATCGTGGCGATGCTTCCTCTTCGTTTTTTGCAACCCATTCCAAGGACAAAGCCTTTCTGGATTTATGTTTCAGAGGCATCGAAGCGCCGCAGGCAGCTACCATTCAATCATCATCGAGAGCTTATCCATGACTCATCTGACCGATTTACCCTACGAATTATTATTAAAAATTGTCTCCGGACTCTCATTTCAGACTCTCGTCAATCTGGACAAAGCGTTTCCGAATGCCCCCCTGTCACAACAGGCCTGGAATGATTCATTGCTCTGGAAACCCATATTCGCCCGGCACTTCCCCGATGCGGTTCCCATGCTTGCCTTGAAAGAAGACACCCACTGGAGAAAAGCCTTTATTGCCACAAGAGAAGAGGAATATCAACGCCTCTCTCCCCGCCACCGACGTTTGTTTTTTTTGATGAAAGAAGGTTATTCAAGCGCCTTCAAGCGGCAAAACCCAGAACATCCTGACATGCTTGTTAAAGATAGTAACGGTGAAACCCTCATACACTGGGCCTTGCGTCGAGGCAATCAGGCCATACTGGATGAAATTTATCAACGCCTGTGTCAACGGTACATCTCCACCGATCACCCCCTCGTTAATGTGACCAAAACAGATTCTGCCGGCAGATCCATTTTGTACTGGGCGATTTATTATAGACAAAAGATCGATACCATCAAGGAGCTGATTGAGCGAGACGCCCTGGATGTTTATCAGGACGACAACGGTGAAAGGCTGCTTCTTCTCGCCGCAAATTTCAATCACATTGAGGCTGTTTTGCACTTGTTGGATGAAGAAGAGATGGATCCCAATGCCCTGCGCAGCAGGGATGGCCTTAGCTCGATTTTTATCGCCGCAGACAAAGGGTTTACTGCAATCGTCAGGATCTTGCTCAAGCGCGGCGCAAATCCCAATGTTGCCCGGCGCGATAATGGCGCGACACCAGTATACATAGCCGCAGCAAAAGGTCATGTTGAAATCGTTGAAGCCTTGCTGAAAAAGGGCGCGAAGCCTGCAGGCGCACCAACCCAAAATGGCACGACCCCACTTAGCCTCGCCGCACAATTTGGCCACCTGGAAATCGTCAGGGCTTTACTGAATAAAGGTGCCAACCCCAATGCCGCAGGCCATAAGCCCCTTCTCATCGCCATAGCGCATGATCATCTTGAAATCGTCGATGCCCTGCTGAATAAGAGCGTACATCCTGATAATGTAAAGACCTCTGATGGCAATACGGCGCTTCATTTCGCCGCGCACACGGGCCATCACCGCATCGTCAAATGCTTGCTGGATCACGGCGCCAATCCTGATGCATGCACAAATAGCGGCATAACTCCGCTTTTCATAGCTGCACAATTTGGCCACCTCGAGGTCGCTGTCTTGCTGCTGCAACATCGTGCTGATTCAAGACTGGCTCGAACAGAGACAACAACAGCGCTCACAACCATTGCCAGCCGCGTCAACCCAGCTACTGAACATCGCATGAAATTATTCATCAGCGAACAAGACCAGCCAGGCGGTACAACCACCATCACCATCACCCCCTGGCAAATCGCTTGTATCATGGATAAAAAATCGATCATTGACTGTTTTCTTCTGCATGATATTGCTCCCGGCAAACCTGCTAAAACGCTTTGCCACGATACTTCACCCACGTTTTTTGCACCGCATTCTGCCGATCAAGCCTTTCTGGATTTGTGTTTCAGAGGCGTGAAAGATCGCAGGGAGCAGGAAGGCAGGCAGCTTGCGCCGGCTGGATCATCTATGGGTTAGGGCAGCATGGCATACGAATCGATTTCATCATCCGAGACGACAAAGGGATCCGGTCGTGAGTACGAGGTGCTGCAATCCGGGCAGTGATCATCGGATATGTCGGGTGAAAAGAAAGTCGGCTGCCAGGCTGGCGCTGGCGGGTCGTCACAGAGGAGCATGTCAAACCGGCTGAAATCATATCCCGAGTTCGATTTCTTCAGATACGCCTGGTATTCCTCCAATATCATTTTGATTTTTTTGTACGTCTCGTGAAACAAAAAAGCTTCTGGCGTCTTTTTTATCACCCAGTCCAACCAGGCAGTCATGGACTTGTAACGGCTGTAATCAGCATACAGGGCAAGCGCCGATTGCACTCGATTCTCCAGCTGCATCTCCAGAGCGGAGTTTATCATCATACTCCTGGCGCCTGCGTTGACTGTTCTGAAACGTAAATCAGCCAGCAACAAGGGTAATCGCATGACCCGTGGATCGCAGTTGTTATGAAACCAGGCCAGCAAGATACCAGGCGGGCAAGCGTCCAGCATGCGCAATGCCCGTTCATCACCGGCAATAGCGGCTCTGAGGTAATTGCGGCCAAGGCGGGTAAGCCCGACCGGCATCTCCTTGAAATTTTTTGCCAGCAGCTCATCAACAGGGTATAGCTCATCATCCATCGGTATTAGATGTAGTGCATAAAGCGAACGATTATACGTACTGCGCTGCGTCAGCGCCTGGCCCAGCCAGCCGCCAATCTTGACGCCACAAGCCAGATCGATACCACAACGAATCAACACATCCAGACATTGTTCTGCAGCTTCGGCAGGCATATCCACCGTCAAATCAAGCTCGTGCCGCCATCGTATTTTTTGACGGATACACAAATCAAGACGCTTGCGTACCTGGGCCTCAAACACCTCAAATTGCTGCGATGCCAGCGCATGTTGGTGCAAGTACAAACCCGAACCATTGATAAAAGGGCGCCGGTCATTCATCAGGCGCAGGGCAATGGACTGGTGACGCTGACGGATGGCGATCGTCAGTAGTGGATAATGATGAAGCATATCAAGGCCATCGCAGCTTAACAGCAACTCAACGCCCCTCAGGTAACCATCTGTAACCGCAAGGGTCAGAGGCGTTTGCCCATTGGCATTCAACACATTCACATTCAGCGCCTGGCGGTTGACGCTCAATAAACAATTCAGAGATGACAGTTTTTGCTGCTTGACGGCGACATGCAACAGGCTGTCGCCATGCATGTCACACATATTCACCTTCGTTTTTGGATTGCTGAGCCAGATAACAAGCGCCGGGATATCACCGATCGCCACAATATGATGCAGCGGGTAACAGGAGGCGTAATGCCCAATATTGTCGGTTTTTTTTGGCGCATCCACCGCCGGGAATCGTTGCTTACTTGCAAACATATCTGTCTCTGAAAACACAGTTTGTGCGAGATATTAACACATTTATCAAGTGGATCAAAGCGTGCACGCTTGACTTGCCGGGCATTAGACCGTACGCTCGCTTCGATTTAATCATCGTGATTAACATGTTAAAATTCCCCTCTCTTCTTCTCTTCCTTGTATTCATTATGCCTGGTTCGCAAACGCAAGCGTTTCCTGTTGGCAAAGCCTTCCATGAAGGCTATTTGCGGGTATCGCCGATCCATGAAATCTGGTTTGCGGAATATGGTAATCCGGTAGTAATAGATCAGTAGGTTACGCGTCTGTCTAGTGCCGCCACAAAATTTTCCGTAAAATTTTCCGCAAAATTTTCCGCTCCCTAACGGTCACGGTTCGGATTTTCTGCGCATATACTGAGTGTTTAAATGCAATCGCCGTTATGATCTTGCCCTGATACTTTCAATTTCTTGATAATTGACGTTATTATCTTCCTGTCTACTGAAGGAGCTGATGATGGGGTTGATACAACAGGATGTTGGGGATTATATCAAGGCTTTGGCTCGTGAGCAGAAGGCGGTGGTTTTTTGTGAGGGTTATGAATCGCGGCCTCAACGGGGGCAAACGTGTAAACTGATTGCGGGGGCCAATGTTCAGAATTATTTGTACCAGACTCAGGCGCATTCACAACCCGCTTTGCCTGTTTGTAAACAAGGTGTTTACCCCGAATCGCTGCGGCGCAAGGCCAAAGCCATCACTGGTTCCCAGGTTGGTGAGATGTATGGTGCCGGGCAAATGCGCAGTGTTTTGAATTATAATGACTTTGAAACGCATTCTTATTGCTTGACAGATCAGCAGGATTATCAACATTTTCTCATCAGCTGCCTTGATCAAAAACAACCCGTTATTGCGTATTTTGATGTCTGTGCGGTGCAGCATCGGGGAAGACCGGCCAATTTTCAGGGGGAATTTGAACACTCTGCCGTTATTGTTGGTTATTATTTCGATAAGCAACAACTGCGATTGATAGCGGCGCAATGGGGATGTTTTTTTGATATGTCCTGCCAGGCGCTGATGGATTCAAGCGCTCAATTAAAGACGGTGAAACCAGCGGAGCATTTTCAAAAATATCGTTTTTTTGGCAACGCGTTATGGCTCGAACGAGATCAAATCGCCCGAAGCCTCAATCAATTTAATCCGGTATTAAAACTGATCCTGTCCTGGTTGCAATATTTATGGCCCAAAAACGATGAAATACGGGTCAGTGCCCCACCAACGAATGACAGTGGCTGCCTGGCCAGCGTGTTGACCGTCATTCACGGTGATCAACGCGATCTCGATCTGGATGCCTTTTCAAACTATCGTTTGCCTGTGACTGTAGAACCGGACGTTCCACAACAGGGAGCGAATCCATAACAGCGCAATTGAAGCAGATAAATGATCTTTTACTGCCCATCCAGTGCATGATATAATCTGTTTTTTTATACGCTTGAGGATTTTTTCATGCCTGGACACTGGTCATTCAACCCTGTTTATCAAAGCCCGTCGCTCCCTGAATTATTTGAAGAATTTTTACACTGGGGACGCAAACGCGCCAGACAATTACCAGACATGCCAGCATCTTCATCCTCCAGCTACGCCATGCTCGGCTCAAAACGCCTGCCCACGTCCGAACCCGATTATTTTCGCGCCAGTAAAAAATCACGACAAGCGGCAGCCTATGTCTTGTGGCCGATCAGTATCATTGAGTTTTTCCGGTTTTACGTAAGCCCGCGGACAAGCAGCAAGGCTATCCTTACTAATCTGGCAGCATTATTGCCCGACATTCAACATATGGGGCCGGAGTACGATAAAGATCCCGTTCTGAAAACCTTGCGCACGATAGTAAAGCTGGCTGCTGACGATAATGTGACGGCGTTGACAAACGAGCTACAACGATATCGCACGACAGTGCAAGGGCGTTCCAAACTCAAATCCTTGCTCAATCGTTATCAGGAAACCGGATCGCCAGCCGAACTGGACCTGATTAAACGCCTCATTCCCACACGTCAACGTCTCAAATTAACCTGGGAACCTCATCTGTATAAATCATCAGCCCTGAACCAGATTATTGAACTGGGCACCAACCTTCGGGAACTGGAACTAGACCTTTGCGACAGCATAGCCAGTGGCGTATCGGCCTTGCTGGTCAGTCTGCGCAAGCTGAACTATCTACATGATTTAAAACTGGTTACACACCCATTAAATAAACATGTGCTCCGGAAATTGAACACCTTTCTCGTGGCCTCCCGTACGCTTGAGACCCTCGCATTAAGCTTTGAAGGAGACGAATCAGCGAGTTTGTTTACCGGATTGGGCCTTAACCGCTCCTTAAAAAGCTTGCGCGTAGATAGAACCATTCTGGGCGAGCCAGCCGTCTCGGCACTAGGTGAGATGCTGTGCACACATCAAGGTCTGGAAGCCTTGCATCTGGACGACAATAAACTGGGTGAATATGGTCCGAAGCTTCTCCTGGCGCTGATCAGCAATACCACATTACGCAGCCTGGCATTAACCCGCAATAAACTGGATATGTTTAGCTTGCAACTTCTTGCCAGTTTGTTGCGCCACCATGCTGGCAGTCAACTGGAAGATCTGAATCTAAGCGAAAACAATGAAATGTTTACCGCTGATAACTCCCTGGAACTAATGAAAACCATACTGAACACCAACAAACTGCGCTCGCTAAACCTGAGCTGCAACGAACTTGGGTCAGATTTCGCGCTGTTGATTGCGTCTGTCATTCAGCCAAAATCACCGCACAACTTTAACCACCCGAAGCTGGCCGTTATCAATCTGTCTTATAATCCCTTTGGCGATCATGCAGGCGCCGACTTGCTGAAAGCGCTTTTCTATAACAACGTGGTAGAAGAATTACATTTGAATCGCACCTTGTTGGGCGCTCGCAGCTTCCCTGTTCTGCTCAATCTTCTAACCATCAACCGTTCATTGAAGCACCTGTCTTTATCCTGCAATCCAGCCTTGTTTGAACATCTCGAATTCTGTCAGGCATTAACACTGACCTTGACCAGCAATCCGGTATTGTCGTCTCTGAACCTTGCGAGTAACCATCTGACCGGGGAAAAATTTACAGCCCTTCTGCCCATATTGTTATCACTGACCAATCTGTCCTGGTTGAACCTGCACAACAACGGCATTGATAACAGCGGAATAGAAGAATTGGTCAAGCTGCTCGATCAAAACAAACTGGTCTATCTCGATCTGTCCGACAACGATTTCAACGATGAAGGCATGCGCCTGCTCGCCGATGCCCTGAGAAGAAACACCTCCCTGCGCTACCTCGATATCTACAACGCGGATCTGGGTTCCGAAGGGGAAGATTTATTGCTGAACGCACTGAGGGACAACCGAACACTGACCTCGGTCATCATTGACGCGGCCTCGGACCAAACACAGCAGGAAATAGAAAACCTGATGCATCGTAACCTGCACAAACAACAAGGCGACACCCCTTTCCTGTCTGGCGTGTCGTTTTTTGATCCCAAAGATCGACGCAATACAACGCCAGCACCCCTGCCATTTAGTTCATCCTTGTCAAGTTTGTCCTGAGGTAAACAGCGATACCGGGACGTGTCTGCGGTATCGCTACACGGCGATTGCATTTAAACGCTCAATATATGCGCAGAAAATCCGAACCGTGACCGTTAGGGAGCGGAAATTTTTGTGGG
>Ga0075012_10003941_pt1 | contig 13944 bp, 9 predicted proteins | sample All_14_2_FD_71474 | JGI IMG/M metagenome (GOLD analysis project Ga0075012, IMG submission 71474) | Freshwater microbial communities in response to fracking from Pennsylvania, USA - Allegheny Zone_MetaG_DW_15 | ecosystem: Environmental > Aquatic > Deep subsurface > Groundwater > Drilled... | reverse complement strand
CGATAATACCCCTCCGCTTCGATAACCTCCGGAGGCCTCCCCGCATGTCCAAACCCGCCACCCGCAAGCCCCTCAATGCGCGCCAGCGGCGCTTTATCGACGCCGTGGTCGAGGGGCATGACGCCACCGCCGCGGCGCTGCAGGCGGGCTACCGGATGTGGGCGGCGCGGCAGACCGGGTATGACCTGTTGCAGCGGCCCGACGTTCAGGAGGCCGTGGCCCGGGGCAAGGGGCGCAAGGCTTCGCGGCTCAGCCGGGAGACGGCGCTGGAGGAGCTTGCCGCCATCGCCTATTCGAACATCCTCGACTACGCCCAGGTCGACGAGAACCAGCGTCTGAGCCTCGACCTGTCGCGGCTGGACCGGGCCGCCGCCGCCGGGGTGCGGGAGCTGACCGTGGTCGAGTTCAGCGACCACAAGGCCAGCACCTATCGGCGCACCCTGAAGATCCGCATGGGCAACAAGCCCTATGCCCTGCGCCTGCTGCTGGCCAATCTGCCGCCGACTGGAAACGCACCGGCCCCGGACAGCGACCGGCCTGGAAACATACCGGACCCGACGGAGACCCGGCCCAAAACCATACCCGATCTTACAGCCGCATCGGCCGGTTCCGTTGAAAACCCTGGAGAATCGGAGCCAAAGGCGCGGATTTCGCAGGATTTCGTTTCGTCGGCCTGCGCCGGCCGTCCCGCCCGCGTCCACCGCAAGGCGTCTTCTCTCCCGACTTCAACCGCTCCTTAAGCCGCTGTCGCTAGAACGGGGGTCAACAAGGGGAACGCCAGACATGACGGCGAGCGTCAGGGATACCGGCGAACTGCGGACCATGGCCGCCAATCGCGGCCGCGACATCAAGGCCCGCATCGGCTTCGCCGCCTTTATCGGCATCATCGCCTGGTCGCTGGTCGGGGGCGTCATCCCGGTTATCTGGTTTGTCGCCGTCACCCTGGGCCAGGTCATCGACCATATGCTGGCCGCCCCTTTGCGGTCCCAGGCGCAGGGACCGGTCAGCAAGGTCCGCCGCAGCAGCTTCCTGATCAGCATGTCCATAAACGCCGCCCTCTATTCCGGCCTGGCCCTGTTCCTGTGGTTCGAGGGCTCGCCGGCCGGCAAGGTCTTCGCCGTGCTGTCGATGACCGGCTCGATCATCAACAACGCCCTGCAGATGGCCCCCACCCCGCTGGGGCTGAAGCCGGTTCTGGCGCCCCACATCGCCTATCTGCTGGGCGCGCCGATCATCGAGGGGCTGCTGTCGCCCCACGCCGACCTGGTCCAGATGGTGCTCATCTCGTGCGGCGGCGGGGTGTTTGTGCTCCACGCCTGGCTGGCCGTGAAGCGGATCCGCGACACCGGCGCCCAGATGACCGAGGCCGTGGCCCAGGCCCAGCAGGCCAACGCCGCCAAGAGCGACTTCCTGGCCACCATCAGCCATGAGATCCGCACCCCGATGAACGCCGTGGTCGCCGCCGGCAGCCTGCTGCGCCGCACCGACCTGACCGCCGAACAGGCCAGCCATGTGGCCATGCTGGCCAATGCCTCCGAGGTCCTTCTGGGCCTGCTCAACGACGTGCTCGACCTCTCCCGCATCGAGTCCGGCAAGCTGGAGGTCGATCTGGGGCCCTTCGCCCTGACCGCCAAACTGACCGCCGCCGCCGACCTGTGGCGGGCCAAGACCGCCGAGGGGGTGGAACTGTCGTTCGAGCCCGGCGACCTGCCCGCCCGTATCGTCACCGATCCCCTGCGCTTCCAGCAGATCGTCTCCAACCTGCTGTCCAACGCCACCAAGTTCACCGCCGCCGGCCAGATCGTCGTGCGCGGCGGAACCTTCGCCGACCGGCTCTGGGTCGAGGTCGAGGACAGCGGCGTCGGCATGGACGCCGAAACCGCCGCCCGGGTCTTCTCCAGCTTCGAACAGGGCAGCACCGGGGTCACCCGCGCCCACGGCGGCACCGGGCTTGGCCTGTCGATCAGCCGCCGTCTGGCCGAGCTGATGGGCGGGACCCTCACGGTGACCAGCGTCCTGGGCCAGGGCTCGATCTTCCGGCTGGAAATCCCCCTGGTGCTGGCCGCCGCCCCCGCCGCCGAGGACGACGCGCTGGAGTCGGGCAATCTGGGCGAGCGTCAGGTCCGCGTCCTGCTGGCCGAGGACCATGAGGTCAACCAGCGCATCGTGAGACTGATCCTCGAGCCGCTGGGCGTCGAGGTGACCATCGCCGCCAACGGCGTCGAAGCCGTCGATCTGGCCGCCGCCGCCCCCTACGACGTCATCCTGATGGACATGCAGATGCCGCTGATGGGCGGGGTAGAGGCGGCCCGGCTGATCCGCGGCCGCCCCGGTCCCAACGCCGCCGTTCCCATCCTCGCCCTGACCGCCAACGCCATGGCCGAACACCGCCGCCAGTGGTCCGAGGTCGGGGTCGATGTCTTCATCACCAAGCCGGTCGAGATGCAGGCCCTGATCGACCATGTCTCCGCCGCCCTCTCTCCCGCGCCTGCCGCCGACGGACAGGTCGCGGCGGCGTAGTGGCGGCGCGATTGGCGTGCTAGACAGCGACTGACGGTTCCAGCCGCCGCGCGCCGCGCGTTCCTGGACCGCCTTTCCGCAAAGCCGCGCCGAAGCCGTCTGCCGAAGTTCGACCTTCGGCCCGGGCCCCGCCGCGCCTTCGCCTCTGCAAGGACGTCGAGATGGCCAAGGGTCAGAAGAAATCCAACAAGGAAGTGCGCAAACCCAAGCAGGCCAAGGCCCCGCCGCCCGCCGGCCCGTCGCCCTTCCTCACCCCGCCCGGCAAGAAATAGATGGCCGCCGAGACCGTCCACCTGGTCCAGGCCTATACCGCCGGCAAGGGCCGCGCGATCTGGAAGGCCGAACCGGCCGTTGGCTGCAAGACCGCCGAGGAGGCCCGCCGCAAAGCCGAGCGCCTCGGCCCCCTGCGGCTGGGCGTGGTCGCCTACAGCATCTCGGCCGACGTCGAGATGGGCGACTATGACGAAAACCCGGTCCTGCTGTTCAAGGCCGGCTCCCTGCCGCCGCCGTTTGATGAGCTGTAGGGTCTCTGGCTAGTAGTCCCGCCGCCAGCGCACCGACAGCTTGCTGTCGATGCCGCCAATGCGGGAAACGATCGACAGGTTCTTGCGGACCCGCCACTCGACCTGCACCGCCGCCCCGTCGCGGCCGCCGCCGATCAGTTCCAGATAGACGTCGTTGGTCAGGTACTTGCCCCCGGCCACCGTCACCCCGGTCAGCTCGGTGCCGCCCAGGGTCAGCCGGTCCAGCCCGGCCAGTTCGCGGATGTTGCCGATGACGTCAAAGCCGCCGCCGCCGGCCAGATTGGCCAGGGCCGAGGCCAGTTGCGCCGCCTCGAACGGCGACAGCTGCGCCGCCGATGAGCCGAACAGCACCCGGCTCAGCACCTCGTCCTGCGGCAGCTCCGGCGTCGAGGTCAGGGTGATCTCGGGCTTGGCCGCCGTGCCCTGGACCTTGACCACCGCCGTCAGGCTGGGGTCCTCGCGGGTGGCCGTCAGGTTCAGCCGGATCTGGCGCGGATCGGTCGACAGCCGGATCGTCCCGCGCTCGTCGAACTCGAACCGCTTGCCGGCGAAGTCATAGTCGCCGCGCACCACGCTGGCGGTCCCGGTCAGAACCGGCCTGGCCGTGGTGCCGGTGACATGGGCGTCCAGCGACAGCTCGACGTCCAGCCCCCTGCCCCGCACGAAGATCTCGCGCGGCGCCTTGAGGGTGACATCCAGGGTGATCGCCGGCCCGCTTTCGGCCTTTGCCTCCTTGGCCGCGGCCCGGCGGGTGGCCGAGGTCTCCGGCTTGTTGATCTCGATGACGTCCATCGGGGTGACGCCACTGGGGCTCAGCGGCTCGGCGGCGATCTCGGCCCGGTCGATGCGCAGGGCGCCTTCCAGCCGGACATTGCCGTCGGCGGCCCGGTTGATGGTCGCCTGACCGCTGGCCATGGCCGTGGCCAGATCGTTGTCGATGACCTGGAAGCGGGTCAGGTCCAGCCGGAAGCTGCTGGTCCCCTCACGCTCGAGGCTGATCCGGCCCGAGCCCTGGGCCTTGCCGCCGGAGGGGTCCTTGCCGCTCAGCTGGGTGACGTCGATGGCGTTGTCGGCAAAGGCCGCCTTCAGGGTGACGTCCCTGAGCTTGAGGCCGGTCGGCCCATCCTCGAAGGTCCCCCCGCTGAGGGCCGCGTCGCCCTTGAGCAGCGGATCGGCCAGGGTGCCGCCAAGACTGCCGGTCAGCTGGACCCGTCCGCCCAGCGAACGGTCGCCGCCCATCAGCAGGTCCCACAGCGGCTTGATCTCGCCATCGGCGCTGAACTTGCCCTGCACCGGCCGGCTGCGGTCGATGGCCAGCCGCAGCGGCGCGGCCGAGGCCACGGTCGGGAAGACAAAGCTGCCGTCGGCCTTCAGGCCCTGGGCGCTGGAGGCGTTGGCCAGAACGGTGATGTAGCGGTCGTCGAGCTTGGCCTGCACCGTCCCGTCCAGGGTCAGCATCCTGGCCGAGCCCCGGGCCCGGACGTTCTTGACCGCCGCATCCAGTTGCCCGGTCAGGGTCTCGCCCTTGCCGCGCAGGGTCAGATTGGCGTCGAACCGCCCGGCCAGATCCTGGTTCACCGCCGCCAGCGGCAGACTGTCGAGCACCGCCTGGATGGTGGCGTCGCCCCTGGTGATGTTGATATCGACCTTGGCGGTCCCGGCGCGCTGGCCATCGCCGCCGCTGGCCAGCCTCAGCTTCGCCTCGGTAACCCCGCCGCCAAAGGCCAGTCGGGAAGTCTCGGAAACGCGCAGTTCGGTACGGCCGATCTTGCCGCCCCCATCGAAGGTCAGCTGCCAGTTGGCCGCCTGCCGGTCGCGCAGCTCGGTCAGGGTGCCGCTGAGGTCCAGGCTGTAGACCCCGACCGGGCTCTCGCCGGCCGCCTTGATCCGCAATGGCAACCGGTCAAGCGGTCCATCGGCGGTGATCGCCGCCGACTCCAGGGTCAGACCGCCGGCGTCCCGCAGGACCGCGTCCTTGGCGGTCAGGTTCAGCACCGCCCGGGCCCCGCCGGCGGTGTCGGTGATCTTCGCCGTCCCGGCGATGCTCCCGGCGTCGAGCAGGATGCCGGGCCCGGCCGCGACGGTCAGATCCGCCGAAGACGGCCGCCCGCGCCGCAGCGCCACGGACCCGCTGGCCTTGACCCCACCGGCGTCGGCGTCCAGCCCAGACAGGTCGACGCCATTGTCGACAATGGCGAAGTCGGTCCGCAGTCGCGCTGGACCCGACGGGCTGACAGCGTTGATCGAAAGCGCGCCGTCGCCCCCGCCCGGCCGACGCATGAAGGTCAGGGTGACATCGGCGTCTCGCAACGGCAGGCGCGGAATGTCGATCTCGTCAAAGTGCGCCGTCAGGTCAGCGCGCGGCGCCGACAGGGTCCCGCCGATGGTCCCGTCGCCCTTGGCCTTGCCGGCGATCTCGACCGGACCGGCTCGGAACGGCCCCTCAGCCGTCCAGTTCAGCTTGAAGCCCAGCGCTCCCTTGGCGCCCAGCTGACCCGAGCCCGAAGCCCTGGCCCGCTCGGCGTCGAGATTGACCTGATCGACCTTGACCGCCCCGCCCGCCAGGCTGGCCTTGCCCCGCAGCCGCGGCGAGGCGCCCAGCAGCCGGTCCAGCTCATCGTAGCCGAACGCAAGGTTGGAGCCCTTGGCGTCGACCGTGAAAACCCAGGGTTTGCCGGCGCCGCTCTGGTCCGCGGACCAGGACCCGGCGACAGCGCCGCGCCCGCCCAGTTTGACGGCGCCGAAATTGGACACCTGGGCGTCGCCCTTGAACGACAGTCCGCCCAGCAGTCCGCGCGAGCCGCTGGCGTCCAGCTTGAGGCCGGCGCCCACCGCCCGAAGCTGCCGGACAAGCAGCCGGCCGTCCTTCAGCCGGGCCGCCTCGAGCTTTGCGGTGGGCCTGGACCCCAGCAAGGCGGCGACATAGCCCTGACCGGCCCCGCCGGAGCCGGTCAGGTCCCCGGTCAGGGACAGTTCGCCCTTGGCCATGGACAGCCGCGCCGGGCCGCTGACACTGGCCAACCGGTAGCCGGCGGCGGAAAGGTTGGAGGCGCTGAGGTCGCCGGCAAGAGTGAAGGTCGTGGCGTCGCCGCCGAACCGGCCTTCAAAGCGCGCCTGCCCCTTTGCGGCATCGCTGGTCAGCCGCCCGAGAGACGCCGTGGATACGGTCACGGCGATGCCGCCCGGGCCGGCAAACTGCTTGCCGATATTGGCCGGCCCCACGGCATGAACATCGAGCGTCTCGGTCGTCAGCCGGGCGTCGATATCGTAGAGCTGGGCGGTGCGCTGCTTGCCCCGGATATCGAACTGCACCTGAGGGCCAAGCATGCCCGCCAGACCCCGGGTCAGGCTTGAAGCGTCCAGACGCACATAGCCGCTGGCCGAACCGCCGGCGCCGGACCATGAACCGCTGGCCTTGGCCGGCTGACTGTCGCCGGTCTCGACCAGAAGGTTGAACTTCCCGGCCTTGGTCGTGCCCTTGGCCTGGGCGTCCAGAGAAAAGGGTTGTCCGGTCTGCAGTCCAAGGGCGCCGGCCAGAGCTCCGCCGCTGGCCTCCGCTGCCTTGGCGTTGACCAAGAGAGCGTCGGACGCCCCGAAGTCGAAGCCGATATCGGCAAAGTCCCCCCGATGAATGCGGCTCAGGGCCACGAAGCGTCCGCTGGCGCCCCCGCCCCGTCGGACGGCCAGCCGGCCGTCCAGATCAAAGTCGCCGGCGACCTCACTGAAGGCCGGCCGGCTCTCGACCCGGGTCTTCAGACTATCGATCAGGATGGTCACGGGCAGGGCCGACGACTTGCCCTTGGGCGTCAGCGTCGGTCGCCGGATAAGAATCAGATCCTCGGCCAGGATGGAGTCGGCATGGAACTGGCGGGCGAACAGTTCCTGATACCGCCACTTGAGCGTCAGGTTGCGACCCTCGAGCCAGGTTCCCTTTTCGTCCTCGATCGTCAGGCGCCGGATCGACAGGTTGCGCCAGAGGTCGCCACTCAGTCCCTCGATCTTCAATCGCCCGTAGCGGCCGATTTTCAGACCGTTGGCCTGGGCCTCGATGAAGGCCAGCCCCAGGACGGTATTGACGCCGAACCTCAAGCCCAGCGCCGCCAGCCCGACAAGCAGCGCCAGCAGCACGCCGATCGTAACCAGCCAGCCGGTCAAGCTTCGCGGAAGCAGCCGCCGCGGCGATGCAGGGCTGGAGGTGGCGGGCGCCTCGGGGGCCATGTCTTCCGACTCGCTCAAAACGCCTGCCCGATACTGATGTAGAGCTGGAACGAGGGGTCGTCGCCGCGGGGATCGAGCGGGAAGGCGATATCCGCCCGAATGGGGCCAAAGCCGAGATTGTAGCGAACGCCAAAGCCGAAGCCGGCGCTGAAATCATCGCCGCCCGGGAAACTGTCGGCCCCGACCGCGCCAACATCCACGAAGCCGACGACGCCCCATTTTTCGGTCAGGCTGTAGCGCAGCTCCACCGAGCCTTCGGCAAGGGAGCTGCCGCCAAGCGGGGTCTGGCTAATGCGAGGTCCGACCGCCTGATAGCTGTAGCCCCGCACCGAACCTCCGCCGCCCGAATAGAAGCGCCTGGCTGCGGGGATGTCGTAGGCCTCCGCACCGACGACCACGCCCAGTTTCACCCGGGTAGCCAGCACCAGCCGCTCGTCTGCACCGAGAGGCAGATAGTAGCTGCCCTGGGACTGGACCTTGAAATAGGCCAGTTCCGCATCGCCGAAGGTTGCAATCGGCTCGACCTTGGCCTCGACGCGCCAGCCCTTCTTTGGATCCAGAGGGTCGTCGGAATTGTCGAGCGCGACCGCCCCCAGCAGCGACACGTTGAACAGGTTCCGGTCCACGCCCCGCAGGACGATATTGCCAATGGTCAGGATTTCCGCGACCCGGCCGCCGTCGACGGAGGCGCCATAGGTGACATAGGCGTTTATCCCCCGACGGTGGGTTACATCCGCCGTGAAGCTCGCGCCGGTCTGATCGTAGGCGTCCGTGGTTTCATTGTAGGCGCTGGCGGTCATCGTCAGGGTCTGGCGAGGCCGGCGCCAGTGCGGAAGCGAGACCTTGTAGTCCAGCCGTTGCTCCAGCTCCGCCAGTCGTAGGGCGATCACTCGGGTATCGGCCCGCCGCCAGCCGTTGTAGCGCGTGGTGGTGACATCAAGCCCCGCGCCCTCGCTGGTCGAGTAGCCCGCGCCCACTTCAAGCGAGCGCCTGGGTCGGTCGCGAATCGTCAGCAGCACCGGTCGATAGCCCTCGACCGTGATCTGATCCGCAGGCTGCAGGGCGACCTGAACGGAGTCGTAAGCGCCGGTCTCGCGAAGCCTGCGCTCAAGTTCGGCGAGATTCTCGGGGGCATAGACGCCCCCTGTCTTCCAGGGCTTGAGCTTGAGGATCCAGTCCTCCCGGGTCCGTCCATCGTAGTCGAGGACCAAGCCATCCAGCTTGACCAGAGGCCCGGAGTCGATGCGGTAGGTCGGCCTGACCGTCTTGTCGGAATGATCGACGATCACTTCACGCGGCTGGGCCTGCGCATCTGCGTATCCACGCTGCTGGATCGCGGAAAGAATGCGGCCTTCGGCGGCAATGACATCCTGGGCCCGCCCGGGGGCGCCACGGCGAAGCGCCATGGCCAGGGTTCCCGCGCTCTGCACCTCCGGTATCGGCGGCTCTGCCAGCCAGTCGATTGCCGGCCTCGAAATCTTGAACCGGGGGCCGGGCGTGACTTTCACGATCGCCTGTGGCGCGGCCTCGCTGTCATCGTCTTCCCGATCCGCCAGTTCCGAGGTCGCCTCGCCCGCATAATAGCCCTCTGACCGAAGCACAGCGATGGCGGACTCGACGGCCGCACGCCCTCTGCGGCGGGCTTCGAACCGCGATGTCGCGACATGTTCGGTGGTGCCGACGGCGGCGCGAATCTGGTCGCGCAGATCCTCGTCCAGCACCCCCTGGACTCCGGCGTTGGGCTCGTCCGCATGGACGCCGGTCGCCGGCAGGATCAGGCCTGCAGCAAGTGCGATCAGCAATGTCAGGCGGTGAGGCGCCAATCCTGTATCCTTTTGAAGCGCCCCGGGTTTTGGTCTAACCGCGGCCAAAGCCCTTGTCACCACCCGGAAAACGAATTGTAACTCAGACAAGGCTTCGTCGGTATCGCCGGTCCCCCCGGATCGCCAAGGCGCTTGCCGCTGGCGACGGGGACCGTCACAGTCTGCCGATGAACACCGACTTCATTCCCCGTGAATTGATGTCCCTCGACGGGTTCAAACTTCTGACTCTGGGCAAGTCGACCGTCACCCTGGGCGGTCTGATGACCGGCCTTGTCCTGATCATCCTCGGAATCATCGCCGCCCGCTGGTCGGGCCGCCTGTTCCAGCGCGTTCGTGATCGCTCACCGCAGGCCGCTCCATCAATCTACATCGTCGAGAAACTGGCCACCTATGGCCTGGTGATCCTCGGCGTATTTCTGGGCTTCTCGGCCATTGGGCTGGATCTGTCGTCGCTCAGTCTGTTCGCCGGGGCGCTGGGTGTTGGCCTGGGTTTTGGACTCCAGGGCGTCGTCAAGGAGTTCATCTCGGGCCTGGTGCTGATCTTTGATCGCCTGATCCACATTGGCGACTACATCGAACTGCAGACCGGCGAGCGCGGAGTCGTCGCCGAGATCGGCCCCCGGGCGACCCGTATCCGCAACAATGACGACATCGACGTTCTCGTGCCCAACAGCCGCCTGATCGAGGCGCTGGTCACCAACTGGACCCACCACAACACAGCTAGACGCCTGCACATTCCCTTTACCGTCGCCTATGGCGTCGACAAGGAGGCCGTCCGGGACGCCGTCCTCAAGGCCGCGCACGATGTGCCCTTCACCCTTGCGGACACGCCTCAGCGGAAATCGCAGGTCTGGCTGACGGGATTCGGGGAGTCAGGTCTGAAGTTCGAGCTAGTGGTCTGGCCGGCCCTCGAATCTGTGAAACGCCCCAACGCCGCGCACGCCGCCTACACCTGGGCGATTGAGGGGGCCTTGCGAACGGGTGGTTTCGAAATTCCCTTCCCGCAACGCGACCTGCGGATACGCTCCCTGTTCGGTCATGAAGGTGATGCAGCCCGCCAGTCCCTCGGCCTCAAGCCGCCGCGCAAGGCCCAACCCGCCGATGCGCCGCCGCAGGAAAACCACAACGACGCCGCCGAGGATCTGCTGCGGGGAGCCGAGGAAGACGCCCGCAAGGCCCTGCTCAGTTCCGCGACCTCGACCCCGCAAGGCGACCCTGACGATCCGGCCGACTGAACGCTAAGCCGCGCCCCAGGCGAAACCCGTTGCCGGATGGCCTTAGATGGCTCAGTCTTGCGGGGCGTCTCGGGGGAGAAGCTGATGTTTGTCGGTCACTACGCCACCGCTCTCGCCGCAAAGGCGATCGAACCACGCGCGCCGCTGTGGACTCTGGTCGCCGGCGCCCAGCTCGTCGACATCGGCTGGTCGGCGCTGCTGATGGCCGGGGTGGAGAAGGTTCGCTTCGACCCCACTCTGCCCGGCAGCCCGCTCGACCTCTATTACATGCCCTGGACACACAGTCTGCCGGCGGCGGTCGTCTGGTCGGTCGGCGCTGTGCTGCTGTGCCGCCTGCTGCTGCGGCTGCCGTTGCGGGCCGCCATCGCCGTGGGCCTGGTGGTCTTCTCCCACTGGGTCCTCGACTGGCTGGTCCACAGACCCGACCTCGAACTGTGGTTCGGCGGACAGAAGGTGGGCCTGGGCCTGTGGAATTTCCCTGTGCCTGAAGCGACCCTTGAGATGGGCCTGATCGCGATCGCCGGCGGCGCCTGGCTCTGGAGCCGCGGCGCCTGGGGCCGCTCCGCCTGGCCGCCCCTGCTGTTCATCACCTTCCTCGTCGCCCTGCAGATCTTCGCCGGACTGACGGAGCCGACCGGATCAATGGCCGCTTACGGTCGCACGGCGCTCATCGTCTATCTTGTCGTGACAGCCTTGGCGGCGCTGGCGGATCTGGGCAAATCCAAGGCTCAGGCCTGACTGGCCTGAACGATCTGCAGCCACTCGTCCTCGGTCATCACCTGAATGCCAAGGTCTGTGGCGGTCTTCAGCTTTGACCCCGCGCCCGGTCCGGCGACCACCAGATCGGTCTTCTTCGACACTGAGGACGCGACCTTGGCCCCGAGGGATTCGGCCTGGGCCTTGGCCTCGTCGCGGGTCATCCGTTCCAGAGCTCCAGTGAAGACGATCGTCTTGCCGGCCACGGCCGTGTCCGTCTTGGGCTGCTCGACATCCTGGATCGCGAGTTGATCGACGAGACGTTGGACCATGCCCCGATTGTGGTCCTCCGCGAAAAAGGCCGCCGCCGCCTCGATGACCGCGCCGCCGATCTGATCCAGAGCATCGAGTTCAGCGACCGCCTCCTCGTCCCTTGCCGCCACCCGGTCCATCGCCGCCAGAAAATCGGTCGCCGCGCCATAGCCGCGCGCCATCACCAGCGCTGTCTGCTCTCCGATATGACGGATGCCCAGGCCGTAGATGAAACGGTCGAGAGGAATGGTTCGCCGGCTTTCGATGGCGGCGAACAGATTGGCGACACTGGTTTCGCCGGCCCGGTCCCGATCCTTGAGCTTCTTCAAGGAAACCTTGTCGCGGGCCTCAAGCGTAAAGATGTCCGCCGGTTCGCGGATCAGACCGTCATCGAAGAAGGCCTGAAGCTGCTTTTCGCCGAGCCCCTCGATGTCAAAGGCCCGCCGCGAAACGAAGTGCTTCAGATGCTCGATCCGCTGGAACGGGCAGGCCAGCTCACCCGTGCACCGGCGAACCACTGTTTCAGCACCGCCGACAGTTGTTTCGCGAGCCAGAGGCGTCGCCAACGGGCAAGGGCAATGGGTCGGAAACTCGAAAGGCTTCGCCCCTTCGGGCCGCGCATCAAGGATGACGCTGACAACCTGCGGGATCACATCGCCCGCCCGCTGGATGACCACGGTGTCGCCGACCCTCAGGTCCTTGCGCGCGATCTCGTCGGCATTGTGCAGGGTGGCGTTGGTCACCGAAACGCCGCCTACCGTCACCGCCTTGAGCCGGGCCACCGGCGTGACCGCCCCGGTCCGTCCGACCTGCAGGTCTATCGCCTCAAGAACCGTGCGCGCCTGCTGTGCCGGGAATTTTCGCGCGATCCCCCAGCGAGGGGCGCGGGACACAAAACCGAGCCGTTGCTGCCAGTCGAGCCGGTCCACCTTGTAGACGACGCCGTCGATGTCGTAGCCGAGGCTGGGCCGGGCGGCCTCCAATGCGGCATAGGCGTCCAGCAGTCCCTCCGCACCGACCACCGGCCTCGATTGGGGGGGGATGACAAAGCCCCAGGCGGTCAGCTTCTCCAGAGCTTCCCATTGGGTCTCGGCGAAGCGCTCGCTGATCAGGCCCCAGGCATAGGCAAAAAAGCGCAAGGGGCGGCGGGCGGTGATGCTGCTGTCGATCTGGCGCAGGGAGCCGGCGGCGGCGTTGCGGGGATTGGCGTAGGCCTTGTCGCCCGCATCGGCGGCTGCCGCGTTGAGGGCGGCGAAGCCAGCGTCATCCAGATAGACCTCGCCGCGCACCTCGATGATATCCGGCCATCCGGTCCCCTTCAGGCGATGGGGAATGTCGGCGATGGTCCGCAGGTTGGCGGTGACGTCCTCGCCCACCCGTCCATCGCCGCGGGTCGCGCCCTGGACCAATACGCCCTTTTCATAGCGAAGCGAGGCAGAAAGGCCGTCGATCTTGGGCTCGGCTGTATAGGCGATCGGCGCCTCGTCCAGTTTGAGAAACCGCCGGATGCGGGCGTCGAACTCAAGCGAGTCCTCGTCCGAAAAGGCATTGTCCAGACTGAGCATCGGCACGCCGTGTTCCACCGGCGAGAATTGCTCGGCGCGGGGTGCCCCGACCCGCAACGACGGAGAATTGTCCCGGACCAGATGGGGGAACAGCGCTTCGATCTCGCTGTTGCGCCGTTTGAGCGCGTCGTAGTCGGCGTCGGAAATCGACGGCGCGTCGTCCTGATAGTAGCGCAGATCATGCCCGGCGATCTCATCGGCCAGCCGGGTCAACTCTTCGAGCGCTTCGGATTCGGTGAGATCAGCGACGGGGGTCATGCGCGGTTTCTAGCTGCTTCGAAGCGCGCTCGCGAGGGGTCTCAAGGCTAGGCGCTGATAAGGGCGCGGGCCGCCGCCCGGGCTTCGGCCGTAATCTCGGCGCCAGAGAGCATCCGGGCGATCTCCTCCTCCCGGGCGTCCGGAGCCAGGGTTTCGACAGCGGTCCGCAGGGCGTCGCCGTCGCCGGCCTTGGCGATCCGCCAATGGGCGTCGCCCCGCGCGGCGACCTGCGGGCTATGGGTGACGACCAGAACCTGCGCGCCGCTGGCCAGGCGCTTCAGCCTCAGCCCCACGGCATCGGCGACCGCGCCGCCGACGCCCTGATCGACCTCGTCGAAGATCATCAGAGGCTGATCGCCCTCACGCCCGGCAAGGGAGGCTTTCAGAGCCAGGGCGAAGCGCGCCAGTTCGCCGCCCGAGGCGATGGATTCAAGGGGCCCGAACGGGGAGCCCGGGTTGGTCGAAATTTCGAAGGCGATGCGATCAAGGCCCGACGGGCCTGCGCGCTCTTCCGGCAGCCTCTCCACAGCCACACGGAAGCGGGCTTTTTCGAGCTTCAGGGGAGTCAGTTCGGCAACCACGGCGTCGGCCAGCCGGTCGCCGGCCGCCCGGCGTTCGGCGGACAGTCGTTCTGCGGCGGCGAAGTAGCCGTCCCTGGCCCAGGCTTCGGCGGTCTCGGCCGCCTTGAGGTCTTCCTCGGTCGATTCAAATCCGGCCAGTTGCTGGGCGAACCGGACGCGAAGGCCCGGAAGCTCCTCAACACTGACGGTCAGTTTGCGGGCCATGGCCCGCA
>Ga0075012_10003940_pt1 | contig 13948 bp, 9 predicted proteins | sample All_14_2_FD_71474 | JGI IMG/M metagenome (GOLD analysis project Ga0075012, IMG submission 71474) | Freshwater microbial communities in response to fracking from Pennsylvania, USA - Allegheny Zone_MetaG_DW_15 | ecosystem: Environmental > Aquatic > Deep subsurface > Groundwater > Drilled... | reverse complement strand
CTCGACGGCCTCGATTCGCTGCTGTCGATCGTGCAGATGCCCGCTGGCATCCCGGTCGCCACCGTCTCGATCGGCGGAGCCCGCAACGCGGGCATTCTCGCCGCTCGCATCATCGGCTCGGGGGATGCCGCGATCACCGCCAGACTCGCGGACTTCGCCCGGGGCCTCGAAGCCCTCGTGGACGAAAAGGATGCGGCGCTGAAGCGGTCGTTGTGAGCGCCACGAACCCCGTCCGGTATCCGGACACGAACGCACCCGAGCTCATGACCAAGCGGGCCTGGTGGCTCGTCGTGCTCAACGTGCTGATCCCCGGCAGCGCGCAGCTGCTCGCAGGCAACCGGCGCCTCGGGCGTTTCGGCGTCGCATCGACCTTCGTGCTCTGGGGTCTCGCGATCATCGGCGCTGCACTGTTCTTCTTCGCACAGTCGGTCTTCGTCACGATTGCCACCCATTGGCTCACGCTGTGGCTGGTGCAGGCAGCGATCGTGTTCTATCTGGCGCTCTGGGTCGTGCTGACGCTTGACACTATGCGCTTGGTGCGCTTGGTGCGCGTCGATCGTGCGGCCCGCGGTTTCGTCGCCGGTCTCGCGATCGTCGCGCTCGCCGTCGTGGGCGGTGTTGGCGCGTACGGTGTCGTGGTCGCCGGCGCCACGCGCGACGCGGTGGGGATCGTCTTTGCCGACGGACAGGTCGAGCCGCCGGTCGACGGACGGTACAACATCATGCTTCTGGGTGGGGATGCCGGGCCGGATCGCGACGGCCTGCGACCGGACAGCATCTCCGTCGCATCCATCGACGCAGAGACCGGCCAGACCGTGATCTTCGGCATTCCGCGGAACCTCGAGTACGTGCCGTTCCAGGCCGACAGTCCGCTCGCGGCGCAATACCCGAGCGGATACGGCTGGGACGGGTGCGCGGTCGATGTCTGCTACATCAACTCGATCTACACCGAGGTCGAGCTCTACAGCGCGGACCTCTACCCCGACGCCGCAGCAGGAGGCAGCCGACCTGGCATCGAAGCCACCCGTGATGCGGTCGAGGGTGTGCTCGGACTCACCATCCAGTACTACGTGCTCATCGACATGTACGGCTTCGCGCAGTTGATCGACGCCCTCGGTGGCATCGACATCGATGTGCAGGAACGCCTGCCGATCGGCGGTGGCGAGGATGAATACGGCAACCCCGTGGATGTCGGCGCCTGGATCGAGCCGGGCGTGCAGCACATGGACGGCAACACGGCGCTCTGGTACGCCCGGTCACGGCACGGCACCAGCGACTACGACCGCATGTCCCGTCAACGCGAGGTTCAGGAAGCCATTCTGCGCCAGGCCGAACCGACGAACGTGCTCAGCAAGTTCCAGGCGGTCGCGCAAGCGGGCAGTCAGGTGGTGAGCACCGACATCCCTCAGACGATGCTCGGCGTGTTCTCGCAGCTCGCCTTGAAGGCCCGGGAGTTCCCGGTCACGGACATCGACTTCGTGCCCGCCAGCGGAATCGAACCAGAGGATCCCGACTACGCGTATATCCGCGAACTCGTTGTCGGAGCCACGGCGCCGCCCCCGGCGGACGAGTAGTCGACCCGCTCAGAGGTCGGCGTGCAATTGCCAGATCTTCTCGGCAGCACTGCGCCACGTGAACGCTCTGGCGCGGTCCTGGCCGAGAACGGCGAGTTCGCCAGCGCGCCCCACTGCCCGCTGCGCGGCTTCGGCGATAGCTTCCGGGGACTGCTCATCGAAGAACTCGGCGGCGAAGTCAACCGCCTCTCGGGCGATGGGCGTGTCACGGATCGCCAGCGGTAGGCCTCGACCCAGCGCGTCGAGCGCGGCATACGGGAAGGCATCGCCTTCGCCGAGATGCACGAGTAGGAGCGCACCGGCGAGCGAGGGGGAAGAACCTGCGGGTTGTCGATGCACTTCTACGTCGAGCAGATCCCTGATCCTGGCCGCGATCGGCGCGGCATCCTCGGTGTCGCGTCCTTCGATCAACACGACGCCACCCTCATGCTGACCGGTCTCGCCCAGCAGTGCAGCGGGCGGCACGACGCGCACCCGATCCCCAAGATTGGTGCGTTCCGCCAGCACCTCGCCGGCGGTGTGGGATGTAACGATGACGGCGTCCGCGAATCGGTCGACACGCTTGATCATCGCACCCTGCCATGAGGCTTCGCGTCTGCTCAAGCTCCCTGGCATCCTCCACAAGGCTGTGTCGTGCACGGTCACGACGGTCTGCTCGCCGAGGTTGTGCAGCCGATCGTGCGCCCGAAGAGGAGCGAGCAGGCTCGTCGCGTGGATCATCCCCCTGGGCGCCGAAGTGAAGCCGTGCTGCCACGCTGCGATCAGCTCTGGACGGGCGAGTGCGGACTTGAAGAGACGAGCCAGGCCGGGGATCTCACGCTCGATGGTCTCGTAGTCACGCTCGGCGGATGACGACACGATCCCCTCGACGGTGCAGCCTGCGGGGGATGCGAGAACCAACTCCCTGACGAGTGCAGCGGTGTAAGCACCGACCTCTGGGCGCGCGGGGTCGACGACGGTGTCGACGATCGCGTGCATCACGGTAGCCATGGCGGTCGGCGGCGTCAGCCTTGGGAGGCGGTGCGGCTGGCTTCGGCTTCGTCTTCGAACAGTGCCAGCGCCGCAGCCTCGGCCTTGTGCTTGCGCGCAGTCAACCCGTCCGCGCGGTGATGGCCGTATACCCAGTAGCGATAGAGGAGAAAACGGAAGAGTGTGGCGAGTCCGAGTCCGATCACGTTCTTCGAGATGTTGTCGGCGACGAGGTTGTCGAAGCCCAGCAGGTAGTGCGAAATCCAGAGGCACAGCATGCTGATGAGCATCCCGGCGATGGCCACGGCGGCGAACTCGACGAGCTCGAGGAGGTAGTTCTTCCTGCGGTGCTCACGGAAGGTCCAGTACCGGTTGCCGAACCACGTGACGATCGTCGACAACGTGACCGAGATGATGTTCGCCCCGATGGGGTCGCTGAAGAAGTGCCCATCTCCGACGGCGCCGAGCCGTAGGAGGTTGAAGACCCCGACGTCGACGCTGAGCCCGACGAGACCGACGACGCCGAACTTGAGCGCGTAACGCAGGAGCCCGTGCCACAGCCGCTGGAACAATCCGATCATCCTTCGATCGTCCTTGGCCCTTCCTCGATTGGTCTGGAGATACGCCGCGTATCCGCGTCTGGCGGAACCTGCCGGAACCGACGCTGACTCACGCTCAAGCCATCCTAGGCCTGCCGCGTCGGTCGATCCTCCGGCTTGTCACTCTCCAATGGCGCTCTTCGGCGACGTACGCTTACGACATGGGGAATGTCAGGGGCGGCATGGTTGCGGGTGTGCGGCGCTCGCTTATGGTGCTGCTCGGTCTCGCGCTTGTCCTGGGCGCGATCACCGCAGCGCCCGGACTCAACTCTCAAGCCGCCAACGCCAATGACTTCAAGGACGGCTCCATCATCTCGGACGGGGTGTTCTTCAACGGCAACGGCATGACCGAGTCCCAGGTGCAGAGCTTTCTCAACGGCAAGGTTTCGACGTGTCGCAGCGGGTACACGTGCCTCAAGGACTACCGCCAAGACACGTGGTCCCGAGCGGCTGACCCCATGTGCTCGGCATACCAAGGCGTGGCGAATGAGAGCGCCGCGTCCATCATCGTCAAGGTCGGGCAAGCCTGCGGTGTGAACCCACAGGTTCTCCTGGTGTTGCTGCAGAAGGAACAAGGGCTGGTCACCGATACCTGGCCAACCGCGTACCAGTATCGATCGGCGACCGGCTACGGATGCCCGGACACCGCGCCGTGCGACGCGGAGTTCTACGGGTTCTTCAACCAGGTCTACAAGGGAGCGTGGGCGCTGAAGCGCTACACGATGCCGCCGGGAACGGGATCCGGGACGGTCTGGACCTCGCGGTACGACCTCTCGTATCCGGTGGGGCGTACGAGTTCGATCTACTGGCACCCGAACGCTGGATGCGGCACCAAGCAGGTCACCGTGCAGAACCAGGCGACTCACTCCTTGTACCTGTACACCCCGTACACGCCGAATCAGGCGGCGCTCAGCGCCGGGTACGGCACCGGCGATTCGTGCAGCTCGTACGGCAACCGGAACTTCTTCCTGTTCTTCACGGATTGGTTCGGATCGACCGGGCACGCGGTAGCGCCCGCCTTCCTCAGCTCCTGGACGGCATCCGGCGGGCTCAGCGGATCACTGGGCGAGCCCACCTCGCCGGAGCGATTCGACAGCGGTGGTCGCTGGCAGGCCTTCCAGCGGGGTGTGCTCACGCAGCGTGACGGCCAGGGCGTTCTCACGGTCGACGGCCAGATGGGCGAGCGCTACCTCGCGATCGGCGCGGGCCTTGCAGGGATTGGGCTGCCTACTGGCGCGGTCGAGTCGCTACCGGGTGGCACGAAACAGAACTTCCAACGTGGGACGCTGTACTGGACGAGCCAGCACCGGGCCTGGGAGGTGGACAGCCTCGCCACGGGCACGGCCTACGCTGCAGCCGGCGGGCCGGGTGGCGCGCTGGGGTATCCGATCGGTGGCAACACGTGTGGCCTTCCCCGGGGCGGGTGCTATCAGCCTTTCCAGAACGGTTCCATCCATTGGACTGCCTCGACGGGCGCCCACGCGACCTCTGGCGAAGTTCGGGCCTACTGGGCGTCGATCGGGTGGGAGAGCAGCTTCCTCGGTTACCCCATCGCCGATGCGGTGACTGCAGACGGCGTCACGTCCCAGGCCTTCGAAGGAGGGGACATTCGAGTGGTGAACGGCACGGCGTCCTGGACGCCGGCCGCCGGTCCGTTCGCCGAGGTCTACCTACGTACCCCGGGGCTCGGGAATCCGGTGGGGTTCCGTGAGTGTCGGCTTCGCGACGGCGGGTGCTATCAGGCGTTCCAGAACGGCAGCATCCACTACTCGCCCACTACAGGTGCCCACGCGACCGCCGGGGCCGTCCGAGCTTCTTGGGAGGGCATGGGTTGGGAAGGCGGGCTGCTCGGCTATCCCACTGGCGACGCCGCTACTTCGGCGGAGGTGACCACGCAGGACTTCGAGGGCGGGCAGGTGCGGGTCGTGTCGGGTGTGGCATCGTACGCCCCGGTCGCCGGTCCGATCCGAGACGCCTATCTCGCATCCTCCGTCGAGTTCGGCGCGCCGGTAGGGCGCCAGCAGTGCTGGCTTCGAGACGGAGGGTGTTTTCAGGAGTTCGCGAACGCGTCGATCCACTGGACGTCGGCGACCGGTGCACATGTCACGGCGGGAACGGCTCGTACCTATTGGGCCCGGTCCGGATGGGAGAACGGCCCGCTCGGCTTCCCGATCTCCGACGCGACCACGACGGCGTTCGGCAGCATCCAGAAGTTCGAGAACGGCACCATCTACCGGTTGATCGGTGGGGGCTGGTATCGGGTAACAGGAGGGATCGCCGCCGAGTATGAGTCGACGGGTGCGCAGGACGGCTTCCTCGGCTGGCCGACAGGGGAACCGCAGTGCTGGTTGCGCGACGACGGTTGCTTCCAAGACTTCCAACGCGGCAGCATCCACTTCTCGCCCAAGAGCGGTGCGCACGCCACCGCGGGAGCGATGCGCAGCTACTGGGCGTCGACGGGTTGGGAGGGAGGCTCTCTCGGGTTCCCGACGGGGAGCGCGGTCACCTCGGCGGTGGGTACGGTTCAGCAGTTCCAGGGTGCAACCGTGTACCTCCGAACCAGCGGCGCGGTGCAGCGGGTGGATCGGCTTTCGACGGGAACTGAGTACGCGCGGGTCGGAGCCGAGACCGGAGGGCTGGGCTGGCCGATCGCTTCGAACCAGTGCTGGCTGCGGGGTAGCGGATGTTTCCAGGAATTCGAGAACGGTTCGATTCACTGGTCGAGTGCGTACGGAGCGCACGCGACCTCCGGGGTTCTTCGGTCGTTCTGGGCGTCGCTCGGTTGGGAGGGCGGGGTGCTGGGGTACCCGGTGGCCGGAGCCGAGACCATCGAGGGCGTGACGACCCAGCGCTTCGAGGGCGGTGATGTGCGAGTCACAGAAGGAGTCGCCACGTACCTGCCGCTGAGCGGACCCATTCGCGACGCCTATTCCGCATCGACGGTGGCCCTGGGTCTCCCGAAGGGTACCAAGCAGTGTTGGCTCCGCGATGGGGGGTGCTTCCAGGAGTTCGCGAACGGATCGATCCACTGGACGGCATCGACGGGTGCACATGTCACCTCCGGGGCGATCCGCAGCTATTGGGCGTCCCGCGGCTGGGAAGGTGGCGTGCTCGGTTACCCGATCGGCGAGGCAGCGACAACCGACGGGGTCACCACTCAGCTGTTCCAAGGCGGGTCGGTGAGCGACACGAACGGCCGGATCACCTTCACTCCGCGAAGCTGATCGGACGCCGTCAGCGCTCAGCGAGTTCGCCACAAGCGTCGATGCGGTACAGCACCGTTGATCCGCTCACTGCTACCGGGTGCAGCGTGCCCGACTCGACCGCGCGGTCTATGCCTGAGAAGAAGACCTGCTGAGGGTCCTCGCGATCCCAGAGTCGCTGCGGATCGGCGATCAGATAGCGAACCCGCAGTTCGTCGAGCGCGGCGCACACGTCGGGAGCAGTCCCCACCTCGTCGAGCCGGGTCGCGACGATGTTTCGCGCGGATCCCCAGCTCCCGACCAGGTGAGGGGACACCGCTTCCCTTCCTCCGACGGCCCAGACGAGGGACGAGCCATCCCACGGGTTGCCGAGGATCCTTTGGTCCGCGGGCACGATCTCGCCCGCTTCGAGCAGGAGCCTCCGCTCATCCTCGTCGATCAGCGCGCCGCCCTTGTCGCTTTCGGGCAGGGCGAATGCTCGGCCGATCTGTGAACCCATCGCCGTCAGCGTCGGTCCCGTCCACGACAGCAGCGCGATCAGGAGTACGACCCCCGCCGCTGCCGGCTCCCGCAGTCGGCGCCGGAAAGGCAGGCTCCGGATCCAGGCGAAGACGAGCATCACCAAGGGGACACCAAAGACGGGGGTCACTGAGATGAGCCGGTACTTGTCCTTGTACCAGGCTCCCGTGAGGACCTTGGCGAGGTCGGAGTTCGAGCCGGCCGCGAGACAGTAGAGCAACCCGAACGCGATGAGCGCGATGACGAGGGGACGGGCGCGCCTCGACCGGAACGCCAGCACCGCACCGCACGCGACGGCCGCGGCGATCGGCCATGCCGGCGGGAGCGGCATCTCACCGGGAGAGCTGATCGGGGCCGCCAGCAGGAACTGCAACAGGGACTCCCACAGGCTCTGATGCGCGGTCGCCGGGCCACCGGTGAGCCGATTCGAGATCGGGTCGGCGAACAGGTCGTAGGAGATGAACAGGTACGCGGCGGCGGCGGTGGCGAGGACCACGAGCGCGCCGAGAGGTGCCAGCACGATGCCGAGCGCCGCACGCGGTCGGCCGAGACGCCGAAGCCCGCGGTGCCCCAGCACGATCATCTGCACAACCAGCGGTGCCGCGGCCACCGCGAAGGAGACGAGGGTGCGAGGGTGGGCGAACACCGCAGCGGTGAACCACACCAGAAGGAGAGCGCCCGGGAAGATCGCGCGGCGAAGCAGAGGCCCGGCCCCATGAGCGAATGCCGAGGGGCTGCGGGGCAGTGCGAACGCGAGCAGCGCAATACCCGAGGGCAACAAGGCCGTAGCCAAACCGGTGGGATACAGCGTTCCCCAGCTCAGCAGCAAGTAGGGGAAAGCGCTGAAGCACGTCGCGAGCAGTGCAGGCAGGACCACTTTCCAACTCCGCACGGTGCGGGGACCGAGGAACGTGAGCGTCAGCAGCGCGCTCCCGGGAACCCACACGGCTGCCGTCGCCGCCAACCAGGTCGCGCCGGTCGCAGTCGCGATCGGCGAGCCCGAGAGCTGTGCGGTGATCGCGACGAGGGAGTGCCACGCGGCCGGATAGAAGTCGACCGAGGTGCCTTCCGGATTGATCAGCCGGTAGAGCTCGAACGAGGATGCGCGCCCCGACTCCAGGATCGAGGCCGTCGCATTGAGGTGGAATACCGCGTCGTACGTCTGGCTGATCGCGCCGATGGGCGTCTCACGAAAGGCGATCATCAGAACGACCACCGCGGTCACCGGTACCATCCCCAGGAGCCACAGGCCTGCGGATCTCGATCCGCGCGCCCACCCTGGCGTGCGCAGTCTGTGGCGCAGCCCCCAGGCGACGATGGCGGCGAGTATGGCGACGGTAGTGGCCGAGAGCCAGCCGAAGCGGATGCCGACGGCCGCGCTGAACACCCCTGTCAGGCCCACGGTGGCGATCGTGAGCGGCCCGGCAAGCCCGACGAGCGCGATTCCGCGAAGACCGAGGCTTGCGCCGATCAGCATGCCGGGCGCGAGCAAGACGGCGACCGCGACTACGGTCGCCCAGATGGCGATGGGATCGATCGGAGGCATAGCTCTCTGGGACGGTTGGGAGGGGTAACCACGCTACCCGATGCCGTTGGGAGGTGCCGGGGTGGTTGAATAGGACGGGCGTACCCATTGGTCGCCATTCTCGAGCATCATCTGGAACCCGAGTGAGCGATCAGAAGTACGCATGCGCTGTCGTTGCAGTCGTCGTAGCATTCAATCGACGTGATCTCGTGCTCGAGTCCGTGAAGGCCGTGCTCGCCCAGACGGAGCCGCCTTCTCGCGTCATCGTGGTCGACAATGCATCCACCGACGACACCGTGGAGACGCTGCGGGCGCAGGTGGAGGGCATCGATATCCTCGAGCTCGATCGGAACACCGGGGGAGCGGGTGGCTTCGCGATCGGCATCGCGGCCGCCGCCGAAGCCGACCCCGAGTGGATCTGGGTGATGGACGACGACACCGTGCCCACGCCGACCGCGCTCGCGGCGCTGTTGAGCGCGGCTCGCGAAGCTCCGGCCGACACAGATCTGCTCGGCTCTCGAGTCGTCTGGACCGACGGTGACGATCACCCCATGAACACCCCACGCGAGAATCCATTCGCCAGTCGCGATCGCCGTGCCGTGGCTGCGGGTGCGGGTGCGATCGACGTGCGAAGCTCATCCTTCGTATCGATGCTGATGCGTGCGGACGCGGTACGACGAGTGGGCCTCCCCATTGCCGACTACTTCATCTGGAACGACGACTTCGAGTACTCGGCGCGCTTGGTGCGCGGCCGACGTGGCTGGGCGGTCCCCGCCAGTGTCGTCGTGCACAAGACGAAGGTTCGTGGTTCCACGGATGCCGACCCGGGCGCCCGATTCTTCTACGAGGTTCGCAACAAGGTCTGGCTGATGCGCTTCTCCCGGGCGCTTTCGGGGTGGGAGAAGTTCGTCTACGGCGCATCCACCGCGCGCCGCTGGATCCGCACGTTGGCCAAGTCCTCGGATCGGGCCACCCTCTGGTCCGGGCTGCGGCGCGGGTTGGCTGACGGCCTGCGCACGCGCCCGGCGCCAAACTCTCGGGCACTCGCCGGTCTGGGCGGGGCATCCGACGCCGTGACGCGGCTGGAGGCCTCACTGTGAGTGCGGACTTCTCGCTCCTCCTGCCGGTCTACGGCGGAGATCGGGCCGACCATCTCATCCGTGCCTTTGAGACCTCCGTCAACGAGCAGACGCTCGCTCCTGCCGAGGTGGTGATCGTGCGCGACGGAGTCGTGTCGCCGGAACTGTCCACGGCGATTGCGCACCTTGTCTCCACGAGCCGTGTTCCGGTGCGTCTCGTGGAGCTCGAGGAGAACAGGGGGCTGTCGCGCGCTCTGAGCGAAGGTCTCGCCCGCTGCAGTCACGAGATCGTCGCGCGAATGGATGCCGATGACGAGAGCCTTCCCGACCGGTTCGAGCAACAGCTGAGGGCACTCGTCGAAGATTCGCTCGACCTCATCGGCGGGGGCATGGTGGAGTTCGGGAGCGGATCCGAACGCCAGCTCGGTGTGCGAATCCCCCCGAGTGGCGCGAGGATCGGCCCGTACGCTCGGTTTCACGATCCCTTCAACCATCCCACTGTCGTGTATCGGCGAGAAGCCGTGCAGCGGGCGGGAGGGTATCGGGATGACACTCCCATGATGGAGGACTACTCGCTCTTCGCGCGCATGATAGCAGCGGGTGCGAGGGTCGACAATCTCGCGGTGCCGGTGGTGCGCTATCGCGTCGATGAGGGCGCCTACAAGCGACGCGGCGGGTTGGCGCAGCTTCGCGCGGAGCTGCGCCTGCAGCATGAACTTCGTGCGCTCGGCTTCACCACGAGGGTCCAGGCCCTGCGCAACGTCATCGTGCGCGGCGGGTACCGTCTCGTGCCGCTCGCCATCCGGCGTGCGACCTACCGGCGGGTGTTCGCGAACGGCGCGGCTCGGAACAGGAAGTGATCGTATGAAAGCGGATCTCATCGTCGTCGGAACCGGCTTCTATGGTCTGACGATCGCGGAGCGCGCCGCCGAGGAGCTGGGCCTCCATGTGCTCATGGTGGACCGGCGGTCTCACATCGGCGGCAACGCGTACAGCGAGCGTGAGACCAGCACGGGCATCGAAGTGCACCGGTACGGTGCCCACTTGTTCCACACCTCGAACACGACGGTCTGGGACTACGTGAGCCGTTTCACACGGTTCACGGACTACGTTCACCGGGTGTACGCCAATCACGGTGGCGAGGTGTATCCGCTCCCGTTCAATCTCGGCACGATCAATCAGTTCTTCCGCGCGGCGTACTCTCCGGGCGAGGCACGTGAGCTGATCGCAGAGTTGGCGTCCGAGCTCGATGGCCGTGCGCCCGAGAACCTCGAAGAGAAGGCGATCTCACTCATCGGACGCCCGCTCTACGAGGCCTTCGTGCGCGACTACACGGCGAAGCAATGGCAGACCGACCCGCGGGACCTTCCCGCCTCCGTCATCTCACGCTTGCCCGTGCGCTACAACTACGACAACCGCTACTTCAACGATCGCTACGAGGGGCTTCCCGTCGACGGGTATACGGCCTGGCTCGAACGCATGGCCGATCATCCGCGGATCGAGGTGCGCCTCTCTACGGACTTTTTCGACGAGTCGCAGCCCGTGAACAAGCGCTCGACCGTCGGACAGGTGCCCGTCGTGTACACCGGTGCACTCGACCGCTACTTCGACGACGTCGAAGGGCCGCTCACCTGGCGAACGCTCGACTTCGAACAGGAGGTGTTGACCGTAGGCGACTTCCAGGGGACCCCGGTCATGAACTACTCCGATCTCGATGTTCCCTACACCCGCATCCTCGAGTTCCGTCACTTCCACCCCGAGCGCGACTACCCCGACGACGCGACGGTGATCGTGCGGGAGTTCTCCCGCTTCGCAGGGCAGGGGGACGAGCCCTACTATCCGGTCAACGGCGCGGCCGATCGCGACCGTCTTCTGCGCTACCGGGAACTCGCCGAGGGCGAGCGCGGCGTGTGGTTCGGCGGGCGGCTCGGCACCTACCAGTACCTCGACATGCACATGGCGATCGGCTCGGCGCTCACGGCGCATCGCAACGACATTGCGCCCCACTTCGGGGCCGCAGCGAGCTGAGTCACTCGCTGGTCGGCAGGATGTGGTACAGCTCGCCGGTCACCGGTTCCGTGCGATAGCCGGAGGGCAGGTAGGCATCCCCAGGCTGGGAGACATCGCATCGAAAGAGATACCGGTAGTCGTCGATATTCTCGATCTGCCACATCTCGGAGACCTGCGCCGTGCTCGTGAACGACAGACCCTGCCGGTCGGCGAGGTACAACAGGGTTGGGTCCATGCCGCAACCGGCCATCACGACCAGGTCGTCGGGGCGTGTCTCGCTCGCGATGCTGGCGACCTTCGCCGGGTCCTGCTCCGGCACCCCGGCTCGCGACCACTTCACACGCTCGGTGCCGGTGCCGCTTCCCACGCAGAGCATCAGCACGAACAGGGCTGCGCCGGCGGCGAGCACGTTGCGTCGCCAGGTCGCCGCCGGCACGGCGCGCGACACCCAGACGATGCCGATCGCGGTGAGGGCGACGAGGGCCGGATACACGGCGGCGAGGTAGTACTCGTGCACCCAGTAGAGGTTGAGGAACACGAGCGGGGCAGACACTCCGGTCGCAAGCCATGCGGCGATCTGCCACCGGGTGCGGCTGTCGTGAGCGAACAGCAGCGCCAGAAGCGCGAGCACGACGCCGATCATGGCGGGACCGACGATGAGAAACGAGACGCGGTCCACGAGCACACCCCACACGGCGGGGTCGGCGCGCTGGGATAGTGTGCCGAGGTTCCAACCGACGATTCGGGAGCTCGCCCACTCGGCGGAGAGCGGGTTCGCGAGCTTCACCGAATCCGCGTGCCGAGCCCAGACGAGCGCGGCGACGAGGCCGAGCCCAGGGCCGGCGGCGAGGCCGATGAGCGCGCGCCGCCAGATCCGGCGCACCCCCTCGGATTGCGAGGCGAGGACGATGGCCGCCAGCATCATCACCACCCATGTGGGTGCCGTCGTGACTTTGATGAGGAATGCGAGCACCGCACTGATGGAGCCGAGCACCAGGCCCGGGATGGATCGTCGATCGAGCCAGGCCATGAAGCCGAGCACCATGCCGAGGGCGAGCGCGACGGCGAGAAACTCGATGAGCGACGCCGCGCCCCAGAACAGCCCGAATGGCGAGAACTCGAAGAGACCAATGGCGATGAGGGAGACAGCGCGGCCATGCCAGCGGAGTGCGACGAGCGCGAGGAGAATCGCCGAGACCTGGAACGAGAACAACGCCACGGTGCGTGCGGCCTCTCCCGCGTCGAGGCCGAGCGGTACGAGAAGCGCTGCGATGGCCTGGAAGAGGGGGAACTCCATCGGCACGCTGGAGTCCCGGCCGAAGATCGGCATCGGCGAGTTGAGCAGGTCGATGCCGTCGCGGGCGAAGCCGCGAATCGCGAACGCGGTCTGGGTCTGGCGGAAGCTGTGGAACTCGTTGAGTGTGTTGCTTAACTGCGGGATGCGCACGGCGGTGCCGACGGTCATGAGGACGGCGAGTGCTGTCCAGTACCACGACCGCAGGCTCATCGCCGTGCGCATCCGCGGGTGGTCGATCTAGATCGTGCCTTCCTTGACGGCGTTCTCGATCCACGGGATGACCTCATCGAGCATGTCCTCGAGCTTGGTGGTCGCCTCGAACCCGAGAACCTCCTTCGCCTTGGTCGTGTCCGGCACGCGCTTCTGCACGTCGTGCTCGAAGCCTGGGTCCTTGATGAGACGCAGGGGAACGTCCGGACCCTTGATCTTGCGCCAGATGATCTCGGCGAGCTCGGTCACCGTGTGGCCGTCCGCCGTCGAGACGTTGAAGTCGTTGTTCAACGCCGCCGGGTGGTCGAGGCTGAGCACGATGCCGCGGGCGAGGTCGCCGCCGTAGGTGTAGTGCCGCACCTGGTTTCCCTCGCCGAGGATGTGCAGCGGGTCCTGCCCCTTCAGCACCTTCTGCACGAGGTCGGGCACGACGTGGCTCATCGCAAGCTTCACGTTTCCGGAGTCGATGTCGACGTCGCCGAGCGCGCGGGATTCACCGATGCCGACGCAGTTGAACGGGCGCAGGATCGTGTAGGGCAGCTTGTACTGGTCCCAGGCAGCACGGGCGAAGTACTCTACCGCGAGCTTCTGGAAGCCGTAGGACGACAGCGGCGGCGGAACGAGGCGCTCGTCGCCCTCCTTGCTCGGCCAGCGGTCCGTCGACTCGAAGACCATCGAGGACGACATGTACGTGACCTTCTCGAGCCGGCCCTTCTTGTGGGCCTCGATCGCCGCATCCACCGACGACGCGATGATTCGCTCGTTCTGGGCGAGCAGGTCATACGCGTAGGTGTGGAAGTACGAGATGCCGCCGATGAGCGCCGCACCCGCGATGAAGTGGTCGACGTCCTCGAGCAGGTTGACCATGAGCTCGGTGTCTTGCACGTCGCCGACGACGAGTTGGTAGTCGGGGTGGTCGTCGTACGACTTCTTCACGGGCCCGTACTTGGAGTAGTTGTCCAC
>Ga0075012_10003937_pt1 | contig 13952 bp, 7 predicted proteins | sample All_14_2_FD_71474 | JGI IMG/M metagenome (GOLD analysis project Ga0075012, IMG submission 71474) | Freshwater microbial communities in response to fracking from Pennsylvania, USA - Allegheny Zone_MetaG_DW_15 | ecosystem: Environmental > Aquatic > Deep subsurface > Groundwater > Drilled... | reverse complement strand
GGGTCGAGGTGCGCGGTGTCGTGCAGGGCTACTGGATGCGCCCGCCGCTCGGCTTGATGCTCGTGCTCGACGCCAACCCGGGGCGCTTCATCGCGCGGCTTCCGCTGGAGGCCCGGGATATCTGCGAGGGGTTGGTCGAGGCGGAGGTGCGGCTGCAGGGCGTGTCGATGGCCACGTTCAATACGCGGGGCGAAATGCTTATGCCCACGGTCTTCGTCAACGCGCTGACTGACCTCACGGTAGTGCGGCCGCCGGGAAAAACGCCGTTCGACGCGCCGAAAGTGCCGCTGCGCGACGTGGGCGTTTACCGGAGCGATTTGGACGGTAAGTTCCGCCTGCACGTGGAGGGCGTCGTCACCTATGCGGAGCGCGTGCAAATCTCGTTCCTGGACGACGCGGTGTGGCCCTACCGTAGTCTGCAGGGCGTCGCCCCGGAGCTGGGCTGCCTGTTCTTTGTGCACGATGGCGAGACCGGCCTGAGGATCCAGACGCGCCAGCCGATCAACCTGGAGCCCGGTGACCGCGTGGAGGTCTCCGGATTTGTGGACCGGAGCCGCGCCGTCAGCGGGCTTTGCGAGGCCGTGGTGCGCAAGCTCGGGCGGGAGGATCCGCCCGCGCCGCTTCGCGTTTCGGCCGATCAGATCGTCGATGCCAACGAGTTCGCGCTGTACAACGGCGTGGTGGCAGAGCCGGGAGACTTTGACGGGGCGCTGGTGACCTGCGAGGCGACGCTGACGGAGGATCTTCGGGCGGACAACGGCACCCGGGTGCTGAAGCTGAAAAAAGCCGACGTCAGCTTCAAGGCCACGTTGCGCGGGTCGCGGGCCACGGGCCTGCCCGCTTTGCGCGCGGGGAGCGAGCTGTCTCTGACGGGAATCGTGATGCTGGACATCTGGCATCCGAATGTCCCGTCGGCTGTCACGCGGCCTCAGGTTGAACTGCTGCTCCGGTCGGCGGGCGACGTCGTGGTTTTGCGGCAGTCCTCATGGTGGACGGTTCCGAGGTTGTTGGTGGCGCTGTCTGTTCTGTCGTCCGTCATTTTCGCAGGCGCGGTTTGGGTCTGGCTCCTGCACCGGCGGGTGCGGAAGACGACGCGGCGGCTGTCGCAGGAGATGCACGGCCGGCGTGAGGCGGCCCTGGAGTTCGCGGCTACGCTGCGCGAGCGCAACCGGCTGGCCGCGAACCTGCACGATACGTTGCTCCAGACGCTCGGCGGGATCGGCTTCCAGCTCGCGGCGTGTCAGAAGGGCGGCACGGCGGCACAGTCTCAGCTCGATGTGGCGAGGCGCATGGTGAGCCATGCGTCCGACGAGTTGCGCAACTCCGTGTGGACGCTCAGGAGTCTTCAGGCGCATGGCCAGTGTTTCAGACCGGCGCTAGAAGCGATCATCGAGCGGGCGCGTGGCTCCGGGGACGCTGCGATGGCCTGCCGCATCGAGGGCGAGTTCGATGACGTTTCGGAGCTTGTGGGCGGCAACCTGCTGCTGATCATTCAGGAGGCTTTGCTGAACGCGCAGAAGCACGCCGCCTGCAGCCAGATCCAGGTGTCGGTACGGCGCGAGGGCGAACAGGTCGAGGTGGAGGTCCACGACGACGGCTGCGGGTTCATTAAGGGAGACGGGGGCGGGGGTGCCCGCTCTGGGCACTTCGGTCTCGACGTGATGCGCGAGCGTGCGGAGCGGCTCGGAGGCCGTCTTGCGGTCGAGAGCCGTCCGGGCGGCGGCACATCTGTGCGCGTGACGGTCTTGCTGCGGGACTATGACGCCGACATGGGCGAGGCGGGGTGACGGTCTTAACGGAGGAGTGCGTGATGAGCGGACGGACAGGCCACGCGATCCGGCTGATGCTGGTGGACGACCATCCGGTGATGCGGGCGGGGCTGGCGAACCTGCTTTCGGGCGAGCCCGGTTTTTCGGTCGTGGCACAGGCGAGCGACGCGCACTCGGCCTTGTCCGGTTGGCGCGAACACAGGCCCGACGTCCTGCTGCTTGACATCAGCCTGCCGGGGCTCGACGGCATCGAAGTGCTCCGGCAGATCAAAGCCGAAGCGCCGCAGGCGCGTGTGCTGATGCTGACCTCCTCCGAGGCGAAGGAGGACCTCCGCCAGTCGATGGCGGCCGGGGCGTCGGGCTACGTGACCAAGAGCGTTGACCCGGACGTGTTGTTCGCGGCGATCCGCGGCGTGTTCGAGAAGCAGAGCGTCATCGAGCAGGGGGAGCGGGGCCAACCGGAAGGGGATGAGGGCGGCGAGACGCTCTCGCAGCGCGAGCAGGAAGTCCTCAACCTCATGCGCCAGGGCTTCTCGAACGTGGAGATCGGCAAGGTGCTGGGCATCTCGCGGCGCACCGCGCGTGCGCACGTTTCGGCTATCCTGCGAAAATTGGGCGCCTCGGTCCGCACCGAGGCGGTGACGCGGGGGTTCGAGAAAGGAATCCTCAAGATCTAGCCATTGGCCACCTAGCCAATAGCCCTTAATTCATCGTTAACCTAGAATGGAATCAAATCGTGTTGGAAGACATGTGCTTTGCCGAATGAAGCGGTAAAGTAGATGAAAGTAAAAAATAGTCCGGACGTGGCACAGGAGGTGGCGATGAAGACGACAAAGACAAGGCTTGTGGAACGATTCGTGGTTACGCCAAGGTGGAGGACGGTCCGCTCCTGTTCAGGCGATGGGGTGCCAGCGGTATGCAGATGATTCCTGCGTCCATCAAGTAGTGAACCTCATTCATAGGAGTTGACCATGAAATCGTGCATTGCTGATGCGTTGTCTCACGTCTCCGCTCGTTCGTTCCGCCACGGTGTCGCCGCCTTGACCCTTGCGCTGGCCGTCGTGTTGCCGGATTCCGTGCGCGCCGGCGATTACGCGCTGACCTTCGCGAACGGCACGCAGTATGTCGGCACGCCTGTCAAAGTTACCACGGCCAGTTTCACGTTTGAAGCCTGGATCCGAGTGACGTCCTACGCCGCCCAAAACTGGGTGTTCACCCAATATATCGTCGGCAGCGATGCCGGCCGCATGGTCGGTCTCATCGAGAACACGAACGCCTGCTTCTTTCTGGGCGGAACCTATATCCGAAACACGGCCGCAATCCCGCTTAACACATGGACGCATTTCGCCGTCACCCGCAGCGGTAACACCGGCTCGGTCTACATCAACGGCCTGCCGTACGCGGCCGGCAACATACCCACGGCGTCGCTCGTGTCCTACGGGATCACGATCGGCGGACACCCGGGCAACTCCTCCGGCTTCCATGGTCAGATCGCCGACGTGCGCGCGTGGAACTTCGCGCGCACGCAAGCCCAGATCGCCGCGTCCATGAATATCCGGTTGTCCGGTACGGAAAGCGGGCTCGTCGGATACTGGCCCGTCAGCGACGGGATCGGAACCTCCGTCAAGGAACTGGTCGCCAGCGCACAAGGAACGTTGACGGGAACGCCGTTGCCCACATGGACCTACAGTGCCGACCTGAATATCTGGGCACTTGTCACCGGTGCGTGGAGCAGCACCTCGGGCGGCAACTGGTCGGGCGCGGCCAACTGGCTGGCTGGCGCCATCCCGAACGGCGATGGCCACTGTGCCTTATTCACCAATCAGACCGCATCGGTGCTCGCGATCACGAACGACCTCTCGCCTCTGGTGCTCAGCAGGATGGTCTTCTCCAACCCCAGCGGCTGCGCTTTAACCGGTGGCTCGTATACGTTGACCAACGCCTTGGTTCAAACGACAATAAGCGCCGAGGCCGGCACGAACGTCTTCAGCGCCCCCGCCGTCCTCGGCCGCGCCGGACTGGCGGTAAATACCCTGGCCTCCTCGACCATCACCGTCTCCGGCGATCTGAGCGGCACCGGGCCGCTCGCAGTCAATCAGACGACGAGTGGCGGCGGACGCGTCACGTTGTCGGGCGCGAACACCTACACCGGCCCCACGTCGTTAGGCTGCGGGACGCTCGCCGTCAGCGCGCTGGCCGACGGCGGTGCGGCCAGCCCGATCGGTGCGTCGTCCTCCTCGGCGACGAATCTCCTGCTCGGCCCCGGAACGTTCTACTACTCGGGTCCGACCGCCACCACAGACCGCGGCTACACTGCGGCCGCCGGCAGCAGCCCCGTGCGCGCTGCGGTTCTGCGCATCGACAGCGACCTGACGATCAGCGGCCAGTGCCTCGCCTCGTCCGGCGCGTTCCTGAAAACCGGCCCCGGCACGCTGCGCTACGCCTACACGGGCGGCACGCAGACGTTCGCCGCCGCCGAAGGTAACGGCGACGCCCTTCTCGACATCGGCGCCAACGGCGACAGCCCGACCACAGGGTTCCACGGGTACACCATCTCGAACGGCAAGGTCATCATGGGCGCGGAGGGGCAGACCAACAGCATCAATAACGGCCGCCTCACCATCGGCCACTACACGACCTCGGCGGCGGGTGCAGAAACGGCCGGCGAACTCCAGATCGACGGCGGCGTTCTGAGTTTCAACAGCACGCTGGGCATCGGCCGCGGCAACGGCACCACGGTCACCGCGCCCGGAGGGCTCTCCTCCCGCCTGACGATCAACGGTGGCACCGTCACCTGCTATATTTTCTCCATGGGCTACGTGGGCGGCGCTCCGGCGGCGACCTTCAACGCGCGCCCGGTCGCCGACATCAACGCGGGGCTGCTCGATGTCACGAGCGACATCCGAATCGGTGAGTCGCAAGGCTCCGTGGCGACGGTGAACCTTCGGGGCGGCATGCTCCGGTGCGCGGGCACGGGAATCTCGATCGGAGGCAGCGCAGGCGGCAGCGGCAACCCGTGCGGTACGGGCATCCTGAACCTGTCGGGCACCGGCACGCTCGACATCGCCCAGAACGTGGTGCTCGGATTGAACGCGGGAGGGAGCACCGGCATTGTCCATCTGATGGGCGGCACGCTCATCGCGCGCAACATCGTCAAAGGCGCCGGGAACTTGGGCGTTCTCGTTTTCAACGGGGGCTGCTTCCAGCCCCGCGCTGCGGGCTACACGATGAGCGGCCTCACCGCAGCCTACGTCTCCACCAACAGCGCGGTTATCGACACCACGCTCGCAAACTACACCGTCTATCAAAACCTGCTCCATTCGCCCGACGCCCCGAGCGCCGACGGCGGCCTCGTGAAGCTCGGCACCAACACGCTTACGCTCACCTCATACGGCTCGACCTATACGGGACCCACGGTCGTCTCCAACGGCACGCTCGCCGTCGCGAGCGCCCTGCCAGCAGACAACACGCTCATCGTCGCCCCGGACGGCGAGTCCCTCATCGGCGGCAGCGCCACGCAGACGGTCACCGCCGCCAGCCTCGCGCTCGATGGCAACGCCACGCTCTCCTTCGCCTTCACGCTCGACGGATCTTCCAACGACCGACTCGCCCTTGCGAACCCGCCGACGCTTGCCGGCAAGCGCATTGGGCTCTATCAGTCGAACACCCGTTTGCCCTTTACGAAAAACGGCACCTACACCCTCCTCGCTTATTCGGGAGCCGACCCCGACACAACCGGGCTCTCCTGCGCCAACGCCGTCTACGGAAAGACCTACACCTTCGCGGCTTCGGCCGGCAACCTGACGGTCACCATCGGCACCGACTCGGTCACGGCTTCGGTTTGGAACGTCAACGCCAGTGGGGCATGGGGCACCTCCGGTAATTGGACCCTTACTCCCCTCGGCACCGCCGGCAGCAGCGCACGCTTCGACGACGCCATCACTGGCCCTGTTACCGTCACAACCGCTGGTGAGACGGTCGGCACCATCTATTTCAACAATCCTAACACGTATACGTTAGGAGGCAGCGGTCTGACGCTCGACGGCGACACAGCCCCTGCCGCGGTAATCGTGGAGACCGGCGCCCACGCCGTAACGGCGCCGCTGACCCTCAACGGCGACACGGCAATGATGCTTTTCCCCTCCTCACTCCTGGCACTCGGTGAGGTGAACGGTGCATCCAAGACCCTGACCGCGCAAGGAGGCGGCACACTGTCGCTCAGCGGGGCGCTCTCCGTCCAGTCGCTGTCGGCCGATGTGCCGGAAATCAGCGTCTCCAACACGCTCGAACTCGCCTCGCCGGTGATTCTGCAGCGTGCCGTGACGATCCGCCCCGCACTGGGCACGACGACCACCGTAAGCAGCGTCATTTCCGGCACCGCCAACCTGACGAAGGCCGGATCCAGCACGCTGACGCTCTCCGCGCCGAACACCTACAACGGTGTCACGACCCTCAGCGCGGGCACCCTCACGGCCAACGCGCTGGCCGACGGCGGCGTGGCCAGCTCGATCGGCGCGTCCTCCGCCTCGGCGGCCAACTGGATCCTCGGCCCAGCCACGTTCAGATACACGGGGTCGGCGGCCACGATCAACCGCGGTTACACGCTGGCGCCCGGCAACGGCCGCGCGGCCGTCATGCGCATTGACAACGACCTGACGATCAGCGGCTATTGCGCGATGTCTTCCGGCTCGTTCGTGAAGACCGGCACCGGCACGCTGCGCTACACGTTCACAGGCACGCAGACCCTTGCAGGCACTTACGAGGTAGGTGACGGTCTGCTCAACATCGGGGCCAACGGCGACAGCCCGACCGCCGGCTTCTGGGGATACAACGTCGTCCAGGGCAAGGTCGTCTTGGGCGCGCCGAACCAGACCAACACGATCAACAGCCGCATCACCATCGGACTCTACACCACGACGGCGGCCGGCGCGGAAACGGCCGGCGAACTCGAGCTTGCCGATGGCGTCCTCAACTGCAACACCACGCTCTCCGTCGGCCGAGGCAACGGCACCTCCGTTACGGCACCGGGCGGGATATCCTCGCGTTTTACCGTCAATGGCGGAATCGCCAACATCAACTTGATCGGTGCCGGAAACCTCAACAGCGCCAACGCCGCCACCTTCAACGCCCGACCCGTCATCGACATCAACGCGGGCACCGTCAACGTTGCGGCCGACACGCGCATGGGTGACTCGAAAGGCTCAGTCACCACCCTCAATGTGCGCGGCGGCACGTTCCGTTGCTTAGGGCACTACAACTACGCGGGACTGACCCTCGGCGGCGCTCAGCCCGAGTCCGGCACCGGCACGCTCAACCTCACGGGCACGGGCGTCGTCGACATCGTCCACAACGTGCTGCTGGGCGCCGGCTCATCCACGCCTGGCACCGGAACGCTTAACCTCGACGGCGGCACGCTGATCGCCAGCAACATCGTCCGGGGCGCGGGCAGCGGCACCGTGCGTTTCAACGGCGGTACCTTCCGCCCGCGCTCGTCCAACCGCACGATGAGCGGCCTCACCGCCGCCTACGTCTCGACCAATGGTGCCCTGATCGACACCACGCTGGGCGGCGGCTATACCGTCGCCCAGAACCTGCTTCACGACTCCGATCTCGGCGCCACGGCCGACGGTGGCCTTGTTAAACTCGGCACGAACTCGCTGAGCCTCACCGCGGCGGGTAACACCTTCAACGGCCCCGTCGATGTCCGCGTCGGCCTGCTGCGCGCGCGTTTTGGCGGCACGAACAATCTGTCCGTTGCAACCAGCGCTTTCTTCGACGCGCTCGGAGACCGCTGCACCGTCGGTGACCTCACCGGCACCGGCACGCTCACCAACGGCGTGATCGCCGTCACCGGCGCGCTCGACGCCGGTACCAACGGCGCGCCAGCGGGCGCCAAGATGACGGTACAGAACCTGAGCCTCGTGCGAGGCTCGACCTTCGCCTGCGACTGGTCCACCAACGCGCTCGGCCGTGTCACCAACGACTTTGTTACCGTTACTGGCACGCTCGCTGTCGAAGGCGTTGGCTTCTTCGACCTCGGCCGCACCGAGGCGAACCCCATCCCCATGCCGTTCCAGACAACCATCATGTCCTACGGAGACTTGTCAGGAACCTTTGCGGGATGGAAGGCCATCAACACGGGGGTGCCCTCCAACAAACAGATCGCAACCTTCGTCACCGCCGCCAACGGGTTCGTCACCCTCGGCGTCCGCTACAGCGGCACGCTGGTGGTGCTGAGATAATTCATGAGGCCAATAGGGTCTGCACGCCCAATAGGCCCTGGGGGATGCGAGATGACAGAAAGACGCAGCACATGAAGCATGAGACACCTTTCTCACGGCGGGCCTTTCTCGCGGCCTCCGGGTTTGCCGCAGCGGCCGCAGCTTTGCCCGGCGGCTTCACCGCCTTAGCGGAAGGGACACCCGCCAAGCGGCCGCCCATCAAGATCGGGCAGATCGGCACCGGTAACCAGCACGCCTACAAAATGAGCACGCTGCGCAGGCTGAAAGACCTGTTTGAGGTTGTCGGCTATGTGGAAGACGATCCGAAACTGCGTGAAAAAGCTCAAAAAAGCAGTGTGTTCAAAGAATTGAAGGTGATGTCAGAGGCCGAGTTGCTCGCTGTGCCCGGGCTTCAGGCGGTCGCCATTGAAACAGAAGAACGTGTTTGCATTCCTCCTGCCCTGCGCTGCATCCGGGCGGGGAAGCACATCCATCTGGATAAGCCCTGCGGCGAGTCGTTGCCGCAGTTCAAACTGCTGCTGGACGAGGCGAAAGCCAAGGCGCTCACGGTTCAAGTGGGCTACATGTACCGGAACAACCCGGCGGTGCTGTTCTGCATCAAGGCGGTGAAAGAGAGGCTGATCGGCGATGTTTTCGATCTCGACGCGTCCATGGGACGGTACGACGGGAAGGGCTACCGGGAGCTCATCAAAAACTACAAGGGCGGGATTCAATACATTCTCGCCTGCCACCTGATCGATATCGTCGTGACGCTGATGGGCGAGCCCGAAAAAATCCAGCCCTTCATGCGGCAGACCCGTTCCGACGGCGTGCTCGACAACGGCCTGGCCGTGTTTGAGTTTTCCCGCGGCCGTTTGGCCACGGTCCGGACCTGCATCAACGAGGCGCAGGGCTTCTCGCAACGGAGGCTCAAGGTGATGGGCGACAAGGGGACGATCATCATCGAACCGATCGAATCCAAGGGCAACATGTCCGGCGGCGTTCTGCGGCTGGCGTTGGAAGAAGACCGCGGCGGTTACAAGAAAGGCGTTCAGACCATCGAGATGCCGCCGCCGAAAGACCGCTATGAAGACCAGTGGCGGGAATTCGCCGCCGTGCTGAACGGGGAGATGGCCAATCCGTACACGTACGAGCACGATTACCTTGTGCACAAATGTCATTTGGGGGCCTGCAATCTGCCAATCGATGTGTAATCCGCTGTTCGCGCGGAATCCGCAGAGATCGCAAAGCCTCTGAGGTGGGGATAAAGGGCTGTTTGCGTTTTCAGCAGAGCGCATTCAAAAAAGAGGTGTAAGTTTGAAGAGACGTGATTTCATTAAAACGGTAGCGACCGGAATCGGGGGACTTTCGGTCTACGGCGCCCGCGGACAAATCGCGGTACCCGCGAAGAAACCGTTGCGCGTCGCACTCATCGGGTGCGGCGACCGTGGCTGTGCCGCGCTCCTGCCGAACATCGTCACATCCGGAATGGCGGAGTTCGTGGCGTTCGTTGACCCGGACGGGCGCGCCGTCGCCCGTGCGCGCGAGCGTTTAAAGAAATTCAGCCCTGACGCGAAGACGGAATCCGTTGCCGCGTTCGGTGACTACCGCGACTTCTACACGCAGATGGCCGGTGGCGTGGACGCGGTTTTCATCGCGACGCCCAACCACCAGCACGGCCCGCCCGCGCTTCTCGCTTTCCGCAACGGCATCCACGCCTACGTCGAGAAACCCATGGCCTACACGGTCGAGGAGGGCCGCAGGATGCTCGCCGAAGCCCGCGCCCACCGCGTGGTCACACAGATGGGCCAGCACGGACATTCCAACGAAGGCGCGCGCCGGCTCTGCGAATACGTCTGGGCCGGGGCCATCGGCCAAGTCACCGAAGTCTACTGCTGGACCGACCGGATCAACGCGCGCGAGCGACCGCTCCCGAAAGACTCGGCCTGTCCGAAAGATTTGGACTGGGACACGTGGATAGGGCCGGCGGCGTGGCGCGGTTTCAACGGCGGGCTTCACCCCGTTGGCTGGTACTCTTGGCACGGGTTCGGCAGCGCGACCATCGGCAACATGGGCAACCACGTCATCGACCCGGTTTTCTGGGCGCTGAAGCTCGGCAGCCCGGAGAGCGTCCAGCTCGTGGATTATCGGCCGGGCGCGGAAGCGTCTTGGGGCCTTCGCGACCACATCGTCTGGAAATTTCCGAAGCGCGGCGATCTCGCGCCCGTCGAGATGCACTGGTTTGACGGGCTCAAAGGCGACCTGCACTGGGACGCCAGTACGTGGACGCCGGGCACGTACAAGTACATCGTCAAGAAAGAGAACCAGAACCTGCCGCCGAAACTGGTTGAGATAGAAAGGAAGCACGGTGTCGACCTCGGTCGCTGCGCCTCGATCCTGATTGGCGAGAAGGGCATTCTCTGCATCGGCGTATTTGGCGAGAGCCTGCGTTTTGTGCCGGACAGCCTCCGTTCCGCAGTCACCCCGCCGCCCAAGACGATCCCGCGCATCCGCGGTTCGCACCAGATGGACTTCCTGCGCGCGTGCTCGGGCGGCCCGGCGGCCTGCGCGAACTTCGACTACTCCCAGCCGCTCAACGAAATCATGCTGCTCGGCATCGCCGCCATTGAGGAGGGGTCCGGCAAACGGCTGGATTGGGACGGCAGGGCCGGGCGTTTCACCAACGACGACGCAGCCAACAAGTTCCTGAGTCGTCCGAACCGCGAGGGGTGGAGTGTTTAGCCGTGTTCGCCCGGCCGGGGTGCGGCCGCGTGCTGACGGAGCGCGTGCAGTCGTCCTGAGGAGCGCCGGCCCGGCTGACAAGTGAATGTATAACGTGGAATGTGAAAGGGACGGGATATGCAGAGACGGGAATTTCTCCAGACCGTGGCCGCTGGTGTCGGCGGACTGACGGTCTTCGGCGCGCGCGGACAAAGCGCGGCGCCCGCAAAGAAAAAAGTGCGCGTCGCGCTGATCGGCTGCGGAGGCCGGGGCGTCGGACAATTGCTGGCCGAATGCTGCAAAGAGCGGGTCGTGGCGCTTGTGGACCCGGATCGCCGCTGCGTTGAAGCGGGGTTGGCGCAAGTCCGCAAGACAGATCCCTCGGCGGGCACGGGCGCGATCAAGACTTTTTCCGATTACCGCAAGATGTTCGATGTGATGGCCAAGGAGCTGGACGCGGTGGTGATCGCGACGCCCAACCACCAGCACGCGCCGCCCGCGTTGCTGGCGATCCGTCACGGCCTTCACGCCTACGTCGAGAAGCCGCTGACGCACACGATCTCCGAGGCGCGGTTGCTCCGGGACGAGGCGAAGAAGCACGGGGTCGTCACGCAGATGGGGCAGCACGGGCACTCGAACGAGGGCTGCCGCCGCCTGTGCGAGTACGTCTGGGCCGGCGCCGTCGGCCAGGTGCGCGAGGTCCACTGCTGGGCGTCGCGCTGCAACGGGTTGCCTTCCGGGGAGCGGCCGTCCGCGCTGCCGGTACCGGTAGGGTTCGACTGGGATTCGTGGATCGGTCCCGCGCCTTTCCGTCCCTTCCACGCGGGCCTGCATCCGCACAACTGGCATAACTGGACCGATTTCGGTAACGGGTCGATCGGGAACATGGGCTGCCATCTCATCGATCCCTCTTACTGGGCGCTCAAACTCAAAGCGCCGGAGGCGGTGGAGGTGGAGGACATGTGCGGCGGCGGTGACGGGGCCTGGCCCGTCCGCACCCGCATCCGCTGGGATTTTCCGGCGCGCGAAGGTATGGATCCCGTCAAGATCTTCTTCTACGACGGGCTGGCGGAGGGCCAGCCGTATAACCCGCAGACGGTGGGGCAGCGATGGACCAACGTCGAGAAACGCGAGTGGCAGAACCTTCCGCCGCTGTTGCGCGAGCTGGAGAAAAAATACGACCGGAACTTCGGCCGGAACGGCTCGCTGTTCGTGGGCGATAAGGGCATCATGACCATCGGCGAGTTCGGCGATGGATGCCGCATGGTTCCGGAAGAGGCGCACCGCGCGTTTCCGGTGCCCGACAAAATCCTGCCGCGCGTCAAGGGCACGCACCAGGAGGACTTCTTCAACGCGTGCCGCAACGGGACGCAGGCCTGCGCGAACTTCGACTATTCGGCGCCGCTAGCGGAAATCGCCCTGCTTGGCGATGTCGCGATGCTCGCCGGGCTTAAGCGCCGCGTCGAGTGGGACGGCGCCGCGATGCGCTGCGTCAACCTGCCGGAACTCAACCGCCACGTGACAACGACCTATCGGAACGGATGGACTATTTGATGGCGACGCAATCAAGAAGACCGGTGCTGATTCAAAAAGCCATCAGGGGGATCGCGGCTGAACTGGGGCGCTGGGCCGCGCCTATGGCGTTGCTGGTCGCAGCCCCGGTTCAAGCGAACGAAGGAAGTCCGGTTTCACTCGACGTGAAAACGGACATTTATTCCGCATATGTGTGGCGAGGCAAGGCCTTGGATAAACACGCCGTGGCGCAGCCCAGCGCCATCGCGACGGTCGACGCGCAGGAACTCGGCTCGTTTTCGCTGAAGCTGTGGTCAAACTGGGACCTGACGCAAAACTCCGGGGATTCGAGAGAGACCAAGACGGGGGGCGGCATCAACGTTTTCAACGTCACGCCTTCGTATACGAAATCGTTCGGGCCGCTCGGCGTCACCGTCGGCAACATCTTTTACACCTTCCCGGGCGACGGCTATCCGAAGAACTGCAAGAGCACGTATGAGCTGTATACGACGGTTGCGTATAAGCACGCCTTCGTGACGCCCTCCTTGAGCGTGTACTACGACTACCGCGGCGTTGGCGGCGGTTTCTTTGAAGACAATCCGCTCAAGGATCTGTATCTGCGAGCCGCGCTGGACAAAGCGCTCCGGCTCAGCGACCGTGTGACGGCGGGCGGGACCGTCCTGCTGGGCGGGGGGACCGGCCATTACAATGAGGTCCGATACTGTTCCTCCGACGAGGGCTTCGCCGACTATGAGGCGTCGGTCTTCCTGTCCTACGCGATCACGGACGCCTTTTCGGTTGGCGCCAAACTGGCGTACACGGGGCTGGTCGGCGGCGCTTGGGGCTTGGACCGCGACGCCATCTCACCGGACGAGATCGTTTGGGGCGGCGTCAATTTCAGATGCCGGTTCTAGGGCGGATCAAGGTAGACGAGGGGCCTTGGGCGTTCTGCAAAGGTGGCGTTCTCGAGATCGGCGACGTCGTCTTTACCACCGCTCGACGTGGACCGAGGCGGTTTTGAAGCGGGTGCGGGGTGCGGGGTGCTCAGCGGGATGGCCGATGGCGATCGCCGCGAGCGGCAGGATGTCCTGCGGCACGCCGAAGCGGGCGCGGATGCCGCTGACCCGGTCTTCGTTCGGGTGGACACCCAGCCAGACGGCGCCCAGCCCCAGCAGGTGGGCGGCCAGCAGCAGGTTCTCCACGGCGGCGCTGCAGTCTTGCAACAGGTAGGAGAGTTCTTGGCGGTGAGCGCAGGCGGGCTCGCCGCAGACCACGATGCCGAGCGCCGCCTCGGTCAGCATTTTTCCGTGCGGCAGAACCTCGGCGAGCGCTGCGAGCGCGGCACGGTCGCGCACGACAAGGAATCGCCACGGGTCGGTGGCCATCGCGGACGGCGCGGCCATGGCCGCTTCGAGCAACGCGTGCACGGCCTCATCGCTGACCGGCTGCGTCGTGTATTTGCGGATGCTTCTGCGGCTCAGAATCGGCAGGATCTTCGTGTTCATGGTAAACTCCTCATGCGCGGGATTCGCGTTCATGCAAAACGGCTGGATGATAACACACTCTGTGGCCGCGCGGAAAGAGGTCGTCCGTTCCGGCGGTGCGAATCGGCGTTTGCCTGCTTTCGAGCCGGTTTACTCTTGTAGACGGCAAGGCCGGAGCCTATAATTCTGGGTCAATCTGACACTGTGAAGGGGTGTGACACAGATGGCTTCCGGTTTTTTTGACA